>JAESFH010000046.1_pt1 | contig 167855 bp, 127 predicted proteins | sample 9269381 | NCBI WGS metagenome assembly JAESFH01 (sample SAMN14504062, study PRJNA617094) | algae metagenome | isolation source: Aphanothece sp. CMT-3BRIN-NPC111 and co-occurring heterotrophs from well... | place: USA: Clark Mountains Wilderness, California | collected 2010-04-18
TATGCCAGGAGCCTCTGAAGCTAATGATTTGGATCTAGATATGCCAAGAGCCTCTGAAGCTAATGATTTGGATCTAGCAGGAGCATCTTTTGATCTCACAGGGATCTCTGAAGCTAATGATTTGGATCTAGATATGCTAAGAGCCTCTGAAGCTAATGATTTGGATTTAGCAGGGGCATCTTTTGATCTCACAGGAGCCTCTGAAGCTAATGATTTGGATCTAGCAGGAGCATCTTTTGATCTCACAGGGATCTCTGAAGCTAATGATTTGGATCTAGATATGCCAGGAGCCTCTGAAGCTAATGATTTGGATCTAGCAGGGGCATCTTTTGATCTAACAGGAGCCTCTGAAGCTAATGATTTGGATCTAGCAGGGGCATCTTTTGATCTAACAGGGATCTCTGAAGCTAATGATTTGGATTTAGAAGGAGCATCTTTTGATCTAACAGGAGCCTCTGAAGCTAATGATTTGGATCTAGATATGTTAGGCACCTCTGGAGCTAATGAATTGGATCTAGATATGTTAGGCACCTCTGGAGCTAATGAATTAGATCTAGATATGCTAGATACCTCTGGAGCTAATGAATTAGATCTAGATATGTTAGACACCTCTGGGGCTAATGATGACTTTTTTCTGCAACAAATGTCCGAAAACAATGAACTTGAAGACAGCCCAACCAACTCGCTACTTGATGATGTATGGAAGGATATGAGCCAAGCTCACCATAATGAATGAAAATCATTAGTCAGCCCCCCGGGCTGAAGCGCGGGGACTAGCCTAGCGGCAACCCTACGCGAACGAGCCACCAGCTTCAGGTAGCTCACCAGCCTGAGCATGCATTCTGAATGTTGTAGGCGGCGTGTCTGCACAAGTCGTGTGTTCATCCCCCGGTTGAAAGGCGGGGCTTCCACATTGCCGGAGATCTTTGGGGTTGTAGGCTTGAATCATAGCCTGCGTAAAACTTTCTGTGTGATAGGTAGAACAATCATTCGTGGTTTGTTCAGACTGCCTGGGGACACTTAATAGGTCGTAAAACAAATTGCCTGTGGAGAGGATAGTGTCGGGGCAGTGTCATAAGGCAGTGCTAGATAATACTCTAAGAAACAGGAAGCCTGTATTGGCGACTCTTGGGAATCTACCTCCATACCGCTTGCGGTTAGTGGTGGAGAATGTCAATAACTAATCGCTCAAGAATGACTGACCGCCCAACTTGGACGCCTCTTCATATGCGGCTGCATCGGACGCTGCGGCAGCGACAATTGCTGAAACGGCATAGACGTATATTAGTGGCAGTATCCGGCGGGCAGGATTCTCTGTGCTTAATCAAGCTACTGCTGGATTTGCAATCAAAGTGGGATTGGCAAGTAGCGATCGCACACTGCGATCATCGATGGCCCTCAGATGTTGGGATAGCCGATCATGTTGAACAAATAGCTCATAGTTGGGCTATCCCCTTCTATTTACAAACAGCAGTTCAGGTAACTCAAAGCGAAGGGGCAGCTCGGCAGTGGCGCTACGCTGCCCTTACCCAAATTGCTCAAGAACATGACTATCAAAAAGTCGTTACAGGTCACACAAAGGGCGATCGCGCCGAAACTCTCCTCTATAACCTGATGCGCGGTGCCGGTGCTGATGGATTGCAAGCCCTTACTTGGCAACGTTCTTTAGCACCTGGAATACAGCTGGTGCGTCCACTCCTAGAAGTCAGCCGCGCCGAGACAGGTCAGTTTTGCCAAAACTTAGATCTGCCAGTTTGGGAAGATGCCTATAATCAAGAGCTTAAATATGCCCGTAATCGTATCCGCCAGCAGTTAGTGCCCTATTTACAAACCCACTTTAACCCGCAAGTTGAGCAAGCCTTAGCTCAAACCGCTGAACTGCTACAGGCAGAAGTTGAATATCTACAAGACGCTGCTCACCAGTTACGGCAACAGGCAATGATGCCGCTCAGTTTGGATCAACTCTCTGCAAATAGTAGAAGCGGGGAAACACCTGTCTTTGTACTGAATCGCTTAGTCTTGCGATCGGCACCCCTAGCCCTGCAACGCCGCGTTATGCGGCAGTCTCTCCAGGACGTTCTATCTTCAGCTCCCAGCTTCGAGCAAATTGAACAGCTGACATCCTTAATTTCAGCCCCCAATCGGTCTCGGACATCTTCATTGCCAGGAGGCGCGATCGCAGAAGTTAAAGGCAACTGGATAATTTTCCAGTGTGAAGAAAAAGAGCGTTGAGTGTTAAGTTTTGAATTAAAAACTTTTTCTTAACTCAAAACTCAAAACTCAAAACTCAAAACTTTAAGAAGCTGCCAGGTGGTGCGATGTATCTATCAAGCTATTGATAGTTTGCTGCATTTCAGAAATTGCCAGTAGTTGATAGTCGCCCATTTCCTGAAACTGATTGGAGACTTCCGCGATCGCCTCCAACTTTTGCCGGATTCCGTTGATGCTATCCTGAATCGGCTGTAGTATTTCTTGATAAAGATTAACCTTGCCCCACACTTCTGCTACCCACGTCCGCTGCTGAAGCAAAGTTTGCTCAAGGCTTTGCAACTCTTCCTGCTTAGCCTGCTGTTCATTGACTTGATGCTCCATCATTTCCTGTGTTTGCTCAATGCTCAAGCGCATCTGCTCAATCTGGCTTTCCAGTTTTTGTAGTTCCCCTTGTTGTTGTTCTCGCTGCGCCTCTAGCTGGAGCAATACTGGTTCCAAGTCAATTTTCTGGTTGTCTTGGCTGTCGCTTTCCACAATTCCTTGCCGCCGCCGCAACAGGCGGACGTGTTGATTAAGAATCTCTTCGCGCTCCCGGAGATTTAAGCGTTGGCCTTCCAGGGTTTGATCGAGCATCTGGTAGCCGTCTTGCTCATCTGCCAGCTCTGTTTCCAGGCTAATGCGGTCATGGCCACTAGCTTGACCGATCTTCCTTTGCAGCTCTTCCATCATCTGGCGCTTGTCAGTAAGCTCTTCTTCCTGGTCATTGACAAATCGCACCAGTTTTTCTAGGTCGTGACGCAAATTTTGTACAATTTCCTGTAGTTGCCCTAAAGGCATCTTCTCCAGTGCTTCAATATCAATCTTTGGGCTAACCTTGGCATTAGCTGACTTTCTCGCTATACGGGAAATATACTGGTAGAGATCTTCTTGGGTTTGCAGCTGGAGACGCAGCATATGAGCCGACTCCTGCTTTATCTCTAAAGCCTTTTGCTGCACCTTCAACTCAGTTCGTGCTTGCTCAACAAAAGCTTGTACTTGCTGTGACTCTAAAGAGCGGTTTTGCAGCTCCTCTGCTTGGGAATCAACTTCTGCTTGCATCTGAGTAGCCGAGGCTTGTTGTTGCTCAAACTGCTGCCAGTGGTAATCCAGCACCGCCGCAGAATTGTTAACCACTTCCCATGCCAGATTTAGTTGTTCTCGCACAGAGTCTGTTGGTGCGATCGCGCCCGATAAGCGATTCAGTAATTCCTGTAGCGATTCTGCCTGCTGATCGTCTAATACTGCTGAGTTTTGAACGTCACTCTGTAGCTCTGCCAGACGTCGCTGCTCTCCCCGCAAGTGTTCCCAGGCTCCCTCCAATTGCTGACGGTTATACTCACACTCTTGTTTGAGTTTTTTTATTTCCTCCCGCCCCCTATCAACCTCCTGACGTTGGTGCTCCAGCCGTTCTAAGCCCTCCTCTATTTGTTGCAGCTGTTCTAAGCGCCCTTCCATTTCCATCTCGCGGCGGTTCAGTTCTTGGCTTTGATAGGTCAATGACTGCTTCCACTGTTCAATTTCTTCTTCGTCCTTTTTCGACTTTTCCATCTGACGAGAGAAATTTTGCAATATAGTCACTAACTGACGTGCCGCCTCCTGAGGTGGACGTTGCACCTGTCGATTACCAGCCAAATCAACTAGTACCAAAACCCCAGCATTATAGTTATTAACTTCTTCTGGAGCAGGAATCACTTCCTCACCTGGCACACCGCTCCAAGTTTGGTCAGCCCGCTGACAAGCCAGCAGTTTGAGTTCAGCCTTAGAGCTACCCATAAACCCAGATTTCTGCTTTTGTATTTCTGCTAGATACAGCACACTGATAATCCTCTTAATATGTCTTGTGCCCGAACGCGGCATCCCGTGTTGCCGAGCAACCTATCCTTTACTAAATCTTTCCCTAATAGTTTGTCTGGTTCAACCCAGTGGAGGAAGACAACCTTGGCAAATTGGCATCTTTATTTGGGACTGAGCTATGCCCTCCTCCCCGTTCGCTAATCGTTACAATTTATGGCAAACTATACGCGGAAATTTTACTTAGCACCAGCCTTACCCTCCAGATAGCTCAAATGCATGACGTCGCCATCTAGGCCAAGGTTTCAGCAGAACTCGTCCATTGCTCCCTCGTTGAGGGCAAAAGCCAATAGAGCCGTCTCCTTCTATCATGCCCAGGTCTGTGATGGTAATTTTTGCGCCCGTTATTTAAATTAAACTAAATATGTGGGGTATCAAGTGTTGAATGTCTAAATTGAAAACCTGGACAATTGCCAAATGGCTTTTGAACCAGTCCATACCCAATTTAGCATTGCTCTGGTCGGCAAGGGTAACGTATTAGCGTTACCGTTACAGGATTAACCCTTGTTTGTAGCTTCAAACAGAATTTAGGAGCGCGTTTTCAGTACATGCAGGGAACGTTAAATGAAATTGATATTCGCAGCATTCTGCAACTGATTGAGTTAGGTCAGCGAACAGGAGAACTGTTTGTCGAAGCCTACGGCTTCCCTCCAGACAGTGGCAGAGGCGACAAGAGTGCGGCTATTGACGGCAAAAACCCCAGTTCATACCAGGATGTGAAATCGCGGCAACCAGGTTCTTTTTGGTTTGTCTTCTTCATCAATGGGCAAATTACCTATGCTGCCGATAGCCAGGGTAACAACTTGTTGCGTCTGCGCGATTACCTGCGTCGCTACCGAGCAGATGCCGCCCTAGATAGCCTGAGTTCTTTACCATCAATTGCTTCCACAAATGCACCGGAATATGGCTATCTGTGGACTCTTTTGGAAAATCATGTGCTGACGCCGGCACAAGTACGCAACATCCTTCAAAGCATGGTGCATGAAACGCTATTTGACCTGCTTAGTCTCCACCAGGGATCTTTTATATTTGAAATGGGTTCGGCGTTGGCACCGCAATTGACAACCTGGGAAATTGCTCCCCTGATAACAAAGATAATGAAACAGGTGCAGGAGTGGAAACAGTTTCATCCTCATATTCAGTCTCCTAATCAGTGCCCGGTGCTCGCTGATGCTGCTAAAGTTAGAGCCGCCCTGCCCCAAAATGCTTTTAAGAGCCTGGAAGCTTTTGTAGACGGTAAGACGTCTTTGCGCCAGCTAGGGCGTTATCTAAATCGCGATATTTTAACGGTGGCGAGGGCAATATATCCTTTTGTAAAACAGGGGTGGGTGCAACTTTTGATGACGACCGCCCAAGAAATGCCAGCTAACAAACCTGAATTTCAACTCAGGCAAGCAGCCACAGTCGCTCAGGTTGTTTGTATAGATGATGACGTTGCCATTGGCAAGGTCGTGGAGTGTATCCTGAAGCAACAGAGTTACAAAGTAACAGTGATTACCAATCCCGTCCAGGCGCTCAGTCTCGTTTTTCAACTCAAACCCGATTTAATTTTGTGTGATATCGCTATGCCGGAACTGGATGGATATGAGATTTGCACCATGTTGCGCTCCTCAAGTACTTTTCGGCAAACCCCAATAATCATGCTGACTGGTATGGATGGCTTTATTGACCGAATCAGGGCGCGGATGGTAGGGTCAACAGATTACCTAACGAAGCCGTTTGGAGAAAGCGAGTTATTGATGCTTATAGAAAAATATATAGGATCAAACAATGGGCTATTATTTAGGTCCAATAGTTCTTTGGCGGATGCGTTAGAGCGGGAAATAAAAGATACAGATATAACTGAGTCAGCCTCGGTTCAAATTGTTAATGATTTAATCGATACTTTAGTGACTAGCACAGATCTTAGGTGAAATCTAGACTTGCGTTACGTTAATGTTAGAAACGAATTCGTCAGGTAGAAAGTTATGAGTAAAGTTCTGGTTGTGGAAGATCAGCGATCGCAACGGGAGATGATCAAAGACCTCCTGCAAAAGATTGGGTTAACAGTTAACGAGGCGACCGATGGCGTCGAAGCCTTAGAACAAATTCTCAAGTCTTGCCCAGACTTGGTAGTTTTGGATATTGTCATGCCCCGAATGAATGGATACGAGGTTTGCCGACGTCTTAAAGCAGATCCAAAAACCCAGAACGTACCCGTGGTGATGTGTTCCTCCAAAGGGGAAGAATTTGACCGCTACTGGGGCATGAAGCAAGGTGCAGACGCCTACATAGCCAAACCATTTCAGCCAACAGAGCTGCTCGGCACAGTCAAACAGTTGCTACGAGGGGAAAGATAAAGCGAATGGTTGGGAAACTAGACTTTTTCACCAGTAGTGGTCAAGATCAAACCTCGGAATTTCAGACACTAGAAAGCCCTGAGGGTGAACTACATCTACGTTTTTACGTTCCTTCTGAAAACGAATTTGCCCTGCCTGCTGCCGGCATTCGAGAAGTACTTTCTGCACCACCAGATCGTATCACTTCGATTCCCAATGTTTCTCCCTTGCTCTTAGGAACGTTTAACTGGCGGGGCCGCGTAATCTGGGTTGCAGATTTAGGTCAATTTTTGGGAGATGTAGCATTTTTAAATACAGAGCGACCAGAAATTCCTGTCATTACTGTAGAAGATCAGGACACTATTTTGGGTTTGGCTGTTGACCGTATTGTGGGCATGGATTGGCTGGACATTGAGCAAGTGCAAATGCCAGTAAATATTCCAGACAATATGGCTCCCTTTGTGCGAGGTGAATGGGTAAGAGGCGAGGGAAAGGATCAGTATCTGCGACTACTAGACCAAGTGGCAATTATTCGTTCAGCGCGGTGGGCAGCATAAAAAAGCAAAATTAAAAATTAAAAATGCCCAATAGTATTTAATTTTTAATCTAAAAACTTTTAATTTTTTTGGGAGTAAGTAAATGACATCAGGTACGAATTACGCGCAGGAATATCAACAGGCAGAAAAAGCCTACATGCAGGGCAACTATGAAAAGGCCGCAGTTATTATTGACAGGTTAGTTGAGGATGTACCTGACGATCCGACTACTCGTCTACTGCGAGGTCATATTTACTGCTATGGACTACAGCAGTACGATGTGGCGCAGGAAGAGTACGAGGCGGTACTCAAGCTAACCACAGAGCCAGATTTTGTTGACTATGCGACTAACGGTCTAGAATATGCTCTCTCTAGCCAGGGATCAACAGGCTTCGCTGGTGCTGATTCCCCAGCCGGAAACATGGATGTGGATGCTACTTATCAATACACTGAGAGCATCGGTGAATTTAGCCCTTTTCCGACATCGGAAACCGGGGAAGAAGTGCATAACGTAGGTTCAGGAAATGATTTTGACTTTGGTGGTCTGGATTTTGATGACGCCGTAGGCGATGGGTATATTGAGGAGCAAGGGCTATACCAGTCCTATGGCAACCCATTTGACGATGGAGCTGAACACTATACTAGCGATGCAACGCCTACTAATGCAGATCCTTTTGCCTTTGGTCAGTCGCCACACAGCCATCAATGGGAAGAAACGCCAGAAAATCAATCCCCTGACTTTTTTTCTGCTGAGGATAATACCGATTTTAATCATACAGCAGATGCTTTTAACACCAATGAGGCGGATTATGCAATTGATCGTGGCGAAAATAGCGAAGGAACCAATTTAAATTACTTCCCTTCCCACGAACCAGTTTTTGAGGATGAAACCCTGTTAATGAGACCGGGAGATTTAGAGAATAATTTCCCCCTCATGGGAGAAGACTTTAGTTTTCCTAACTCTTCAAGTACTGAGGAAACCAACGCCTATATGGCTGATGGCTATAGTCAGGAGGATGAAACTTTTGTAGCCACACCCGGTCAGAATGGGTTTCACCTCCAAGACAACTTTGACTTCGGTGCCTTTGACGATGCCTTTGGCAATGATTCATTGGCAATGGATACAGATGGTAGCGTTGATGCCGACTCCACTCTAGCCGTCCCCGGACATCAAGAGGAATCCGGCTTTTTGGATGCCTTTGATGAATTTGATAATTTAGGCAGTATCCCAGATTTTGATATGGGAGTATCGGAAGGTATGACCTCTGCCGGTACGCCTAGCTCCGAGTTGGGTATATCAAGTAACAGTGGGTTACTCTCAGCACCCTTGAACACATCTGGAGGCGGAGCTGGTCTATATGCAAATGACTCCTCTGGCCTGAGCGAAGATGAAATGTTTAGTCTTACCAGCGCCTCAGTACTGAAGAATGCTGGAAGCTCCGAAAAGTTACCCACCTTTACACAGCAACCTCAAACCCACATAGAACCCAACGTTACGGTTGAGCAAGGTCCGCTGGCTGTGTTTGAAAATGCACCGCTGAAGAAAAAACAGTGGATGACCGCTGCGGCGGCTGGCATTGTCTCGGCAGTGGCAGTGGCGACAGTGAGCTTCATGGCACAAAGCACAGCTCCAACCGAAGGCAAAGGCGCTGTGATTTCACAGCTACAGAAGACAGGCTGGGCGATGACTCTGGTAGCAGGTGTCGCTAGTTTCGGCACTACTCTGCTTTTAGGGCGGATTGGCACCAAGCAGATGGAGCGAGCGACATCGGATTTGCAAGCTCAGTTTGAGGAGGTTTCTCAGGGCAACTTTAACGCCACAGCCACAGTTTACTCGGAGGACGAATTTGGTCGCTTGGCGGCTGGATTTAATCAGATGGCGCGGGTGATTCTGACGACCACCGGCGAGGCGCAACGCAAAGCTCAAGAACAAGAGCAAGCGAAGGAAGACCTACAGCGCCAGGTGATTCGACTACTAGATGACGTTGAGGGAGCGGCACGTGGTGACCTGACCGTGCAAGCGGAAGTTACAGCTGACGTATTGGGAGCAGTTGCGGACTCGTTTAACCTGACGATTCAAAACCTACGGCAAATTGTGCAACAGGTGAAAATAGCGGCGCGGCAGGTTAATAAGGGTTCCACTGACAGTGAGGCATTTGCTCGCGGTCTGTCTTCAGATGCCTTACGACAGGCGGAGGAACTAGCCGTGACCCTAAACTCAGTGCAGGTGATGACGGATTCTATTAAGCGGGTGGCTGAGAGTGCTAGAGAGGCTGAGGAAGTGGCGCGCTCGGCCTCAGCAACGGCATTAAGAGGTGGTGAAGCCGTGGAACGAACTGTTTCCGGTATTTTAGAAATTCGGGAGACGGTGGCAGAAACTACCCGTAAGGTGAAGCGACTCGCGGAATCCTCTCAGGAAATTTCTAAGATTGTGGCTTTGATTTCGACTATTGCTTCTCGGACTAACCTGTTGGCACTCAACGCCAGTATTGAGGCCGCCCGTGCCGGTGAAGCTGGTCGTGGCTTTGCAATTGTGGCGGATGAGGTGCGACAGCTGGCAGACCGGGCGGCGAAAGCGTTGAAGGAAATTGTACAAATCGTGCTACAAATTCAGCAGGAAACTGGCTCAGTAATGACGGCGATGGAAGAAGGTACCCAGCAGGTTATTGAAGGGACACGATTGGCAGAACAAGCCAAGCGATCGCTGGATGATATCATCCAGGTTAGTAATCGCATTGATGCCCTAGTACGTTCTATCACCGCTGACACTGTAGAACAAACTGAAACCTCACAGTCTGTTGCCCAGGTGATGCAATCGGTGGAACTAACCGCACAAGAAACATCTCAGGAAGCTCAGCGTGTCTCCGGGGCACTGGGAAATCTGGTCGGCGTTGCCCGAGACCTGCTGACATCAGTGGAGCGCTTCAAGGTCGAAGCTAGTGAGGGTAAGTAGAAAACTGTTGTAGGGGCAGTGCCCTTGTAACTGCTCTGAATTTAAAATTGAATAAATAATCTGCAATCCCTTAAGTGATGTCGATTTGGCTGGGATTGGCTACATTAAAAGCAATCAGGATTTACTACTTAGAGAATGGAAGGCGGTGGTGAATTCACTCGAAACTCACGCACTCTCCGTCTTGAAGTGTTAGCTTCTTCAAATCAAAAATATGTAAGGGCGGGTTTAATTAGAATTTCAATCGGGTAATTAATCTTAAAGGGTAACCTGCCCCTACTACTCAAAACTCACAACTCACAACTTTCTTCGGGACACTGCTATGCAGCCGGAACAACAACAGCGAATCATGGGCTACTTCATTGAGGAGGCTAAAGACCACCTCAATACCATTGAGCAAGGTTTGCTGAATCTGCAAAACACCATAGAAGACTCGGAAATGGTAAATGAAGTTTTCCGAGCAGCCCACTCCGTAAAAGGCGGAGCGGCAATGCTGGGAATCAGCAGCGTTCAGAAAACGGCTCATCGGTTGGAAGATTGCTTTAAAGTCCTACAACAGTATCCGGTGAAAGTAGACCAAAAGCTGGAGTCCCTGTTTCTGCGGGTTTTTGATATCCTCCAGGAACTCGTGGAGCAACTTGCCGGGCCCTTTGGTCTTAAGGATGAAACAGCTAGCGATATCATGTCCGGTGTAGAGCCGATTTTTGAAGAACTCAACAATCACCTGGGACAGCTAGTCAAGGGAACGGCTGGCGACTCGACCAGTGGTGCTGAAGAGTTGCAGACCGCACCCGCAAAAACTAAGACGTTAAAGCCAGATAGAAAAGCGCTACAGGAAGCATTTCAGAGGGATGTATTGGCGCAGCTACGCGAGATGTTACAGCTGTTTAAGCAACCCGATAGCTCTTTTAATCGGCAACAGGTGCAGGAAATTTGTGACCATATAGAAAGTTTAGGCGAGCAATTAAACTTATCCGCATGGAGTAGATTATTAGAGACGGCAAAAATAGCGATCGCCAATCCGCAAAATTCCTATCGCACCCTGGCTGGCATTGTAATTAAAGAAATAAAACACGCCCAGGAACTTATACTGGCAGGCCGTGAAGCCGAGGTTGTACCGAGCCAACAACTCAAAGACCTCCTGCCGCAGACCGAGGCAGCAGTAGCAGCGGCTTTAAACATACCTACAAGAACAGATTCCAACTTCGCTGGGATGCTTCAGGCAGATAATACCTCGGTTCCTGTGCCGACCGCTATGGCAGCAGTCGGTAGCATGGGAATCGTTGCTGACAAGCTAGCACCAGCAATTCCACCCAACTATACAGAAAAGCCCGCAGCTTACAGCAACTCAGAAAGTTACATCTCAGAAAGCACTGGAGCCGAATTATCCCCCCAAAACTTTAGGGATACAGAAGCCGGGGCTATCTCCTTTCCGCCACTCCATAAGCAAAAAAATTCTGGCAAATCGGCCCCTGCCAGAGCTGGTGCAAATCATAACGAGCCAGAGGTCGGGATGGCAGAACTCAATAGCTTAGCAGATCTATTTGAAGGCGAAGCTCCTGACCTAGACGAAACCTGGGAACAAGAGGAAATCATCAGCAATGGTGAAACTGCAAACGCGACAGATGCACTCGCGTCGGTAAATGGGGACTTTGAGAACGACTTTTCTGACCTACTAGGTGAGATAGATGGTCAAATAAGTGACTCAACTGAAGTATCCCAGCAAGATGATTTCATGCTCTTGTTTGGTGACGACATTAGTTCGAAGGCTGCCGAACCAGAAAAGGGAAGAAGCAATAAAGAAGATGATTTTATTTCGCACTTAGGATTAGACTTCTCGCCTCCCAACGATGGTTTTTCCGAGCTGCTATTTGAGGCTGATACTCCAGATTTCCTGAGAGCAGAAGCCACCCCAGAAGACGATTTGACCAGTTTATTTAGTGACAGCATTGAGTGGGAAAACGGCTCCGAGCAACTGACTCTAGAAGATTCCTTAGATTTTTCACTTGACGCTAGCACAACGCCAAGTCAAGAGCTGCGTGATGATGATTTCTTAAACCTTATAGGAGCAGAGGATGTCAACAAAGCTTCACAGGCGGAAACGTCTAATGCCGAAGATTTGGGCATTTCTCCAGGTGCAGAGGAGAGCTTGAGTGACTGGTTCACGGGTCTGGACGAGAATGAGTCTCTATTGAGAGAAGACCAATATGACTCATCCAGTTCCCATCTGGATAAATTGGAAAATAGCAAAATTGAATTATTAGCTGATAACCCAGAAGCCCTGGAAAGCTGGCAACTAGAACAAGTTGAAAATCCTGAACAATATTTAAACTTTTCTGATTCAGCTAGTGATTGGCAGGATCTAGTGTTTGATGAGGAGCAGACTGTTGATATTGGAGAGGAATTGGAGAGAAATGGTTTATTTAAGGATGAAGTAGCCTTGGCAGAGGCGGCAACAAACTTGAGCGATTTATTTGAAAGCTCACAATTGATGCCGGAGCTACCGAAGCTATTAGAAAATCTGGCGATTGATGACGGTGTTGGCATAGAGCTAATAAATGATGAGTTGCCCTCAGATGATTTGCTCACCGAAATGTTCGATGGCGAATCGGAATTGGACACTAATGCCCTGGAATTAAGTGGGTCGGAATCTGAAGAAGAAGCTGACTTGGGGCTTGATGACATTTTGTGGGATGCCTCCCCAGACGCCACCGATCCTCTGTCAAGTTTTGGAGATTTGGAAATAAACTCAGTAGCGCCTATCAGCGAGATGCAGGCTTCAGAGGCACCGCTCTGGGAGGATACAAGTGAAGATTCTCTGGAAACATCAGCAGCAGAGGGGGAAGGGGATGCAATAAACACCGTAGGGGCAAACCCATTCAGCCTTGATACTGATGAGATGCTCATAACCGCATCTGAGGATGAGGATGAGTGGGATTTATTCAATCCTGTTGATGAAACCCTGCCAGGGGAACAGCCGCTTTTATTTGACGATGTAGATGCTACCGATCGCCATGAAGGATTTATTCCCTCCCCTATAGCTGATGAACTGGATTTAGATCAAGATGGCACATTAAATAATCTCCTAAGCTTCAACGAGCAAGGGGATGAAGATGAAGATAGTTTGTTTGAGGAGACGGCGGTAGAGACAGATGCCCATAATTGGCTGGGGAATAATATAGAGTTTGAGGAAAGTGCGGAGGCAGAGTCGAGAGAAAATGTAGCTGCTAGGTTTGAGCAACAACCGGCAATAGAAGAAGCGCTTGACCTAGGACAGAAAGAGTGGGACTTTCAAGAGGAAACGGAAGAAAGCCCTGATTTTGACGCTTTGGATGATTTATTTGAGGCAGAATCAGATGCGATCGCCACTTCTAATGCTGCTCTCATTGACTCCGCCTCTTCTGTTACATCTCCCGAAGCAATCTCTTGGGAAGAAGAACTTGGGGAGGCAGCTTTGGAACTGCTGCCAGATGAAACATCTCAGGCAACTCTAAACGTCGATGAAAATATCGAGGATCTGTTTGAGGTGGAGACGCCAGAAGCAACAGAAACCCTGGATTTTGGCACAGATATGCTTGCCCCTGAGACGTTGGATGAAGATGGGGATATCGAGTCAGCGGCAGCGAACGCCATAGATGCACCTGCTACGATCCGGGAATTAGAAGCACTGGTGTCTTTAGAGGAAGCCTCAAGCAGCGATGAGCTATTTGAGACGGAGATGCCGATAACAACAGATGACCTAGATTTTGATGAAGACTGGGATCTAGAGTCAACAACATCGGTTACTTCAGAATCATCGCCAGCACCATTGGAATTAGAAACAGCCGACCTTTTAGAAAGCTTGGCAACTGATGAGGAGGAATGGGGGGATATAACTGCATTTTTAGAAGCAGAAGGTGAAAGACCGCTTAGCGAGGATGGCTTATCTTTAGAGACATCTGAGGAAGAAGATCTTGACTTTGCTGCCCAATTGAATAGTCTTGATGAGTTTGATGAATTGGAGTCAATGCTGGGTGAAGATGCACCAACGTCGTCACAAACATTTGTATCTGCTACCTCTGAATTAGATGGGGCAGATGAGTTTGATGAGTTGGAGGCAATGCTGGGTGAAGATGCACCAACATCGTCACCGACATTTGTATCTGCTACCTCTGAACTAGATGGGGCAGATGAGTTTGATGAGTTGGAGGCAATGCTGGGTGAAGATGCAACTTCCACTGCCGCCATAGCATCAGCAGGCACAGATGAATTTGATGAACTTGAAGCTTTACTGGACGAAGGTTTAACAGTTGAGACACCAGTAACTCAAGTAGCTTCATCGCCAGCGAAGAGCGACACCCCAGCACCAAATGTCATTGACGATGAATTCGGTGACTTGGAGAAACTACTACAGCAGGCAGACCAGAAGATGGGAGGAATGCCAACGGCGAAACCCGTTGCTGGACAGCCTCGTGCTAGGACTCGTCCCCGTCCCCAAGTCTTCGAGCAGACGATGCGGGTGCCGGTAAAACACTTGGACAACCTCAGCAACTTGGTGGGGGAACTGGTGGTGAACCGCAACAGCTTGGAGCAGGATCAGGAACGCATGCGGCAGTTCTTGGATAACTTACTCAACCAGGTACAGCAACTCAGCGATGTCGGTTCCAGGATGCAGAATTTGTATGAGCGATCGCTTCTAGAAAACTCTCTGATCGCCAGCCGCCACAACTACCGGAACTTATCCAAGTCGGATGCTGCCTCCTCAAATAATCACCCGTCAGGCGTAGAGTATGACCCCCTGGAAATGGATCGGTTCACCCCGGTTCATTTGCTTTCCCAAGAAATGATCGAGTTGATTGTTCGGGTGCGAGAATCGGCTTCGGACATCGAGTTCCTAGTCGATGAAACCGATCAGGTGGCTCGGATGCTGCGGCAGGTTACTACCCAGTTGCAAGAGGGGTTGACGCGATCGCGCATGGTGCCCTTTGCCCAAACGGCCGATCGGCTACAGCGAGGAGTACGCGACAATGCCATCAAGCAAGGCAAACAGGTGGAACTAAACATAGAAGGTCGGGAAACCTTGATCGACAAAGTTATCCTGGAACACCTTACAGATCCACTGACTCACATGGTTAACAATGCCCTCGCTCATGGCGTTGAAAAGCCAGAGGTGCGCCAAGCTGCTGGCAAGCCGCCGCTGGGCAGCATTACCGTCAGAGCCTTCCACCAGGGCAACCAGACAGTGATTTCCGTCTCCGATGATGGAGCTGGGATTGATGCAGAACGGGTGAAGGCAAAAGCGCTGAAAATGGGGCTGATTACGCCAGAGGAGGCTAAGATCATGTCCCGCCTGGATGTATACGATCTACTTTTCCACCCCGGCTTTAGTATCAAGGATCAAGCCGATGAGTTAGCGGGTCGTGGGGTAGGGATGGATGTCGTTCGCACCAGCTTGATGGATATTAGAGGAACGATCAACACCGACTCTACTTTAGGTCAGGGAACAACCTTTACTATTCGCTTACCTTTAACCCTCAGTATTGGTAAAGCGCTCTCTTGCATCAGCGAGAAAGCCCGTATTGCCTTTCCTATGGATGGGGTTGAAGATATGTTGGATGTGCCCAACGCCAGCATTCAAATTAATGCCGAAGGTCAGCGGTGTATCCTCTGGAGAGACACACTCCTGCCATTCCAAACTTTATCTGAACTGTTGACGTACAATCGTCAAATCAGTCGGGGCACTGTCTACGGCGGTAACCGGGAAGACGATATGATTTCCATCGTTGTGCTGCGTAGTACGGGTAACTTCCTCGCAATTGAGGTGGATCAGGTATTAGGCGAACAGGAAATCGTAATTAAGCAACTAGAAGGCCCTGTGCCTAAGCCTGTTGGTGTCGCTGGTGCCACTGTACTAGGGGATGGTCGGATCATGCCCATTGCCGATGTGCTAGAGCTGATCGACCTCTCTAGGGGAGTGATTCGCAAAGAAGGTAGCGGCGGCAGCGTGTGGCCCGGAATGCAATTCCCAACCGAAGCCGCAGAGGTTAAAACTGATCCGATGGTGCTGATTGTGGATGACTCGATTACGGTGCGCGAACTGCTCTCTATGACCTTCAATAAAGCGGGTTATCGGGTGGAACAAGCTCGTGACGGTCAAGAAGCCTGGGATAAACTCCGGTCGGGTCTGCCTTGCGATATCGTCTTCTGTGATATAGAAATGCCCAGAATGGACGGTCTGGATCTGCTGTCTCGGATTCAAAAAGACGCAAGTCTAAACCATCTGCCAGTAGCAATGCTAACCTCTCGCGGTGCCGACCGACATCGGCAAATGGCCGCCGATCTGGGGGCTAGCGGCTATTTCACTAAACCCTATCTGGAAGAAGCGTTACTTGATGCCGCTCAACGAATGATGAAAGGGGAGGTACTGCTGACAAGTAATAGCAATGCTTAGAACACTAGCTGAGTAATCAATCAAGATGCGGATGAAGGCAGATTGGGATTGTTAGTAGTTAGTAGTTAGTGGTTAGTAGGCACTGTTTCTACTAACTACTAACCACGTTCCCACTAACAGCCACCAAGACAGAACTTATACAGATTCGCGAGCTAATATTACTCCCACAGCAGTACAGAAGGCAATTTTTCTGGATACGCCAAGCGAAGTAATTGGTAGCCAATACCAGATGTTCCCTGGAAGAAGCCAGGATTAAATACGGAACTCGGTAAGTTGGCAAACAGCTGATACGCTCCGGTTCGTTTGGCTCTAGCAACTACATTCGTTGCGTTCTGGAGAGCAACATGCTGCCAATCTTGGCGAGAATAACTTTGAGCCGCAACTAACATCACTTCAACTCGACCTAAATTTCCACAGCACAGATGGTCGAGAGTTTGCAAGCTATATTTCTGCGTAGTTTGCAGGGCAATTTCAATTTCTCGCTCTATTTCTGGTGTCTTCAAAATATCAAGGCTGCCCAAACGTGCTAAACCAACTCCAGCTGCACCATGACACCACTGAACAGGGAAAGCGGGTTTCCCTGTTTGTTCCACCCCCCGCAAGTTGGGCCAGTTGGCATGGGATTCAGAGAAAAGACTGCGCTCATACTCAATTCCCTCTAGAGCAGCTTCAAAGTAAGTCTGGTCTTGGGTAACTGTATAAAGTTGTAGCAAGGCGTAAGCGATTCCTGCTGCGCCGTGAGAAAACCCAGCCCAAGGCGTTTTACCAGCGTGCTGCCAAGCTTTAGGAGCGCCTGCATGACTGACTTGATTGTTGAGTAAATGCTGTCCACAGGCAATAGCTTTTTCTATAACCTTCGCCTCACCTGTTGCTTGATACAGAGCCAATAATCCCAAAATAGCTCCGGCTGAACCGCCGATGATATCAAATTGTTTATCCGTAGCAATCAGTTCTGGTGTGATCAAATCGGCTAAAGTTTGAGCATCCTGCAATAGGGTTTTATCCTTTAAAAATTCGCTCACTTTGACCAAGGTATAGATTGTCGATCCCAGTCCCACCGCACCACCAATTCCTGTGAATCTAGCAAATAGGTGCAGAGACTCCAAGTTTGATGTCTGCATCCGCCGACGCAAAGATTGCAACGCGCCTAACGCCAAATTGCGGAATTTCGGTTCACCAACAACTTGATAAAGTGCTGCTAAAAACAGGGCAACGCCGCAACGTCCCTCATAAAGGTTATCGCTCAATACTTCCAGCTGAAAGCGCTCTGCTTCGGACACATAACCTAAGCCAATCCAGTTGATACTACCATCGGGGTCTTGAATGGCTCTAGTTTCTAGTTCAATTGCGATCGCCTTTGCTTCTGCAACCAGTTCCTCTACACTCAGCAATGGCAGTGTCTCTGCTTGCCATTTATCAATCTCCCCAGTTGAGCCTTGCGCTAACTTGGCATAGAAAGAGCCTTGGATAATTGCCACTTGTCGAGCCAAGTCGGTTTCATCCATGCCCCGCAATTGAGCCAGAGTTTCTTGGTAACTTGGTTGCTGGAAATAGCCGGGAATCGATAGATTTTCTCCCACACTTAGGCGATCGCTGGCAGCACTGGCGCTAAAGTAAGGAATGTCTAATTGTTCTAGCGATCGCAGTTCCGCACTCAAGATAGACCATGCACTCGGTTTTTCCTGAGCAACTAGAAAAGCACAACTAAGGCGATCCAGTTCAATACTATAGTCAACCCCGTGCTTCAGGTAGTCCGGCGACCAAGTTTTTTGTAAAATGATGCCGTAGATGCGGGTAGCGCGAAAAATAAAGCGTACCTGCTGTTCCTGCATCGCTGCTAGTGGGCTATCTGGAGCAACTAAGACATCTTTATGTGCCATCAAGAAGCGATACATCTGCTCGAATCCAGTAGCTATTTGTGCCTGATAATCGTTGGCAGAAAGAGCAATATCGCCTAAGCGGGGAACATTTTTTTCAAGTGGGAATGTTACAGTCTCATACTGTAAATACATATCGTCAGTATTAATTGACCGCCAGCGAAGAACTTTGCGTGGAGATTGCTGGATAGCTGTACTACCCAAACCGCTAAGATCGTAAGCAACGCGGTTATCGGCACTAAAATCCCAACGGGGTAATAGTCCTGTGCGTAGCACCGAGTTCCACAACTGTTGCACCGCAATTGTCTCGACCTCTTCGGTATCGGGCAAGTCTTCCATCTGCTTAGGTTGATGATGGAGGAGGGTTTCCATATCAATCAACACCAAATGTTCGCCACTAGCAATTAAATTTTCGTAGTGGCAATCAGTCGCTCTGAGTATGTAGAGTAAACACAGCAACATTCCCGAGCGCTGATAAAAACGTTGTGCTGCGGCTTCATCAACACAAGGTTGATGTTCGATATATTCCACCCAACCGTAATTTCCTTGGTTGAGAATCTGGATAACTTTAAAATCTAAAAGTTGGCTGTGCTGATTGCACCAGTCCAAAAATTTGTTAAAGGCAACCTCTAGTCCCAAATCTTTCGGTTTGTATACTAATTTGAGTCCCGAGTCAAATGCGAGGAAAATGACGCTTCGCCCCTGATTGTGAGGATCGGAAAGTGAGCTTTTCACTTCGGTCACTTTGCCTAAAGCATCCGTAGTCAAGTTGGAGCCAAAAACTTGCTGAATTTTTTGCAGATCTTGAGCGAGGCGTTGGAGAAACTCCGCAGTATAGTCCACCCAGAAACTCACTACAGTTGCTAACAATCTACCAAGTACTGAATACTTCTGGAAGAATGTTAACATCCCATCTTGCAGCAGTTGATTGACAAACTTGGTATATTGAGAATTATTACTTTTCTCCGTTCCCAGTCCCAACATCTTGAGCAAGTTTTGACCAGCAGTGCGAACTTGGGAGAATTCAAAATCTAGTGTCTTGGTGCTAATTTTTGCGAGTTGTTGCAGCAGGCTGCGCTCTAGAGAACTGTAAGCTGCTTCTGAGAGAATAGATAGAGGAAGGCAATTGTCAGTAAGTTGAACCGAACCTAAGCGAGTCAGTAATTGCAGCCTGGCAACCTTGATTGCAGGTAAGAGGATATCCTCAAAAGGAACTGGATTTTCTCGATCGGTTGGTAAAAAAGATTCAGTTTCAGGAGTGAATTCTGTAGCTATTTGAATAATTTGTTGCAGGGTTTCTGCCCATTCCGGCAAAGGCTGTTCTTCAGCTAGCTGCACCGTACCCAAGCGAGGGCGAATCGCATCCAGGTCTAACCCCTCCCACCGCCAGCGTTTCTGTAATGTGTCCCAGTTACCTTGTGCCGTGACTTGACACCAACGATCGAGGCGACGATTGATGTCTGGATCGTTTGCCTGGTTAGAATTAATAATGAAGCGCTTTGCATCCAGGCGTTCCCAGAAAAAGCTAGCATTGGCAACGATAATATTTAAGTTGGCTGAAGTAACCTGCTTAGAAGATTCAACAAGTAGTTGGCGCATGGTGATATTTCTAATGATTGAGTTACACAAGGGCAAAATGACTAATGCTGTTAAGTCGCTACCCTCCAATTCGTAATTGATACCCCATAGATAAATCGTCGTGATTGAATATTGAGACCAAGCATTTTCTGGTTTTTCATCAATAAATTTAGGGGCTTGAGACCGTTTGGGAATTAATTACGAATTACGAACTACGAATTACGAATTATTTTGGTCAGGTTGGTTTAGTTTAATAAATGCCTATAAGCAAAAAGAGAGTTTTAGATTCAGATATCAACCGAAGATTCATGTAAAAGTGCTACTCGACCCACAGCTAGGTCGAGTAGCTGAAAACTTGGTTTGGCTAAATACTATGACTTAAGCCATCAAGTTTTGAAATTGCCAAAACTCAGATGAATTAGCAGTTGTCTACACTGTTAGGACACTTGTAGCAACTCCAAGCTTCCGTCACTCGCGGTAGACCGCCGCTGACTGCGAGTAAATCTTTATCACTCAGTTCGTCAGGTTCTACAGAAGCTAGCTCGGCCAGTGCTTGAGAAACCGCTTCTGTTGTGAAGTTATAGCCTTTCTCTGCACCAGCAGCGACAATCAAGTTGATGGCATCTGTTAAGTGAGTGGCTTCTTTAACTTGCTGTTGCAGTTCAGCATTGGCGAGCACTTCTTTGATTTGTTGTAGCATGGTCATAGTCTCCTTTTTGGCTTACTTAGGAATTAGGTACGTTTCAATTGGTGGAAGTTTACAGCAAAGAATTTACGTTTGTTCACTAACGTGTTCTCTACTGAACTGTTTTTGAGTTGAGCAAGCGTTGGGAAATCATATATCCGTCTTCCCTGCTGCCTCTACCTCCACATGAAAGTGTGGAGCAACTTAACTATAAACACACATACGAACGGCACCTTTCCGGATTCAATTGCCAAAATCTAGATTAATTAGCTGTTGTCAACACTGTTAAGACATTTGTAGCAACTCCAAGCTCAGTGCTGACGCAAGTACGCTATATGTAGCGCCTCTGCGTAATTCCTGCATAATACAAGCCAATCGGCTTGTAGGGGTGGGTTTAACAAAGATATTGTTGTAATTCTGATTTTATCTATAGACCCGCGCCTTATGAATATTGTGGTTGATCGACCGGACATAATATATATAGCCGTCGCCATCATGGCTCTTGACAATCAACCTAGCCTCCATACACCCAGATCTGTTGCTATAACTGCCTAATTGCTAACTGCTAATTGCTATAATTTCCCACCCATGTCACATCCAAAGCAACCCCTCGTCTACCCATCCAGCCACCAGGTCGATCAAATTGATGATTACCACGGCATTAAGGTAAAAGATCCGTACCAATGGCTAGAAGATCCAGACTCGGAAGAGACAAAGGTTTGGGTTGAGGCACAGAACCAAGTCACTTTTGACTACCTCAACGAAATTCCAGTTCGCGAAAAAATATTACAGCGTCTGACTCAGCTGTGGGATTATGAAAAGTTTGGGATTCCTTTTAAAGAGGGCGATCGCTACTTTTACTTTAAAAACGATGGTCTTCAGAACCAGTCTGTGCTTTACACTCTCACCTCCCTGGATGCAGAGCCAAGGGTTCTGCTTGACCCTAACAAGCTTTCAGAAGATGGCACTGTTGCCTTATCTGGTTTGGCAATTAGTGAAGATGGAAAGCTCATGGCCTATGGTCTCTCCAACTCTGGATCTGACTGGCAAGAGTGGAAGGTGCGCGATGTGGAAACAGGCGCAGACCTCTCAGACAATCTGAAGTGGATTAAGTTTTCTGGCGCTTCCTGGACTCAGGATACGCAAGGCTTTTTCTACAGTCGCTATGATGAGCCGAACGAGACAACTCAATTCGAGGACACTAATTACTTTCAGAAACTTTTTTACCATCGGCTGGGAACGCCCCAGTCTGAGGATACCTTAATTTATCACCGCCCCGACCAGAAAGAATGGGGCTTCAGTGGCGGCGTTAGCGAGGATGGTCGCTATCTGATTATTAGTGTGTGGCAGGGGAGCGACCCGAAAAACTTAGTGTTTTATAAGGACTTGAATGACCCTGCTGCTCAGGTTGTAGAACTAATTAATGAGTTCGAGGCTAGCTATAGCTTTATTGACAATGATGGCTCAGTCTTCTGGTTCCGCGCTGACCTAGATGCTCCACGCGGTCGGGTGATTGCTATTGATACCCGCAACCCAAACCGAGACCAGTGGCAAGAAATCATCCCCCAAGTAGATGAAACCTTAGAAGGCGTCAGTCTGCTCAACAACCAATTTGTCGCTGAGTACCTGAAAGAGGCTCACACTCAGATTAAAATCTTTGACCTCACGGGCGCACTTGTGCGAGAGGTGGAATTACCAGGGATTGGTTCAGCAGGTGGTTTTGGTGGTAAGCGTCACGACACAGAAACCTTCTATAGTTTCACCAGTTTCACTACTCCCGCGACTATCTACCACTACGACATGGTAAGCGGTGAAAGTACCCTCTTCCGCCAGCCGCAGGTGGGTTTCAACCCAGCTGATTACGAGACAAAGCAGGTTTTCTACAGCAGCAAAGACGGCACTCAAGTGCCAATGTTTATCACCTACAAAAAGGGGTTGCAGTTAGAGGGGAATAACCCCACTTACCTCTATGGCTATGGTGGTTTCAACGTCTCCATCACACCTAGCTTTTCCGTTGGCCTTTTGGTGTGGATGGAGATGGGGGGTGTCTATGCAGTTGCCAATCTGCGCGGCGGTGGCGAGTATGGTGAAGAGTGGCACCAGGCAGGGACTAAATTAAACAAGCAGAATGTATTTGATGATTTCATTGCCGCCGCTGAGTGGTTGATTGCTAACCGGTACACCTCTCCAGCAAAACTGGCTATCGGCGGCGGTAGCAATGGGGGTTTGTTAGTTGGTGCCTGTATGACGCAACGCCCTGATTTATTTGGTGCGGCGCTGCCAGCAGTGGGCGTTATGGATATGCTGCGCTTTCATAAATTTACAATTGGCTGGGCTTGGACTTCTGATTATGGTTCTCCTGAGAATCCAGAAGAATTTAAAGCCCTCTATGCATATTCTCCATTGCACAACCTCAAACCTGGGACTTCTTACCCAGCCACGCTAATTACCACCGCTGACCATGACGATCGCGTAGTGCCTGCTCATAGTTTCAAATTTGCAGCAGCTTTGCAACAGGCTCATGCGGGCGAAAAGCCAGTTTTAATCAGAATTGAGACGAAGGCTGGGCATGGTGCTGGGAAGCCGACGACTAAGATTCTTGAGGAGATTGCAGACAGGTGGGCTTTTTTAGTGCGATCGCTCGATATTAATGTGCTTATCGCCAGCAGCTATAACAACCGCCAAGGCGGTTAAGCCATAAACTGAAAGTAGACATTGATCTTGCTCCGGCACAGCCGGAGCGAAACCCATGCCCAAACCCTATAGTTACGACCTCCGTGAGAAGGTAATCCAAGCAATCTTGCTTGATGGCTTAAAGATTAATGAAGCCAGCCTGATATTTAGCCTTAAGTTACAACATTGCAAAGGGCATTTCTCAAGGATTTATGTATTATCTATTTCCTGCCAAAACCAAGTTGGATTACCATATCGGCGGTAGAACAAAAATTCTCTATCTACTAATTGAACAGTTTTAGAATTAGGATTGTATGAAATGATTAGTGGTGAGATACTACGGTCTTCCTGAAGCTTATTTAATCTATTCAAAGCCGCAGATAAATCTGAAGATCTAATTTTGGGTTCTGATTTATTAATTCGCTCAAATATAACATCACGATGTAAACTATTATAAAGTTCTGTATCTGATGCTTCAACACAGACACGAATAATTCGTTCATATACCTTTAGCTCACTTGCTCCTGAACCTCTAAAACCACGGCTAACTGCCTCACTAAACTGACGGTAACGGACGGATTCTTCATTGCAAATAGCTGTTCGACATCTATATAGCCCGTCTAAGTCTGTAATAGTCTTTTTCTTAAGTTGAGTTTCAAGGATATTAATTTCAAAACAATATTTTTCAGCTATTCTTTGCAATAAACCAACATTTTGATTGACGTCATTAAGTATGCCAAATTTTATACCTTCATAAAATGAAATATTTAATGCTTGTTCGCCTTTTTCAAGAACTTGTGTTAATTCTTCATCAGTCCATCTGACATCAATTTCTGCGACACGACCACTTAAATCACCATTGTAATAAATTAGAAGATTTTGTTCTGCCCATATTCCAATAATCATAAAGAATATAGACCTATCCCAAAAAGCTTTTAAATCGAAAGCTAATTGCTTCTTTTCTTCTTCAGGCAAATAATGAAAATCTTCTATAATAACTCTCTTTTTAGATATCTTAATCTGTTCAGCAATATACTCAAGGCTATCAGAATTTATTCCAACTGGTTCATATACCATTTCTGAGTTGTTTTCAATATTCCCGCCTATTTCTATTTCCCCAGAGCTAGCCCCTATGAAGGGTAAGTTAATTCCGGCACCAGCTTTTGCTTTAGATTCTAAAGCAGAATTTAGGTTTTTGGTAATTTCTGTTGGTATATTAGTTCCTACTTGTCTTAATATCTCAATATATATTTTTTCAACATTTGATTCAGAACGGCATTGGACAGTAATGGACTCAGTATCTTACAAATTTTTTTTACGAAGAATTGTTTTTCCTTGCTTTGATGCACCATGAATAACGATATGTTGATCACATCCCAGTAAGTAAATAAATTTTTGATCCAAGCTGGCGCGGTCTACATATGTATATTTTGGTACAGATGTAGCTATTCCAAAAACTTCATTAAGCCGAGGCATATATCGTTACTCCAAAATAATTTTTATCCATTCGTTAATAAGAGCTAATATATATTATTTCAGTCGCTCAACGCTAATTGCTATGCTAGGATAATTTTGTATAGAATCGATTGGGAGGTTGCTTGTGCGAGTAATAGACCGTTGCCATAGTAACCTATCGCTAAAATAATATATTGTAACTAGGCAGATAGACCAATAATCGACTTTTTGGATACGTTCCTAAGCCAGCCAATTAGCTGCTATCTGTTCAGCCTAGGGCTTACGCAACTGGTTCAAGAGTTATTGGGTTCAAAAAAATTCTTAAAAAAATCTTAATCTGGTTTTTTAGAACGCAGGTGTAGGCTAAGCGCTGGCGCAGCTACCGCTGATAAACGCAGATGATTTACATGATTTATCGACTTTTGTAAGATGTGTAAAGGGGAAGGGAAAGGGGGCAAAATAGGTTTCCCCCTTACTAAACCCTTATCCACAGCCTTTTAGACTTAAGCAGCTTGGTCAGAAGGATTCAGGGCAGAACGCGCATTCAACGACAGCATCACCCGTGAAATTCCGGTAAATAAGACGCTGACACCAACCAACGTCCCGATCAGCCAGGGGGCATTGAAGGGCCACTGGAACCAAACCATTCCGCCCAGCACCAGGGTAACTATGCCGTTCACCAGTGACCATGTCCAGTTTTGTTGCGGACGCAACCGGAATGCCAAGATTAGCTCGAACACGCCTTCAGTTAACAAAAAACCACCAAGCAACAAGGTCAGTGTGAGGATACCTGTTAAGGGGTAAACAAACAGCATTACGCCTGTCGCCACGTAGAGGACGCCCAATAACAGCTTCCAAACTAAGCCTCCTTCATTGCGGGTTTGAAACCCATAGACCAGCTTGGCAGCGCCAGCAGAAGCAAGAATCAAAGCAAACCACGTCTCAGCGAAGATTGTCGAGACCGCCGGTTGAGCGATCGCCACGATCCCTAAAATAATCAGCAGAGCGCCCATTATGAGCGAGCCTTTGCTATTTTTGTTGATGTCAGTAGAAACATCGGTTGTCATAAAAGTTTTTTCCCTTACTAGAGTGAGCTATACGATCAGGCTAAAGAATCTCTTAAGAACTGGGTAGAACCCTAAGGTAGACCCTGCCTGAATATGCTCTAAGGTAGATAATCCTGTTTCTATAGCAATTAGCAGTTAGCTTTTAGCAATTAGCTTTTAGCGAGCCTTCAGTTATAGCACCAGTTCTGGGTGCATGAGGTCGTCGATTGTCAAACATCCGACAAGGCAACTGCTATAGAAGGAAGTTAGCCTTGCGGAGGATAACGATCGCAGATTTTATCCTCCAATAATTGCTTGACGAATCGCTTGGGCGGTTGCTGGTGCAAGTAATACCCCATTGCGATAGTGACCTGTGGCTAAGAGAACATTACTGTAACCGGGCAGATGACCAATAATTGGTGCTGGGCGTCCTTCAGGGCGAGGGCGTAATCCTGACCAAGTTCTAATTACAGTAGCTTCGGATAAGGCAGGACAGAATGCGATCACCTTTTGCCTCACTACCTCAAGGTAAGCTGCATCTGGCACCAACTCGCCTTCATCTGCTGGAAACTCAACCGTTGCGCCTACCCAGTATTCCCCTTTTCCCACTGGCACAATATGGACATCATCACCTGTGATCACAGGCTGGAAATCAGCACGTCCCAGGGAATGCTCTAGCTGTAGATGCAAAGCTTGCCCTAATACAGGTCGGATGTCAACAGGCTGTTTTAATGACGCAGTTAGTCCAGTTGAACCTAAGCCCGCCGTTACCACTAACCAATCAGCAGCTATCTCTCCACCTGTTGTCTGAATTTGGTTAATGTTTAATGTACCCTCTGGGGTTGATTCCACCACACCGACAGTGACATCAAATTGAAATTTAACGCCGTTAGACTCTGCAGCCTTAACTAAAGCTAAGGTAAGTGCTGTTGGGTCGAGTTGTCGATCTTGAGGAGAATAAACGGCGGCGGTTATATTCTCATTATTGAGGTGAGGACAACGAGAGTGTAGTTGAGCCGTGTCCCAAATCTCCAGCTGCCATCCCTGAGTTTGGCGGCATTTTACTAGCTTTTCCCAAGATGCTAAATCATCCCCTTCAAAGCACAGCATGAGAATGCCCTGACGATTGAAGGGGATTTTACGCCCGGTGAGGGCTTCTAGTTCTGGAATTAGGGTTTCATAGCGTTGGATGCTAGCCTGCCGCATTTTCCAGGCATTGCCCTTAATTTTGTGGCTGATAACGCCCATCAGGACGCCCAGTGCTGCCCCAGTCGCACCCTGTGCTGGGGGTTGCTTGTCCAGAACTGTGATGCTCAGTCCTGGAACCTGACTGAGTTCGTAGGCGATCGCCGCCCCAACAACACCGCAGCCAACTAGCACGACATGGCTCATAGGAGAAGGAATTTTAGATTTTAGATTTAAGATTAAATCCAAAATCTAAAATCAGCTACGCCTTGGGCACTAAATTTAAGAAGGTCTCAAAATCCTTCAGCGCTTCTGCATAGTTGCGGATAGCTTGATCGTAACTACCGTCTTTAGCAGCTTGATCGATTTTGTTTAAGTGACCGAAAACGTTTCTCGCACTCTCCAAGGCATCTGCTTGGGCATCAGGTAGGAGATCGCGTGCCAGAGTGCTCATCTTCATCCGTAGGTCACCTAGAGGCCCGTGGATGAAGGACTCGACATTGCTCCAGTCTCGGTTTTCGATCCGCGTTGCCAGTTCGGGCATGCGATCGCGCAAGGCAACGATCCCAGAAACGTATCCCTGAATCTGCTGCAACTGAGTGGGCGTGTAGGTTGTCGGCTGCTTGAACCCTGTAGGGCTACTACAACTAACCATAAATGCAGCAACAAATGCCAGAATCAAGGCCAGAATAGATCGATTACGTCTCATTTCTTGAATCTGTTAACGAAATTGTCCCTGTTATTTTATGTTAGTGAAGAACTCTACCGCATATACGGATGGGGAATGCCACGAAATTTAACTCTCTTAAATTGCTTGGCGGCGCAGAAAGGGGAGAAGTGCATCGCTGACCTTTACTGACCAATGGTCTTGAGGATAATGCCCTCCTTCTTCCAGTTTGATCAGTTCTGCTTTCTGGATGGAATCAGCGAGGTTTTGCGCCTGGGTAAAGGGTAGCCAGGGATCTTTCATCCCCCAGATAATCTGAGTAGGGTGCGTCCACTGGGGAAAACCCGATTCAATTTCCGCCATTGATTGTTTTAGCTGGAGATTCTTTACTGTCGCCAGAAGCGATCGCCCAGCATCAGAACTTTTTAGGAAAGGACGCCGATAAATATCTAAATCCTTGTCTGAGATTTGGTAACGACTACCACCTTCTAAGGTTCGGTCAACCAAGAGTGGATCTTGTGTCAGCACATCACCTACCAGAGGTAGACCCAGTTGTTGCATCTTCCAGGGCAATTTTGCTGTTGATGAGGTAGGTGCATTGAGGATAGCCAAGCGCTCGATCTGCATAGGATTGCGTAAGGCATATTGTAGACCCACAGAGCCTAAAAATCCCTGAACAACTAGGGAAAATCGCTCGATCTCCATTGCTTGAACAAAGGCTGCTAAAGCATCAATAAACGCATCTGGTGTATAAGCAAAGTCTCGTCGGTCTGGTTTTGCCGATGAGCCAAAACCAATCCAATCGGGGGCGATCGCTCTAAATCCTTTCTCTGCCAAAGCGGGCATTACCCCAGTCCAGCTGTAACTGTGCGAAGGCAAACCGTGAAGTAGTAGCACTACCCGGTTGTGATTTCTGCCAATTGGGTTTGCTTCCCGATAGAACCATTTCAACAAACCGACTTGGATCGAATGCTCAGTGGTTGACACGCTATGAATCCTGCATATCTCCTAGTTGAGAAGAGCTTACCCCCGAAAGGGATTCCTAAGCAAGCTAGAGCAGATGAGTGAAAACTCTAACAATTTGTTGACCAGTAAATCAAACGAGCCAACCTACAAGCGATCGCTCTAAAGCTCCTCCAGACTGCGCGATCGCCTCCTCCTCTTGCAATCTTGTTGCCAGCAGTGTGCGTCCATCTCAGAAGGATGTTTTATGTTTGCTAAACAATCAATACTCTGATATAATTAACAGCCAAAATAACTGGTATATCGCCCGTCTAGAGCAGGAAAGCTAATTGGTTAAAAGAACGCAGGAGTGTTGGGCGTGAACGCAGCTGAACAGGCTACAAACGTAACCGTTGCCAGCAAGATCGCCACCGTTGTCAATCTCTTCAAGTCTGAGTTCCCCGATGCCAAGGTAGATTTGAAACCTTGGGCGAATGACCCAGATACCAGAGAGTTGGTCGATCCTGATTCTATCGACATTGGCTTTCACTTTCCTGGCTGGAGTAGACGCTTGCAGAGTCGAAGCATCCTGGTGCAGATTCGTTTTTACAAAGACGCATTAGAAGCATCTCGTCGGGCGATTGGTGTTGAAGCAGCAGGATTTGACCATCGCGGTAAACAATGGCGATTATCTACAGTTGAAGAGTGGCGTTTTGAGGGTGCGTCCCATCCGGTTCCTGAAGTAGGTGAAAAGCTAAAGCACTTCTGCCGACAGGTTTTTGAGTTGTTCAATAATGCTTAGGCTTAACTTGAGCAACTTCCACTTTGGCAACCACCAACTGGATAAACCGATTCATAGGTGGTAGACCGCTTGCCAAAGATAGTATAACGGTTATCCCGAAGTTGTTCATAAGCGCGATCGCCCGCCCACTTCAGTCCGGGTATTGCCCGATAAGCAGTGACAAATACATTGCTTACTGGCAACAAGCGTCCAATTTCTTCAGCCGCATCACTGCCCTGCCACCTGCGTTCTGGAGTATCAGCATCGATTAAAATCATTCCCATTTCGCAGTCTTGAGGCGTAATCCCAAAGCGATTTAAAGCTTCTTGATCCTGCATAGGGACGTACTGAAATAGCTGACCTTTATCCAGACTCTCCAACTGCTGCACTAGGGTTACACAAAGATTGCAATTGCCGTCGTAGATAGCATAGTAACTCATGGAAATAGCCGTTGTATTTTAGATATAGTAAATCTACTTTTATTGTGCAACATTCTTTCAGGATTTTTCCATCTAATTTTAAATTACTTAGCTAAATACCCAGCCCCAGTAAAATCGTGTGGAGCCTTTTAATATAGAGGAAAATAGCCGAGTGAATAATGATCATCTTAAAATTATCAGACAAGGGATAGATACCTGGAATCGCTGGAGAAGAAATAATCCTGAAATAAAACCCGATCTCAGCGGAGCAAAGCTCAAAGGTGCAGACCTCAGAAGAGTAGATTTAAGATCTGCAAACCTCAGAGGTGCATTTCTGATCAGGGCTAATTTCAAAGAGGCAAACCTTAGTCGGGCAGACCTCAGTAATACTGACCTTTTCTTAGCAGTTTTCAGACAAACAAATATCAGCCATATAGATTTGACAAATGCCAATCTCACAGCTGCCAATTTTAGTGAAGCTTCTTTGAGCGGGGCTAATCTTAATGGGGCTGATCTCTGGGGAGCGAAATTTATTAAGGCAAACCTCTGCAATGCAGACTTTAGCAGTGCCAATTTGGGAATCGCAAACTTTAGTCAGGCGCAACTGAGAAAGGCAAATTTCAGCACAGCGAATTTCCTTAGTCGAGTCCCTGGCTCACATCCTAACTTCAGCGGAGCAGATATCAGAGGAGCCAACTTTAGTGGAGCCATTGTTGTTGCTGACCTAAGCAGAGCAGATCTAAGGGGGGCTTCTTTCCAGGGTACGGTTCTGTGTGCAGACTTAACTGATGCTAATCTCGGTGGCGCAAACTTGAGGAGAGCAACTCTCTATGCACACCTTCAAGGAGTTAATCGTTGGGCAAAACTAATTCGGGCAAATCTACAAGGTGCAGATATCAGTGATGCGGACTTTAGGAGGGCTGAGTTCTGCAACACCATTATGCCTGATGGCAGTATGAATAACAAGGATTGTTAACGAAGATAAACATTAAGAACCTATCTGAAAAGTGATTTTAAGATATTTTTAACCACAGATAAACACAGATGAACACAGATACCAGTAAGTATTGAGCCACTGAAACTGATGCAAGAAAGAGCAATCCTAAATCTAGATAAATCTGCGGTTTTATTAACTAAAACTAATATTTTCGCAAGCAACATATTAAACGTAATTTTTAAAATTTCTACTTTTTTCTTTCTTTCAAATATCTGTTTCCCCAATCGTGCATAGCATCTAGAATTGGCTGAAGCATTTTCCCCGAATCAGTAAGGGAATATTCCACTTTAGGGGGAACTTGCAGATAGACTTCCCTGTGTATAATGCCGTCTTGTTCCATCTCTCGAAGCTGCTGGGTAAGCATTTTTTGGGTAATTCCATTCAAAGCTCGGTGCAGTTCGCCAAAACGTTTAACTTCTTGAAATAACTCTCGGAGGATTAACACCTTCCACCGTCCTCCAATTACCTTCAGGGTGCTTTCCACCGTACAACTCAACTTATAGCTGTCTTCGGTTGTGGTCTTCATAGTATCTTTTTGGTAACTACATTACTTTTAAGTACGTACTTTACATCATAAGTTTATTACTCTTAAAGTAAGAGTAAATAAGCCAAGAAAAGAAATGGATAAATCCGCTGATACGAAATATCCCATTGAGACTCTACTGCAAAAGCGCTGGAGTCCCAGGGCATTTTCTGATCGGATGGTAGAGCCGAGTAAGTTACACAGCCTTCTGGAAGCAGCGCGATGGGCACCCTCTTCCTACAATGAGCAGCCGTGGAGCTTTATTATCGCCACCAAGGAGAACCAAGCGGAATACGACCGTTTGCTTAGCTGCCTAGTGGAAGCAAACCAAGCGTGGGCGCAGCAAGCTCCTGTGCTGATGCTTTCTGTAGCTAAGCATCACTTTGAGCGGAACGGAAAGGAAAACAGACACGCCTTTCACGATGTCGGTTCTTCAGTTGAAAACTTGACCATACAAGGAATGGCGCTGGACATATTTGTTCACCAGATGGCTGGATTTGATATAGCTAAGGCGCGTGAACTATTCAGCATTCCTGAAGGTTATGAGCCTGTAGCCGCGATCGCACTGGGTTACTTAGGCGATCCACAAACTCTGTCGGAACAACTGCGCGAGCGAGAACTGGCACAAAGCGATCGCAAACCTTTAGAAGCATTTGTCTTCACAGGAAGCTGGGGTCAAACTTCACCCCTACTTAATAGCTAAGATTTTTAATATAGCTCTTGCTCCCAGCCGATTTATCCTCTGCGTACCTTTGCGTTAACCTCTGCGCCCTCTGCGTTTCAAAACAAAATTATGCTTTTGGCAAATAGCAGAACTATCCGCCTCTATTTCTAAGCAGGATAGCTTTTTAAGCTTAAACAACACCTAAAAAGTGAGGTGCAACATATGAGTCAAGTTAAGACGATCCAAATACGCAACAGCCAGGAACGCGGTCATACAAAAATTGGCTGGCTGGATAGCTACCACACATTTTCCTTCGGAGGTTATCTAGACCCAAACAATATGGGCTTTAGGTCTCTGCGAGTAATTAACGACGATCGCATCGCCCCCGGTGCTGGTTTCGGTACCCACGGTCATCGGGATATGGAAATCATCACCTATGTGCTAGAAGGCTCACTAAAGCATAAAGACAGCTTGGGCACAGGGTCGGTAATTTATCCTGGTGAAGCACAGCGCATGAGTGCTGGTACTGGCATCATGCACAGCGAATTTAATGACTCCGAGACTCAGCCAGTCCACTTACTGCAAATCTGGATTATTCCAGAAAAGCAAGGATTGCCACCAAGCTATGAACAGCGTGCGATTCCACTAGAGGAGAAGCTGGGAAAACTGCGGTTAATTGCTGCCAAAGATGGGCGTGAGGGTGCTGTAACAGTTCATCAAGATGTCGAGTTGTATGCTTCTGTTTTAGAATCTGGCGATCGCGTAGAGTATGACTTGAAACCACATCGTCATGCTTGGCTACAAGTGGCACTGGGTACGGCAACATTCAACGGTCATCCTCTCGCAGAAGGCGATGGGGCTACTGTGAGTGGGGAAGAACGACTGGAAATCAGCACCGATAGTGGAGCGGAGATATTACTCTTTGATTTAGCTTGATTGAGGCGAGATCGTTCTGAGCAAACACAGAAGAGCGATCTTGCCTCAAGAAGGTCATGAGAAGGCAGCGCTAAAATTGTTAAGGACTATTAACGCTCTGCCTTCATGTCTCACTCTGCCGATACTTCAGACGCTGCATCCCAAAACAAGCATCATGACTCTACCCCGAATCCTAGTAGCAACACTATTCGTATTCGGGGCGCTAGGCAGCACAATCTAAAGAATATTGATTTGGAATTGCCGCGCGATCGCCTGATCGTCTTTACTGGCGTCTCTGGTTCTGGTAAGTCTTCCCTCGCCTTTGACACCATCTTTGCGGAAGGGCAACGTCGATATGTTGAATCCCTCAGCGCTTATGCTAGGCAATTCTTAGGACAGCTAGATAAACCAGATGTAGATGCAATTGATGGGTTAAGTCCAGCAATTTCCATTGACCAAAAATCGACATCCCACAACCCCCGCTCAACTGTGGGCACAGTTACGGAGATTTACGATTATCTGCGGCTGTTGTTTGGACGGGCGGGTGAACCGCATTGTCCGATATGCGATCGCTCTATCGCCCCTCAGACGATTGATGAAATGTGCGATCGCATCATGGAACTTCCCGATCGCACCCGGTTTCAAATCTTAGCCCCTGTAGTCCGAGGCAAAAAAGGCACTCATCAAAAGCTGCTATCCAGTCTCGCCTCTGAAGGATTTGTGCGCGTGCGCGTCGATGGAGAGGTGCGAGAACTCTCTGAAAACATCGAGTTAGATAAAAATTATACACATACCGTTGAGATTGTCGTTGACCGCCTAATTAAAAAGCCTGGTATGCAGGAACGTCTAACCGATTCCCTCACTACCTGCCTGCGTCATGCCAGTGGAATTGCGGTGATAGACGTATTAAATGATACATCGGCAGAAGCAGCCGGAGTCCTACAAGATAGTAAGTATAACATAACTAACCCAGAATATACAAGTATTTCCTATCAGCAAACACCCAAAGAATTAGTATTTTCAGAAAACTTTGCTTGTCCAGAACATGGGGCAGTAATGCAAGAACTTTCCCCACGATTGTTCTCTTTTAACTCTCCTTATGGTGCTTGTACTCATTGTCATGGGTTGGGAAGTTTGCGGACATTCTCCCCAGAAGGAGTGGTGCCTTATTCAGATGCGCCAGTGTATGGTGCGATCGCACCTTGGGCAGAAAAGGAAAACTCCTATTATTTGGGATTGCTCTATAGCGTCGGACAAGCTTATGGGTTTGAACTCCAGACGCTTTGGAAGCACTTGACCCCGGAACAGCAACAGATTATTCTGCATGGCTCAGATAAAGCTATCTGGATGCAAGACCGCAAGGATCACAGACGCTATGCAGGCGTTATTTCTATACTTCAGCGGCAATACGATGAAGGTTCAGAACTACAAAAGCAAAAGCTAGAGCAATATCTAGTAAATCGACCTTGCGAAGTCTGTCAAGGGAAACGTTTAAAACCGGAAGCGCTGGCAGTGCGCTTAGGGCAGTATCAAATTTTAGATTTAACGGGTGTTTCCATTCAGGAGTCTCGGCAGCGGATCGAGCAGTTGAAATTGAGCGATCGCCAAGCTCAGATTGGCGATTTGGTACTCAGAGAAATAAAAGCTAGATTGCAATTTCTCCTAGATGTAGGTTTAGATTACCTTACCCTTGACCGTCCAGCGATGACGCTTTCCGGTGGCGAAGCCCAGCGAATTCGTTTAGCTACCCAAATTGGTGCTGGTTTAACTGGCGTTCTCTATGTTTTGGATGAGCCAAGTATTGGTTTGCATCAGCGAGATAATGGACGGTTACTGAATACGTTAATTAAGCTCCGCGACTTGGGCAATACGTTAATTGTGGTTGAGCATGATGAAGAAACAATTCGTGCGGCTGACCAAATTGTTGATATTGGCCCTAGTGCCGGGATTCACGGGGGGGAAATAGTCGCGCAAGGTAACTTAGAGAAATTACTAGCAGCAGAAGATTCTTTGACTGGTGCTTATCTATCTGGGCGGCGAGTTATTGAAACACCCGTTGAGCGAAGAAAGGGAAATGCGCGATCGCTCTTACTCAAAAATGCTCACCGCAATAATTTAAAACAGATAGATGTAGAAATACCGCTGGGTAAACTTGTCTGCATCACAGGCGTTTCTGGTTCCGGTAAATCCACCTTAATTAACGAGTTACTTTACCCAGCACTGCAACATCACCTTACTCGCAAAGTTCCATTTCCTGCCCATTTGGAAGTCATCAAGGGACTGGACGCGATTGATAAAGCGATTGTCATTGACCAATCTCCAATTGGTCGCACTCCTCGTTCTAACCCCGCTACATATACGGGCGTATTCGATGCAATTCGGGAAGTATTTTCCCAAACTATAGAAGCTAAGGCGAGAGGTTACAAGCCAGGGCAGTTTTCCTTCAATGTCAAAGGTGGACGATGCGAAGCTTGTGGAGGACAGGGAGTGAATGTGATCGAGATGAACTTCCTGCCGGACGTATATGTGCAGTGTGAGGTATGTAAAGGCGATCGCTATAATCGCGAAACCCTACAAGTAAAATACAAAAACAAATCTATTGCCGATGTCCTCAACATGACAGTGGAAGAAGGCTTAGAGTTTTTTATAAACATCCCCCGTGCGGCAACGCGGTTGCAAACTTTGGTAGATGTCGGATTAGGCTATATTCGTTTAGGACAAACCGCACCCACCTTATCTGGAGGTGAAGCCCAGCGGATGAAGTTGGCATCAGAATTATCTCGTCGCGCTACAGGCAAAACTCTTTATTTAATAGATGAACCTACGACAGGTTTATCTTTCTATGATGTCCACAAGTTGCTAGATGTTTTGCAGCGTTTGGTGGATAAGGGTAATTCTATTTTGGTAATTGAACACAACTTAGATGTAATCCGTTGTTCTGACTGGGTAATTGATTTAGGACCAGAAGGTGGCGATAAGGGGGGAGAGTTGATTGCCGTGGGAACGCCAGAAGAAGTGGCGGAGAATCCGAAGTCTTATACGGGGCAATATTTAAAGCAGGTATTGCAACAGCATCCGCCACAGTCAGCTAGCAGCTAGGGCTATATTGTACGCTGCTATAATTTATCTAAAGTGTCTTTAGTTTTGAAGTAAAACCTGGGTATGCGTAATTTATTTCCTGGCTATTACAAACCAACGAAAGAAGAATTTGATGATTTATGGGAAAACTGCATTTTTTCTTTTGATGCAAACATACTTTTGAATGTCTACCGTTATAGCCCAGAGACGAGAGAGAGATTTTTTGAAATTTTAACTAAACTTCAAGACAGGATCTGGATACCATATCAGGTAGCTTATGAGTATCACAAAAATCGGTTAGAAGTAATATCTCAGCAGCTAAAGCCCTATGATGAAATAAAAAAACTTTTGGATGAGCATTTTGAAAAGCTAATAAAAAAATTAGAAGAATATAGTAAACGCCATTCATTTACTACCTTTTTTGATAGTAGTAAATTAATAGAATCTATTAAAAGAGCTAACGAAGAAAGTAAAGTTAACTTACAACAAGCTAGCTCACAGTATCCCGACCTATTGGAATTTGATGAATTTTTGGAAAAAGTTACGAGGTTGTTTGATAGTAAGGTTGGCAAGCCTTACCCAGAAGAAGAAATACAAAAAATTTATAAAGAAGGTGAAAAACGTTTTAAGGATAACATACCTCCAGGTTACATGGATGATCGTGGCAAACATAAGAAAGATTTTCCAGAAAACTATGGAGATATTTTAGTTTGGTTTCAGTTGATTGACTATGCCAAGTCGCAAAAGAAGCCTTTAATTTTAGTTATAGATGACGAAAAGGAAGATTGGTGGCTAGAGCATAAAGGTAAAACTATCAGCCCAAGACCGGAACTTATACAAGAAATGCTATCGAAGGCAGGCATTTCTTTTTATATGTATAAAAGTGACCAGTTCATGGAGCGTGCTGCAAATTTTCTTGCACTTCCAGACAAGCCGGAAGCAATTGAAGAAGCAAGGGAAATTAGGCTTCAGGATGCAGATGAGGAACATTCATATGAAGAGATACAACATTTAGTCAATATCACCCCCAGAAATCTCGAAGCATCTAAGCGTGCATTCGAGGAAAGCCAAAGGAAGATGGCTAGGAATCTCGAAGCATCTAAGCGTGCATTCGAGGAAAGCCAGAGGAAGATGGCTAGGAATATGGATAGGTTTCCAAAGGCGTTACCTCTTACAGAACTACGTGAGCAAGTCAGTAAGTTGCGGGGCGTCCTTAAAGGCTCAGCACCCGACCGCAATCTGGTTGATGAGCTGATTCAGGAACGTCGAAAGGAAGCTGCTAGTGAGTAGCTTCATTCTAGATGCCTCTGCACTTTTGGCTTATTTAAATGACGAAGTAGGGGCAATAGTTGTAGAAAATGCCCTTATTGAAGGAACCTATATCAGCATTGTCAACTGGGCTGAGGTACTCTCTAAAGTTGCTGATATAGGAGAAAACCCTGAAGCTTTAGCTTTGCAACTTGAGAACGAGGGACTATTAGGAAATAATCTGCAAATACTTCCACTAACGGAAGAAGATGCTTTAGTAATTGCCCAATCTCGTCCCTTAACTAAAACTGTTGGACTCTCTTTTGGAGACAGAGCTTGCCTAGCTTTAGGGAAGCGTTTAGGGCTGCCTGTGCTTACGGCTGATCGCTCCTGGGCTAGTCTTACTCTAGGAGTGTTGGTGAACCTAATCCGTTAACGGATATTTTGCTAGCGTTCAAGCCCAATGACGTTAATTACTATATTTGTCGCAAGAGTGAAATTTACTGAAGCGATAGCGTGATATATGCGATCGCCCCATCCTTGAGGATACAGGGCAATTAAGTACATCGTTACAAAGAATTGGTATCAAGATAGAATCAAAGCAATCTCACAACTGCTTGCAACATGACAGATCCTCTGCGTAGCTTAAAATATCTGCCTTGGCGATCGCTCCTCGAAGTTGCCGCGATCGCTACTCTTATTGTCGTAGCCCTAGAATTCATACTAGGGTTAGGATACGCACAATCTAACTTAATCCGTCAGGCGCTATCTATTCTCTATGCACGCCCGTTAGGGCTATTGGTGAATGTTGCTGTAGCCTTTGGTGTAGGGGTACTAGCGGTTTACTTACTTGAGCGGTTGTATAAACGAGTAATAATTAATAACGGTAGCTTGTGGGCGTTAGTTCCCTGTTTAGCCCTTCTGCTTTTGGTAAAGTCACTATTGCCTGTACAACCTATTCTGGTGGATTTGGATCAAACTCAGTTGATGGGTATCCTTGTTGGGATCTTTTGGCAAGGTCGTCCCTACTGGCGATAGCTCAAAAAACGGGAGAATATCCCCAGCAGATGTTGCGGCAATATCTACTAAGAACCTATGCGAAAAGTGGTTTTAAGATATTTTTAACCACAGATAAACACAGATAATAGCTCTGTAGATTATACCCATTAAATGCATAGCAGCTTATTTCCGTTCCTCAAACAAACAGCCTTAAATTGTACGCTTTAAAAAAGTAAGTTTTACAGCGTTTTATATAAAAATAGCGGTTATATATCAGCCTATGCGAGAGGCCAAATAATTAGCCGTACCTTTTTCATTGGCAAATTAAGCCGCGCGGCAATATTACCGACTGAGTGACCTTCATTCCACAAAATTTGAATTCTTTGCTTCTGAACAATTGTGAGTATTCGTGTCATTGTCTTCTCCAGGTGTGTTACAAAATAAAAGCTGTAATATTGATGATAGAGAGATTTATTTATCTTTGCTTTCGCAGGCGATCGCCCCTCAGCCGTGAGCTATCGAGTTTGTTGTACCTCGCTCGTTCGTCTCTCTTGCGTCACTAACAAACTCGCCGAATCAGTATCCAGAAATAACGTTGCCTGAGCTTTCGTTCGCAGTACTGAAGCCGGAATTGTGGTGTTAATTGGCTCTTGCAACATTTTCTTCACCGCAGACGCTTTGCGTTTTTCTGGTGCAAGGCAGATTATTTTCTTAGCGGCACAAATCATTGGGAGAGTTAGCGTAAAAGCATATTGGGGCACAGCTTCTAATGTGGGGAAATGCCCTTCGCTCACCTGTTGCTGGCGCGTCACCGGATCTAGCTTTACCAGTTTCACACTATGAGGATCGTCAAAAGCAGCTACTGGCGGATCGTTAAAAGCTAAGTGTCCGTTTTCTCCAACTCCAAGGCAACAAAGGTCAATTGGTTGTGCCTCTAATAGCTTCGTGTAGCGATCGCATTCATCTAACGGTTGCATGGCGTCGCCTTCTATGTAGTGAAACACTCTGGGTCGGGTTAGCTTCTCTACCCGTTCGCGCAGATAGCGGCGAAAACTAGCGGCATGGTTAGCATCAATTCCCATATACTCGTCAAGATGGAAAAGGGTAATTTTCGACCAATCCACACCCCCCAAGGCAATCAAAGCTTCGAGAAACTGGATTTGGGAATTACCTGTCGCCAAAATTACCGCAGCAGCACCTTGTTGGGCAATTTTTTTCTGCAAATAGTTTTGTGCCTCCAGCGCCACACCCTGAACCATTTCCGCTTCAGAGTTGTAGAGAAGCACTGATAAGGCATCGACGTGAAAAGTTTCGGCGGGCGTCGGCAATTGTGAGAGACTCGATAAATTAGACATATCTTGATACTAACGCTTAGCTTTCACCCCATGCAATTATATTATGCTGATGCTTCTCTACATTTTTAGCTGGCGGAACAAAAAATTTCAGTAGTTAAATAAGCTCTAAATATGTGAGTGAAAATAAAGGTAAATATAAAAGGCTGGTGATATGTTGACGCAAAATATCCCCTAATTCAGCCGGGGGATGAGCTTAAACTCCCTATTTCCGGTCAAGTGCTGATAAAATCAGCGGAGTCCCCGGAGATTTTGCGTATGGAAACAACAGACTTAAAAAGCGGTTTGACTCCCAGACAACATCTTTGGATCGCGGCTGTTCTCTGGATGCTAGTTGGCACTGGCCTTTTGAGCATGGGTTTGGTGTTTTGGTTTCATTTCCCCTACCTGGGGTTTGTGGATGGGCGACATTTAGGGTGGGGCGCGATCGCTCTTAGCGTTGGTCTCATCAAAGGTAAACTAATTCTCGACCGCACCGCTAATCGGGTAATTGACCGGGTAGAAACTCTTAACGAACCCAACCCCCTGAAAAGCGTGTTTCAAATGTTTGGAGCTAAAACCATTGCTTTAATTTTAGCGATGATGGGAATTGGGATAGTATTGCGAGTCGCAGGTGTCAGCTTTGAAGTACGGGGTTTAATTTATATCGCAGTAGGCACTGCTTTGCTATGGAGTTGTCGTCGCTACTGGATAGCCTCAACTAAGTTTTTACAAGTAGAGGAATTATAGGGTGACGGAATTAAAATTTTTGGGCGCAGATCGGTACGAAGGGTTAGAAGATATTTTGGCGATCGCTCGTTCCATTGGCTGGGGAGCTTCAGACATTCTCCGGTCTTTCTATCGCGGTGAACCCAGCACAGGCAACCTGGAAATAGAAGAAAAGGTCGGTGGACCTGTTACTGCGGCAGATATAGCTGTCAACCGTTACATACTAGAAAAACTACGGGCGTCTTTAGGTGGCGAAGACTTTGGTTATCTAACCGAAGAAACATATCAAGCCCAGAATGCAGCACCCCTTTCCCAGCCTTGGGTTTGGATCATTGACCCCCTGGATGGAACGCGAGACTTTATAGACAAAACTGGCGAATATGCTGTTCACATTGCCTTAGTACACGAAAAACGACCAGTGCTGGCAGTTGTTGCCTGGCCGGAAGCAGAGAAGTTATATTACGCCATCAAAGGCGGCGGTACCTTTATGGAAACCCGTCAGGGCACCACCACCGCGATGCGGGTGTCGGAGCGCAACACCATTGAAGATTTGATCCTAGTGGTTAGTCGTACCCACCGAGATCAACGCTTTAACGATTTGTTGCAACAGTTACCGACCCAGAGCAAACACTATGTCGGCAGCGTAGGTTGTAAAATTGCCACTCTTGTAGAGCAAAAAGCAGACGTTTATATCTCCCTTTCCGGGAAGTCCGCAGCTAAAGATTGGGACATGGCAGCACCGGAATTAATCCTCACCGAAGCTGGTGGGCAATTTACCCATGCGGATGCTAGCCCATTAAAGTACAACCACGGTGATGTCAACCAATGGGGTTGCCTCATCGCTAGCAACGGTCACTGCCACGAATCCCTCTGTACTCAATCCGAAAAGATTCTCGCTGAGATTGATGAAAAGTCTTGAGTTTTGAAGTAAGAAATATTAACTCAACTCTCAACACTTTTATTCTCCTTACCTAGGCACAATGTGCCGCCGAGGTCCCACACCCGGATTGATTACAGCCGCCATCTCTTCCGCTGACAATTTAGCTATCTGAGCCTGTAGTTCTTCAGTTGTAAAGTTATAGCCGCGTTGTGCAGCAATCTGGACAAAACTTTCTGGATCTGTTGTTGCTTTGAGTTTTTGCTTTAATGCTTGGTCTTGTTTTACGGCGTTAAAGAATCGGGCGGCGCTTTCCTGTGCCATGACAGTACATCTCCTTTTAAAATGTGTAATTCAAATGCAGTAAATTTAGTCGCATGGTGCATCGGAGGCGACATCACTGCTATATTAGAGGCGATATCGCACCCTGACGTTATGCCTGCTGTAAGGTGTTACTTTTGAGGATAGATCCTACGGAACTGAAAGTCACAAAATATTGACATAAATTAAAGCATTCGGTAAGATTCTTAACACACGTTTTGAAATTTTTGTGATAAAATACCAAAACAAAAAATGAAAGAGCGACTACTAAGTTGGCTGAATCTATTTTTAATGGCAGATTTATTTTTAGTATTGTTGGGCTTTTTTTGGCTAGCGATCGCAGTTTTCGGTCGATATGCGGGAATTCCCCTGGGTCTGGATATTTGGTATAAACTTTGGCAGCCATTATTTACCCCAGCGATTGGTCTTTTGATGCTAGGCGCAATTGTCAGCGGGTTGGCTAATCAAATTTCTAAGCGACTCACAAAGGTTTAAAAGTTTTAGGCGTTAGCGGAGTGGAGTTGTATAGTCCACGCCGATTGCTGTAGGTGGGAGATTGTGGCGTCAGCTAATAAGTACAAGGCTTACCCACCAAAAGTCTAAAACCTTGATCCCCTCTAGCCCCACATAAAAAGGCTTGTCATTACCCACATTTACTTCCTTTAAAACCCAGATTTGGGGGGCAGACCCCCCAAACCCCCCATTGGGGGACGGTCGCGTCCCCCAAGCCCCCTCCGAAAGGTTTGATCGGTTTGACGCTGGTATCTGTGTTTATCTGTGGTTAAAAAAATCTTCAAACCACTTTTCGGATAGGTTCTTACTGACGATAGGCGATCGCAGCGTAGAAAGGATCGCCACCACCAGCACCGAACCACTGTAGGAAACTCGGAGCAGTAGATGTCTGGGCAATAATTTCCGGTGGGCTAAATCCGGGTACTGACTCGAAGTAACTTTTCACCAGATCTACGCGGCTGGCTTCGGAACCATCCCGCCATGCCTGAATTGCCTTTTGATAGAACATCCGGTTAGAAAAGCTAATAATTGCAACACCACCGGGTTTGAGGATGCGGTAAATCTCGGAAAATATCGCCTCTGGGTATTGCAAGTATTGTACTGAAACAGTATTTAGGACAGCATCAAAATCTGCATCTGGCAGAGGTAACTTGGGGTTTTCGTTGAGATTCTGGATAAAGTAATGGTTGAGTCGAGGGTTACGCGCTAATTCCTCTTTATTAAGGCCGTGACCTTCTACATGAGCAAATTTTATCTCTTCTGGAAGATGCGATACCCAGCTGCTCATCATATCGAAGATGCGGGTATCGGGCTTGAGGCGATCGCGATATAGGTCACTCAGCTGTTGAATGAAGCCCTCATCTACATGGGTGACAAAACGTGGAGAAGAATAGAACAGGGTGTCGTCGGTGTCATCTAACTTAGTACGGTGATTCGGTCGCAACTGCATAAATTACCTAAAATTTACAATTTGATTAGCTTCTATTCTTATTTTTTACACTTTGTTTATATTAATAAAGTGCTATTGCCTCCTAGAGGCAAGAAACTAATTCGTTGATGCTCTCCCTCACTCTTGGGAACTATAGTAGAGAACTATAGTAGTTAATACTTTTTAAGTCAGCTTTTCAGTTTTGTTTTTTATTTAGGTGGTGGAGTGCCGACGTATGGCGACTAGCATCATAGAGCGTAATAATGTAAAAGTGTTGGGCGAGGGCAGTCAGACGATTATATTTGCCCACGGCTTCGGCTCAGATCAGACAGCTTGGCGGCATCAAGTAGCCGCATTTGCGCCCAATTTTCGCATTGTACTATTTGACCATGTTGGAGCGGGGAAGTCGGATTTTTCTGCCTATAGCCCGCGTCGCTACAGCAGCATCTACAGCTATGCAGAGGATTTGCTGGATCTGTGCTACGAGTTAAAATTAAGCAAAAGTATCTTAGTTGGTCACTCTGTTAGTGGCATGGTTAGCCTGCTAGCGGCATTAGTCGAGCCTGATTGTTTCAGCCAATTGATCTTTCTCGGTGCCTCCCCCCGTTATCTCAACGATAACGATGTCGGATATTACGGCGGTTTTGAGCAGTCTGACCTTGATGCACTCTACACAGCTATGTCAACTAACTACTACGCTTGGGCGACTGGCTTTGCCCCCCTGGTAATTGCCAACCCGGATAAACCTGAAGTAGCCACCGAGTTTGCAAGTACGCTTTCAGCTATTCGTCCCGACATTGCCCAAGCTGTTGCAAAGGTGATTTTTCAGTCCGACCACAGAGCGGAGTTACCACGCCTAAATGTGCCCACAGTAATTCTACAGACAACTGATGATATTGCTGTGCCGCCTCAGGTAGGTGAGTATATGCAAGTGAAGATCCCTCATAGTCAACTTATTCCCATCCCGGCCAAAGGACACGTACCTCATCTGAGTGCGCCCGACGTGGTAACGAGTGCGATTGCCCAATGTATTGCCACTTAATCCTGAATCGTCTACGTTCATGGTTGCCACTTGATCATCCTGGCAGACTGCCGACGTTTGAACCCCTATTGCTAGGGCTAACGCTTTTCCTCGTCGGGCTGGGCATACTGGATAGGTGGGCACCTCTGCATATATTAGCCTTGGTGCTGTTGACGTTTTCCATAAAATTTCCCGCCCCAGGTAAGTTAGTAGCACCATTGTTGGGACTTTGCACATTCCCAATAGGGCTACTGCATGGGGATTGGCGGCTAATTAATCAGTCGCTTGAACTGGGCGGCGTAGCAGTGTTAGGCAATTTGGTACGCAATTTTTTGCTGGGCGTTGAGTGGCGGTTGGCTTCTCAATCGGTGCTGGCTAGCCTCACGGAGGCGGACACAGCGAGAACACCTGATACTGTCCTCGCTCAAGCACTTAGCTTACTGCATGACTTTACTTGTGCTGATGCCGCGATCGCTTTGCGTCAACTCGACGATGTCACGGCTGAAGCATTGGTGTCCCTCCCCCAAAATGCTCTGCCAGATAAACTAACAACTCCTAAACTCTTTGCAGAGGCACTGGCTCAAAACCGTTGCCTCTACTACGAAGACTACCCCTCTACTCCCCGTGCTTCCCATGTCTTGCTAGCCAAAGGGACTAAATCCCTTGCCGTGCTACCGCTGCAACCTTCTGAAAGTTCCCAGGGACAAGGCGCAATCCTGCTGATTTGGCATAGCCAAACTCGCATATCATCATACCTGCGGCAGTTTATCGAGTCACTGCTTGGGGAACTGCGTACCCTGTTGCAGTTCAGCGACACTACTTTAAACCTCGATAAACTACAGGCACGCTTCAGTGCCATGTTAGAGACAATCGATCAAGGCGTGGTGTTTGTTGATGAAAGTGGCGAACAAGGCTGGATCAATCAAGCTGCCGCTTTTGCACTTAGGTTGCCACCGGGACTTGTAGAGCCAGCGTTAATTGCCCAGGCAATGGCAATGCTACGCGCCAGTGCTGAAAATCAACAAGAAATTGTAGAACAGGGGACAAAATTATTCTCCCAACCTAATGCAGAAATTCGCAACTGGAACTGGGTTTTTAGTAAGCCACAGCCAAAAGTCTTTAGTGTTTCTAGCACAACTACGACTGTACGCGATGTCCCCGGTCGCCTTTGGTTATTCGATGATATTACTGAGCGGTATTTCGCCCAAAAAGCGTTATTCGAGCGCACCGAGGAATTATCCCAGACAAATCAAGAACTAGAAAAAGCAAAAGCAGCGGCTGAAGAAGCGACTCGCATCAAGAGTCAATTCTTGGCTAATATGAGTCACGAAATTCGCACTCCCATGAATGCCATCATCGGCATGACTGGGCTGCTACTGAATACAGAATTAACTTTGTTACAGCGGGATTTTGTCGAAACTACGCAGAATAGTAGCGAAGCTTTATTAACAATAATTAATGATATTCTTGATTTGTCAAAAATTGAGTCAGGCAAGCTAGAGCTAGAAAAGCATTCATTTAATTTAATAACTTGTATTGAAGAATCTATAGATTTACTAGCTTCTAAAGCATCGGAAAAAGGCATTGAGCTAGCTTACTTAATGCCTCCTAAAACTCCAAGCGTAATAGTAGGAGATAGTACTCGTATACGGCAAATTTTAGTTAATTTACTCAGTAATGCGCTCAAGTTCACAGAAAAAGGGGAAGTAGTGGTATCGGTGACAGCCCAGAAGCTGCCAGCAAGTACTGTTAGCGGAGACGAACAATCGGAAAAATCTACTCACCAAAAACAATACGAAATTCAATTCGCTGTTAAGGACTCAGGCATAGGTATTCCTCAAGACCGGATGAACCGCCTGTTTAAATCTTTCAGCCAAGTCGATTCTTCCACTACTCGCCAATATGGTGGGACTGGTTTGGGTCTAGCAATCAGCAAGCAGCTCAGCGAAATGATGAGCGGTCGTATGTGGGTGGAGAGTGGGGGAGCTATTGCTGGTAATCCTCCTCCTAAGTGGGAAGCGCCGCGTATTTTCAACCCGCACTTACAAAGTCATGGTTCAACTTTTTACTTCACTATAGTTGCTGAATCAGATCCTAATGCATCCCAAATAGAATCTCGAAGTTTCCAACCTCAGTTAGATGGAAAACGGCTGCTAATTGTGGATGATAATGCTACAAACAGGCAGATTTTGACGCTGCAAGCCCAATCGTGGGGAATGCTCACTCGTGCGGCTGAATCCGGCTTTGAAGCCCTTGATTGGCTTCGTCAAGGTGAAGCCTTTGATATGGCAATTTTGGATATGCAGATGCCGAAAATGGATGGGCTGACTTTAGGTGCAGAAATTCGCAAGCTGCCTAGCTATCAGAAATTGCCTTTAATCATGTTGACCTCTATAGGTAAGCCGGAAACAAGTAACTATGCTCCAGTAGATTTCGCGGCATTCTTAAGCAAACCTATTAAACAATCTCATCTTTACAATATCTTGCTCCATATCTTGGGTAAGCAACCTATTCAGGTGAAACCTTCCCGCAGCAGCACAACTCAGATAAACCCCCACTTAGCAGAAGAGTTACCACTGCGGATTTTATTAGCTGAAGACAATGTAGTGAATCAGAAAGTAGCCTTACACATACTCAAACGGATGGGCTATCAAGCAGATGTGGCTAACAATGGACTGGAAGCATTAGCAGCTCTACACCACCAGTATTATGACGTGGTACTGATGGATATGCAGATGCCGGAAATGGATGGATTAGCAGCGACTCGCCGCATATGCTCTGAATGGTTGCCCACCGAACGCCCACGGATTATTGCCATGACAGCCAATGCGATGCAGGGCGACAAGGAAGAGTGCCTGAAGGCAGGCATGGACGATTATGTTAGCAAGCCTATTCGGGTAGATGCATTAGTTGAAGCTCTGAGCAAGTGTCAGCCCAAGGTAGGGAGCAGAGGAGCAGGGGGAGCAGGGGGAGCAGGGGAGCTGGGGCGTAGGGGGAGCAAGGGAGAATTTAATGCTTCACCAATCACTAATCAGCCGCTCACTCAGCAACCAGAATCAAGCACTGGAGTTGATGCCAAGGTGCTGAAATCATTCCGGCAAATGGTGGGTGAAAATGCTGATGAAGTTTTGGCTGAGATGATCGATTGTTATTTGGAAGATGCTCCACAACTAGTAAGTGCGATCGCCACAGCAGTTGCTCAAGGAAATGCGCCGCAGTTGCGGCAGGCCGCCCACACGCTCAAGTCAAGCAGTGCCACGCTGGGTGCTATAACCTTATCCCATTTCTGCAAAGAGCTAGAAGTAACGGCTCGGAATGGGGATACTGAAAGTGGATTAAACAAATTACCACAGCTTCAAGCTGAATATGAAAAAGTCAAAACTGCTCTGCAAATAGAACGTCGTAAGGGTCATTCATGAACATCACCGAGTCAGAGAAACATTCTCCTCTCGTCCTGGTTGTAGACGACGATAAATTCATGCGGATTCAGCAACGTCTGGCAATGGAACAAGCCGGATACCGAGTCGCAGAAGCGAATGACGGAGAGCAGGCTTTAGCTGCTTTCACAAGCCTACATCCAGATATTGTTCTGCTCGATGCCATGATGCCGGTGATGGATGGCTTTACTTTTTGCCATTTATTGCATACATTTCCCGAAGAAGAACGCATACCTGTATTGATGATCACGGCTCTTGAGGATCAAGAGTCGGTGGATCGAGCTTTTGAGGCAGGGGCGATCGATTACATTACTAAGCCCATACATTGGGGAGTACTGCGGCAACGGGTGCGTCGTCTTCTCCAAGAAAGTCAGGCAACCAAAGAATTAAAACAGCAGACTCAGCGGGCGCTGGTGAGCGAGGAGCAACTGAGATGCGCCTTGGATGCTGCTCACATGAGCAGCTGGGATTGGCATATCCCAAGCGGCTCAGCTAACGAATCCGCTTCCTATGAAGCCTTCCTCAGAAATGTTCATCCCGAAGACCAACAATTGGTCAGACAAGCAGTAGTCTCTGCTATAGAGCAAGAAGCAGATTACGACATAAATATGGAAGTGCGCGTTCTCCAGCCAGACAGTACTATTCGCTGGGTGGCAAAAAAAGGTCGAGTTTTTTACGATCAAGCCGGTTCAACAGTGCTTCTGGCTGGTGTAGACATGGATATTACGGAGCGCAAGTGTTCAGAACAGAAAATTAGCGAACAAGCTGCCCTGCTGGATATTGCCACAGATGCTATTTTCGTTCAAGACCTGGAAAACCAAGTTTTATTTTGGAATAAAAGTGCTGAACGTCTGTACGGCTGGAAGGCGGATGAAATGATTGGCAACAGCGCATTGGAGCTTTTTTCCAGGGAGACTTTACCTCAATTTCACAAAAACCTGAAAATTCTTACCCAAGAAGGCGAGTGGCAGGGGGAATTAAATCAAGTTACTAAAAAAGGAAAGAAAATTATTGTCGAAAGCCGCTGGACGCTAGTGCGCGATCGCCAGGGAAAATCTAAATCAATTTTAATTGTCAATACAGATATCACAGAGAAGAAAAAACTCGAAGTGCAATTTCTCCGTGCCCAGCGCATGGAAAGTCTAGGAACGCTCGCTGGCGGTATCGCCCATGACTTGAACAATGTGCTGGCTCCAATTATGATGGCAGTTCAACTTTTAGAGCTAAAACTAGATGATGAACAAAGCCAACAGCTACTTTCAATCATGGAAACAAATGTTAAACGCGGCGCTGATTTGATCAGGCAAGTGCTGTCGTTTGCGCGAGGAATAGAAGGTGAGCGTGCCAATATTCAAGTAGGACACCTAATTACAGAAATTAAAAAAATTGCATCTAAAACTTTTCCCAAATACATAGATATTCGTATTGATGTACAGACAAGGGAGCTTTGGACTGTATCTGGAGATGCTACACAACTGCATCAGGTGCTAATGAATCTGTGCGTCAATGCTCGTGATGCCATGCCAGATGGCGGTACTTTGAATATATCTGCTGAAAATTTTGTTATTGATGAACACTATGTGCGGATAAATCCAGAGGCTAAAGTTGGCCCTTACATTGTTATTACTATCTCTGATACTGGGATAGGCATTCCACCTGAAATATTAGATAGAATATTTGAGCCATTTTTTACAACTAAAGATGTCGGTAAAGGTACCGGGCTTGGTCTTTCAACGGTTATTGGTATTATCAAAAGCCACGGTGGTTTTATAAATGTTTACAGTGAAGTAGAAAAAGGCACACAGTTTAAGGTCTACTTGCCAGCAACGAAAACACTGGAAACACACCAAGTAACAGATAATTCCTGCGAAAAATTTATTGGACGCGGAGAATTAATTCTTGTTGTTGATGACGAAGCCTCAATTTGTGAAGTAACAAAAACCTCTCTGGAAATATCTAACTATCGGGTGATAACCGCCAGTGATGGGATTGAAGCACTGGCGCTGTACGCACAGCACAAAGAAGAAATTAGTGTGGTGTTAATAGATATGATGATGCCGTCTATGGATGGTTCAACAGCTATTCGCATGATGCAAAAAATGAACCAGAAAGTAAAAATCGTTGCTGCCAGCGGGTTCACATTCACTGATAAAGTTACTGATGTTGCTCGCCTTGGCGTCAAAACATTTTTGCATAAACCATATACTACAGATCAATTGTTAAAAACCTTGCATGAGGTTATTAATAAGAAAAGCAATTAGAAATTATGGTAAGCAAAAAATCAAGCATTAAATTTTATTGTTGATAACATGAAGTAGTGGTGTTTAAGCTAATAGCTAAAAACTAATCGCTTTTTGAAACGCTCTGAATTCACTATATCGGAGGAGTAGCTATTTCCACGCTCTAAGTAAGAATAAGGGAGACAAGCATAGGAGATAAAAATGCAGTCTTCAACCGTCGAGCAATTAGTTACCGAACTACCGCCGCTAATTGAGCGCGAGATTCTTTTTGGCAACCCAGAACGAGCGAACCCGCAACTGTCGCCGGATGGGAAGTACCTAGCGTACATTGCACCAGACGAAAATAATGTTTTGCAGGTGTGGCTGCGTACAGTTGGACAGGAAGACGACCGACAGCTAACTGCTGATAAAAAGCGCGGCATCCGCATCTACTTTTGGACGTATGACGGCGAACAACTAATTTATTTGCAAGACTCAGACGGCGATGAGAACTTTCACTTATACTCGGTTAACATCCAGTCAAATATTGTCCGTGACTTGACACCATTCCAAGGGGTGAAAGCACAGCCAGTGGATCTCGACCCGAACTTTCCAGATGAGGTTTTAGTGGGGTTAAACCTGAAAGACTTATCAAAGTTCGACGTTTATCGTATTAACTTGAAAAATGGTGCGGTTGAGTTTGATACGGAGAATCCTGGGAATGTAGTTGCTTGGACAGCTGATGCTCAGTTTCAGGTGAAGGGTGCAATCGCAGCTACCCCTGATGGAGGTTCCGATTTATTACTCAGGGAAGCAACAGATAAACAGTGGGATATCCTCCGCCACTGGGGGCCGGATGATGGGGGCTATGCGGTTAGCTTCTCGGAAGATGGTAAAACACTTTATATAGTCGGCAGTCATGATGCTAACGCCCAGCGCCTAATTGCCCTGGACTTAACTACCCGTGAGGAAAAGGTCATAGCTGAAGATTCCCAGTATGACGTTGGCGGGATACTCATGCACCCTGTTAAGCGATTCATCCAGGCAGTTTCCTTTGACCGGGACAAACAGGAGTGGCAGATACTTGACCAAAGTATAGCGGCTGATTTTGAAGCGATCGCTAAAGTTCGTCCCGGTGAGTTCAGAATCAGCAGCCGCGACTTAGCTGACAACAACTGGCTGGTGGCTTACCTAACTGACAATGGCCCTGTCTACTACTACGCTTATAACCGAGAGTCTAAGACCAGTACCTTGCTATTTAGCAACCAACCCCAACTGGAAGAATTGCCGCTAGCGTCGATGCAACCAATTTCCTACCAAGCAGGGGATGGGCTGACTATTCACGGTTATCTAACTACTCCTGTGGGTATCCCGGCGAAGAACTTACCAGCGGTACTCTTAGTCCACGGCGGCCCTTGGGCGCGAGATACTTGGGGCTATAGCCCTCTTGTGCAATGGTTAGCAAACCGTGGTTATGCAGTCTTGCAAGTGAACTTTCGCGGTTCTACTGGTTACGGCAAAGATTTCCTCAACGCTGGCAATCGGGAGTGGGCGGCGAAGATGCACGATGACCTGATTGATGCCGTAAACTGGCTGGTGCAACAAGGTATTGCTGATCCGAAAAAGATTGCCATCATGGGCGGATCTTACGGTGGTTATGCCACCCTGGTGGGGCTAACCTTTACGCCTGATGTGTTTGCTGCGGGTGTGGATATTGTTGGCCCCAGCAATTTAGTTACGCTGATGCAAAGTATCCCTCCTTACTGGGCACCAATGAAAGCGATGTTTGCTCATCGTCTGGGTGATTTAGAAAAGGAAGAGGAATTTCTCAAATCGCGATCGCCCTTATTTTATGCTGACCGCATTGCCAAACCTTTGTTGATTGGGCAAGGTGCCAACGATCCGCGAGTTAAGCAGGCAGAAAGCGAACAAATTGTCGAAGCGATGCAAAAGGCTGGTAAGCCTGTGGAATACGCCCTTTACACTGACGAAGGCCACGGTTTCGCACGTCCAGAAAATCGGCTGCACTTCTTCGCCATAGCAGAGGAGTTTTTAGCTAAGTATTTAGGAGGTCGGTTTGAACCGATGGCAGACATCCCAGGTCATTCTGGCATTGTGAAGTAAGCAATCTAAATATACACTCAGCCAGCGATTGCGATCGCTGGCTAGTAGTTATAAAATAACAAAAATCAATAAAAACTTTAAAGAAGGCAGCGTTAGGGGGCACACTCACTAAATTAATTTAGGGAGATATAAAATTACTTATATTTTGTATAAAATTTAGATATTTATATAGTCATTAGTATTTATACTATTTATATTTAAAATGATTAACTCTGAGTACATATACAGTACCCAGGTTGTACTGTTTTAGGAGCAATTATTTTTAATGCCTCAGTTTCCCCGTAAACAGTAGGCATTAAAATAAATTTATGCGTGCAATAGTGGTGATTATGGATAGTTTCACGCAGAAATATATAATAATGCGCTACACGTTAATTTTCTTATTAATATCAATAAATAAGGGTTTAAAGCTACTTTTATCCTATATATTAATATCTGCAAAATAAGATAGCTATAAATAGCTATTCTGTACTTTATAAACATAAAGGAACCTGTGCTAGGAGAACCTCCAGCCCTGAAAGTTTAAGTTTCCTTCCATTACACTAATTTAGCTTGTTTTACAGATGTATAGCAGTCACCATAATGGAAGAGTGACAATAGACCTCAAACCTATGCGCCCAGAAGTGCTGCTCTCACTGGGAACTACTCAAAGCTAATTGCTAAAAGCTAACTGCTAATTGCTATATCACCAGCAACCTCTTGGTCAGAAGCAAGCGATCGCCATAACCGCCGCCTAACCTTACCGGAACGAGTTTTTAGCAGGACATCGGTAAAATGGTTTTTTATCGGTACAGTGTTCTCATTAACATACAAGGCATTACCTCGCTCTAAAAACATCTAGCCATGTCTAAGCTGATTATTCAAATTCCTTGCTATAACGAGGAAGCGACTCTTGGGATTACACTTTCTGCACTTCCTCGCAGCCTTCCTGGTATCAGCAGTATAGAATGGCTGATTATCAATGATGGAAGTACCGATCGCACGGTTGAAGTTGCTCAGTCATATAAAGTCGATCATATAGTCAATCTCCACCCAAATCAGGGTCTTGCCAAAGCTTTTATGGCTGGGATAGAAGCCGGTCTTAAGGCTGGGGCAGATATCATTGTTAACACGGATGCAGATAACCAGTATTGTGCTGATGATATCCCCAAGCTAATTGAACCAATTTTATTGGGCGAAGCTGAAATAGTCATAGGGGCACGACCTATTAAACAAATTAAACACTTTTCCCCTACCAAAAAGTTTCTGCAAAAACTGGGTAGCTGGATTGTCCGTATAGCCAGTAATACAAACATTCCCGATGCCCCAAGCGGCTTTCGCGCCATTAGCCGTGAGGCGGCAATGCAACTGAATGTCTTTAATGAATATACATATACCTTAGAAATGATTATTCAGGCTGGGCAAAAGGGAATGGCGATCGCATCTGTGCCAATTAGAACCAATGGATATTTACGGCCTTCGCGCTTGCTCAAAAGTATTCCCTCTTATATCCAGCGTTCAATTTTTACAATTTTACGCATTTTTATGACTTATCAGCCTCTCCGGTTCTTCACGATTCTGGGGAGTCTGCCGTTAACAGCTGGGTTTCTGCTGGGCGTGCGCTGGCTAGTGCTATTTTGGGGCGGTACTGAAAAAGCTCATGTGCCTAGTTTAATTCTGGCGGCTATTTTGATTTTGATTGGCTTTCAATTATGGATGTTTGGTTTGGTTGCAGATCTCATGGCTGTAAATCGCAAGCTACTGGAGGATATACAGCTACGGATGCGTCGTTCGGGGGTCTGATATTGTTTTTAGGAGGCTGTATAGATTTTTCTGTTCATGAGTAGAGATTTGTTTGCCAAAGAAGCGATCGCCCAAATTCCCAAACTCCTCACCCTGCTGGATCGCAATCCCCACAGCCCTACATATGGCTGTTTTGACCGCAACTTCTGGCACTACAAGATTATCGATTTTCCTAGTGGCATGGCCCAGGAGTTTGTTTGGCCCCTAGCCTTGGCTTACGATACCAATACAGCAAATAACCCTTTCTATAACCAGCCTGCGATTCGTCAGTGGGTGGAAGCTGGTATTCTTTACGCCGCTAAAAGTGCCCATGCAGACGGCTCTTGTGACGATTACTTTCCTTATGAACGAGCTGGAGGAGCAGCAGCTTTTTCCCTCCTAGCCTGCATTGAAAGTTATACCCTGTTAGGGCTAAATAATACAGTTGCTTTGCGTTTCTTTGAAAAGCGGGCGGACTGGCTAGCACATCACAATGAAAGTGGACGGCTCACCAACCACCAAGCTTTGATTGTACTGTGTCTGGAACTGCTTTCACGACTATTGCAGACCTCAAAATGGGATCGGTCAAAGGTGCAACGTTTAGAGCGAGTTTTGTCTTGGCAAAGCTCAGAGGGGTGGTTTCAGGAATACGAGGGCTGCGATCCGGGTTATCATACACTGACTATTTCCTGTCTGGCGCGGATTTATCAGTTGCTACCCGATATCAGATTAAAGGATGCGATCGCTAAAGCCGTAGATTTAGCCGCCCAATTTGTACATCCAGACGGATCTTACGGAGGAGAATATACTAGCCGTAATACTTATAACTTTTTTCCCCACGGTTTTGAATTAGTCGGGCAATGGATGCCAGAAGCGCTTTCCATTAACGATCGCTTTTTGGTTGGGCTAGCAAATAATTTAGCCCCTTGCTACGCCGACGACCATATAATTGGTCACCATACTTGGAACTATTTACTAGCTTGGCGCGACTTTATTACCGAACGTCCCTCGCCCATGCTGCGTTCAACTGGTCGTATTTGGTTAAAAGAAGCCCAAATATTAATTGACCGACGTGAAGACAGCGAACTTTATTTGGCACTTAATAAAGGTGGAGTATTCAAACTATTTCGCGCTAACCAGCTTGTTGCTTCAGATACGCAGTTTTCACTCCAAGTAATTGCAGGTAATAAAGTTAAAAATGCCGTCGGTCATCTAATTGATTCTTATTTAACTAATGTGAGCGAAAACGAAATTTCTATCCGAGGTCAACTGGGTTGGGCAAAACAAAAGCAGATGACACCAATAAATTTACTGATTCTCCGAGTTGTCATGCTCATATTCGGGCGCTTCTTTCCTAACTTGATTCGGAAGCTATTACAAAAAATGCTCATTACAGGTAAGAAAAAAGCCCCCTTCTACTTTCATCGTCGCCTGTGGTGGGAAAACGGGCAGTGGCACCTTACAGACGAACTGCAAGCAAAATCCTGGAATCAAGTTATTAGTGCAGGCATTGGCGGCGACCAAACCTCGATTTATGTAGTCATGAGTCGCACTTTCCAAATTGGTCAATTACAGTCTTGGCTAGACTTAACTGATAAAATCAAAAACCTTGCTCCTGGGGAATTGTTGAAACTAAAGCGAAATATTTAAAATGAAACGGCTGATATCTATAGCTGTAAGCCTGATTATCTTGGTAATCATTTACTGGAAAATTGATGTTACCAAGCTATGGCAAGTATTTCAGAATTGCGACCCGTGGTGGATGGCAATTAGTTTGGGAATGGTAGTACCGCTAACAATGGTTACAGCTTGGCGCTTGCAACAGCTGATGCCCTACAGGAGAAAGCTAGGATTTGGCGAAGCTAATCGCTTGATTCTGGCAGCAAGTGTACTAAATATGGTGTTGCCATCCAAGATGGGCGATATTGCCAAAGCCTATTTTATGAAGCAAAGGGGGCACCTAGACGGCTCGTTATCACTATCTTTGGTGGTGTTTGAGAAAGCCTGCGATATGTTATCGCTGTTGCTGTGGTGTGCATTCGGGTTAATGCTTTATCCGAGTAAAGATTGGCTCTTTTGGGTCATGACTGCCAGTGTTGTTTTCGGACTTGTAACCGGGATACTACTACTTAGTTCGCGCCAGTTTGCCCAGTTCTTTTTTTACATGGGTAGAGCAATATTACCGAAAAAGCTCCGCTCTAAACTAGAAAAATTGCAGGCATCCTGGGGTGAAATGCATGATTACTTCTGGCGTGATAAGGAGCAACTATTGAAAGTAACTGGCACCTCAATCTTTATCTGGTTTGGACACCTACTGCAAATTTGGTTTTTTATCCTCGCCCTCAAAGCGTGGGCACCGTTTCTAGCAAACTTGGCACTGTCTCCATTGGCGATTTTGGCGGGGTTGCTTCCCCTCACCTTTGCTGGTGTCGGTACCCGCGATGCTGCCCTGATTGCCTTTTACCACCCCTATTTCAACGCCCCCACAGCTGCGGCTTTGGGGCTACTTTGTACCTCGCGTTATGTACTCCCGGCAATAGGGGGTCTGCCTTTTCTAGGAGAATATCTGGCAAAGATTAACAGTATGCGAAAATAGCGCAAATAATTACACAGGAGCGATTAACCTTAAGCTGGCAATTAACTAAAGTGGCAAAAGATAGTTTATCGCGCGATGGTGGAAAACTCACCTGCGGAGCGTGTTGCAAAGCAACACGCTCCGCGATACGTGCTACGCACACGCCAAGGGCGATCGCATTAAAATCATTCCTGTGACCAAAATTAAGGCACTTCTACAGGGCAAAACGCCCCAAATTTTGGTAGTAATGGCGTTCATCAGCTTCAAGCTGCTGCTGAATGGCAATATGGGCGAAGTGAACGAAGTTGATATCTTGCCCTTTGCCAAGCAATATGCTGACCCTAACTGGATTCCAGGAGACTGGTATCTCAACCAACCCCCCGGCTATCGGCTGCTGTTCCTGACTTTGTATGGCAAGTTAACAGTGATTTGGGGGCTTTTCGCAACTTCCCTAATCGGACGGCTATTGTGTTACGCTCTGGTGTCCTCAGAATTAGTACTTTTAGGCCGGAAGCTAGGACTCAGCTTGCCCTTGCTGTTGCTAGCAGTGGGTTTATTTCTGTACGTAGATTCTGACCAGGGCGTTGCTGCACACGAATGGTTAGTAGGAGGATTTGAGCCTAAGTCAGTTACCTATGGTTTGCTGCTATTAGCAGTGAGGTTAATGCTGGACGGTCGCTATTGCCTGATGGCGCTGATGCTAGGCTTAGCTACCTCATTTCATGCTTTGGTAGGCGGCTGGGCATTTCTGGCAGTGGTGGGGTGGTTAGTGTTAAGACGCAAAACTGATTTTGCCGATATCCGGTATTTGGGGTCGATTCTTTTAATTTACCTGGCAACAAGTGGGTTTGCTGTTTGGACGGTGCTGGAGCAGTTGTTTACACCCACCCCCGCAGGTTCTGTAAAGCCTTCTTATGTGTATGTATTTCTGCGATCGCCTAATCACCTCAACCCTCTATCTTGGTCTTCTAATTGGTGGCTTAAGCCCCTAATTTACCTGCTGGTGCTAGCACTTAGTGTGGGTTGGCTTTGGCGTCAGCGGCACTCTCAAAGTTTTTCTAAGCAATACTCAGCTCGTATAGGGCTAGCTGAGTTTACACTCATGACTTTGGTTCCCTTCATCCTAGGGCTAGTAGTTGCCCCCTTTGACTCCCAAGGCAGTTTTTTGCAGTATTATCCATTCCGACTTGGTGACATAATGCTGCCACTCAACACCTGCTTGCTGTTGGCTTGTGCCCTAGAACAGACTTGGACAGGGAGAGGACGGCGGAACCTGGTAGTGTGCTGTATCCTGCTGCTGAGTTTGATTTCCAGCGTTCAGGCTGTACGCTTTCAACAGCAATTACTAGCTGTGCATCAGTTCCCCAGTCAGCAGCAGGGGGTAGACTCGGAATGGAAAGCTTTATGTACTTGGGTTCGCAGTCATACACCGAAAAATGCCGTTGTAGTCTCACCACCAGCGGAATTTGACAACTTTACCTGGCTGGCAGAACGTCCAACAATTGCCAAATTTAAGCTAGTACCCCCTACCAAAGCGAGTGTTATAGGCTGGTATGAGCGCCTCACTGACTTGAGTGGCGATCTTTATCCCTGGCCGATTGTTACTAACAAAGAGGATAACAAATCTGAGATCGAGAATAAGTTAACCACGGGCTACAATCACCTGAGTGTTGCCGAAGCTGAGAACTTAATGATGAAGTACCGAGCAGACTATTTTGTAACTCGCATTGAACACCAGTTGGATTTGCCGATTGCTTACCGTAACTCTGTTTATATTCTCTACGGAAAAATAGCTCAAAGAAACTTATAGAAAGCTTTAGTTGTTGCCATGCTGATGACGCGAATACACAAATTTTTAACTGCTCCAACTCCTAATACATCCAGCCCTAAGATAAAGTTTTGGTTCAGTTTAAGCCTGACTTTTGCAGTAATTTTTGGACTTATGGGGCTACAGAAAGCCTTCAGCAGTGAATATGTAGTGCAGGATGATGCGCGGCAGCACGTATTTTGGATGTTGCGGTTTTTAGATCCAAAATTGTTTCCTAATGATTTAATAGCTGATTATTTTCAATCGGTAGCGCCATCAGGATATACCGCTCTTTATGGAGCGATGGCAAGTGTGGGTATCAATCCGCTTTTCCTGAATAAACTTTTGCCAATGGTGCTGGCACTAATCACAACAGCCTATTGTTTTGGCATCTCTATGCAGATGTTGCCAGTGCCAACCGCAGGATTTATCGCCACCTTGCTGTTGAATCAAAATATTTGGTTGCAGGATGATTTGATTTCTGCCACACCCAGAGCTTTTGTCTATCCACTTTTTACAGCATTTTTATATTATTTGTTACGGCGCTCATTGCTACCTTGTTTAATAGCGATCGCCCTACTGGGACTGTTTTATCCCCAAGCTTTATTCATCTCAGCCGGAATCCTCATCTTACAGCTGTTTTCCTGGAAGAGCGGGCAGCTTCGTTTATCCCGTAAGCGTGCTGATTTCGTGTTCTGCGGAGCGGGACTAGCGGTGGCGCTGCTCGTGATGTTGCCCTATGCCTTAGAAAGTGCATCATCATTTGGCTCAGTTATTACAGCGGCTGAAGCCAGGAAATTACCAGAGTTTGGGGACGAAGGACGAGCAAGGTTTTTTGTTCGCAATCCCTTAGAGTTTTGGCTCACCGCAGAGCGTAGTGGCATTTTGCCGCATACAAATAGAATGTTGCAACCTCCACATATCATCACTGCATTCTTTTTGCCGATTCTGTGGCGCTATCCACTCCGCTTTCCTTTGCTGAGACAGGTTAGCAGCAAAGTCAAACTTTTATCTCAGATCCTGCTAGTTTCTGTAGGTATGTTTTTTGCCGCTCATGCAGTGCTGTTCAAGCTTCATCATCCCAGCCGATATACCCAGCATAGTTTGCGGGTTGTGCTAGCACTAGCAGCTGGAATTGTACTAACGGTGATGTTAGATGCTATTTTGCACGCTTACGGTGAGCGAGTAAAATCCCGCTTCGATAAACGACAGTTATTGGCATTAGGATCAACAGTGCTGTTAAGCGGGCTACTCCTTCTTTATCCAGGCTTCTTAAAATTAATAAACGACTCATCATTCCCACGTACTCTTTATGTAGTGGGTTACGACGCACAACTGTATAAGTTCTTTTCCCAGCAGCCTAAAGATATTCTCATCGCCTCCCTAGCAGAGGAGGTAAATAACCTACCCACATTTTCTCAACGGTCGATTTTGGTGGGTCGGGAATATGCTATTCCCTATCATGTGGGCTACTATCGCCAATTTCGTCAGCGTGTCATTGACTTGATCCGCGCTCAATATAGTCCGAACTTGGCAGAGGTGCAAAATTTTATTCAAAACTATGGGATAGATTTCTGGCTTCTAGATTTAAAAGCTTTTACTCCTACATATGTGGCGGCTAAGTGGTTCAAAACGTATCAGCCGATAGCAAGCGACACGATAGCAAAGCTAGAGCAGGGAACGACTCCAGCCTTGTCTACCTTTGTAGAGCCGTGTTCAGTTTTCCAGGTGGATGAATTAGTTGTCCTCAAGGCAGAGTGTATTGCCAAAGCGTCCGCTGATTAAAAAGTTTATTTATACCAAGTTGCAGTCAAACAATTTTAGATTAAAGAATTGCCCTCGTCCTGCATAGTAGAGACGCCCTGGCAGGGCGTCTCTACTTGAACCAAATTTCACGCCGTCAATTAAGCGCTAGTAGGTTGGATTGAGGGACGTAGGGGAGCCTTCTCGAAGAATAACCCAACATTGATTTTTGGTGTTGGGTTGCACTGCGTTTAACCCAACCTACAATTCGTAGCTAATCAATCGGACAGGATATTAGAGAATTTCATCCAAATTTCATTTAGCTGTGAAACACTAATTACTTAGTTCATTCTTCTTACTCAAGAGCGTTCCTGGCAGTCTGTTCCTTAACTACCAACTAATGAAGGTGTAGAGCTTCAGCGTAGCCTTGACTCTCCCGCCCACTGGAGAATTTAAAATAGTAGAAAGAAACTTTTTGTTAATCTCAAATAGGAAGCTATGCAACTAATTTCTGTAAGAATTAAATTTTTACCTTTAACCTTTGTGGCGATCGCATCTCTGGGAAGAGTTCTGACAGCTTGTTCTAATACATCCCAGAATGATTCTAGTGCCTCTAGAAATCAAAGCCAAGTCCAAAAAAGCCCTGTAACAGCAACGAGCGCTAACCAACACCATACCATGAATCATGGTAGTGGCATGAATCATACCACAGCAATGGATTTAGGCCCCGCAGATGCTAACTACGATCTGCGGTTTGTTGACGCCATGGTTCCCCACCATCAAGGTGCTGTAACAATGGCTCAGGATGCTCTCTCCAAATCCCAGCGCTCTGAAATTAAAAAACTATCTCAGGAGATTATTACTGCTCAAAAGCGCGAGATTAAGCAGTTGCAACAATGGCGAACTCAGTGGTATCCAAAAGCAAGCAGCACCCCAATGGCTTATGACTCCTCCAAAAACCAGATGGTGCCAATGTCTCAAGAACAGATGCAAAGCATGATGATGGAGGGGGATTTAGGAGCTGCTGATGCTGAGTTCGATCTTCGCTTTATCAATGCGATGATTCCACACCACGAATCAGCAATTTCTATGGGTCAAGATGCGATCGCCAAATCTAAGCGTCCGGAAATTAAGCAATTAGCTCAAGAAATTGTCAAAGCACAAGAGGCAGAAATTAAGCAAATGAAGCAATGGCGGCAAGCGTGGTATAAAGATTAAAAAGTTTTGAGTTTTGAGTTTTGAATAAACCCCATAGTTTAAAAGTTTTGAGTTCTGAAGTATTGATTTTCAACTCAACACTCTTCTAACCCTCCAATTAGAGATCTATCTTTCTCTCGTGTTTGAATCCAGGAGCCGAATTACCAAATGCGGAGTTATTAATTTTTAACTCTTCATTAAAACCTCATAACTCCGCGAAGTGGTAAACCGAGCCGCCTGTTATCAAAACAACAACAGCTTTTGCTTTCTTCACCATGAGAGTGCTACTACTAGAAGATGAGCCAGACTTGGCGAGTGCCATTAAGCGAACTTTGAACCAGGAAAAGTATGTCGTGGACTGGTTTGAAAACGGTACGGAAGCTTGGGACTCTTTAGAACTGCAATACGTACAATATACTTTAGCGATACTTGATTGGTTAGTTCCCAAGCTATCCGGGTTAGAGGTGTTGCAAAGGTTACGCACTAACAAGCAGCCTTTACCTGTGTTGTTATTGACAGCAAAAGATAGTCTAGAAGATAAAGTAGTTGGGTTGGATGCGGGGGCAGATGATTATTTAGTGAAGCCATTTAAAATGGCAGAATTGCTAGCAAGAGTAAGAGCCTTGCAACGGCGATCGCCCCAAATCCAACCCCAAATTATGCGCGTTTGGAACTTAATTTTAGATTGCGGAACTCGCAGCATTTATCGGTTGGATAGCAAGCAGGATAAGGAAATGGTTATCCTGACGACTAAGGAGTTTCAGCTATTAGAGTATTTCATGAACCACCCCAACCAAGTTCTTACTACCGACCAAATTCGCAATCAGCTTTGGGAATTAGGTGCAGAACAGATGAGCAACGTTGTGGCAGCACAAATACGCTTGCTAAGGCGGCAATTGGCAGCAGTTGACTGCGATGGTTTGATAGAAACAGTTCACGGCCAAGGCTACCGTTTAAACGCAACTAATGGGGCACAATAAGCTTTTTCGTCGAACTCGCTGGCAATTGGCCTGCTGGTATACAGCCGTTATGGGTGCAGTCTTGGCTGTGTGTGGTTTAGGTGTTTATGAAGCGATTGTCCAAGTTCACTTAGAAACGTTAGACAGGGAGTTAAAGTCAGTAGCGGGAACACTCCATGACAGTTTAGAAAATACTTTCAAACAACCTGAAGGGATAAAAGCGATTCGCGAACAACTTTTACCCAAGGAAACCCCAAAGAGCCATCTTGTAGGAGCAATTTATCAAGGTAACTACTATCTGCGGTTAATAGATATTTCTGGAAAAATTGTTGTTACAGGAGGATTTGAGCCTTCAGGTTTGCCTAAAACATCAGGAGAGATAACTTGGCAAACACTCCAAGATGCACAAGGAATTCGTTATCACCAAATTTCTTTACCCCTACATACCCAGGATCATAAAATTTGGGGATATATGCAGATGGGGCGGAGCCTGAAAGAATTAGATAAATATTTAGCAACGTTAAAATTAATTTTAGTCTTTGGTTTACCGATCGCAATGATTTTAATAGGAAGTGCCAGTTTGGGATTGGCGGGATTAGCGATGCAACCGATTTACCGATCCTATAAACAGACACAACAATTTACGGCAGATGCGGCTCACGAGTTGCGAACCCCTTTAGCTGCCATCCAAGCAACGGTAGAATCAGCACTATTGATGCCTGAACTATCGGAAAAAGAAGCGCGAGAAATATTAGGAACTGTTGAACGTCAAAACTCACGGCTAACGCAACTGGTTGGTGATTTACTACTACTAGCACGTATGGATCGTCAACCCTTGATAATGTCTCCAAGCCTGTGTTGCTTAAATGACATTGTTAGCGATTTAGTCGAAGAGTTAACTTTCTTAGCCTCAGCAGCTAATGTGACGCTGGAGCAATACCAAAGAATACCAAGAAAAATATATGTCTTTGGAGATGAAACTCAGCTTTACCGCTTGTTTTCTAACTTAATCGCTAATGGAATTCAATATAATTTAAGCGGGGGAAAGGTGACAGTTATTTTAGATAAGTGCGATCGCCACGCTGTCATACAAGTTCAAGATACAGGGATAGGCATTTCACCAAAAGAGCAAGCCCGGATTTTTGATCGTTTTTATCGAGTCAATAGCGATCGCTCGCGTCACACCGGAGGGGTAGGATTAGGACTGGCGATCGCGATGGCAATTATTCAACGACATCAGGCTGGCTTACAACTAAAGAGTGAACCTGGTAAAGGCACTACGTTCACAATTCGATTACTTATTGCCAAGGAACGTTAAGCTATGCCTGTTGTTTGTTGAGATTCAACACAAGATAAGATACTTCTGTGGCTAAAGCAATAACCATAGCGATCGCCGCAGCCATAGCACCCTGCGCCCCAAACTGGACTCCTAAGAACGCGACTAGCAGCAAAATTATCGTGCCGATACAGGTGGCACGATTCACGCCTCGTGTCTGACCTGACCCTACCAAAAAGCCCTGAGTAGCATTTTGAACCGCAACAAGTAGGGGCACAAAGGCGCATAACAGTAACACCGGACGAATCCCCTCAACCAAAGCTTGATCGTTGCCCACAAAGCTCTGAACAACCATTAGCCCTAATGGGGTTGTGCTGCCCAAGAGCAACAGCAGCGAACAAAGCATACCTACTGTTAGGGCAAATGCAATCAATTGGCGATCGCTAACTTGACCTCGGTTTTTAATAATCACTTGCTGTACCATGCGGGTGGCATTGGCAATTACCAAAACTAATCCCCAAGCCGCCGGCCAAGCAGCCAGGGCAATATCAGCATCTTGGGCACGGGCGATAATTCCCACTAGCACCGCACGTCCGCCCCAAACTACAAGCATCGAAGAAGCTAAAGGGCAGTAAAAGTTCCAAACGCTTTTCAAATTTGTGGGTAGGTTTAGCTTAGAATCGGTTGGTCGAGGAGGATGAGTCGCTTTGAGCAACCGAGCTGCAAACGTCACTACCAGCGCCTCTAATATAACCCCAGCTATGAGAGCAGTTCCTGCCAGAACTGCGCCGGATAGCTTCAAAGCAAATCCGATCCAAAGTACAAGCGCTACCATCACCAGACGAGCAATGCTTGCCATTGCCACCGCTTGGGAATGACCCGTGTAAATTAATAACCCTTGGAAGTAACGCCGCCAAGCAATAGTAAACGGCCAGAGAATCATTAACGTCAATACAATACGCACCGTCTGCTGCAATTGGGATGGAATCCCCAAGAGCGTGCCACCGAGCAGGGCAAAAATGAACGGCAGTGTCAGTAGCAAGAGTAATGCACTCAATCCCCCCCCCGCTAAAAGCGTGAATCGCCACAAGGCACGGCGCGATCGCGCTGTTGGTGCCAGGGCATTCGAGGCGTGCAGAATCATTATTATGGGACTTTCAAAAAAAATCGCCAGGGATTTAGCAATTCCCACAGCTGCTAAATTCATCCGGGCATCTGGTAGGTGAGCTAAAGCCGTGGTCATCATCGGATCGCCACAAGCCATTGCTACATCACTGAGGGACAGGGGGAGAAACTGCCGCCACAAATCTAAAAGACTGATTTTAGACGAACTCGGAGAAGCCTTTAACGTCATTATTTACGCGGGTTGTTGCTGTCGCCAGAGAATTTCAGGCACGGGCTGGAGGGCGCGAATCGTGGGGGTGAGGGCTGAAGATTCCAAAAGCTCAATTCCCTGTTCGGTCAGCCATTGCGGATTGTAAACAGTTTCCAGATAGCGATCGCCCCGATCCGGGTTTAACAATACCATGCGCTCTGGGCGCTGACGGCGCGTGCCGTAGGCAAGGGCAGCAGCCACAATCGCCCCCGTAGATGCCCCCAGGAGCAATCCTTCTCGACGTGCCAAAGCATGGCAAACAGAAAAGGCAAGGCGATCGCTCACCGAATAAGCTGCATCTAGTACTGTCGGATCAAAATTGGGCGGGACAAAAGATAACCCTAATCCCGTCATTTTATAGGCATGGGACGGAGTTCCGAAGATAGCTGAACCTGCCACATCTACGCCAACAATTCGGGTTTCAGGATAGCGTTGCCGGAAATATCGGCTAATTCCCCCCAGTTGTCCCGCAGTACTAACCCCGATCGCGATAACATCCGGTGCGCCGCCAAATGCCTGTTCGATTTCGCGAGCCGTGAATTGCTCGTGGGCACCGGGGTTATGAGGATTGCGGTGCTGGCAGGGGTACCACGCCCCAGGAATGGTCTGGGCGACTTCTTGAGCTTTTTGCATCCTTGCCACTTGCATCGAGCCATTGGCATCTGCCGCACTCAGGGGCACATCCACCAGTTCTGCCCCATATGCAGCCAACATGCGCCGAATTGGGGGCGGGGTTTTAGCATCAACGACAATAACGACATGATAGCCCCGTCCTGCGCCAATCATTGCCAGACCAATGCCAAAATTACCGGAACTAGATTCAACTATCGTGCCGCCGGGGGTGAGCAACCCGTTACGTTCTGCGTGTTGAATCAGATACACGGCGTTTTTCTCTTTGATGCTGCCGCCGGGGTTGCAGGATTCTAATTTCAGATAAAATTCGTGATGCTTACAGAGTTCGCTCAAGCGATTGATACGCACAATGGGAACATTCCCAATTGCCTCTGTTATATCCTGAGATAGAGGTAATCTCGAAGCGTTTTCTAAAACTTGAAGCATAGCTTTAGATCTTCAAAAAAGGAACTTTAGACACCTTTGCCTAATTACAAGGTTCCTCTACTGGGATGAAATGAGGATGAAATTGGGGAGTGGCATTTATTACACAATTTGAAGGAGACGAAGAAGAGGTAAATATGTGGGCGGAATTAAATATATGTTGGGATTCTTAATTAGTAGGGCTTTGTCCCTAAAGTTGCTATGTTTATTTATGCCCAGCTAATTATTTTCTAGAACTCTTTTGTTTAATTTTTACTCAATAAACCGCAAAGACGCAAAGAGCGCTAAGAAAGAAAAGAAAGGGACAATCTCACGAATCAGTTAGGGCTGCTATAGTAATAACCTATCAAAAAATAATTTGGGCAGAGACAATATCTGCGTCTATCTGCTTTCATCTGCGGTTGAAAACCACCTATCTCGGCTTTTCAAATAGGTTTTAAGTAGGTGAGCGTCATTGGATTGGAGCGTAAGGTCACGGCACTGCCGTGACCCTACTAACTCCCATAGTTATATTTATTTCTGCCCACCTACTTAAAACCGTTTTATGCTCCTTCCCGCAGTCTGTCTAATACACCCCGATCTTCTAGCGTCGAAGTATCACCGGAGACTTCCTGACCTGAAGCCAGATTTCGTAGTAATCGGCGCATAATTTTACCGGAACGGGTCTTGGGCAAAGCGTCAGTAAAGCGAATTTCACCTGGACGCGCGATCGCACCAATTTCCTGCACTACATGGCGCTTCAGTTCTTTCTGTAGCTCCTCAGTGCCACTTTGCGTCCCTTCCAGGGTCACAAAAGCAACGATGTCTTCCCCTTTAAGTTCATCCGGCTTACCTACAACTGCTGCCTCAGCAACAGCTGGGTGAGAAACCAAAGCCGATTCAATTTCCATCGTTCCCAATCGATGACCGGAAACATTAATCACATCATCAACTCGACCCATCACCCAGAAGTAACCATCTTTATCGCATCTGGCTCCATCTCCGGCAAAATAGAGATACTGCCCATCTTTGGGGGGGATATGCTCCCAATAAGTGCGGCGGAAGCGGTCTGGATCGCCGTATATAGTCCGCATCATTCCCGGCCAGGGATATTTCACAGCTAGATAACCACCCTCTGCCACTGAGTTGCCTTCTAAATCTACGACATCCGCAATAATTCCAGGGAAAGGTAGCGTTGCAGAACCGGGTTTAGTCGGAATTGCTCCCGGCAAAGGCGTAATCATAATTCCGCCTGTTTCCGTTTGCCACCAGGTATCCACAATTGGGCAGCGTTCTCCCCCAATTACTCGGTAATACCACATCCAGGCTTCCGGATTAATCGGTTCACCCACAGTTCCCAGCAAGCGTAGGGAAGACAAATTCCGGGCTTTGGGAAGGTCATCGCCCATCTTGATAAAGGCGCGAATTGCGGTGGGGGCAGTGTAGAAGACGTTGACACCGTGTTTTTCAATAATGTCCCACATACAGCCAGGATTCGAAGCACGGGGCGCACCTTCGTACATCAGCGTTGTTGCCCCGTTGGATAGGGGGCCATAGACAATGTAGCTGTGACCAGTAATCCAGCCTACGTCAGCGGTACACCAGTAGACATCTGTATCCTGAAGGTCAAAGATCCATTTGGTGGTGATGTGGGTGTAGAGGTTATAACCACCAGTGGTGTGAACGACGCCTTTAGGTTTACCAGTGCTACCGGAGGTATAGAGGATAAACAGTAGATCTTCACTGTCCATTGGTTCAGCGGGACAATCGGCTGAGGCAGTTTGTTGCAATTCATGCCACCAACGATCGCGCCCCGGTTGCATATAAACGTCTTGTTCAGTGCGACGTACTACTATGACGTTTTCTACACCAGGGACACCGCCATTCGCCAAGGCTTTATCGACTTGCGCCTTAAGAGGAACGATCGCATCTTTGCGCCAACCGCCATCGGCTGTAATTACCACTCTAGCTTGTACGTCAATTAAGCGATCGCGCAACGCCTCGGCACTAAATCCCCCAAAGACAACGGTATGAGGTGCGCCAATTCTGGCACAGGCTAACATAGCGATCGCCGCTTCCGGAATCATCGGCATATAGATACCAACGCGATCGCCCTTTTGCACCCCCAACTGTTTGAGGACATTAGCCATCTGGCAGACTTCCCGATGCAGTTGAGCATAAGTCAGCGTGCGGGTGTCTCCGGGTTCTCCTTCCCAAATTAATGCTGCCTTGTTCTTGCGCCAAGTTGTCAAATGGCGGTCGAGGCAGTTATAGGAAATATTGGTTTTGCCGCCCACGAACCACTTAGCAAAAGGGGGTTGCCAATCTAGCACCGTGTCCCACTTTTGGAACCAGTGCAATTCCTGTTCCGCTAACTCTCCCCAAAACTTCTGGGGGTCAGCCTTAGCGCGATCGTATAGATGCTGATAATCTTCTAAGCTCTTGATGTGCGCGTTTTGAGAGAATTCAGCAGGCGGATGGAATCGGCGTGTTTCTTGAAGAATTGATTCAATGGTGGCTTCTGACATTGTTCTTGCTGTAAGTAGCGTTTTGCGGTCAAAACTATTTTTGACCCAGAGTTGTACCAAAGTATTTTGAGTTTCGTGAAGCTAGCGAACCGCCCTCACTCCCAGATATTGTCCTTCCCCATATCTGCGACTCTTTGGTACTTAGCGTGCTAATTGAATTGAAAATTATATGGAAACCATTGTACAGCAAGAATTGGGAGTATTCTATAAGCTATTTTTCCATATAATAGTTAACTTGTTCATAAAAAGCATATACAGTTCGGTTCATACACAAAGCTTGCTAATAATTTGGCACACTGAGTACCAAAGACCAAAATAAGTGTCGGCAATGACAAGACCATAATTGAAAACTAGATTATTATATTTAAATTTTATAACTATTATGGTTGCTTTTCTATTTTAAGTCTATTACTAATAGCATTATATCTATTTCTAACCCTAGACAAAGTTTTCTGTCTTGGAACAGAAGCGAATGTATTATCTGGTATAGACATCAATAAATTTATTGCTTCTTGCCATTTAGTTTGAGCATTTCGCAATGCTTCCGATGAATGAGGCGATTGTCGGACCATGATGGAGGCTTCCTTAGCTAGCTTTTGAGCAGCTTTCAACTTTGCTAAAGCTTGTTCCTCTTTCTGTAGTCTTTGCTCATTTGTATCCAAGCGAGCACGAAGTTTAGCTAAAATAGCTTGAGCTTGCTGGTAGCCTGAGCCAGGAATGTCAGGAATTGTCTCTAAATTAGTAATTGCCTCTTTGAGAGATTTATGTGCGGTATCTAAGTAAGTTAGCTTGTCACCTTCATTAGCATAATCTGCATAGAGTACTATCGCCTCCGCTTGAAGTAATTGTTCTTGTGCCAGCCTATATTGATAAAATAACCATAAAAAAGATATAGATAATAAGGCAGTTAAAAAACCTTTTATTTTCATGCTAATTCCCGTCTTATCAAGATAGGCATTTAATTATTTGCATGATAGCTAAATTAATAGCGAAACCCATCAAGCCTAAGGGTGAGGTTGGATTTTCTGTCTCAACTTAAGATACACTATGAATTTTAATCTCCCCTGCCTTTTTTAGGTATGCTAAGGGAGATCTAAGTTGCAGCTTTTCAGTCCCTAAGCGATAATACCGTTATGTTAATCCAATATAGCTAGCACTGCTTTTGGCAATAGTTTATCCTTAAACCAGACAATCTTTGCTGGTGTATCGCTCACCTTCACGCCTGCTTTCTCTAAATTCAGTCGCTCAGAAATAGCCAAAATCAAGTTATCGCATCCAGACTGTCGCACTTGAGAAAATTTCTTTTGCAAGTATTCCGGACGCCAGTAGCCGACAATTTCTAGTAAAAAAGTACGGCCATCGGGATGCACGAGGCGAAAGTCGGGAATCATCACACTACCGGGGATGGGGATAAGATCGACTTCTCGCTCTAGCACCCAATCGGTTTTTAGCTTATCCCATTTGTCAGCAAAAGATGCCTCTATCATACTGTCGTAAGGCTTTCCAGGTGGATAATGACTCACCAAGCCACAATTGGAGTCGAGGCTAAAACGCCCAGTTTTCAGGGTATTGGTGTAGAAATCGCGGGTTTGCAATGTGGCGGCGAGACTCCATTTAGTGACGTGTAGAAGTGCTGGGAGGAGTTTAGCGATCGCTAATCCATAACGTGTACTAGGTTTAAATAAGCTAGTGGGACCATCTACTGCGATCGTAAAACCGCGATCCGCATCCCCTTCGATGTAAGCCATTAACTGAAATAATTTCAGATAGCGAAATAACAGCTTATACTCGCCCGGGACATTGCGGTGAGCATTCAGCGTAATGTGACTGGCACGGTAAAATACGCCCTGCACCTGAGATAGGTTGTATCGGTGCAGCAACGCTTCTGGTATCGGTGCTTCAAATTGCGTAAGAATGCGGTTTTCTTGTAAATCTGCATACAAACCCGTGCGAATCTGCACAGGTAAAACTTCTCGCCCTAGTTCTTGACTTAAAGCGTTTGCCAGTGTTTCTAGCGTCTTTTCAGATGCTTGAGGACTAGGAACAGATTTGGCGGCTAGAGTATAAACTCGTTCCCGTAATTCCTGCGGTTCTAAGGGACTGATAACTTCAAATTTACTGAAAGCGTCGCTTTTAAGCAGGTGGGCAAGTCCCCGGATGATCCGGAAATCAGGGCGATCGCCTTCTAATTCTAGTAGCTGCTCATCAAGTTTGCCTTGAGTGCTGCCGACTGATCCTTGGAAGCAGTCGATTAAGTCAATTGCGATCGCAATATTTCTGTTATCTATAGTTAAGCGCTTGGGTGCGATCGCTTCCCCATTTTGCCGATGAATCAGTAACTCACTAGGTAGCATAGCTAAAACTTGTAATATTCTGATAGAAGTTTCGCTGACCAAGTTAGTTTATGGCTATTAAGGATAAGAGTAAGATGTCTCTACCAGTTAGCCATTGTTTTTATTTTTTACCGCAGATAGCCACAGATGAACGCAGATGAACGCAGATGCATCTTGATAATTATCTGTCTGTGGTTAAAAACCCGAAGTTAAGCTGTGGATGTATTTTGGTCAACGCTTACGCCGACATCTCCCTAAATAGGGTACTTTGAGCGTTCCCCCCTTTTTTAGGCAGGGCTACTTCATTGTCTAGAAATGAAAATAGGCATCAAACCGATCAAACCTTTCGGAGGGGGTTTGGGGGGAGACCCCCCAAGCCTGGTTTTCTCAAATGATAATTTTTTCTACCATAAGAATGAATCAGCCCTACTTTTTAAGGGGATGAAGATTTTAAGCTTTTGGTGGGTAAGTCCTGTTGGCAAAACGCGCATATCGGAGAAATAATGGCACAGCCTAAAGAAATTGCCGTCGAATTCCGTGACGTTACCTATTGTCCAACTCAGCAGCCTCTGGTGTCGAACCTGAACTTTGCAGTTCGCCGGGGAGAAGCACTCATATTTCTAGGCCGCAGCGGCAGCGGCAAAACTACAACCATGAAGCTGATCAATCGTCTCCTGACACCAACTGCGGGTGAAGTCAGGGTTGAGGGGGTTCCTACTAGCGAATGGAACCCAATTAAACTGCGGCGTCGCATTGGCTATGTAATTCAAGAAACTGGCTTGTTTCCCCATTTCACCGTTGAGCGCAATGTTGGCTTAGTTCCATCCCTAGAAGGTTGGAAACCCAAGCAGATCAAAACCCGCGTCTATGAACTTCTGCATCTGCTAGGCTTAGACCCAGAGCAATTTGCCCACCGCTATCCCCACGAACTTTCTGGGGGTCAACGACAGCGCGTTGGGGTGGCGCGGGCACTGGCAGCCGATCCGCCTGTGATGCTCATGGACGAACCCTTTGGGGCGCTAGATCCAATTACACGCCTGGAAATTCAACGCGAATTTCGCCGATTACAGGAACAATTGGGTAAAACCGTTATTTATGTCACCCACGATATTCAAGAAGCATTTACCTTAGCATCTAGAATTGGCTTGATGCATGGGGGAAAATTAGTAGTGTTAGGGACACCAGCGGAGTTTCTGCAATCGGAAAATCCAGAAGCGCGGGCTTTTCTGCAATGTTTGCAGGCAATTGAACAAACTCGCAACACAGCTATCAAGGATGAGCAATGAACTGGAATGACTTTTTCCTTGTCAGCTATGGCTCAGAAATCCTCTTGCACACTGGCGAACACTTGTTCCTAGTAGGCATTTCTATTAGCATCGCCATCCTTGTAGGTATCCCCCTGGGTATCTTAATCACCCGGAAGCCAAAGCTTACCCGCCTCGTGTTGGGCTTTGCCAATGTCGTTCAAACTATTCCCAGTTTGGCGCTGTTTGGCTTTCTCATACCTGTGCCCTGGTTGGGAGGTATTGGCCCTACTCCGGCGATTGTAGCTCTCACCTTATATTCCCTACTGCCGATTATCCGCAACACCTACACGGGCATCATAGGCGTCGCTCCAGCTATCCGGGAAGCGGGTCGAGGTATGGGGATGACAGACCGACAGCTACTATTTCAAGTTGAGATACCACTGGCGCTGGGAGTTATTATTGCGGGTGTGCGCGTGGCAACCGTGATTGCGATTGGCATCGCCACGATTGCAGCGGCAATTGGTGCAGGTGGACTGGGAGTATTTATCTTCCAGGGTATCTCGACCGTAGATAATCAGCTAATTCTGGCGGGTGCTGTTCCAGCGGCGTTAATAGCAATATTGGCAGATGTTGCCTTAGGCTGGATTGAGCAACGTTTGACACTGAGGAAGCAGGGAAGTAGGGCAGCAAGGCAGATTTCCCCATCCAGAATCCAAAATCTAAAATCCAAAATTTTCAGTCGCACAGGGCTGGTATGGCTTATTTTACCTGTGGTTTGCATAATCGCGATCGCACTTCTGCGCCCCAGCCCTAGCCACATTACCATCGGCTCAAAAAATTTTACCGAGCAAATCATCCTGGGAGAACTTTTAGCCCAGCGCATCGAAGCGACAACTAACTTAAAAGTAGACCGAAAGCTTAACCTGGGTGGGACATTTATTTGCCACCAAGCGCTCACAGCAGGTCAAATTGACGCTTATGTTGAGTACACTGGCACCGCCTTCACTGCCATCCTTAAACAAAAGCCCATCACTGACCCTCAGGAAGTCTATCAACAATTAAAACAAAAATACGCCCAGCAATTTGGGCTGGAAGTTACTAAGCCTCTAGGGTTCAATAACACCTATGCCATGATTGTGCGGGGGGATGATGCCCAAAAATTGAATTTACAAACATTATCCCAATCTGCAAATTACACCCCACGATGGCGTGTTGGCTGCGGCTATGAGTTCATCAAGCGCCAAGATGGGCTTCCAGGACTAGCTAAAACATACGGGCTAAAGTTTGCTTCGCCACCTCAAGTTATGGATTTAGGTTTAATGTACAAAGCGCTGGTGGGGAAAAAAGTGGATATGGTTGCTGGTAACTCAACAGATGGGCTGATTCAAAAGCTGAAGCTGGTGGTGCTAGAGGATGACAAGCATTACTTTCCCCCATACGAAGCTGCGCCATTTGTACGCCAGAAGACCTTGAAACAACATCCCAAGTTACGCGAGACTTTGGAACAGCTGGGAGGAATAATTACTGAGGAAGATATGCGAAGTATGAACTATCAGGTTGATGGTGAGTTTCGTAAAGTTGAAGATGTGGTGCGAGAGTTTTTGCAGTCTAAAGGGCTAGGGGCATCAAAAAATAAAAAAGTAGAATAGTGTAGCTTTACGCGATCGCTAATTATAAAGCAAACCTAAATTATTCAAGCTTCTGGTAAGTGCGCTACAGGTTTTAGGTGTGTGTTGCTGTATACCATTACTCCATCTCTCCAAAGGAGGTTACCTTTAATTAGTAATTCGTTCTATTGTTAAATATAGATGCCCAAGTTGAAGTGCAAAATCCTTTACTCCTAACTGGACTTCCTCATGGTTGTCCAGTTTTTTAATTTTGGATATTTTTTATGCAATTATTTAGTAATATTACCGATATATTAATAGGATTACTGGAAAAAAACAATAAAAATTGGTGGGTAGAAATTACTACTGTTAAACCTAGCTGTATTTATTATTTTGGGGAGTTTAAGAAACTTCCTGAAGCGAAGGAAGCCTGCCCGGGCTATATAGAAGATCTTGAAAATGAGGGAGCAGAGGGAATAAAAGTTACTATTAAACGCTGCCAACCCAAAGTACTAACAATTTGTGATGAAGAAGAGATTTGAAAATATTTCTAAGTAAGTAAACTTATTTTTATATACAAAATAGCAATTTTAAATCATTTAGAACTTATTTTTGCTGTTTTTTCCTTATTACTCTATAGCAATAAGGCGCTTCGCTAGTGCGTATTTGCGATTCATTAAAATTTTTATCTCACAAATCAAATATGACTGCTTTAGAACTTCATACATGGTCTGATGATATCAATCTTCAGACTTATCAGAACTATCATCTTTCCATTTTGGCGATCGCTCAGCTGCCCTCTTCGTAAGATTAGTCTTCGCCCCATATATAGGTGTAGGCTTCACAATCTCCAACTGTTGATATTTCTCCTCCTCTCCTTCTTGGCGTACTTTGCGACTTTGCGGTTCATTTGTATTCTCTATTCCCCGCCGACGTTGGGAGGTGCGTTCTTCACTGGTATCTTCCGTCACCACCTCATATAGTATTGCCTGCTTATTTTTCTCCGTACCTTTCCGCAGAATTCGTCCTAGCCGCTGAATATACTCGCGGCTCGAACCAGTACCAGATAAGATAATTGCTACACGAGCATCTGGCACATCCACGCCCTCGTTAAGGACGTGAGACACCACCAAAGTTTTGTATTCTCCCTCACGAAAGCGAGTTAAAACTTCGTGGCGTTCTTTAACTGGTGTTTGATGAGTAATCGCAGGAATAAGTAATTCTAGAGAAATGCGATAAACCGTGGCATTGTCGGCAGTAAATATAAGGATGCGTTCTGGGTAATGTTGGGCAAGTAAATCAGTAAGAATTCGCATCTTGCAGTCTGTACCTAGAGCAATTTCCTTAGCTTCTCGGTGCGCTAACATCGCCCTGCGCCCTACTGGAGAACGGCAACTGGCTTGAACAAACGTCTGCCACCCTTGAATGCTGCCCAGAGAAATATTAGATTGCCTTAAGAAGTCATTGCGCTGTTTAATTAACTGGTTGTAGCGATCGCGCTCTTGTTCCGATAGCTTGACTTTAATTTGAACTACTTTATGCTGTGCGAGGGCATTACCAGCTAGTTCCTCAGGCGTTTTTTGATAGACAACAGCACCAATTAAGGTGTTAAGGTCAGAGTGGCGACCATCTGAGCGATCCGGTGTGGCGGTAAGTCCCAGTCGATAAGGTGCGATCGCATACTCAGCAATTACCCGGTAAAAGTCGGTGGGTAAGTGGTGGCACTCATCGCAAATTAATAGGGCGTATAAGTTTCCTAAAGCTTCGGCATGGATAGCAGCACTATCGTAAGTTGCGACAAGAATAGGAGTGCGATCGCGCGAACCGCCTCCTAGCAACCCCACTTCCACATCAGGGAACGCTGCAACTAAATGAGCATACCACTGGTGCATCAAGTCTAAAGTTGGCACTACAATCAGCGTGCTGCGAGGTGTAGATTGCATTGCCAGTTGAGCTAAATAAGTCTTCCCAGCAGCCGTTGGTAGCACTACCACCCCTTGGCGTTCTGCTAGCTTCCAAGCCAACAGTGCCTCACTTTGATGCGGGTAGGGTTCCATTTCTAAGCGGGGAATCAGTTCTAGCGACTCAAAAGCCTTTGCCTCGTCGAGAAAGTTAGTTTCCTCCGCTTGCAGAGTTTCCACAAGGGAACGGTAGTGAATAGCCGGGATGCGGAACTTCTCTACGCGATCGTCCCAAGTGGCATATTCCACCCAAGTTTTTCCCCTGGGCGGCGGATGTAGAATCAAAGTTCCCCGGTCAAAGTATAAGGTAGGGGTGCGAGGCATAATGATTTTGGATTTTGGATTTTGGATTTTGGATTAAAAGAAATTTTGGGTTCATGCCCCACCCAAGAGTGGGCCCAACAAATCTAAAATCCCCACTAGCGTGTTTATGCCCGCAGGTCTTTAGCGGCGCGTAAGCGCTCCCGACCCTTATGGTCGGGGTCAATCCTTGCATCCAAAATTGGTTGACCTCGCCCAAAGAATGAGACGAGACTTGAACCAAATTTCACGTCGTCAAGGATATTTAAACCTTCTGCCAATGCCAGCAGTTGGGTTCGTTGACACTCCCCTGGCTAAAGCCGAGGGGATTCTTGCATCACAGGGATACCAATGTATTTACCCTCAGCAAGCATCTTGACCGTGTATCCCACGGCTGCAAGTCCTCTTTGAAGAACTACTTGAGCGGCAGCCACATCCCTGTCAGTTGTATAACCACAATCTGGACATTGATGAACCCTTAGCGCTAATTCTTTTTTGCCAGTCACTATGCCGCAATTGGGGCATATTTGGCTGGTCTTTTTAGCATCCACTTTCTGGAAGTAGACGCCTCTCTTAAAACAGCACTGCTCAAGAATTTGCAAGAATTGACCCCAGCCAGCATCTAGACAATGCTTGCCCAACATCGCCCTCGATAAGCCTATCAAGTTCAGATCCTCAACAAAGATCGTCTGAGCTTGATCGCAAAGTTGATGGGCGATTTGCCAGTGGAAATTCTTTCGAGTGTTGGCAATGTGTTCGTGTAACTTAGCTACTTTAGCTTGAGCCTTGCGCCAATTGTTAGACCCTGGCGGTTTCCTGCTAACTCTCTGTTGCAGCAATTTAAGCTGGCGTTGGAGGTCTACAAAAAACTTAGGACGCTTGACGCATGACCCGGTAGAAGTGGCAATAAAATTCGTTAATCCGACGTCAACCCCGATCACCTCTCCAGACGGTGCAGCAGTTGGCACATCCACAGCCCAGGCTAGTGTTAACTGAGCATAGAACCCGCTGGCTTTCTTAACCACTTGGATCTGCTTAATTACCGCGTCTGAGAGGATGTCCCTAGACTGGATGAACTTGACCAACCCAATGTTGGGTAAGTTTAAGTGCCTACCTTTGACAGTGACTTTATTAGGGGTAGGAAACACGAACGATCGCATTTTCCCCGGCTTTTTAAATCTGGGGAATCCGTGGTTTTGCTCCCACATCGACACAAAAGCTTTCTCTAAGCGCTTCAATGTCTGCTGCTCGGTGGCAGCCCCTACAACCTTCAAAGCAGGTATGTTTGCTCTAGCGGTTGTTAAGTTCTTGCACTGGCTAGCATACGTTGGTCTAGGGGCATCTGCGGGGATGATGTACTCGGATCGGAGAGAGCAGGCGTTGATCTGACAAAATCTCGACTTAAACCAATCTTTGCGCTCAGCCAATGCATAGTTATATATCTTCCGGCATTGCTCCAACCAAAAGTCAAATTTCTCGGTCTGAGCTTTTGTTGGTTTAAGTTTGAATTCATAGATCAGATTAAACACCTGCTATCACCTCCTTTCCCTAGTATAGCTATTTCTTACAAAACGGGTGAACGAAAGGTAATTAAATAGAAGGCAAGATAAATCTTGCTGACTCCCTTTCATCCCCGCAGCTATTGCCTAGGGGCTTTCAAGTTCGATCCTTGTAATGACGAAAAGCACTGCGATTCGGGAATTATAAGATTAATCTAAATATCAAACTATTTGAGATCAAGGCATAGGTAACAACGATAAAGGCAGAATTTGAGCGGGCGATCGCAAAATCTTGCCAATTCTTGAAACAGTGCCCTCATCTGCGCCCAAGGAGAAAAGAAGTTGAGAGTAATACGCCCCCGCCTGAAGCCCTACGCTGTTGCCGTCTTGGCTGTGGCTAGCGCAGTGCTGCTAACGCTACTAATCAAGCCACTGCTGGCACCGACTATTACGCCGCTGTTTTTTGCGGCAGTCACAGTTAGCGTTTGGTATGGGGGCATGGAGACAGGGCTGCTGGCTACTGTTTTATCTGCTTTATCCATCAACTACTTCTTCACCGAGCCAATCTATAAGCTGAGTGTAGCTACTTTAGGTGAACTTGTACGCTTGAGCGTATTTGTACTTGTGACGCTACTGATCAGCTCGCTTAACTCAGAACTACGCACGGCTAAGCAGCGGATCGAGAAAAGTATGCTGAAGCTACAGGCAAGCGAAAAGCGTTATCGCCACATTGTCGATACTGCTTACGAAGGCATCTGGAAATTTGACGCTGAAGCGAAGGCTGAATATGTAAACCAGCGGATGGCGCAGATGCTGGGCTACAGCGTTGAAGAAATGCTCGGTCATCCTATTTTCGACTTTATGGAGCGCGAAGCTCAGATAGAATCACAGCAACTGCTGCAACGACGCCAGCAAGGTATTCAAGAACAGTTTGACTTTTGTTTCCGCCGCCGCGATGGTTCCAAATTGTGGGCAATTGTCTCTAGTAGCCCTATTGTCAACGAACAGGGTGAATATCTGGGCGCGATCGCTATGGTTACGGATGTCACAGCTCGTAAGCAAGCAGAGGAGGCACTGCAAGCCAGCGAGGAACGCTATCGCGAACTGTTCGAGAACGCCAATGATGTAGTGTACACGCTGGACTTGGCAGGAAACCTGACATCGCTAAACAAAGCAGGCGAACGCATAATTGGTTATACCCGCGAGCAACTTCTCAATCAGCCGATCGCTAAACTTGTAATGCCAGAGTATTTGGAAACCATGATCCAGATGTTTGATCGCAAACTAGCTGGAGAAAAAATAACCACTTACGAATTAGAAATTATTACCAAAGACAATCGTCTGTTAACGCTGGAAGTCAACAGCAGACTGATCTATAAGGAAGGCAAGCCAATTGGGGCGCAAGGCATCGCTCGTGATATTAGCGATCGCAAACAAGTAGAGCAAGCCTTACGCGAAAGTGAATCGCGGCTGAGAAGCTTAGTAGATTCCAACCTCATCGGGATTATTTTTGCAACCTTCAGTGGCAACATCATTGAGGCAAATAATGAATGGCTTAGGATATTGGGCTATACCCAGGAGGAAGTACTCTCTGGAAAAGTCAACTTTCTAGATATAACTCCGCCAGAATATCAACAATTGGATCAACAGGCGATGGAGGAGATGAAGCGAACAGGGACACACACGCCATTTGAGAAAGAATACATCCGTAAAGACGGCTCCCGCGTCCCCGTTTTAGTAGGGACAGCATATCTTGGCGGTGACAACGACTTAGGTGTAGGTTTTATGCTCGACCTAACTGAGCGCAAGCAAGCAGAAGAAAACTTGCGACAACTGTCCAACCAGGTGCAAGAACAAGCCAATACCCTGAACGCTATTCTCTCAGCCTCTGTAGATCACATCTACATTGTTGACCGTGTAGGCCGGTACAAATATGTTAGTGCCGGAGGAGCAGAAGCTGTGGGTCTTAAACCGATAGATTTCGTTGGTAAAACTTGGCGAGATCTAGGGTTACCAGCAGACACCATGCAAGCATTTGATGCCCAAAGAGAAAAAGTAATCTCCACCGGAGAACCGCTGACAACTGAAACCAGCTTCTCAACTCCCATTGGTCTGCGATACTACGAATACATCGTCGCCCCCTTCTATCAAGAGCGAAACATAGAGGGCATTGTCGTTATTTCTCGTGATACCACCGATCGCAAGCAGGCAGAGAAGGCAATGCGAGAAAGCGAAGTCAGGTTCCGGACATTAGTAGAACAGTCACCTTTAAGTATGCAAATTGTTTCTCCCGATGGTCTAACTCTTCAAGTTAACCGAGCCTGGGAGGAACTTTGGGGATTAACTCTTGACGACCTCCCAGAATATAACCTGTTGGAAGATGAGCAGTTAGTTGCTAAAGGTATCATGCCCTATATCAAACAAGGCTTTGCTGGGGAAGCGGCGATGATTCCGGCGATCGCGTATGACCCCAATGAAAGCCTTCCCGATCGCAGTATTCACCAAGAACCACAGCGCTGGGTTCGTGGTTTCATCTATCCCGTAAAAGATGAGGATGAAAACATTCGCGAGATGGTTTTGATCCACGAGGACATCACCCCAAGGATTCGGGCAGAAGAGGCAGTACGCTTCAGTGAAGCAAAATTTAGGCGGTTGGCTGAGTCCAACATTATCGGCGTCATCACTGTCGATATAGGCGGCAGCATGATTGAAGCTAATGATGCCTTCTTACAAATGATTGGCTACACGCAGGAAGAGTTGGCGGCTGGAAATATTGACTGGCAAGATCTGACTCCAGCCGAGCATTTACCCCAGGATCGAGTGGCAATTGAGCAGCTAAAGCAAACAGGTGTTTGTACTCCCTTTGAAAAGGAATACATCCGCAAAGATGGTAGCCGCGTCCCTGTGTTTCTGGGGGGTGCCTTGTTAGAGGGGTCACAAAGCACTACTATCTGCTTTGTTTTGGACTTGAGCGATCGCAAACAAGCAGAAAAGGCGCTCAAAGAAAGCGAAGAACGGTTTCGTCTCTTGGCAGAAAAAGTCCGCGTTATTCCTTGGGAAGCAGACCCCATCACTGGTAGATTCACCTATGTCGGGCCGCAAGCAGTCGAGATTCTCGGCTATCCCGTAGAAGACTGGTATAGCGACAATTTCTGGTTTCAACACATTCACCCACAAGACCGGGATTGGGCAATTAATTATTGTTTAGATTGCTCCGCTACCCTGGACAACTATGAATTTGAATACAGAATGTTGACATCAGATGGGCGGATCGTGTGGTTGTATGACATCGTGAATGTAGTTCGGGGGGAAAATCAACCGCAACTACTGCGGGGATTGATGATTGACATCAATGAACGCAAACAGGCAGAAGAAGCACTACAAGAAACTAACCACACCCTACAGGCGCTAATTCAAGCCTGCCCTCTAGGAATTACAGTTTACAATTTTGATGGCGAGGTGAAACTTTGGAATCCAGCTGCTGAGCGGATCTTCGGTTGGAGCGAACAAGAAGCACTGGGTCATTTTCTGCCTACCGTCCCTGAAGACAAACGAGACGAGTTTCTTTTCAGCTTAAATAGTGTCAGGCAAGGTCAGGCATTGACTGGTGTAGAAGGGCGTCGTCAAAGGAAAGACGGTTTACCGATTGATGTGGCTTTGTGGGCAGCACCGTTACGTGATGCCAAAGACAATACGAGCTGCATGTCTATAATTGCTGATATCAGTGAACGTAAGCAGTTAGAAGAGGAACGCGCACAACTCCTCGCTAGCGAGCAAGCTGCACGCGCTGACGCTGAAGCTGCCAACCGCATGAAGGACGAGTTTTTAGCCACACTTTCCCATGAACTTCGTACCCCCCTCAACTCCATGCTGGGGTGGACTCAGCTACTACGCACCCGCAAGTTTGATCAGAAAACTGCTGATCGTGCATTAGAGACAATCGACCGCAATACCAAGTCCCTAGCCCAACTAATCGAGGATGTTCTAGATGTCTCACGCATTATTACAGGCAAGCTGCGCCTAAATGTGCGCCCGGTAGAACTTGTGCCAGCAATAGAGGCTGCTATCGATACGCTACAACCAGCAGCGGAGGCTAAAAAAATTCGTCTCGAATCTGTACTTGACCGCTCGACAGGGAAAATTTTAGGTGATTCCAACCGCTTACAGCAGGTTGTATGGAATCTGCTCTCCAACGCCGTCAAGTTCACGCCAAAAGGGGGGCGCGTTGAGGTGCAACTGTTAGAAGTCAAAAGTATCGAGAACTCTCAATTAACTCAAAACTCTGTACGGGCGGGTTTAGCAGATGAATCTGGGTTCTTAACAGAACAATCCTTGAACATTACCCCCCCTACAACTCAAAACTCTTATGTTCAGATCCGGGTAAGCGACACGGGCAAGGGTATTCCTGCCAACTTTCTACCCTACGTCTTTGAACGCTTCCGCCAAGCAGATGGCTCGATCACGAGAACATACGGCGGACTTGGGCTAGGGTTAGCTATTGTGCGCTATTTAGTGGAACTGCACGGTGGCACAGTTCATGCTCTCAGCGAGGGAGAAGGGCAGGGAGCAACATTCGTTGTGAATCTTCCGCTTATAGAAAAGAGCAGGGGGAGAATAGAAGCAGGGGTGCAGGGGGAAAAAATTACAGAAGAAACTTCCCTGGCTTCCTCAGCCTCCCCTGCTTCCCAAGCTCAGGAAACCCCCCTCTCTGGCTTGCGAGTTCTCGTTGTGGATGATGAGGCTGATACACGTGAGTTGCTGATTACTATCCTTGAACAGTATGGAGCTGAAGTTACAGCTTCTGCATCAGCAAGTGAGGCACTTGAAGCACTGCAACGATTCAAGCCTAATGTACTCGTGAGCGATATTGGTATGCCAGAAGTTGATGGCTATACACTAATTCGCAAAATCAGGACGCTGGATGCAGATCAAGGAGGACAAATTCCGGCTGTGGCGCTGACAGCCTATGCTAGAGCCGAGGAACGCAATCAGGCTCTATTGGCAGGTTTTCAGCTACACGTTCCTAAGCCAGTCGATCCCGCTGAGTTAGCTATAGTGGTTGCGAATCTAGCTGGAAAATGGTGAAAGTTGCCAGAAGCTAAAAACGATGACAGATCTAGATAAGACCAAAGATGAACTAATCGATGAATTAGTAGCATTGCGTCAACGGGTTGCTGAGTTGGAGCGATTAGAAATTGAGCATCAGCACTCAGAGTCGGCGCTGCGGCAACGCTTAACTCAGTTGCAAGCGAGAACAGAAGCCCCACCTACTGATTTTACTAAGATTCAAGTATCTGGTTACGATATTGAATGGAACTCTGTACAGGGCACTTGTACCGCCTTAAACCTTCCGGTTGTTCTCATGTGGATTGATACCACCCTCGCAAGTCTAATGGCTGGTATTCAGGCGATGGTGGGAACCCAGCGTTTTGCTCTAGCTTTACAAAGTGAAGGACGCAAGAGCGTTGCAGCCGATTGGCAGGTGATCTCTCAATACCCAAATTTCCAGGACGGCTTCGCAGCGCTAGCTAAACTCGCAACTGTAGCGGGATGGGGAGATTGGCAACTCATCTCTATTGATTGGACAAAACAGGAGTGTAACTTTCGGATCAGGAATAGTTGGGAAGGTCGCTATCAAAAGGCACTGGGAGTCTGTTGGGGTAGCGGAATGCTCGCGGGTAAGTTAGCTGGCTATTGTTCTAAACTTTTTGAGACCAACTATTGGAGCGAGCAAACGGCATTCATTGCTAGGGGAGACGAATTCGATGAGTTTATGGTACGCCCTTCAAAGCGTTCTCTGGAAGAAGAAATCGAAAGGTTACTGGAAACTGACAATGCCACCCGTGCTGATATGGCTGTAGCTTTGCAAAAGCTACAACGAGAAGTCACCGAACGTCAACAAGTTGAGGCAGCCTTGCGTGAGAGCGAGGAGCGACTAAGATTAGCTTTAGAAGCTGCCAAGATGGGTTTCTGGGATTGGGACATTGTCAATAACAACGTTGCTTGGTCTAAAAACCATGAACTGTTATTTGGTCTAGCTGACGGCACTTTTAAGGGAACCTATGAAGCTTTCCTTGAACTTGTTCATCCTGACGACCAGAAATCTGTAGTTGCAGTACTGGCTCGTGCCCTTGAAGAAAAGACAGATTATAGCGATGAATTCCGTATTTTATGGCCTGATAGTAGCATCCACTGGATCGAAGCCAAAGGTCAATTTTTTTATGACGAGGCTGGGCAGGCAATCAGAGCGCTCGGCGTCTGCATGGATATTAGCGATCGCAAGCACAATGAGCAAGCAGTACGGGAGAGCAAAGACCGATATCGACAACTTGTGGAATTATCACCGGATACCGTTTTTATTCAAAGCGAAGGTAAGTTTGTCTTTGTAAACAGCGCGGGTGTAAAACTTTTTGGTGCTGCCAACCCTGAACAACTTATCGGTAAAGAAATACTTAATTATATCCACACCAACTATCACGAACTTGTTAAGGAGCGCATTCAACAAATTGTAGAAGCAACACAGGAAGCATCTCTTATTGAAGAAAAGTTTATCCGTCTGGATGGGACAGTTGTAGATGTAGAAGTGGCGGCATCTCCCTTCACATATAACGGTAAGCCAGCTGTTCAGGTAGTAGCTCGCGATATCACTGAACGCAAGCAAGCGGAGGAAGTTTTAAAAGAGCGGGCAGTAGTGCTTCAGAATCAGCAAGCATGGCTTGAAGATGCGCTGCACCTCATGCCTTCACCACTGCTGTTTATTGAGCCGGGAACGGCCAAAGTAACTTTCGCCAATAAAGCAGCTGACGAGCTAGCTGGAGGCAAATTTCCTCAGGATAAACCAGCAGAAGAGTACCATACTATTTACTACTGCACCGATGCTGCCGGGAAACGCATCCCGGACGAGCAGATGCCTGGGGTGCGGTTGGCGCGGGGCGAAAGTTTGCAAGGGTTTGAGATGGATTGGCACACACCAGGGGGAATCCGCTCTCTGCTCATCTTTGCCGAAACCCTCCCAGCAATGCACGGTCATCCAGCTACCTGTGTATTGGTGTTTCAGGATATTACTCAGATCAAGCAGTTACAAGAAGCGCTGCGACAACAGACAGAGGAGTTAGTGCAAGCAAATCGCATGAAGGATGAGTTTTTATCGATTCTTTCTCATGAACTACGCACACCCCTGAACTCAATCTTGGGATGGTCTCGCCTGTTATGCACTCGCAAGATGAATGAAGCTGCCACAACTAAGGCACTGCAAACTATTGAGCGCAATGCAGCGGTGCAGGCACAATTAATCGAAGATATTCTGGATGTTTCTCGGATCATTACGGGCAAGCTGCGCCTTAAAGTCTGCCCAGTTGAGATCAAACGAGTGATTGGAGCATCTATTGATACAGTTCGTCCGGCAGCAGATGCTAAGGAAATTCAGATCCAGACGCTACTCGATTCCTCTCCGGATGTAGTCTCAGGAGATCCAGATCGCTTGCAGCAGGTAATCTGGAATCTGCTTTCCAATGCGATCAAGTTCACGCCTAAGGGAGGCAAAATTCAAGTCCAAGTTGAATGCATCAACTCCCAGGTTCAAGTTTCGGTCACTGACACAGGACAGGGTATCAATGCTGATTTTTTACCCTATGTGTTTGAACGGTTTCGTCAAGCTGATGGCACAAGTACAAGGTCACATGGGGGGCTGGGACTTGGTTTAGCGATCGTGCGTCATCTTGTAGAACTTCATGGTGGCACAGTTGAGGTAGAAAGTCCGGGAGTTGGTCAAGGAGCAACCTTTACAGTTAAACTTCCGATCGTGGCTGTTCGCCGGGACGAAAGTAATTTGGTGCAATTATCTGCGATCGCCACAAGTACTGAGCCGAGCAATGATTCCCCACAACTCCAGAATTTGAGAATACTGGTTGTCGATGATGAAGCGGATGCACGGGAACTACTAACTACAATACTTGAAGAATGCGGCGCACAGGTAGCAACAGCCGCCTCTGCAAGTGAAGCGCTGGACTCGCTTGAGCAGTTCAAGCCGGATGTACTTTTAAGCGACATCGGTATGCCCAATGAAGACGGATATACGCTGATGCGTAAAATAAGGGCATTAAAGCCGGAACGTGGAGGACAGATTCCTGCTGCTGCACTAACGGCGTATGCTGGAACTCAAGACCGCACGCAAGCACTTTTGGCAGGTTTTCAGACTCATGTGCCTAAACCAGTCGAACTTGTTGAATTAATTGCGGTAGTCGCTTCTCTTGCTGGACGTGCTGGAAAAGTTTGATAGTTCGGGTAACAGGAAGATTTTTAAGTTTTAACTTTTGCGTGCCTACCTTATTGAAGAGGACGTTCCAGACACGGAAACGGCGAGACTCCGCCTCTTCTCCCGGTCACTTACTTTGGAGGCAACCCCTTTGCTAATTCTTTTCTCCTTCACCCTTTTTATCAGTGCCTTCCTACTTTTCTGGGTGCAGCTGATGGTTGCGAAGATGATTCTGCCCCTTTTAGGCGGATCTCCATCAGTATGGAATACTTGTCTATTTTTTTTCCAAGCTACTTTATTGCTTGGTTATGGATACTCCCATCTCACAACCATGTGGTGGAGCGTCCGTCGCCAAGCCGCGATTCATAGTAGTTTACTCTTAGTGGTGATCGCCTTTTTACCCATCACCTTGGCTAAGGGTTGGGTTCCTCCTCACGACGCTAATCCTATTCCTTGGTTACTAGCCCTCCTGCTTTTATCTGTTGGATTCCCCTTCTTTGTGGTGGCGACAAGCGCCCCTCTGTTACAGAAGTGGTTTGCTCACACCGATCACCCAGCAAGTTCCGATCCATATTTTCTATATGCTGCTAGTAACTTCGGCAGTCTGTTAGGCGCTATTGGCTACCCCATTCTAATTGAGCCTAATTTTTCTTTAACATACCAGCGTTGGTTATGGGCAAGCACTTACGGATTGCTGGCCTTACTGATATTAGGATGTGCTGTTTGCGTATGGCGATCGCGTAACGACTCCGTAAAAGTACTTTCTTCAAAAGACAAAGGTAAGGAAGAAGAACTAACTCAAAACTCAAAACTCAAAACTCAAAACTTTTCTACTACTCAACAAAAAGCTCAGTGGGTGCTGCTATCCTTCCTACCCTCCAGCTTACTTTTAGGAGTCACAACTTATTTAACAACTGATTTAGCAGCTATCCCACTTTTGTGGGCTGTGCCCTTAGCCATTTATCTGTTGAGCTTCATTTTGACTTTCGCCCGTAAACCTTTATTACCTCATAAGGCTTTAGTAGCCATTTTGCCTTTATTATTGGCACCGCTGATTATCTTATCTTTACTGAAGGTGATGCAGCCTATTGAGGTATTACTTCCCTTCCATTTAATAGGATTTTTCATTGTTGCTTGTGTTTTTCATGGACAATTGGCTCAGACTCGTCCTCCTAGCGAGTATCTAACGAGTTTTTACTGGTGGATTTCTGTAGGCGGCGTTTTCGGTGGGTTATTCAATGCGATCGCTGCTCCTCTGCTGTTTCCCACTGTGTTAGAGTACCCTCTAATATTGGGGCTGAGCCTTCTACTTTTAGGAATTCCCTCTTCAGAAGAAGCAAGACAAAAAACAAAAGAGGAAATAAAGGCCAAAGAAATTATTCAAGCTTCACTCTTAACTGTTCATTCTTTAGGAAATTACCCTGCATTAAGTAAGCGGCACTCCTGGACATTACCTATAAGCATAGGTCTCTTACTCGGCTCTCTAATTGTTGGTTTCCAAATCAAATCTTTTAATAACAACCTGATTGGTATTATTTTTGCTTTTATCCTACTTTTTGCCATCCGCTACGCTTTTACTCTACACCCTATACGCTTTGGCGTTGGTTTAGCCTTGATTGTGCTACTTAGCCAGTTCTACATACCAAGTATGGGTGCAGTACTCGATACTGAGCGCAGTTTCTTTGGAGTTAATCGGGTGTTGTATGACAGGCGTGAAAATTATCACAGCCTTCTACATGGCACTACCCTGCATGGAAAACAAAGTCTCGATCCAAAACGTCGCCGCGAACCCTTGACATACTTTTATCCCACAGGCCCAATTGGACAAGTTTTTAAAGTTTTAAATAATACTAAACGTCTATCTCACATCGGTGTGATGGGGTTGGGTATCGGCACTCTCGCTGCCTATGCAGAACCTACGCAACAGTGGACTTTCTATGAAATAGATCCGACTGTTGACAAGCTAGCTCATAATTCTCGCTATTTTACCTTTTTACAGGACTCAAAAGCTCAAAATAAAATAGTTTTAGGTGATGCTAGGCTGGCTGTGGCGGATGTTGAAAATGATTACTATGACTTGATTATTATGGATGCTTTTAGCTCAGATTCCATTCCAGTTCATTTAGTGACGCGGGAAGCAATCCAGCTTTACTTTAGCAAGTTAACCAAACAAGGTTTACTGGTAATTAATATTTCTAATCGTTACATCAATCTTGAGCCTGTTTTGAGCACACTAGCGCGTAATTTAGATTTGTCAACCCTTAGACAGTTGGAACTAAATGTTTCTCCTGATGAAAGAAAACTTGGTAAATCGCCTTCTCACTGGGTACTATTAGCCCGTAACCGCAGCGATTTTGGCAACCTTATTAATGACCCGCGTTGGCAACCAATCGCAGAAACTTTGCAAGCACCTCTGTGGACAGATGATTTTTCCAATATCTTCAGTGCGCTGCGCGTTTTTCAATAGTTTTGCTAGGGAAAAGATAAGCAGGTGGGCAGAAATAGATAGCCAGAGAAAACGCATCTAAATTATGGCTAGTAAATAACTAAAATCTCTGTCCAGCGCGAATTTCCAAAATAAGATGCGTTTGCCCTGAATAAACAGTACTATAGCTGAACTAATTATCAGAGAATGCTGACTGGCGACGGCTCTCGTCAATGGGCCAGTCTTCATTCTCACCCCCAACGATCAATCGCTCAACGTCAACGAATTCTTTGCTGAGTTGTCTGAGGGCGTTGATCAGGATGTCGAGTGCGATCGCATCACTCGTACCGAGATCGAACCAGCAGCGACCCCATTTGCCTTCATACTCAAATTCGCTCATGTTGTGCATCAGCGCCATCAGGCTGTTCTCAGCTGCCTCGGTGTCGTACTCCATGTAGCTGAGATCTAATCCGACTTCCTGAACCTGAATATTTTCAGCATTAAATCCTCCCAGCTTTCCTAAAAAAAACCAAGAGTTAAAGACTTCTTCAATGTATTGCTTCTCCTTATTAGAGGGGACAGTGCTGAACTCGACCCACATCCACAGGTCAAAAGAGTTATACTCGCGGAACTGAATTATCATCATTAAAATCCTGATTCTGGCTATTTTTTCGCTTTCTTACTTATTTTTGTGGTTATCTGTTGTTTACTAGCATCTTTTTTTAGTATCTGTATTATTACTTATCCTTATAGGCACCTCAAGCATTATATCTTTTGCAAAATAATCCTTGTTATTACCCACATTGATTTGACTGAAAAACAAATTTCGGGGGCAGATGCCTCAAGCCCTCCAGACAAAAGTAGGGGCACGCCACTGCCTGCCCCTAGTTGCTTGCTAATATGCCTACATCTGCTGCTACACCCTGTATAGGTTAAAGCCGATATGGGGAAGGAGAAGATCTCAAGATAGGGGCATACTGTACGCCCCTTAATAGGCTGCCTATTTTACGGCTCACTATCTAGTCTAGTCGTGGCAATGCTACTGGTCCCCAGGTACCAGAGCCGTTTTTGATCGAAGTTTGCAGAGTCTTGCAATCGCGATCTTTATTATCAAGGCGGTTTTGGTTCTTGCACTGCTCAGAAAAAATCTGTGCAACAAGACCTTTCGGAAGTTGATCTGGTTTGCTCAAAGCGGCCTGAAAATCCTTTTTAGCTGACTCGAAAAAGGAGGAGCTTTTTTGCTTGTTACCCTGCCCTACAAGGATTTGAGCTTTTAGATAGTGTAAGTCCGGATTGTTGGGAGCCTGTTGCAGCGCCTTATTAACATATTCAAGTGCCTTGTCGTACCGCTTTAGATCCCGGTAGCCGATCGCAATACCACGATCTGCCAGATATTCTGGGCTAGCATAGTTTTCTAATTGTTCAATTCCCTGACTTGGGTCGGAAAAGGGTAGATTGACAGCTAACATCAAATCCATATATCCCTTGAGCAAGTTCACTTCTGGATCGTTGGGGGCGATTTTTTTAGCTTCATCCAGATACCGAAAGACTTGCTGAAGTTTACTCATTGCTCCCAACGCCCCTTGCTGTTTAAAGCTGGAAGCGCCTTCTAAGAAATGACCCACAGCTGTGTAAAGATTACTGCGTAAGGGGTCAGTGCGGTTTAGCTTCTGGGCAGCTTGCAGGGTTTTGGTGGCGTAAGCGTTGAGGGCGTTCCAGTCAGAGTTTGTATAAGCGAAAGACGCCAGCATCGCATAAGCTAGGGGTTCATTGGAATCTGTTGATTCAGCTTGCTGGAGATAACTTTCTGCTTGTCGATAGTTGCCGTCCTTAAAGATAGCTTTAAAAGCAGCTTCTGTATTGTCTCCAATCTCGTGAGTATTACTGGTGCGAAATACGTCTCCAGCTAGAGTTGGCGGAATCCAAAAGCTCAGTGAAAGTACCGCTGCACTGGCAATCCCAGAAATAATTCGCTTAGGCGCAGGAAATAAATTTGTCATAGCTATTCTGAAAATAATTTACGCTCTTCGTAAAGGTAGTAGAAAATGCTAAGTCCTCTGTCTCAATGTTAGACATGAGGCGATTACGGTTTGGGATAGCTAAAATTTGTTGCAGTGCCATCTCAACAAAAGGAAGCAACCTATGTCTGCTTGGGAACACCGTTAGAGAAAAGGGGCTAGATGAATTTGACGCTGTTAGCGATTGCAAGTTCCAGCTTGAGAGAGTTTGTGGGTTAAAGAACAACAGCTAACGAACCCAGGGGGTTGAGAATTCCCCTCTCGCGCTATCCCTAATTTCGATAAAGTGGAGAGGCAGCCACTTCTAAGTCAGGCGATCGCGCAATCATAACTTACTTGCCTGTTGATGCTCTACCTCAAAAATCTGATTTACCACCCCCCAGCCGCTCCCAGTGCCATTCTGAAAGCTATCAACTTAGAACTGGGACCCCAGCAATTGGGGCTTGTCATTGGTCCAAGTGGCTCTGGCAAAAGCACATTTTTAGAAATTATGGCGGGACTAGCAGAGAAAACTGCCGGTGGTATCTTCTGGCGAGATCAGGAACTCACACCCGATCACCTGCAACAGCTAGGTGGGTTAGTGTTTCAGTTTCCGGAGCGACATTTCTGTGGGGGTACAATTCTAGAGGAACTGCGGCTGGGGCACCCAGAGTTAGGCTCTGGACGGGTAAATGAAGCCCTCAACGAAGTTGGACTTTCCCATCTCTCCCTGCACACCTCACCTCAATCTCTAAGTGGCGGTCAGCAGCGACGCCTTGCCTTGGCAGTGCAACTGATTAGACAACCCCATCTACTTTTATTAGATGAACCCACAGCTGGGCTAGACTGGTCAATGCGGCGTCAGCTGGTAAATTTATTAGCTAAACTTAAAAGCCATTGGACACTGCTAGTTGTTACTCATGATGCTGGTGAGTTGCTTAAAATTGCTGATCGCTGCTGGACTATAAACCACGGGGAACTGCAACCAGTCGATCCCAAAACATTGGCAACTACAGACGCGCAGGAACAACCAGTAGCCTAAGAAATGAGTGAACTAAAAACATCGCTGCTGCCGGAAATGACAGATGTATGGCAGCAAACTCTAAGTTGGCAACCAGATACTGTTGGGCAGTTACAATTTCAATGCCTTTATGACTTAATTTTGGCAGGCAACCAGCGTCTGAACTTGACCCGCATCACGACGCCAGAGGAGTTTTGGGAAAAACACCTGTGGGATTCTCTACGAGGGGTGGCACCCTTGTGGCAGTCGGTGACATCGCCACAAAGGGCGATCGACATTGGCACAGGGGCAGGGTTTCCGGGATTACCGATTGCGATCGCCCGCCCTGACTGGCACATCACCTTACTTGATTCCACCCGCAAGAAAATTGCTTTTATCGAAACCCTACTCCCCCAACTAAAACTAGAAAACGCCGTTACCTTAGTCGGTAGAGCCGAAGAAATAAAACGGATCTCACAGCACCGCCGCAGTTACGATCTTGCTTTATTAAGAGCTGTTGCACCCGCCTCTATCTGTGCCGAATATGCCCTACCGTTGCTGAAAAAAGAAGGTTTAGCCATCCTCTATCGCGGGCAATGGACAGATGAGGAGACAGATGCACTGCAACCAGTTGTTAAAAAGTTAGGAGGTGTCATCGAATCCATAGAAGAATTTACAACCCCGATAAGTAATAGTCAGCGTACCTGTTTGTACTTGCGGAAAGTGTTGACAACACCCGCAGGATTTCCCCGTGCTGCTGGCATACCCCCCCAAACGCAGCTTTAGTCATTAGCGTGGAATCTTGCTCTAAATTCTGTCTGGACTTGAAGCCGGGAGAGGTTCACTAAACTCCTCCATTAATTTGTTCCGAGCACATTAATAAATTACCTTGTGCTTTCGGAGGCTTTGCAGGTTGTATCGTGGGGTCAGTTGGGGGTCTTTGAACCTCTCCAGATGTCCTGACTGCTGCTAAACCTTCAGAAAAACTTCCAGCTTGCTTATATCGCGCTTTTGCGATATTTCTACCTGTCTGGTCAATATAACTCCACCCATCAGGAAGCAAGACCGCTGCAAGTCCTTCGTTGAAAGACTGAGCCGCTGCAAATTGAGCTGCTATAACTATTTTGCCTGTCTTATCTATATATCCATAGTGGTTATTTACTTGCACCAGCGCCAGTCCCTCAGAAAAGCTTTCAGCCTGTTTGAATCGTGGAGGAATAACCACTTTTCCTGTTTTATCGATATATCCATACAGGTCATTGAGTTGAAACACTGCCAACCCTTCGGAAAACGGAGGAGGAATAAAATCAAATTGGGTGGAATAACCACTTGACCTGTCTTATTAATATAGCCCCAGCGATTTCCTATCTGAACATCTGCCAATCCCTCAGAGAAGGAATGAGCGTAGTGATATCGCGGGCGAATTACTACTTTCCCTGTTTTATTTATATATCCCCAACATCTGCCCACTTTTACCGCCGCTAGTTCTTCCGAAAAGGCTGTAGCCTGAGCAAATAGCAGTGGGATTGCCATTTTCCCTGTGGTGTCAATGTAGCCCCAACGGTTGCCCTGTACAACAGCAGCTAACCCTGAATAAAAATAGGGAATCTGCCCCAGGTATCTAACATACTCGAATCGGGCAGGCTGGGTATCCACCAAGTTATTAGACTTGATCGGATTGCTCATATTCAACCAAGCTAGTTTGGGAGGAAAGTTAGCAGCTTCATCAAATTGGGGGCTAATTACGAGCTTTCCATTTCGATCGATATGCCCCCACTGCTTATTTATACGGACTGGAGCCAGACCATTAGAAAAGGGATAAGGCTCGTTAGGAACCGACGATATAACTAACTCCCCTTTCTTGTTGATATAGCCGGACTTCTTACCAATTCCTACCCCAGCCAACCCCTCCGAAAAGTTAGATGCATAATCGAAACGTGGCGAGACAACGAGCTTTCCCGTCTTGTCAATGTAGCCATAACCTGGGCTACAAGATACCAAGCCTAAAACAGCAATATAAAGAAAGTAATTTTTCAGGCTAACCAATGTAAATATTTTTTTCATTGTTGCGACAGCCGTTGAATTGATTCACCCCCCAATATCTGGTGAGCTTCTTCTAGAAAAGCTGGGATTTTGTCAGCGTGGGGACTGTTTGCTAAACATTGGCGCAAGTCGAGTTCTTTCACCCGGTCTGCTTTGGCACCTGGAAACCAGTGACTGGCGTTCCCCAGCAGGTTATAGCGCATTTTTGCGTAGTCAATCATGTCATAGGCGATCGCCAAATTTCTCAGCCACAAAATCACTGGTATATTTAAGTTACCCGGCGTTTCTTCAGAAGTGGGTAAGCCAACCTGCCAAGTGCGTACCCAATCTTCTCCAAAGTGAGTTATCGCCTCTTTCTCCAACCTATCCAAAATTGGCGGTAAAATTTCCGAGGCGTGGTCTAGCAGTTGCAGCGTTTTTAAGTGTTCATCAAAATCATGCGGTCGTGACGCCCCCACACTCAGAGTATGTACCTGAGGATAACTTAGACAAAACAAATCGTTAAATACCATCGGACTCAAAGGTTGGCAAAGTTTTACCAACTTGGCAGGAGGTTTATATAACATCCCTCCCTTATCCGAAGGACTAATAATAAATACCCCCATATCGTGACGGGTAGCAGCCTCTATTGCAGCCCAATTAATTTGATTTATGTAGTACCAGTGCAAATTAACATAGTCGAACTGGTTGGTTTCAATTGTCTTCACAATTACATCGGTCGGACCATGAGTCGAGAAGCCGATAAACCGCACTTTTCCTTGTGCTTGCAGCTTCTGTGCCACCTCTAGACAGTCACCAACACGGATGCTGTCATGTAGTAACTCAGGGGTATTGATGCCATGTAGGGACAGCAAATCAACGTAATCTAGCTTTAGGAAAGCCAAAGACTGCTCAAATTGACGCTGGAATTCTCTAGGGTCTGGTTTAGGCGAGACTTTAGTTTGAACAATTAGCTGATTTCGCGGCAAAGTTGGTAAAATCTGCCCCAGCTGCATCTCGGATGTTCCATATCCTCGCGCCGTTTCGATGTGATTAATACCAACTTCTACAGCACGACGAATTGTAGCTTCCAGATTCCGCTGATTGTCTGGCGGAATTTGCTGCGCCGGAACGTCCTGCCACTTGAACTGGTATCTCATACCACCGCAGGAGAACACTGGCATCTGCAATTCTGTACGCCCGAATCGTCTATACTGCATCATTTTTTAAAAGTTTTGAGTTTTGAGTTTTGAGCTTTGAATTCAATAATTATGAGTTTTCCATGTGTGAACTTTCAACTAAAGTATTCTCTTCTAACTCAAAACTCAACATTCATAACTTAAAACTCTCGTACCGTGGGCTGACCATCCTTGACTTCGCCCACCAGCACTAAATCAGTTACGCCTACGAACAAGCCATTTTCTAACACACCGGGAATGTTATTCAGCGTCTTTTCTAGTTCTGCTGGGTTGTCAATAAAGTCAAATTTGACATCAATTACCATATTGCCCTGATCGGTAATAACTGGCCCAGCTTTTTTGACCCCCATACGCAGTTCTGGCTTACCACCCAACTTTTCAATCGCCCGCATCACTGGTGTCATCGCCATCGGTATTACTTCCACTGGCAACAAAAAGGTGGAACCCAATTTGTCAACAAGCTTAGAACTGTCCACTACCACGATGAACTGTTCTGCTAGCGTATCTACTATCTTCTCGCGGGTATGAGCAGCACCGCCGCCTTTAATCAAATTCTTTTGTGGATCGACCTCATCGGCTCCATCAATGGCAATATCAATGTGGTCAACTTCATCTAGGGTGGTTAAGGGAATCCCGTACTGTTTAGCTAGTACCGATGCCTGAAAAGACGTTGGGATGCCTTTGATGTCTTTGAGTTCGCCTGACTTGAGGCGAGATCCCAAATATTCAATTGTATAGGCGGTTGTCGAGCCGGTGCCTAGTCCCACTATTGAACCCGACTGTACGCGGGCTGCGGCAGCTTTTCCCACTTCCTGCTTCATTACCTTAACCGGGTCCTGTTCTGCTGTCATGCCAAAAACTCCTTTGAATCCACAATTCAGCTTACCAGGCTAGTTAAACTGTCGATATCTTTTCACTCATGTGATCTTAATGCGATCGCCCTTTATATAGCCGCTAATGTTAAGTTCGCCTATTGATTCACTTAACCTATGTTGTAAGATGCAAACGGTTCCCATCGGCAACTGTCCATGCAGCTTGAATTTGTTCCTGTTGAAGAATTTTACTTTGCTCTAACCTTAGCTGTACGCACCCTGGAGGATCTGGAGGCACCGGGGTTAGCACAGCAAGTGCGATCGTGCCTTGAGAAAGAATGTGGCCAACCCTCAACCGTTGCCTCAGCCAGCCAAAATACATTCAACTACGTGTTTCGCGTTCAAGGGGTAGACAACAGCCCCGCGAAACAACTGATCGTTTCCGTAGCAGACTGGCAAGATAAATTGCGCTTAAGCAGTGATTACGGCTGGACTTTGGATGAAGAGCGTAAGCCAATTCGCACTGAAAAATTTAAGCAACGAGCAGAATTTTCCCAGGATCTGCGCTCATATTTACACAATTGGTTGCAAGTTGCCTTGTAAATTGCCAAATAAAAAACAGCTGGCTTAATGCAGCTAGCTGCATTAAGCCAGGGTACCGTCATCCCACGACTCAAAAGTCAGTGAGCGTTTACGTACCCGTTGGTTCACTATTTAAAAGCCCACAGTGTCTGGAGGGAAATAGTTATATTGCACCGCTATCTCGCGGTAATCTCATCTCCGCTTTCCTCTTAACGCCGAACCGCTATACGACTTAGGCGGTGAGAGGAAAGCGGGGTTTTAAGATGAAACCAGTCTGGTGTTTGGTGCTTTGCTTGAAAAGCCAAATAAACTAGCCGGAGCGAGAATTAAGGATTGCTGGCTTGAGCTGCCAACATTTCCTTCAACTTTGCTAATTCACCCGCCCAACGGGGGTCGGGTTGAATAGCGTCTGAACCACCACCACTAGATGATGTTGTAGTAGTGGGGGCACGTCGAGACTTCTTATTATTGCCGCGACGCCCAGAGGAACTGCTGGGGCTGCCGCCACCACTGCTGCTAGCTGGACTGCTGATAACTGGGCTGCTGATAGCTGGGCCGTCGCTAGCTGGGCTGTCGCTGTCGCTAGTTGGGCCGCCTTCCTCATCCCCTTTACCCTTAGTTCGTGGCAATGCCTTTTCTATTTTGAGAGCGGTCTCTTTGAACATATAGCCGTTGAACTTGTCAATAATTTCATCAGCTTGTTCATCCGTATCCACAGTCACAAAGCCAAAACCACGGCACTTTCCGGTTTTACGGTCTTTAATTACCTTGGTGGAAACAAAGTCACCAGCTTCCGCAAAAACCGCTTGCAGTTCTTGGCGATCTACATCTTCTTTTGGTAGATTGCCCACATATAGACGAATAGACATGAAAAATACCTCCAGACTCGGATTCAAACAAACTTGCTTGCAGGCGTCAACATGATATTAGCGAAGGAAAGACCTCGATTGACGAACAGTTCTCAAGCCGATCAATTTTCAGGCAACCCCTTGCTAATCTCAACAACATGACTCTGTTCAGTAAAACCAGGCTACTCTGTATCCTGCGTCCAACCCTTTGCTCGCGACTTTCAGATGTATGGTTCACAGGCAGCACAAATCAAAGCCCAAGCGTTTTATTATAGTCCTGTTCAAAGCAGGATGTTCACACTATTTTTAAAGGTATCATGCCCTTTGCTCTAGAGCTACTTCAATAGGCAGATTTCAGCCTTTCGCTATATTAGGTCAGAGCATGATTAAGGAAACGCCCGACGCTTAAACAACCTCACTGAAGGAGGCGGTCGGATCAGTCCCTGTCATGGACGGAATAAGGATTTTTTGCCGCCCTCGGTTAGTAGTAGAGGCGTTACGGCGGAACCTGTCTACTACTGACAGAAAACAGTGGTGTAGATTATACAAATTAAATGCACAGTAGCTTATACAGTTCTCCAGAGCATTTTTTGAGAACAGCTGCGATCGCCCTTTATCTGTCCCCAGATCTAGAATAGATTTATCCGAAGTTGGCTAGACCAAAGATGGGACAAACCATAACTGTTTTAGCAATTATCTTCTATTTAATCTTTGCTGGTCTCAAACTAGACCGTGAATATCAGCGAGGCGTTATCTTTCGTCTCGGCAGGAGCAAGGGCGTAATGGGACCAGGGATGTATTGGATTATTCCCCTAGTAGACCAAAAAGCTCAGGTGGATATCCGAACAAAAACAATCAATATTGAACCCCAAGAGACCGTCACGGCCGATAGCGTCACGATTCGAGTTAATGCTGTGCTTTACTACCGAATTATCGACCCTATGAAGGCTATTACGAAGGTAGAGAACTACCAGATGGCGGTCTACCAAGCGGCTTTAACAACTTTACGCAATGTCGTTGGTCAAAACATTCTGGATGATGTCTTACAAAATCGGGATAAAATTAACACCAAAGTCCAAGAAATTGTAGATGAAATTACGGAGCCGTGGGGCGTTGTCATTGAACGGGTGGAAATGAAAGATGTAGAAATTCCCCCCAATATGCAACGGGCGATGGCTAAGGAAGCGGAAGCAATTCGGGAAAAACGCGCCCGTCTGATTAAGGCGTCGGCAGAACAGGAAGCCTCGATTAAATTAGCACAAGCCTCGCAAAATATTGCTGCTAACCCAGCGGCTTTAGAATTGCGGCGTCTGCAAATGCTTACAGAAATTGGGGCAGAAAATAACACGACAACGGTGATTATGATGCCCTCAGATTTTATTCAAGCGGCGAGGAATTTGTCGGCACCCCAGGCGAATGGCAATCAAGCAGAGGCAACACCCTTCCAGCCAGAGGTCTTTTTTAACGCGAAGCCAATTTCGGAGGACACCCCCTGAGACCAGTCATAAGCTGCAATACATAAATCTTGAGAGGGCGAACCCAGGGCAGCATCGATAAACCCAGCCGACGAATTGCCAGCAGGGGCAACCAGCTGTTAGAAAACATCCGATCCAAGAAATCAGTGAAACCTAAAATTGCTAGGTTTTCTTTCTTGCGCCAGCCTTCGTAGCGTTTTAGCACCCCGATGTCGCCAATATCTTCGCCCAGATCGTGGGCATCCTGTAGAACTTGAGCCAGGGCAGCTGCATCCCGGATACCCATATTCATGCCTTGCCCACCGACTGGATGGCAACAATGGGCGGCATCACCAATTAAGGCTAGTCGTGGCAGGGTATACCTGGCTGACTGCATCAGCTGTACTGGAAAGATAAAGCGATCGCTATCTAACTCCAAACGCCCTAGCAAACCACCAGTACAGCGTTCTAATTCTGCCAGGAATTGTTCTGACTTTAGTTCCCGTAAAGCTTTGGCTTCCGCATGGGGGGCAGTCCAAACAACTTGGCAGCGGTTTCCAGGAAGAGGTAGAACCCCCATCGGACCAGTAGGCCAAAAACGTTCATAGGCGATATTGTGGTGGGCTTTTTCCGGTTTAATCGTTGCCACAACACAGGACTGCCAATATGCCCAGCCTTGGGTACGGATACCAGCTGCGGTGCGAATGCGCGATCGCGCTCCATCAGCTGCTACTAGCAAGCGAGTGCGAATTTTATATGTCTCCTCACTGGCCACGTGCGATCGCATTTCGGATTGAGCAATCTCACCTTTGACGACAACTTCCAATTCCACCGCGTCGGTTTTATATTCAGCCGTTACTACTTCTGCTGGACATAGCCAGGATACATTTGGGCAATTTTCTAGCCACTCTTGCAAAGCCGTCAACAGCACCCGGTGTTCGGCGGCATAACCAACGGTGTCAGTGCCTAAATCCTGTGGGTTAAATTGCACCACACCGCCATAATCAGCATCAGACAGTTGAATTTGGCTGAATTGAGTGATGTGGGGCAGTATTTTATCCCAAACACCTATGCCTGAGAAGATGCGACCAGATAAAAGGGAAATCGCATAGGCTCGTCCTTTGGCTACAGCCGCAGACTGTTGTTGAGCTTCAATTACCACCACACTTAGCCCGGAATCCTTTAAAGCAGCCGCCAGGGTTGCTCCCACAATGCCCCCGCCTACAATCGCTATGTCGTAATCAAAGCCCACCTGGGGTTCTGATAGCTGTGGTGTTGATATAGTTTGATTTAGCTGTTGCAACCCCATCTTTAACCAAATTTGTCCAGCGATTAAGAATATATAGCAATTAGCAGTTAGCTTTTAGCAATTAGCTTTTAGCAAAAATACAGTTATAGCAGCATCTCGCTTGTGCATGGGGGCGAGGTCGATTGTCACTCTTCCATTATGGCGACTGCTATATACTTTCCTCTATTGTGAAGCCAAAAATTGGTGCGCTTGAGTACAAACGGCACTTAATACTGTGCCAGCAAAATAAAAAATCAGCGAAGGGGTAGATTGCGCGTGGCTGCTAGTAGTTAGTAGGTTTATTCCCACTAACTACTAGCAGCCACGGCCTTGTTCACAAACTACTGGATCGATGCTCTAAGACTTAGGGCCCATCTCGATCACGGCACTACGCATGAAATTAATCCGCTCTTCGAAGTCCAGTTGCTTGATTTGATTTACAAAGTCTTGTGTTTCCGAGGGCGGTTGATAGTCAGACGGCAATTGAATAACGGCACCTTCTTCCATGCCTTGTGCTAACCGCAGCCAAACATCCAACTTAGAGCTGGAACTTACAGACTTATAGGTACGGGTAATCTGAGTATCTGCTCCTGCCACAATGTCGCGCTGCGCCTGCAACTGTTCTTCGGGGGACATCGCCCGGATATGATCGTATAGTACTGCGGCTTCTTCTTGGGCAGAAGTTGTATTTGTTGGTGTCAGCTGGTCTTTGATATCCAGGTACCCGTACCACAGTAAGGCAAGTTGAGTATCTACATCAAAGCTTTGAAAAGTCTGTAGGGCTTGTTTGCTAGTTTCATTGGTAACGAATGTCATTTAAATCTCCGAATGCTTAACGACAGCTGAGTTTTTTAAGTTTTGAGGCAATTTTGTTTGCTTCACTATTAAGTTTTAATAAGTTAACCACTGTGATTGACCTCCCTGAAGATATATATGCAGAGCAGTACTAACGGCGGATGTAGGTATGCGATCGCGCCTATAGATCCTTTACAGAAATGTTTAATTGGATACATTGCACAGAACGGGTGGGTGTTGGGGAGATTTGGTTGAAAGCAATAAAAGTCTTAGCAGAGCAAGGTTCCAGGCTTTGCTCCCTACAATTTTACTGAGATGCAATTGTAAAAAGTTTGTCAGCTAACTAGATTCAAAGACATCAATCGATCTGCCATGTCAAAATTAGCAGTGACGTTTTGTACATCATCCAAGTCTTCAAGGGTATCTATCAATTTGAGGAGCGATCGCGCTTGTTCTGGATCGGTTACTTCCACTGTATTATTGGGAATCCAGCGCAGTTCTGCCTCTGTCACCGCAAAACCCTTGTCTTTTAATGCTTGGCTAAGTGCTTCCAGATTTGCCACAGAGGTAAACACTTCCGCACCCTGAATGTCACCGTCATCTATCAACTCATAAAACTCGGCTTCACCAACAACTGCTGCCTCTAACAGCTTGTCTTCTTCAACCGTACCGCGCACTAATGCAACGCCTTTTTGCTCAAACATCCAGCTCACGCAGCCAGTTTCACCAAGATTGCCCCCATTTTTACTAAAAGCTGCTCGTAGATCGGCGGCGGTGCGATTGCGATTATCTGTAAGCGCTTCAATTAGAATTGCCACGCCCTCAGGGCCGTACCCTTCGTAGCGAATCGCCTCCAGCTGGGCGCTATCGCCTCCAAGTTTGCCAGCACCTTTGGCAATTGCTCGTTCAATATTCTCATTGGGAATTCCAGCCGCTTTTGCCTTTTCAACCGCCGTGCGGAGTTGAAAATTCCCTTCTGGGTCTGGTACCCCACTACGAGCTGCTACAATAATCGCTCGCGAGAGTTGGGTAAAGGTCTTGCCCTTCACTGCATCCACTCTCGCCTTCTGACGTTTGATATTAGCCCATTTACTATGTCCTGCCATATGACGAAAATTAATACTCAGTAGCCTTAGATATCTTCTTTTAGGATACCTATATATATGCTTGGAGTTTATCCCAGTGCTAAGAACCTATCCGAAAAGTAGATTAAAGATGTTTTTACCGCAGATGAAAGCAGATAGACGCAGATGTTTTCTCTACGAAAATTATTTTTCGGATAGGCTCTAAGTACGAGCGCTTAATTCTTTGTATGATAGGTAGAGCGTCAGCGTTCGCGTAGCATTTCCGCAGGAAACAACAAATCAAATCCTTGCTGTCATTCAATCAGAAAATTTTGGATGCAAGGATTTTGGATTAACCCCATAACTAAAGTTAGGGGTTTGGGCATTGATGCTACGCATTTATGAGTTTTCTATAAATAAATTTAGGGGCTGGGAACCGGAAATTACGAATTACGAATTATTTTTGGTTTCCTGCCTCCACTCAAACTACGCTATGGCATCCTTTAATTAAGTTTTTCTGCTCATCTGGGTTGGCAGACGTTTGCCTTCAATTAGCAACTTTTCAAACTCGGCAGCTGGTAAGGGTCTGCTGAACAAATACCCTTGCATGGCATCACAGTTGTGTTGACATAGGAAAGCCTGTTCCGCTTCTGTCTCTACGCCCTCAGCAATTACCTTCAGATTCAGACCGTGTGCCAATTGAATAAGAGCAGTTGTAATTATGGCATTTTTTGTATTGTGCGTGATATTGCGGACAAAGCACTGGTCAATTTTCAATATATCAAATGGAAATTGTTGTAGATAGCCCAAAGAAGAATACCCAGTACCAAAATCATCAATTGATATCTGAATTTTCAATAGTTTTAATTCATTAAAAATTTCAATTGCTGCTTCTGGATTATGCACAATAATGCTTTCCGTTAGCTCTAGTTCTAGTAACTCAGGATTAAAATTAGTTTCTGCTAGTATCTGATCTATTTTTTCAATTAGATTTGGCTGATTAAACTGATAGGCAGATAAATTCACAGCCACTCGTAAATATGAGAAACCTACCGTTTGCCAAGCTTTAGTTTGAGCGCAAGCAGTGCGTAGAACCCATTCGCCAATGGGGATAATTAACCCAGTTTCCTCTGCCAAAGGAATAAATGTTGCTGGGGAAACCATCCCCCGTTCTGGATGATGCCAACGTAGCAAAGCTTCGGCACCAACGATTTGCCCAGTGCAAAGATTAACCTGGGGCTGATAGTACACCTCTAACTCTGCCCGTTCCAATACATGGCGCAGGTCAGCCTCCAGCGCTAATGGGTCAGAGGAAACGAGATTTATTTTATTAGTGTAAAACTGATAGTTGTTTCCCCCCTGCCTTTTAGCATCGTGCATTGCCCCGTCAGCCTGCTTCAGCGAGGTATCGATGCCACCGCTATCCCCAGAATAGAAGGCAATACCGATACTAGCAGTAATAAAGACTTCGTATCCGTTCACCTTAAAGGGTTGAGATAGAACATCCAGGATGATTTGGGCGAAATTAGCAGCATCTTGTTTTTGATTAATAGTTACCAAGATGATGGCAAATTGATCCGTGTTCAAGCGACCGAGGGTATCATTACCACCAATACAAGTTGTTAGCCGTTCAGCTACTGCTTTGAGTAACAAGTCGCCGAACGCAAACCCCATGCTATTGTTGATTCGATTGAACCGATCTAAACCAATGCACAGAATTGGAACTATTTGTTGATTGGGGTTCGCTTGAGTTAATACCTGGCAAAGTCGCTCTCGCAGCAACTGTGCATTGGGGAGGTTGGTCAAGCTATCGTAATGAACTAAATAATTGAGCGTTTCTGTTGCCTTGTTGAGCGTGGTGTTGTAGTTATCTTGGATGGCAGCTTGTTTGCGGAGCCTAGTTGCGATCGCACCCAGCAATTCAGATATTGTAAATGGCTTAGTTAGATAATCATCCGCCCCCAGTTCCATTCCTTGACGTAGATCAGCTTTAGTGGCTTTGGCAGTCATAAAAATGAAGGGTATTGTTGCCGTCGCTGGATCTTGGCGCAACGCCTCCAGCACCCCGTAACCATCGATTTCCGGCATCATCACATCGCAGAGAATCAAATGGGGTATATGTTCTGATGCCAACTGCACCCCGATGCGACCATTCTCGGCACCTACCGCCTCAAAACCCTCAGCATCAAGGACTTCAAGAATGTTTTCCCTAACTGATTTCTCGTCTTCAATAACTAAAATTTTGGTCATCAATCACTATCCATTTGTTTAACAGTACAGCAAGGTTACTGTAAAGAGTATGCCCGCCTCGGCTTCATTCTTAACCTCAATTTTATCACTGGGCAATTTCAGGTGCTTTTTTCACCATAACTAGCTTCAATCCTGCTCTCGAAAGAGAATATACATTATCAATGGCTATAAGCTTCTTGATAAGCTTGGTTGCCAGGTTTATTATTTAGCGGAAGCGTAACTCTAAACGTTGATCCAGAGCCGACTTCGCTACCTACAGTGATATTGCCACCGTGCAAATCTACGCACTTTTTGACAACGGCTAACCCCAGGCCAGTTCCAGGAATCATCTCGACATTGGTAGCCCGATGGAAGGAATCAAATATGTGTACTTGATCTTCTGAGGGAATACCAATTCCGGTATCTTGAATTTGAAATATTACCTCCCCCTCTAAACAAACAAGTTCAAAATTAACAGTGCTACCTTGAGGTGAATACTTAAAGGCATTCGAGAACAAATAGCTGAGGATTTGCCGCAGTAGTTGTTCATCTAGCCAACAATCGCTGCATTGACCTTGAGCAATAAAGCGAATAGAGTGCTGATTGTTGTCACCCAGTTGCATCTCTTCCACCAGCTCGTGGCAGAATTTTTCCAAATCAAGCGGTGCGGGGTTGAACTCTAGTTTTCTTTGTTCGGCTTTACCCATGACCAGAACATCATCTAACATCTGAGCCATACTCTTGACAGATGCTTGAATGCGATGGAGATGTCTAAGTTTTTTCTCTTCAGACCACTTTTGGCTGTAATGTTCAAGCAATTCCGCAGAAGACAAGATAGTAGTCAGCGGGGTGCGGAACTCGTGGGAGGTAATAGAGATGAAACGAGATTTAAGTTCGCTAAGTTCTTTTTCTTTCTCTAAAGCTTTACAAAGTTCGGCTTCCAGGTTCTGGCGCTTAGTAAGAGCCTGTGTTGCTTCTAAGAAATTACGTCGTAACTCTAGTTGTGTCATCACTTGATGAGCCAAAATCTCTAAGGCTTCTTGCTGTTCAAGGCTGACTTTTCGCGGAACATAGTCAATCACGCATAGGGTGCCTAGAGCTAAGCCATCTGAGGATATCAGGGGTGCGCCAGCGTAAAAGCGGATATGGGGGTCTGATGTAACTAAGGGATTAGCCGCAAATCGTGCATCACTCAAGGCATTCTCGACAACAAACACTTTGGTTTGCAGGATGGCGTAAGCGCAGAAAGCAAGATCGCGGCAAGTTTCCGTTGCCCTTAAACCTACTTTGGACTTGAACCATTGCCGATCGCTATCAATCAGGCTGACTAAAGCACTTGGGGTATGACAAATGCGGGCGGCTAGGCTGGTGAGATCGTCAAATGCTTGTTCAGCCTCCGTGTCCAAAATCTGATATTGCCGCAACGCTTCTATCCGCTGTGCTTCGTTATTTGGCAATGGTGCTTTCATGCATCCAAATGGGTTAAATTTTTAAAACTATACCCATTTACATTAACAAGTCCTGAGGCTTTTCATATCTACAGGCAGGAGGTTCTTCACGTCCCAAGCTTAGGGGAGGAATATCCTCCATCCGGCTCTCGATTTTTACCTACAACATTCGTGCTTCTCAGACACTTCTGTAATTTTTTGCAGGAATACAAGCTGTTGTTATCGACGATGGAATTAGTTTTGCTCTAAAAAGCTTGTTTTTCTAACCTGGTACTGAAGCTAAAGAAAGCTGCTTCGCTAATGCTCTCAGCAGTTGATTCCTTGTAAAGGGCTTACTGAGATAATCATCTGCTCCCATTTCAATGCCTTGGCGGAAATCAGCTTTGGCGGCTTGAGCGCTAAGAAAAATAAAGGGAATTGCCGCCGTGGCTGGATCTTGCCGCCAAGCAGCCAGCACCCCGTAACCATCAAGTTCGGGCATGATCGCATCACAAATAATCAAATCTGGTATCTGTTCTTTAGCTAACTGCACCCCAATCAAACCGTTTTCTGCTCCAATAGCATCAAAATTCTCAGCCTCCAGCATTTCCAGAAGGTTTTCCAGGACTGCTGGCTCGTCTTCAATTACCAAAATTTTCTTCATCTGTTTTGTGCTCTTGTTGATAATTCAAGGGAAGCGTGACTTTAAAAGTTGTGCCAGATCCAACTTCACTTTTCACTACGATCTTGCCTCCGTGCAAATCTACAGACTTTTTAACGATGGCTAGCCCCAGCCCCGTCCCAGAAATCGTACCCACATTGGTAGCGCGATAAAATGACTCAAACAGTCGTTGTTGATCCTTGGGAGGAATGCCGATGCCGCTATCTTGAATTTGGAAGACTACTTCTTCACCTAAATAAGTGAGTTCAAAATTAACGATGTTACCTTGGGAAGAATATTTAATTGCATTCGAGAGCAAATTGTTCAAAATGTGTCGCAGCAGTTTTTCATCTAGGCAAAAAAGAATTGGGGACCGGGGCAATTCTTCGCTTTCTATTTCGCTAGTAGACGAACCTTGAGTGACAAACCTAATTGTGTGGTGCTTGCCCTCGTGGAGTTGCAACTCTTCCACCAAATCACGGCAGAATTTTTCTAAATCAAGCGGTACAGGGTTAAAGTTTAGTTTTCCGGCTTCTGCTTTACCAATTATCAAAACATCATCTAGCAGCTTGGTCATTTGTTGGACAGCCGCCTGAATGCGATGCAGATATCCAAGTTTTTTCTCATCGGACCACTTGTGCCTGTAATGTTCGAGTAATTCTGCCGAAGATAAAATAGTGGTCAGCGGCGTGCGGAACTCGTGAGAAGTCATAGAGACGAAACGGGATTTGAGTTCGCTAAGTTCTTTTTCTTTTGTCAAAGCCTTACGAATCTCTCGTTCTACCCGTTTGCGTTCGGTGATATCACGCGCTATACCGCGATAACCTTGAAGCACCCCTTGGCTATCGAACACGGGGGAGCCACTGATTTCCAGTACAACTAAATTAGTATTGTGGTGAATGAGGGTTGTTTCTAGATTTGTGAACCGCTCTTGCTTAGAGGTAAAGTGTTCAAGAACGGTAGCAACTCGTTTTGCCTCATCCAAACACATCAAGTCGAATATGGTCTTACCTAGAACCTCGGCCGGTTCGTAGCCCACGATATCGCGTACTTTAGGATTGACATACGTAAACACACTATTGCTATCGAGTTCCCATACCCAGTCATTTGTCTGCTCAACTAAATTGCGGAACTTTTCCTCGCTTTGTTTGAGCACATCCTCCGCCCGCTGGCGTTCGCCAACTTCTCTGTGTAATTGCTCGTTGGCATTCTTTAATTCAGTAGTTCGCTCCTCGACTCTAATTTCCAGCTCGTCTTTCGCTTTTTGCAGGGTTGCTTCTGTCTGCTGGCGCTGGGTGATATTTCGTGCTTCTAATTGACGCCCGACATCCGGTGGCAGAAGATATTGCAATTGCTTCCCCAAAAATACATCCGGTGGTACGTGCAAATTATCAGTTCCACGTAGATGGCAACTTAGGATTGTGCCATCGCTGTTGAGCCGAAAGGAGAGATCGGGAAACGCTTGAAAAAGTGCTTGCAGATCAGAGGTGGTTTGGAGTAATATTTCCTCCTCCTGCTGGGTTTTTGCAAGTTTTTCTTGTGCCTGTTGGTAAAGTTCAGCTTGGTGGATAGCGACTGCACAGTGATTGGCGATCGCCTGCACAAAAGTTAATTCTGCGGCAGTCCATTCCCGTTCATCATCACATTCATAAAGACTAATTCCGCCCAGGTATGTTTGCTGGTACAACAGCGGCACAATCAAGATACTGCGAATACCCCCAACTCTGGCTGATTCCTGAATTTCCGGTGCTAGTTGCGGCTCAATTCGGGGTATAACCACCGACTGACCTTTTACTAAAGTTGGATGGTAATAGCAATACAGATCGCTTGTACCCCGAATCAGACTCTCCCCTCGATCTGTGGTTTCGCTGACGTGGCTAGCCCTGATGAGGTTGTTTAAATTGGGTCTAAAAATTAGACAGCGGCTCACCTTAAGAGCTTCATGCAACTGATCTACAGTTGTTTGCAGGATGTCATCCAGTACCAGCGTGCTTCGCATCGCCCAAACAATGCGGTTGATCAGTTCTGCCTGCTGAGCTTGTTGCTCAAGTGTCGCGTAGGACGAAGTAGGGGACATAAGCATTGCTGCGTGTAGTTCTGGTGTGCCCTGCTGCACGAGTTTTGCCAGTTCGAGGTCTTGTTTATGACCAAGAAGCGAGTTGTTAAGCTGCATAGTTCAAGTTAATCGCTGAAGCGATCGCTGGCTTATAGCTATTGCATAGTCTTAAATCTAAGTCTTTTTATACTTATGTCTGTGAGCAATGTCACCTTTTAATTTTATTAAAATATGCCTCTCTATAATTAGATAGCTTTACCAAATTACAATCATCCGTAATTATACTTAATATTTTTCATGTTAGGATATTTATATACGTAAAATTACCCTTTAATAAAATTATTAAAAATTAAATTTTTCCCTGGATCTTGGATTAGCACTTGCGAGAAGATAAATTTCACTTAATTTTCTAAAAAAGTAGCAATTACTAATTTTATTTTACAATAATTACTACTTAGTTTTTTATTTTCTTCTTTGTTTACTTCAATGAGATATATTAATTTGCTCTAAGTTGTAAATCTAATCACACGCCCTAGAAAAGGGTAGAACCTTAAAAACTCCCTTTTCAACTCGGTTGGAGGAGATATTCTGCGTAAGTCTTATAGTTGTTTATGGGGAAAATTCTAGCCCTGTGCGGTTAAAACCGCTATGTGCTACGCACACGCACTTGCGTTCGTGTTGCTTCCCTAGAGAGGTCTAAAGACGCGCTCGTTTCCCGCATACCGAGGTTTCTCTATGAGTTTTTTGCAGCGGCTGAGCTGGTGGTTGGTATTGAGTATCTGCCTGCTAGGTTTGGCGGGATGTCAGGTTTGGCCTGGGCGCTCTGATGACGCTGGTGTTATCCATCTGACGCTATGGCAAGGCATAAATCCGCCGCCGAATCGCGATGTTTTCCAGTCTCTGGTGGATAGATTCAATCAAACGCACCCAGACATTCAGGTGGAATCGCTATATGTGGGGCAACCGGATCAGCAGCTGCCTAAGATTTTGGCGGCGGTTGTGGGGAATGCGCCTCCAAATATATTGTGGTTTTCTCCCATGCTTAGTGGTCAACTCGTGGAACTGGGTGCGATTCGGGCTTTGGAAGATTGGCTTGCAACTTCACCTGGGCGATCGCAAATTGACCCAGCGCTGTTTGAGGCAATGGAATACCAAGGGCATACTTGGTCGGTGCCATTAGGGACAAATAATGTAGGGATTTTTTACCGTCCTAGTTTGTTTAAAGCCGCTGGAATTACTCAGTTGCCGAAAACTTGGGAGGAGTTGCGGCAGGTTGCCCGTAAGTTAACCGGGGATATTAATGGTGATGGTCGGATAGATCGGCACGGAATGCTTTTGCCTTTAGGAAAGGGGGAGTGGACAGTGTTTAACTGGCTGCCGTTTATGTGGAGTGGTGGCGGGGAATTGACCAACTCCCGAACAGATGCGATCGCAGAAAACGTGAATTTAGTTAATGAGGGTGCGATCGCCGCTTTGCAGTTATGGCGCAATTTAATAGAAGATGGTTCCGCTGTTCTCTCTTTGCCAGAACGTGGCTATGAGTTGGATAAATTTCTCGCTGGGAAAGTGGCGATGCAGCTAACAGGCCCTTGGACGTTGGGGCAACTGGTAGCAACTGGGGTGGATTTTGATGTTTTTCCCATTCCGGCTAATGTGCGATCGGCAACAGCAATGGGGGGTGAGAATTTGTTTATTTTAAAAACGACCCCGGAACACGAACGCGCGGCTTTTACGTTTGTTGAGTATGTTCTAAGTGAGGAGTTTCAGACCCAGTGGGCGCTAGGAACGGGTTATCTGCCAGTAAATTTAAAGGCGCGACAGAGTGCCGCATATCAAAATTTTGTGGCTAAGTTGCCAGTTGTGAAGGTGTTTTTAGAGCAAACACATGTAGCGCGATCGCGTCCCATATTCCTTGGTTACAACCGCATCTCAGAAAACCTGGGCAGAGCAATTGAAGCCGTACTCTTGGGCAAAAGCTCGCCTGTGGAGGCACTCAAAGCCGCCCAGAAACGGCTAGATTTAATTTTTCAATAAATTGCTAATTGTTAAGAGTTACTAGGTATAGCAATTAGCAGTTAGCTTTTATCAAACATACAGTTATAGCAGCACCTCTGAGTGTGCATGGGAGTGAAGTCGATTGTCAAGAGTCATTATCCCCACTAACCATTAACCACTAACTATTACGCTTTGGCTGTGAGTGCAGCTTGAACGAAGTCAAAAAACCTGTAATACTTTTGGATAAAGCCTTCTGTTTACCTTCGGTAGTCTGCACCATTACTTGATACAGCCGTCGGTTTACTAAATACATCCTGTCTTTAACGATATATCCTTTAGTTTTAACTACAATTTCTCTGCCAGGATAACCCTTTAGTTTAAAATTTCGCTGACTCAGTAACTTACCTTGCGCTAGCTTCAAAGCTACATCGCGTCCGCTATCAAATACTTGGTTAGCGCTTGCTTTTTGGGTAAGGTTAATAGGATAGTCAGAGTACATAACCAAGTACGTTACAGTTCCTTTATGCTGCACAGCTACGAAACCGCGCGTACTAACTGAGCCGATCTGAGTCTTCATGGTATGCCTAAACGGCTTAGGCGTACCGGGCCTCAAAACACTAAACCCTGCGTTTGGTGGAGTGAATTGCTTCCAGGTTGACCGACTTACCTGGGCTGGTTGCTTGGCATGACTCGGCTCAGTTACTGGAGATCCGCTTAGTAAAAGAGCGGTTGCCAAGGATGATAAGACAAATTTGAGCTTCATAAGTTTTTACGCCTCTGCCCTTAGTAGGATATTTACAATTTAGCAGCACAAATGGCTGCTCCAATTAATCCCACCTGCGAATTCAGCACCACATACACCGGCACCCTTTGGGGTATAGAACTCACCCGACCTTTTTGGGTAAAGGCATGGAGGAAACTTCCCTCCTGCATCAGCGGCAGATTTTTAGCGGCGATACCACCAGCGATATAAAGACCCCCATAAGGTAAGAGTTTGAGAGCCAGATTACCCGCCTCAGCGCCGTATATTTCTAAAAACATTTGCATCGTCTGTAGTGAAAGGCGATCGCGCTTTTCTTTGGCAGCTATGGCAATGGCAGCTGCTGGATCGACGCTTTTCTGACTTTGCTTAGCTTCTTGCTCCCACTTCCTAACGACTTGCCCGACATCTGGAGATTCATCAGCAAACTGTCGATCTCGCAAGAACTGATAAATAGATGTAATACCCCGACCGGAAACAACGCGATCGTAAGATACTCGCTGGATATTGTGCTTATCTAGCAAGTATTTCAACAGCTGGAATTCCAACTCTGAACGGGGGGCAAAGTCGGCATGTCCGCCCTCGGTGGCAAAAACTTGATAGCTATCTCCAAGTTTGATTAAAAATCCCTCTCCTAAACCCGTGCCAGCGCCAATCACCCCCATAGGGGCGTCTGGCTGAGGTTTTCCAGCTTGCAAGGTGTGCAAGTCGGACTCGGCTAGACCCTTTATTCCATAACCAACGGCGACAAAATCGTTGATTAAACTAATCGGCGTTATTCCCAGTTCTTGTTCTAGACGTTTAGCATCCAGCGACCAACCCAAATTGGGTAGCACAGAGGTATTGTCAACGATGGGACCTGCGATCGCAAAACAAGCTTTTTCCGGCACCGGCTTCTCGCCTAGATGCCCAGCAGCTTCCTCTAAAAACTGCTGCACCACTGGCAGCAAATTGGGAAAGTTGCGGCTAGGATAAAGCGCCTCATAGAGGGTATGCAATGACCCTTGATCTGATGTATTAACCAGCCGCAGAATCGTTTTCGTGCCGCCGATATCTCCCGCCAAAAGTAATGTCATATTCTAGTGGAACCGAATTACTTTTTCAGTTTCGCTCAAGTGGGAGGTGTCCCCGTTGAGTTCCATCACCCATTCTTGGTCTTGACGCACGAGTTTAACCAAGCAACACAGGACAGCGTTAACTTTGGGTTCGGTAGTTCCACCCAGTAAACCCATAGTGGCACCTACTACCGATGCACCGTGACCCACAAGTAGGATATCCTCTGGAAACTCAGCTGCTAGCTGCCTCGCCGTACAAGCAGTGCGTTCCAGTACTTCTTCGCTGGTTTCTGGATAGTTCGCGACGACGCGAGAAGTATAAGTAAGGTCAATTCTGGGAAAGCGTTCAGCTAAAGCTTCAATTGACAATCTTTCTGGCATTGCAGGCATCCAGTGAGGATTAAGCCATTCGCTTAAGCCAGACTCAAGCTTGATTGGCAGATCTAGCGCTTCGGCAACAAGGTCAGCAGTTTGCACCGTTCGCAAAAAAGGCGAAGCAAAAATATGGACAATACCTTCTCCCACAAGGCGTTGCCCTAGTTGCTGTGCTTGCACCACACCATCATCCGAAAGAGGTGGGTCGTAGGGTCGCTCTGCCGTGTTAAACCATTCGGGGTTAACAAAGTCCAGGCGGTTTCCATGTCTGGCAATCCATACGGTTTGAGGCATGGCTTGATTAATGATTTAAATTCCCGATCGGGATTAATACAGAACTACCCGCTGCGCTATGTATCATAGCATTCGTTGTATTCTCTCTTCACCAAAAACGGGCGGCATAGTCAAGCATAGCTGATATCAGGACAACCAATAGTTAAGGTCGCCTCTAAGTTATACGTTTACGTATACGCGATCTTATACATCTTGTTTGCATAATTGGCTTTTATCAACCTTCTGGCTACCTGCTTAAAATCAGCGAGGTCATTCTCCGCAAGGATTCTAGGATTTGGATAATGGAATTGTTCCAACAACACCGAAGCTGGGGGATGGAGTCCCTTTTTGCTTTTGTCAAGCTTTATATAGGAACTAAGATGGCCATGCAGCGACGGTTAGGCTCTTCCTTAAGAAATAATTTATCAGCATTTCCTACGATTTTCCAGAAATTTGTTTTATCGGATGCATATATCTACGTCTATACTGGGTACTCTCATATTTAGCAGCACCTTGAAGAAAAAATCACGAAACCTTATACGACTTAATCGCTCAACTTTCTCATAAATGTTACAATTATTAAAGGTGACTGCCCTTGACTAAAAATTGTATGACAACATCAATGTGCAAAAAGACTTGGGCAATTGGGCTGGGAGCATTATCCGTATTCAAAAGCCTTGCCTCACCTCACCATTCCCTCATCCCTATTGGCAGACCCTAACAAAATATAAATTCACATTTCCCTCATAAAAGCTGATTTACTGGATTCCTTTCTTTGTCGGCTTTTATACAAACATCTTTACTCTCCCAACCTTCGCACTCTTACCCAGCGCCATGAAAACTGCTCAAACATCCACCGACACCGTCCGTGCTTACCTGCGAGAAATTGGCCGCGTGCCGCTGCTGACCCACGAGCAGGAAATACTTTATGGTAAACAAGTGCAACGCTTAAACGCCTTGCAAGAGGTGAAAAAGTCTTTGATTGGGGAGCTAGGCGATCAGCCAACCCTCTCTCAGTGGGCGCAAGCTTCTGGGCTAGAAGAGGCAGAACTAAGCTCTGCGATCGCATCTGGTGAATTAGCCAAGCGCAAAATGGTCGAAGCTAATTTGCGATTGGTAGTTTCGGTTGCCAAGAAGTATATCAAGCGTAACATTGACTTGCTGGACTTAATTCAGGAAGGCACCATCGGTATGCAGCGGGGAGTGGAGAAATTTGACCCGACCAAAGGCTACCGATTTTCTACCTACGCCTACTGGTGGATTCGGCAGGCTATCACCCGCGCCATTGCTGAAAAAGCTCGTGCAATTCGCCTCCCCATTCATATCACAGAAAAGCTCAACAAAATTAAAAAAGCGCAACGCTATCTAGCTCAACAGCTGGGACGTGCAGCTACTGTCTCCGAGTTGGCACAGGAACTGGAATTGACACCTAAGCAGGTTCGGGAGTATCTGGAACGGGCGCGTCAGCCTCTGTCGTTGGATTTGCGCGTGGGAGATAACCAAGAGACAGAATTGGGAGATCTTTTAGAAGACACAGGTTCCTCCCCAGAAGACTTTGTCAACCAGTGCTCGCTCCAGCTCGATTTGCAGAAACTAATGGAAGATTTAACGCCGCAGCAACGAGATGTGTTGTCCCTGCGTTTTGGTCTTGCGGATGGGAAACCTCAAACTCTCGCCAAGATAGGAGATTGCCTCAATATTAGCCGCGAACGAGTGCGACAAATCGAACGGGAAGCTCTATCTAAGCTTCGCAAGTATAAAGCCAATATAGGGGAATATCTCGCTAGCTAGTGCAGCGCGGCAGATGAGTCATACTGCCTCTGCGCTCCTCACTGGTGAAATAATCCGTAGCCTTTGGTTCGGTTCTGCTCACTTTGCTATCAGCATCAGCCTGTTACATTAGTTCATAGGAAACTATTACAGGCTGTTACAGTCGATTAGAGGTAGATAAGACAGATGGCTCCTCCATCGATCTGAAGCTAAGGGGACAGCACTCTCTAGGAGGTAAAAGGTGAATAACACATCAAATCGAGTCCCAGAGTTTTTTGAAGGCGATGCAGAATCCAGCAACTTGCTGTGGCAATATGTCCAATCTATGAGTCCAGATACAGTTACCCAGCTGTCGAAACCCATGTCTTCTGAAGTGTTTCAGGTTATGGAACGCAACATTGTGGGGCTGCTAGGAAACCTACCTTCAGAACATTTCGGCGTTACGGTGACAACCAACCGTGAAAATTTAGGTCGTCTTCTGGCCTCCGCCATGATTAGCGGCTACTTCTTGCGTAACGCTGAACAACGTATGGCCTTTGAAAAGTCCTTGTCGGGGGCTGAAACCCAACAGTAAGACGCCGGTTAAGTCAGAAGATAGACTTCCGGTGTCTGTCTCGCCAAATCTACCTCGCCAAATCTACACAATAAACTTTTGCAGTTGCGGCAATGTAGGACACCGACAGGCAGGGAAATGAGTCTGTCGGATTCTGCTTTTTGGCAATTGAAGCCATGCGTGAAACTTCTTCCTCTTTACCCCATAAGTTCATAGGCGTAGCTGTCATCTGGAACGATCAAGGGCAAATCTTGATTGACAAGCGGCGTTTGGAAGGATCTATGGGTGGCCTGTGGGAATTTCCGGGTGGCAAAGTAGAGCCAGGTGAAACTGTTGAAGAATGTATCAAACGAGAAATTCTAGAGGAGTTGGGAATTGAAATAGAAGTGGGCGATCGCCTAATTACTATCAATCACGCTTATACTCACTTCCGCGTCACCCTCACCGTACATCACTGCCGCCACCTTACAGGCATTCCCCAGCCCCTCGAATGCGACGAAATCCGCTGGGTAAAGTTGGATGAACTTGACCAGTACCCCTTTCCCCAGGCAAACATCCATATTATTCATGCCCTACGTCAGAATAGTTTTGAGTTTTGAGTTTTGAGTTTTGAATAAACTTAGTAATTTTGGCAGTATTTACCCGCCTTAGTGTTCGCGTAGCGCGCCCTAGGCATCAGTAATCATAACCTCGTTGATATATGCTTCGCAGAATCTGTGTTTCGCTGGCAATGACAAGCCGAGTTTGCCTAAGTCATGTTTAACTTTTGAGTTGTAAATCACTTCCTCTACAGTTCTAACTTAGAACTCAAAACTCAAAACTTAAAACTTAAAACTTAGAACTCAAAACTTAAAACTCAAAACTTTCTTAGTAACTTACGAGCGATACACTGGCAATGTGAAGTTAAAACAACTGCCCTTACCTGGAGGCGATTCTACCCAAATTCTGCCATAGTGCGCCCGCACGATGCGTTGGCACAAAGCTAAACCGATGCCATATCCATCCTGTGCTGCATCCCGATCTAGCCGAAAGCGGTCTTCAAAGATGCGATCGCTATTCTCCTCCGGAATGCCAGGGCCGTTATCACAAACAATAACCTGAATTTTTTCCGTTGTGCGGTGAAGAAGAGTCAGATCAATGGTGCCACCTTCGGGAGTATATTTAATTGCATTATCTAACAGGTTCATAATCACCTGGCGCACTCGTTCTTCATCAGCATAAACATAAGGCAAATCCTGAGGAATATCTGCTTCTAGGTGCTGGTATTTGCTTTGAATGGTTTGTTTAATCTGAGCAAGAACATCTTGACAGAGCGCCCTTAAATCCAGCTTGTGAGGTTGGATATGAAATTCTGCATTGTTTCCCTTTGCAGCTTGCAGGATATCTGCGATCATTCTATCCATGATGCGGATTTGGCTACGAGCCTGCTGAATTAACTGCTCTCTCAGCCCCGGTTTTAAATAGGTATTATTTGAGTCTTGAGTCAATTGCAGCGTTCCCAACGCCAGGGAAGCGGCTGTCAGAGGATTACGCAGGTCGTGAGCTAATATTGCAATTACCCGATCTTTAAATTGCAACTGCTCAAGCAGTTCTTCTTTTTCTTGTTTGAGGCGAAAGGCTTCGTCGGAAAGTTGAATTAGTTCTGCTACATAGGCGATAGAATTCATTCCATCTAAATTCGATGTTGCCGATGTTGGTAAGTCAGCGGTAGGCTCTAAATGTTCCCAAAAATCTTCTGCGGCACTAGCCCAACGAGGCAACCAGTTTTGCAGCTGTGCCACCAAATTACTACCAGCAAGGGTATGCCTAGGCTGCGGATAGATTTTAATCAGGGTTGGAGTCGCTACGAGTTTAAAATGTTCAGCCAAATACGGCTGTTGCCCCACACTGATGACCTGAAGTTCAAACGGATAGTCTGCCTTGAGGTTTTCTAGACAAGTGCGGATTTCTTGGAGCTGTTTTCGGGAACTGGGACGTTCATCGACAAACAGCAATAACTGTAGCGACGCTTCCGAATAAATAAGTTTTTCAGGAGCTGCCTGCATGCAATTTTGTTTTAGCACTAAGGACAAACCGATGACACCTTGGCATAAGTAATCTCCTGGGAGTCTGGCACGAGCGCGATCGCCAAACGAGTTTGTCGTCTCTTAGTAGAGCCGGGAAAACCCTAGCTTCACTACCCATAACGCCAGACAAAGGATTACTGCTACTAAGTCCTCACCATTTATCCAACTCCCTGTAGAGGTTGGCTATTAAAGCCTCTTTCTTGAAGAAGTTGTATAAGGTGCGTCAATCTATTGACAAAAAGCGACTGATTCATTTATGCACTTTAGATGCACATCAGCTCAGGATTGACTGTCAATTACACAGTTTAGTTGCTTCCTTTAAATTTAATATCTATTTTAGATTTTGCCACTTCTCATGCCTCAAGACCTCAGCTTTACCCACAAGTACCCAAAGGCTTATAAAATCTTAAAATAATATAAAACTTCCCAGCCTGCATCAGTTCCACATCCACATACGAACCCACCAATCACTATGGCTATTGGCTACGTTGCCCTTGTCCTTCACGCCCACCTCCCCTTTGTCCGGCATCCCGAAAGTGACTACGTCCTGGAAGAAGAATGGCTGTTTGAGGCGATTACAGAAACCTACATTCCCCTGCTGCATGTTTTTGAAGGCTTAAAAAGGGACGGCATCGACTTCAAAATGACGATGAGCATGACGCCCCCTCTGGTGTCGATGCTGCGCGATCCACTCCTGCAAGAGCGCTACGACGAACATCTGGCTAAATTAGAAGAACTGGTTGAGAAGGAAATTGAGCATAACGAGCATAACGGTCATATCCGCTACCTCGCTGAACATTACGCCACCGAGTTCAACAAAATTCGCCATACTTGGGAAAACTGTGGCGGGGATTTGGTTGGGGAGTTCAAAAAATTTCTAGACAGCAACAACCTAGAAATTATCACCTGTGGCGCTACACATGGCTACCTGCCGCTGATGAAGATGTATCCCCAGGCAGTGTGGGCACAAATTCAGGTAGCTTGCGAACACTACGAGCAAACCTTTGGGCGTCCCGCCAAAGGAATTTGGCTACCGGAATGTGCTTACTACGAAGGGCTAGAGCGGATGCTAGCTGATGCTGGCCTGCGCTACTTCCTTACCGATGGTCATGGGATTCTCTACGCCCGCCCTCGCCCCCAATATGGCAGCTATGCCCCAATTTTTACAGAAACAGGTGTTGCTGCATTTGGTCGCGATCAAGAGTCATCCCAGCAGGTGTGGTCTTCTGAGGTGGGATATCCTGGAGCCGCAGAATACCGAGAGTTTTATAAAGATTTGGGATGGGAAGCAGAATATGAGTACATCTTGCCCTACATCATGCCCAACGGGCAGCGAAAGAATACTGGCATCAAGTACCACAAGATTACTGCTCGTGGGGCAGGTTTAGCTGATAAGGCACTCTACGATCCCTATTGGGCAAAGGAAAAGACTGCTGAACACGCAGGTAACTTTATGTATAACCGGGGGCAGCAAGTTGAGCATCTTTACGGCATCATGGAACGCCCCCCAATTATTGTTTCTCCCTACGACGCCGAGCTTTTCGGTCACTGGTGGTACGAAGGTCCCTGGTTCTTAGATTATCTGTTCCGCAAGTCCTGGTACGACCAGAACACATATGAAATGACGCACTTGGCAGATTATTTACGCACTAATCCTACTCAGCAAGTTTGCCGTCCATCCCAGTCAAGTTGGGGCTACAAAGGCTTCCATGAATATTGGCTCAATGAAACTAATGCTTGGATTTATCCCCACCTGCACAAAGCAACAGAACGCATGGTTGAGCTAGCACGTCTGGAACCTGCGGATGAACTAGAGTGGAAAGCGCTTAACCAAGCGGCGCGAGAACTGTTGCTGGCACAATCTTCTGACTGGGCGTTTATTATGCGTACTGGCACGATGGTGCCTTATGCTGTGCGGCGGACGCGATCGCACTTGATGCGGTTTCACAAACTCTACGACGAAATCAAAGCAGGCAAAATTGACAGCGGTTGGTTAGAAAAAGTAGAAGAGATAGACAATATCTTTCCCGAAATCAACTATCGTGTCTACCGACCTCTTTAGGTAAGTAGAGCAACTTAATTATTTGTAGGATGGGTAGAGCGCAAGCGTTACCCATCAAATTTTTGCAAATGTTGGGTTACTGCGCCCTCGAACCGCGCCTAGGTGCCTTAACCCAACCTAAATTAGTCTTTAGCTTAATGAAGTGACTTATTTATGTGTTTTCCAAATTAATTCTTTGGGTAGTAGGGGCACTAACGTCTGTGCCCCTATATTTTTACAGATGCATTCGCCCCTGAGGTTCTGATCGAGGCTAATCGAAAACAGAGAGGTTGAGATTGATGAACAGCACCAAACTGCACTGGTTTCAAGTGGCTTTACGGTGGCAAGGGTCAGTAATTCCCGCTATTTTTCCCCGTGTTCTCTTATGTGGTAGCTTTGCGGTGCTAATTTCTCTTCTTCAACAGTCTGGGCTATCACTATCCTTTCCCTTATCTAGTAGTATCATCCCCGATGTTGTTTTAGGTTTATTGTTAGTTTTCCGAACGAATACTGCCTACGAGCGCTTTTGGGAAGGTCGTAAATTATGGGGAAGCTTAGTAAATACCGTTCGTAACCTAGCTCGTCAAATTTGGGTTGCAGTTATAGAACTTGAACCTGTAGACCGAGAGCAAAAAGTTGCCATCTTGCGGCTGTTGGTGGCTTTTGCGATCGCCACAAAGTTGCACTTAAGGGGAGAACCAGTGAATAGTGAACTAGAGGAGCTGATGTCGCCTTCTAGGTATGTAAAGCTCAAAACAATGAACAATCCTCCCTTAGAGATTGCCTTCTGGATTGGGGATTATTTACAGCAGCAGTATTACAGGAATTGCCTTAATATTTACCAGATGAGTGATATCCAGAAGTTACTGGATACATTGGTGAATATTTTGGGAGGGTGTGAGCGCATTTTGAAAACACCAATGCCTTTGGGATATGCTATTCACCTCAAACAATTGTTGTTGATTTATTGCTTGTTCTTGCCGTTTGTAATGGTCGGCGATCTTAAGTTATGGACTGGGCCAATTGTGGCTTTAGTTAGTTTTACTTTATTTGGAGTGGAAGAAATTGGCTTGGAAATCGAAAATCCCTTTGGTTACGATGGCAATGACTTGCCATTGAGTGCTATATGTAATACTATGCGGCGTAATATTGAAGATTTAATTACGCTTTCTCCCAGCGTTCACTCCTACATTGGCGATTCAAAAACTCCTCAAGTCGAGTCAGCAAATTATCAGCCACCCACACTTGATAGCTAGGGAGCTTAATTTGTGCATGACGCCCCTCAGATGCTAGTACATACGAGCAAAAGTATTCTATTAGTTCCTGAAAGCGATGGAGGTATGGGGAGATTGCCTAAATTTTTGCTTTGCCAATAAAAAAGCCCCTCAGCCCATAATCACATTGCCCTTGTTCTTTAGCTTGGTTGTGCAGTGTCCTGGAATAATTAGGTCAGTGGTGAAATTCTTTTGCTGAATATGGGGAATATTAAGTGTATCAGTTTCACTGATAGCTTTCATAGGACAAAAGTGAAAATGTCAACAGTATCTTCTGGAAACTTATCATCGCCGCGTAATGACAATACACCTGTGGGGATAAGCTACTTGGCAAAAGGAGAATATTTCGCTCTGCTCAAGCAGGGTGTGGCCGCCTGGAATGAATTAAGAAAAAAGAGCATTGAAGCAGGCTCAGACCTTAAAAAGATTGATCTGCGGGGAGTAGATCTTAGCCGAGGCGATCTGCGGGGAGCAGATTTGAGCCGGGTAGATCTGAGCCGCGCCGATCTGAGTCGGGCAGATTTGAGTCGGGCAGATCTCTCTTGGGCAAACCTCGGTCAAGCTAACCTTCGTCGCGCAGACCTCAGCCGTGCAGATCTGCGTGGGGCGGATTTGCGTGGGGCAGATCTCTCCTGGGTAGATCTGTCTTGGGCTAACTTGGAAGGCGCAGATCTAGAAGGAGCAAACTTTCACAAAGCAGACCTAGTTTGGGCTAACTTTCGTGGGGCAAACCTCCTGCGGGCAATTATTTACGGAGTAAGCTTTCATCGGGTCAACCTCTTTAAGACAATCATGCCTGATGGAAAGATTCATGATTAGCGCTCTTTTGTCACTCTAATGAGATAGCAATAGACCTCGAAGGGTGAAAACTTACTCTAATGGATGATAAGGCGGTGGTCGTAGACCCGCTACAATTGCGATCGCCAACTGATAGAACCTTTGGAACATAGCTTAGTGGGCATAAGCCCCTCAGTGTAAGGATTTTAAGTTTTTTTATGCAAAAAGTAATAACAGAGGGTTAGGCGACGCCAAGCATGGATAATTAACGCTTTTTGTCAAAATCAAAGCACTAATACCAAAGACGTATTGCTGGCTTGGTGGCAAACTTGTTATATTTATTTACATAACTTGAAGAATAGCCGCTCTTGTGAACTACACCTCTAAATAGGAAAAAATACTCAATCAATCGACAAGCGAGTAGAACAATCGTGCCAGCACTTCGCCAGAAAAACCGATTTTTGCATAAGTTCTAGCCGCCTGATCTTGATCACATTAATTTATAGGGGTTTGCCCTATTGTGATTTTATCGACATTCTTTACAGAACTTAATATAAAAAACATCTGCATCGCATAAAGGAGCTAGTCACCATGACTATTAGTGAGAATGCTACAGCAAGGGCTATGCAAAACCAGTTTCTCGTTACTAAATTTCAGTACCTTAGTTGGGGGAAGTTTAACGGTCAACTAAATATACAATCAAACACAGGGCAAAAGTGGATATTATTTTTTTGCCAAGGACGTTTAGCTTGGGCTACAGGCGGTTCCCATTCCACAAGGCTTTGGCAGCGACATCTCATTAAACATTGTCCAGAGATTGCTACTAGCTTTATGGGTTTTCGAGAAACCGACCACCTCAACTGCTGGCAATATCAGGCTCTAACAGTGTTACTGAAACTACAGCAGATCACCAAAAAACAGGTTGTGGCTGTAATTGCAGGCACTATATCAGAAGTATTGTTTGACATAATTCAGCAAGCATCGGTACAGCACCTGAGTTATACCTCTAACGAACAATGTCTTAGAGAGCCTCCATTAACACTGATAAATACAGAACTTGCCTTAAAGCATGCTTTACAATCTTGGAAATCCTGGCATGATGCTGGCTTAACTAAGATATCTCCGAACCTAGCACCAATACTGCGACAACCTGAGCAATTGCAGCAACAATCAACTGCTGCTGCTTATCAAAACTTTGTGACTTTAATTAATGGTAGCCATACCTTGCGGGATCTAGCAGTGCAAATGAAGCAAGACTTACTGCTATTAACCCGTTCTTTGGTTGGCTATATCCGCAAAGGGATAATAGGACTAGTTGAGGTAGCTGACCTGCCCCTAGTGACAGATACCGACAAAATTGCTAGTAGTGCAATACCAACTTTAACCGGAAAGGCTAAGGGGGCAAGACCACTGATTGCTTGTGTAGATGATAGCCCCCAAACTTGTCAGATGATGGAACAGATTTTCACCAAGGCGGGCTTTCGGTTTGTAAGTATCCAGAATTCTATGGAAGCGCTGCCAATACTGATAGAACGTCAGCCAGATTTAATTTTCTTAGATTTGATGATGCCAGTCGTCAACGGTTATGAAATCTGCTCTCAGCTGCGGCGGGTTTCCCTATTTGCCAATACACCAATGATTATCCTGACAGGCAGCGATGGTCTTATAGATCGGGTTCGCGCTAAAGTAGTTGGAGCGTCTGAATTTTTGGCAAAACCAGTAGAGTCTCAAAAAGTCTTGGCTGTGGTGCGGAAGTATTTATCTGCCCCATCGGGAGGGATGAAAACATCTAACATTCAGTTCACTCAGCCGACTATGCAAATGTCATAGGGCAACTTGAGAGCGATTTTCTTAGCAAAATGGCGTTTTTTAGTGAAAACTATCTTAGTGGTTGACGATTCGTTAACGGATTTGGAAATCGTAAGCCTTTATTTAAAAAAAGCGGGCTTAATTGTAGTTAGTGCGATGAGTGGCGAACAAGCGGAGGAAAAACTGCATCAAAGTCAGCCAGATTTAATCGTTCTAGATGTAATTCTTCCCGATCAAAGTGGCTTTGAACTGTGCCGAAAACTGAAAACAGATCCCCATACTAGCAAAATTCCTGTTGTAATTTCTTCTACGAAGGGAACTGATGTAGATAAAATGTGGGGTAATATGTTAGGGGCAAACGCTTATTTGCCCAAACCTATAGATGAAGCAGAATTGCTACGCACAATAGAACAACTGATACCCACATGAGGGGATAAAGTTGATATAGTTAGTATTGATATTATTGGGTGCCTCGCTGAAAAATGCTTTTTCGCCTAGTATTATCACTAAATTTATTGCACGTAGTCGCTCAGATTTTGTAAGTTATCTGCTATAGGCAGCGTTAGTAAAAGCAAAGATGAATATTTTTGCAAGCAGTCTAATCTAAAACCTCAATTTGGTATGAGTAATGTTTGCTCTCGAACCGCCAAATTCAGCCAATTCTCCGCAAAGCTCAGAACAGAAGTTTTTAAGTTTTAAATTAGGCTTAAAAGATACAGCTTTGTTGCCTCTTGAGTGTGTTACAGAGTTGTTTCAAGTCTCAGTGGCAGATATTCTACCTGTTCCTCAAGTACCTAGTTGTGTGTTGGGGGTTTATAACTGGCGGGAAGAGATGCTGTGGTTGGTGGATTTAAATGCGCTGACTGGTTTTCCTCCCCTGATTCAAGAAGATATTTCGTTGTTAACACTGATGGCACTGGTTGTGCAAGCACAAGGTCAATTTATAGGATTAGTAGTGCAGCAGGTAAAGGATATTGAATTACTAGATACTAAAAAATTGAAAGCCCCTGAAGCTGGATTATTTAATCCAGAATTATTACCTTTCTTGCAGGGCTATTTTATTGGTGCCAATAATGAAATACTGAAAACTATTGATGCAAAAGCGATTCTTGAAGCTTCTTTGTGGCATCCCCCTACAAATAGTTTTTAATTCAGAGCTGGAAATTAAATAATTTTATTTATTCCAGGTTTTGTGTCGTTGTATAGAAATACTAATTTATTAATTGCTATTGAATTAGCATTAGCTAAAATTAAGCATTAATAATTTTTTGAACTCACAACTTTCCTAAAGAGGTGTCTCCTGTGACGAGCGTTTACGAACCTAATCATAAAATTGAGTCGGCTGCTTCCAATTCTGTTAAACTGCCTTCTGACCTAAAGAATAACGTAGCAAGTAAGAGCGAACAAAGCTTGTTTGAAAACAATTCTCTGCTGAGAGTAACAGCGGCGGTTAAAGATCTAAAAGAGGAATTAGAGGGAGACGGATGGCTGATAAAAAATCAGATGAGCGAGCAGTTTGAGGAAATTGAAAATTTTGTGGCGATCGCACCAAAAGAATTTCAGATTAGTTTAGCAGCAGCAGCCCAAAAACAGTTTCTCTCTCAGCGCCAGCGGGTGAGTGCGATCGCAACTCAGATGCGTTCATGTTCCGACTCTGGCGCACTGCTTAACACTACTGTCACCGAAGTTAGGGAAGCATTGAGTTGCGATCGCGTACTCATCTATCGCTTTGGTGCAGGCGAAAAAGGTGTTGTAGTAGCAGAATCCCTGAAACGTGGATGGACACCAGCTTTGCATGAAAGCTTGCCAGCTACCTGCTTTGGGTTAGATGAACCCCAAGAATATTTAAAAGAGCAAGTTGTATCAATATCAGATATTAACAGCGCCGCAATTACCCCTTATCAACGACAGCTACTAGAGAAATTTCAAGTTCAAGCCTTCTTAAGCTTACCGATTATTATCGGTACTGAATCTTTTTCAGACAATACCCAATCCAAAATCGATTTATGGGGATTGCTTGTCATACAGCAATGTTCTGAATCACGTCAATGGCAGGAAGCGGAAATTAATCTACTTGAACAGATTTGTACACAATTAATTGTTAACCTGCAAAACTTTGAATTTCGCTCTCAGCTACAACAGCAGATAGAAAAGGAAAAAGCAGTCGGCAAAGTCATTGACAAAATTCGTCAGTCTCTAGATCAAGATGCTATTTTCAAGACAATTACTCAAGAAATTCGCCACTTGCTAAAAGTTGACCGGGTGGGAGTCTATAAATTTGCTCCTGACTGGAGTGGCGAGTTTGTCGTTGAATCTGTAGGCGGTAACTGGACAAAACTGGTAGGGCCAGGGATTAGAACAGTTTGGGAAGATACTCATTTGCAAGACACCCAAGGGGGTCGGTATCGCTACCACGAAACTTTTGCGGTTGATGATATCTATAAAGTCGGTCATTCTCCTTGCCACGTTGAAATATTAGAGCAATTTGAAGTTAAAGCTTATGTAATTGCTCCTATCTTTGTGGGAGATAAGCTTTGGGGTTTATTGGGTGTCTACCAAAATTCTGCCCCCCGGCATTGGGAAGCATCAGAGATAAAATTGCTGTCTCAGATTGCTGGACAGTTGTGGGTAGCTCTAAAGCAAGCCGATTCTCTCAAGCAGTTGCAGACACAATCTGAGCAACTGGCTAAATCTACGGAACGGGAGCGTGCAGCAGGTAAAGTCATCGATAGGCTGCGGCAATCTTTGGATATTGACACCATTTTTAAGACAACCACAGTCGATGTGCGGTTGCTATTGAAAGCAGACCGAGTGGGTGTTTATCGCTTCAATTCAGATTGGAGTGGTGAATTTGTTTTAGAATCTGTCGCGCCTGAGTGGACTCCCCTGTTGGAGAAACAAGCTAATCTTAAAGGCTTGCAAGCAAACCAAAGTGATTGTAGGGCTGTTCAAAACTTGAGTTTGGGCAATCGGAGAGTTAAAGATACTTACTTAGAAGAAACAGAGGGCGGTCGATTCCGTAGCAAAGGGAGTTTTGCGGTTGAGGATATTTACAAAGCAGGGTTCTCACCGTGTTACCTGGAGGTGTTAGAGCAATCTCAAGTCAGATCCTATGCGATTGTTCCAGTGTTTCAGGGTGAAAAACTTTGGGGGTTGCTAGGTGTTTATCAAAACTCAGGACCGCGCCGATGGGAAGAAGCGGAGGTAGCTTTATTAGGACAGATTGGCGATCAACTGGGAGTCGCATTACAGCAAGCTGAGTATTTACAGCAACTACAGACGCAATCGCAGCAATTAGCAGAGTCCGCACAACGCGATCGCACTTTAACTAAAGTAATTGACCGAATCCGCAAGTCTTTCGACCTAGACACAATATTTAAGACAACCACCCAAGAAGTCCGCAATCTGCTTAAAGCGGATCGGGTGGCGATTTACAAATTCCGCCCCGACTACTTCGGCGACTTTATCGCGGAATCTGAGGCTGCTGGTGAACCAAAATTAGTAGGGCCGGATCGGTTTACGGCTTGGGAAGATCCTTATTTAAACGAACACCAAGGCGGCAGGTTTCGGAATAACGAAGTTTTGGTGGTGGATGATGTTTACAACGGCGGCTTGACAGATTGCCACGTAGAAGCACTAGAAGTATTTCACGTTAAAGCCTGCATCGTGGTTGCCATTTTTAAAGGACAGCAGCTTTGGGGGTTACTCTCAGCGTTCCAAAATAAACAGTCGCGTCACTGGGAACAGTATGAAGTAGACTTGTTGCTCCAGGTGGCAGCACAAATCGGCGTTGCTATTCAACAGTCTGAGTATTTGCAACAGCTACAGGCACAATCGCAGCAACTAGCGGAGGCAGGAGAAAGGGATAAAGCCGCCAAAGAACTACTGCAACAACGGGCATTACAGCTGCTAAGAGCAGTGCGACCAGCTTTAGACGGCGACTTAACGGTACGTGCGCCGATCACAGAAGACGAGCTAGGCACGATCGCTGATGCCTATAACAACACCCTACAAGCCCTGCGAAAGATTGTCATCCAGGTACAGACAGCGACTCAACAAGTTGCAGAAACTTCCAAGACTAGTGATGCCTCAATTGTGAGACTTTCTAGCCAAGCCCAGCAACAGTTTCAAGAACTGAACAAGGCTTTACAAGAAATTCAACAGATGGTTAACTCCACTCAAGCGGTGGCGGTAGACGCACGGCAAGTAGAAAGCGCCGTGCAACAAGCAAACCACACAGTCCAGTCAGGGGATGCGGCGATGAACCGCACTGTAGAGGGGATTTTAGAAATTCGAGAGACGGTTTCCCAAACTGGTAAAAAGATTAAGCAGTTGAGCGAATCATCTCAAAAAATCTCCAAAGTGGTGCAACTAATTAGCAATTTTGCCACCCAGACAAATGTGCTGGCGATGAATGCGGCAATTGAGGCCACCCGTGCTGGGGACTACGGACGCGGGTTTGCGGTTGTAGCCGATGAAGTGCGATCGCTTGCTCGTCAATCAGCAGCTGCGACTACCGACATCGAAAAGTTAGTTGAAGAAATTCAGGCAGAAACTGGGGAAGTTGCAGAAGCGATGGAAACAGGCATCCAGCAGGTGGTAGAGGGAACTAATTTAGTAAACGAAACCAGGCAAAGTTTAAATGCGATCGCCGCAGCAACAGCCCAAATCAGTCAGCTAGTAGAAAACATCACCCAAGCCACTCAAATCCAAACCCAGCAATCTGTAACGGTGACTCAAACCATGACAGATGTAGCAACTATAGCCAACCAAACCTCTGAAGATTCTATTCAGATTTCTGCCAAATTCAAAGAACTGTTGGCAACAGCTCAAGAGTTGCAAGCTAGTGCGGCTAAGTTCAAAGTCAACTAAATAATAGTTTTGAGTTTTGAGTTTTGAGTTTTGAGTTTTGAGTTTTGAGTTTTGAGTTTTGAGTTAAGGAAATAGTTTTGAGTTTTGAATTAGGAGGAGGGATGGCGGAGAGCATTATTCAAAAGAAGAGTTTTTCCTTTGCCCTAGAAATTATTCAACTCTACGGCCAACTCCAAGAACGGCAGGAATATGTGATCTCCAAACAACTGCTACGAAGTGGGACAAGTATTGGGGCGAATATCGAGGAGGCTAGCGCAGGTCAAAGTAAAAAAGATTTTCTCTCGAAGATGTGTATTGCCTCAAAGGAAGCCAGAGAAACCCGATATTGGCTAAGGCTGCTACAAGTATCCCAAATTGTAAATATAGCATTTCTCGTGCTTGTGAGGTACAGTTTAATTCAAGCCTATAAATTATAGAAATTAGCAATGAAACCCCATTCAATTGAATTTCGTCAAAAAATCATTGAAGTCCATGAACAGGAAAGAATATCAATTCGGAAACTGGCTGAACGTTTTTGTGTTACCAAAAGCTTTATTCAAAAATTAGTCAAACAATATAAAGAAACCGGAGACATTCGCCCTTACCCTCAAGGAGGAAGTCCTGAACCGAAACTTAAAAAAGAGCAATTAATTGATTTAGTAGAAATTATTGAAACTAATAACGATGCCACCCTTGAAGAACTGTGTAACTTGCTCGAAGACAAAGTTCAAGTTAGAGTCAGTCGAGCCACAATGGGAAGAATCACACAAAAATTAAACTATACTGTAAAAAAAAACTCTCTACGCCGCCGAAAAAGAAAGTGAAAAAGTACTTCAACAGCGAGTTGAATTTTGGTCAAAAATTCGAGATATTCGGGTAGAAGACTTGATTTTCATAGATGAGTCGGGGGTTAACTTAGCAATGATTCGACTGTATGCCAGAGCTTTAAAAGGAAAAAGAGCTAGGGGAGGAAAACCCCAAAAAAGAGGAAAAAATATTTCTTTAATTAGCGCTTTGTCAGTTCGAGAAGTCGTAGCCTCTGCCAATATTTATGGGGCAGTAGATGGTGTTACGTTTGAAGCTTTTGTGCTTCAGCAATTAATTCCTAAACTCTGGAATAATGCTTGTATTGTCATGGATAATGCCAAAATTAATCAAGGAGAGATGGTCAGAGAGTTTATTGAAAAAGCTGGAGCCAAGCTGATTTATTTATCTCCTTATTCTCCCGAGTTTTCTCCCATTGAAAATTTTTGGTCAAAAGTTAAATCTATCTTGAGACAGACAGCGGCAAGAACCTACAAAGATTTAGTTGATGGCATTGCCAACGCAATGATTAAGGTAACTCAGCAAAATATTCGTAACTGGTTTGCTCATTGTTGTTATCGTACCTCATGAGTATGAGAAATGCTATAGTTGTAATTAATAATTACCGAGAGCCTGGGATGGAACGGTACTGGGTGCCATTGGAGCCAGAAAGCGCTTTGTTTGGTACCAAGTTTGCCGATCGCTTCTTTTTAGTTAACCTGGGCGGAGATATTGCTTTTATCAACGGCACCCTCAAGCACGCGATCGCCTGTCGCAGGTATCCCTGACTACAACCCCATAGTGCGACTGGAAAAACAATCCTAAGTATGAAAACAAAGCAAGTACAGGACATGACAACCTTTACATATTCATCAGCAGATGCAGAAATTTTTTACCCAGACAGTGACGGTCAACCGATGGCAGACAATACTAAGCAGTTTCGCTTGATCGTCATGATTCAGGGGGGTATTGATGCCTTATTTAAAGATGATCCTAATGTTTTTGTCGCTGGAGACTTGTTATGGTATCCGGTACAAGGAGACAACACTATTCGCCTTGCCCCTGATGTCATAGTAGTGTTTGGCAGACCCAATGGCGATAGAGGTTCTTATCAGCAATGGCGCGAGGATAATATTATTCCCCAAGTCGTTTTTGAAGTCCTTACTCCTGGGAATGCACCAAAAGAAATGCTAAGAAAATTAGCTTTTTATGACCGCTACGGTGTAGAGTAATATTATCTTTACGATCCAGAGGAAATAGAGTTAATGGGGTGGCTGCGACAAGGAGATACAAAAGCAAAAGTCAAAATCGGATTAACTCTATCGGTGAAGCTCTAGAATAGTTCATCAAAGATTCCTTTGCAGATACCATATACGAAACCAACCTAATGACCAAACTGGAAAAGCATAGCCAGTTATTTTCTTATATAGGAAATCAAAACAATCCTCCAGATCTAATGATAAAAAAGGTAAATGCAGTAGAAGTCAAAAAATACAATCCTTAAATTATGCTATAACTTTAAATAGCTCATACCCAAAAGCTAAGTTATATCAAGACAGCGCGATGATTACGTCAGCCTGTCGTAAATGCGAATCCTGGACAGAGAAAGATATAATTTATGCAATTGGAGTAATTCAAGAGTGGAATGGAAAACAAGTTGTGAAGCTGCTATGGTTGATTTAGGGTGATTGTTATGCAGCTACTAAAGAAATATATGAACGAATTAGCAAACCAATAGCAAGCGGCATTAATCAAATACAAGGCGTTTAATTTAGTAAAACGAAGGAATTAGGAAGAGTCAACAAAGTAGATCCTTAAAATAGCCTCTATTCTTTTTAGCAGAAAATGTCAGCGGAATATTAGCGGGAAAACATAGCCATGCTTTTAGTAATATTTTATATAAATTTAAAGAAGCAGGCTATAACGTTAGTTATCAATTACTAAATGCTAAGAAGTTTGAAGTTTCGCAAGACAGAAAAAGACTAATTATTGTTGGATACCATAAAAAGCTAGGGGAAATTTTTGAATTTACCAAACAGAGCCAAAAAGTTTTGACCTTGAAAGATGCTATTTATGATTTGAGGCTTGTAGAACCTATTCAATCTAGCGGTAAAGTAGAAAAATATTATTATAAAGTGCCTAATCATGAATATTTAGATATGGAATTTTCCAGTATTTATATGTCAAGAAACAGAGTAAGGAGTTGGTCAGAACCATCTTTTACAATTCAGGCTGGTGGAAGACACGCTCCGATTCATCCTCAAGCAAATAAAATGATTTTTGTAGAACCAAATAGACGTATTTTCGATCCAAGCTCTTCCAAGCCATACCGGAGGTTATCTGTAAGAGAATGTGCAAGGATACAGACTTTTCCAGATAACTTTATATTTAAGTACAAAAATATAGCAGGCGGATATAAGATGGTGGGAAATGCCGTGCCTGTAAATTTTGCACGGATATTAGCAAATAAAATTATGGCAGATATGCAGGAGTATCATCGCTTGGGATTTTGTACTAAACTCCATCAAATTGAGTTTGCTAGGCAGTTAAGTTTAATCAACTTATGACAAATGACTCGTATAGGGCAAAGCCAAACTAAAACTAAAACAAAAGTTTGGATGGTAGAAAATGGTAAAGCGCGATCACACTCCGATCAACTCGCCACCGAGGAACCCCTAGAAATTCGCTTTTTGAAAGAGTCCAGCGCAACAGAGGCGGTGCCATCAACGAAGTCACAATTACCACCATGACAATAATTGAGTACATCTGCTGGTTCAGTACCCCCAGCGATAGACCAATTGTGGCAACGATAATCTCTATCGCTCCCCGTGCGTTCATGCCTGAACCCATTGCCAAACCTTCCCAGTGGCTTAAGCCACTTAAGCGTGATCCCAGGTAAGCTCCAGCAAACTTACCAATACAGGCGACAGCGAGGACAATTAGACCAATTATTAACGTTTGCGGTTCTGATTACTAATACCTATAGAGAGAAAAAGCGGATCGCGCTTACCTTCACTTCAAACACCTTGTTTGATAATGCAGTGGTGCTGTGTGCCTCTAAAATAAGTAACTGCTATTAGTCAAACCGTGATGGAATAAGTTGTTCTCATGCCCCTCGACCCACAAGCAAAGAAACTTTTACAGCAACTAGCTGAGATGGAATTGCCGCCCCTTTCCACGCTAGAAGCGCTACAGGCACGAGAATTGGTTGCAAAGTTGCGGGGGAAGGAACTTAGACCCCAAGCAGTTGGCCGTGTAGAAAACCGCACCCTCTTAAATATTCCTGTCCGTATCTACACACCAGAGGGGAGTACACCCTTACCCGTGCTGGTCTACTTTCATGGTGGCGGCTGGGTGCTGGGAAACCTAGATGCGGCAGATAATATTTGTCGCTCTCTAGCTAATGGCGCGGGGTGCATAGTGGTTTCGGTGGATTACCGACTGGCACCAGAACACAAGTTTCCTGCCGCAGTGGAAGATGCCTATGCTGTGACTAACTGGGTAGCAAAAAATGCTGCTACTCTTCATGGCGATTCTACTCGCATTGCTGTGGGAGGAGATAGCGCTGGGGGCAATTTAGCCGCAGCGGTGGCACTGATGGCACGAGATCAAGGTGAGCCATCACTGGTGTACCAACTCTTGATTTACCCAGTAACTCAGTATGGATTTGAAACCAAGTCATACCATGAATATGGGCAGGGTGGCTTTGGTCTGACAAAAGAGGAAATGGTCTGGTTCTGGCATCACTATCTCGCCGATGCAGCCGATGGACAAAATCCTTACGCCTCACCACTATTAGCTAATACTCTTACTAAGCTGCCGCCAGCGTGCATCATCACCGCGGAGTGCGACGTGTTACGGGATGAAGCAGAAGCTTATGCAGCGCGCTTGCAGTCTGCGGGGGTATCAGTGCAGCAGCATCGGTATGATGGCATGATTCACACCTTTGTAGGTATGGGAGCAGTGCTAGACCGGGGGAAGCAGGCGCTTGCAGACATAGCAGCCGAACTACGCATAGCTTTGGCTACTTAACTTAGTGGAATGTCATAAGGGAGGCGATCGCTACTCAAACCCATGAATATCTAGATTCAAAAGCATACATAGCATAAAAGACAATACTAGCAATAGAAGCAACGATGATGGCTCAGTTAATACTTTAAGCTTTAAGTTTGACAAGACTCTTTACCTCTTACATGGCATATAAATCAGCTGCATTCCTACTTTTCCCGCTTCCTCTCTCCTGCGGTTATACCTGGAATTAGCCGCCATCCCTAGCCTTTGATTCCTTAGTTCTATCCCATCTCAAAAGCTTACTAGGACAAGGTGACGGTTTAATCACACTCATATAACATTACTGCGATCGCATCTCTAGTTTCGCAAGGTTATTTCATTTTCTGGCTTTGTGACTCAAACGATGGCTAAGTATGCCAATTAACAAAGCCCCAACAATACCCAGAAATAAAAATAGTATCTTATCATTAGGTTGATGAAATGTTTCTGAAGCAAGCAGGTATCCCATGCCAGCCATTCCTCCTAAAACAACGAGCCTAAAGAAGTCTACATACAAATGACTTGGGCTATTAGTTTTTCTAAAATCTCGCCAAAAAGTAATTGTATCTAAAATTAGAAAAGAGCCAATTGCTGAAAAAATCAATAAACCGACGGCATATTTCATGTTTTTATCTTTTGTAGAAAAGTTGCAATACGGGCGTTTTACAGTGATTGCTACTATCGCCTAGAGCCATACTTATTCAATCTAAAACTAGGATAGTCTTATCCCAAGCTGATTTTATTGTAATAACAGCTTACAGCAGGTGCGAAACATCTTACTTAACTTTCAGGCTCACTATTGATTTCAATCTCAAAAGTTTCCTCATTAATCTCTAGGAAAAGCACATTAGGCTGACAGCAAACTTGACAATCTTCCACATATGACTGCTGCGTTCCGGCGCTTAAATCAACGAAAGCCAAATTCGGTTCACCACAGTAAGCGCAGCTATACTCAGTTGTGTTTTGCATTTTGATAGCTAGGAGAAATTAAGGTAAAACTACGCTTGTAAGCTAGTTATAAAACAGATTATAGACGGCGATCGCTCTTAATTTATACTCCTGTCTGTAATTTACTATTTTGCTTATGCTTTGATTGGCTCAGAGGTAGAATCCAGGGCTATAAGCCTTGTCGTTACCCACATCTTACCAACTCTTTGACGATGTCAATCTAAAATCTAAAATTGTTGAGTCCGCCAGAGACTTAAGCCTCTGGCTAATAGCTTAAGTCCACGCTTTGTGAACTGAAAGTTTTTCCTCAGCCCTCTTTTAGAGGATTTTGCTATTAGCCGGGGGTTTTAACCCCTGGCTTGGTAACAGAGGGAGAGAAAATGATGAGACGAATCAAGGTCTATCTTGCAAGGCTCTAAACTGTTCCTCATCAATGCGCCCCGCTTGATATAGCGTTTCTGTAATTTCAGAGATAGTTAAAACCGCATGAGCCTGATAACCATTTTCTCTGAGCTTGTCTTTCACCCCTTGCTCATGATCCATAAACACCACAATGTCATGAATATTTAATCCAGCCGATTTAAGCTTTTGCGCCCCTTCCATTGCACTTTTGCCACTGATAAGAATGTCATCCACCACCACAACAGTTTCGCCAGGATGGAAGTTACCCTCAATCAGCCGCCGAGTTCCATGAGCTTTTACCTCCTTGCGTGGAAAAATCATCGGGCGATTGAGGCGTAATGATAACCCCGTGGCAGTGGGCAAAGAACCATAGGGAATGCCTGCAATACGGTCAAAGCTGAGGTGTTTGAGAATATCCGCATAGGCGCTAAGAATTTGATGGAAAATTTGAGGATTAGAGATAATTTTGCGTAGGTCAATGTAATAAGGAAAAGTGGCTCCAGAAGCTTGGACAAAGTTGCCAAACATAATGCAGCCGATGTCATAGAGCTGCAAAATTAAGTCGAATTGGGGGTGCTGATTTAATAAACAAACGTCGGGCATCCACAAGTCACAGGTATAACCCTCACGGATCACCTGGGTTCTCGCTTGATTAACCTCCTCGCGCAGAGACGCGATTTCCTCCCCTATATGCTTATTAATCAACATATCTAGAGGCACGGGGATGAGCAATCCGTCACCGTTGGCGTTCAAGCCAGCTGCTAGAGTCTGGGTAAGGTCGCCGCCTTCTGCCCAGATGCTACGAGCCAAGATAAATCTTTCTGGAGCAACTGCACGAATTCTAGCCAGGACATCAGGTACTGTGGTTCCTACTTCCAGACCAAGTTGTTCTGGAGTTCCCCAAGTTTTTGATTCTTTGACCACCTGCAAGTAAAGAGGAGACTCGCTTGTGGGAAACTCTTGCAAAGCTACTGCCGCGGGATTAGAAGTACAGCACAGGATAAAAACCGCCTTACCGGGGTAAACCAAAAAAGGCGCTACATGGTCTTGCCCTGCATAAGGACTCAAAGTTATAGCATCGACCTGCCACTGTGCAAAAACAGTCTGAGCTAAGATGGTGCTGGTGTTGAGATCGCCGTGCTTGGCATCCAAAATAATTGGAATATGCGCCGGGATAGCTGCCAAAGTTTGGTGAAGTAGTTCCAGCCCCTGAGCGCCCAAAGCTTCATAAAAACCGAGTGTGGGCTTATAGGCACAAACCAGATCAGATGTTTCTGTGATGATGAATTGCAGCCATTCCCACAAGCTATTAATAATGCTTTCAGAGTCATCTGGGGAGCCGTAATGGGTGGGCATCATCTCTGGATTTGGATCGAGTCCCACAAAAAGCAAGCTTTGATTACGTGCGATCGCCCCATTCAATTTATCGAAAAAGTTCATCTTATATTTCTCCGAGAGACTCCCGCTGAAACGCTGCGCGTTCTAGCGGTGAGAGGTTTCTTGAGCGCTAGTTGAGTGCGGTTGCTCCTGCTGCGCCGCCAAAGATTTTCTCCATAAACTGACTACCTAACTGTCAAAGATAGTAGATAGGGAGGGACAAGGAGGACAAGGGAAAGATCAAAGTATTATGTATGAACGGAACTTGGGATCAACCTTTTTCCCAGCATCTGACTCCACAGCCCCTATTTGTCAGGCGTTTTCACAGGCTGAGAATTTGTAAGAGCAACTTCTTTGCTGAACTTATCCCTCCTCACTAATCTCATAACAGACTTTTACAGAGAAGGTGGCGGGTGTGGACTGAGGCACTAAGCTAGAAGAAAGAGCAATTGCATATACCCCCATGAAAGATGAAGATAAGACCAAAGAGCAACTCATCAACGAGTTGAGGGAGATGCGCCAGCGGCTTGTTGAATTAGAAAAATCAGAAAACAAGTTAAAGCAGGTTGAGAACGTCTTGCAGCAAGAACGGAACTTGGTTGCTAGCCTTCTCGATACAACTGACTCTTTAATCCGCAACTTTGTCGGAGCAGTCCTTGATGTCGATAATGCCTTAATCGTGGTTCTAGATCCTCAAGGGCGAATTCTCAACTTCAATACTACCTTCGAGCAGATGACGTACTACTCATCGGCTGAAGTCAGAGGTAAGTATATTTGGGATCTCGTCGCCGTTTCCGAAGATATGGAGAAGGTAAGAGCTACTATCAAGGAGATAAAGGCGGATAATAATGCAAAGCACATAGACTGCTCTTGGCTAATGAAGGATGATTTGTGCAGACAGATCTCCTGGTCATATATGACCATACAAGCTCCTAATAGCTCGGTCGATTACATTTTGGCGACTGGTGTTGACATTACCGATAAAAAGCTTGCGGAAGCAGAAATTATTGATGATCTGCAAAAGGAAAAAGATCTCAACCAGCTGAAGTCTCGCTTTGTCTCTATTGCCTCCCATGAGTATCGCACCCCACTTGCTACAATTCGCATGTCTAGCGAGTTACTTGAAAAGTACAGCCACAAGTTGAGTGAGGAGAGGAAATATCAAGAATTCAATCGCATTAAAGCTGCTGTCAACCGGATGAGTGAGTTGATTGATGACGTTCTGCTGATTACTAAAGCAGAATCCCGCTTTCAAGAGTTTAACCCAACAAACATCGATCTAGAAAAAGTCTGCGGCGATCTAGTGGAAGAAATAGAACAAAGTACTCGCAGCCATCATAAAATTGCCTTTAGCAACCACTGTTTATCTACAAAAGCTTGTATGGATGAAAGGTTGTTACGGCATATCCTGACAAATTTGCTCTCAAACGCCATAAAGTATTCACCTAAAGGTAGTACGGTTAATTTTGAACTAGCTTGTCAGGATGGAGAGGTAATATTTAAAATCAAAGACCCCGGCATTGGTATTCCTATTGAAGATCAACAACGACTTTTTGAGCCATTTCATCGCGCCAAAAATGTTGGTAAAATACCTGGCACAGGACTTGGTCTATCAATTGTAAAAAGCTTGGTGGATTTACATCGTGGGCAAATCAACATTGAAAGTGAAATTGGCGTTGGTACGACTTTTATAGTAACTCTTCCTTTAAATAGTGTAGTAGAAATAAATTACAAATGTGTAAATGATTGAAAATAAATCATTATTTTAGACAAAACTTCCCAAGTTAAGCTAAAATATCAAATTGTTTGTAATGTTAGCATTAAAAATCAACATTGCTTTTAAGATAACTATCTATTTTTGTATTTCCATTGATTGTATAGTATACCAAGAGCATAAAAAGTATTAAATACTAAGAATAAACGGAGCGATTACATCTGTAAATGAAAATTAAATGGCTTACAGCAACGGGTAAACCTTTTGGTTTTATACTTCTTTTACTCAGCACCCAACTTCTCGCTGGGCAAAGAGCCACAGCCAAAAATACTTTTGGTTCGCAAACAGACAATTTTATTGTTTCGGCGGAAGCATCTTCTGGTACTCAGGCTCAATCTCCGTCAGCCATTTGCCCAGCACAGCTGGGAGACGCGATTGATGCAGTCACAAACCGCCCCCAATTTGCCCGCTCTCGTTGGGGGATTTTAATTCAAAAATTGTCCTCCTCTGACACGCTTTATGCCCGCGATCGCTCCCGCTACTTCATACCAGCCTCTAATGTAAAGTTGTTCACAACAGCAGCAGCCTTACGCCAGCTAGGCCCCCAGTTCCGGATTCGCACATCGGTTTATAGCGCCAGTGCCGATCCCAACGTGAAATCTTTGCGTCTAGTAGGACGGGGCGACCCCAGTTTGACAGATGCCCAGTTGACAGAATTGGCACAACAGCTGAAGCGTCAGGGTTATCAGCAGGTACAGCAATTGCTTGTCTCCGATGGTTACTTTAAAGGATCAATCGTTAACCCTAGCTGGGAATGGGGAGATCTTCAGGCAAATTATGGCGCGCCAGTAAACAGCTTAATTTTGAATCAAAATGCTGTGGGGCTAACAATATTACCCCAAGCCCTGGGGCGTCCCCTACGGCTGGGCTGGGATGATCCCATAGGCGGCAGTGGGTGGCAGCTGGAAAATAATACAGTAACATCTGCACCAGGGTCACAGGCGTCTCTTGAGACTATGGGTTTCGTGGGCAAGCCAGTATTGCGAGTTACAGGTCAGCTGCCTGTTGGTGCTGAACCTAATACGGTTTCTCTAGCGGTTCTTGACCCAGCGGAATATTTTTTACGGCACCTTCAGGCAGCACTGGCATTACAGCAAATTAATGTTACACAGGCACGGGTGGTGTCTAGCCCAGAGACTGGTAATCAACGGGAATTGGCAGCAGTTGAATCTCCGCCGCTTGCCGCTTTGTTGATGGAGACTAACCAAAACAGTAATAATCTCTATGCAGAGGCGTTATTGCGATCGCTTGGTGCCACAAAAACAGGGGCAGCGAATGTTTCGCCTGTACAGAATTCTGCTTCAGAAGGCTTGGCTGTTGTCAAACAAACATTAACTGCATTAGGCGTTGACCCAAAAAGCTATATCCTGGCTGATGGTTCTGGGCTTTCTCGTCATAATTTGGTCACTCCAGATGCGATCGCGCAAACTTTAAAGGCAATGGCACAGTCCCCAACGGCAGAAGCTTACCGGGCGTCTCTTCCAGTTGCTGGTGTTAGCGGCACGCTACAAAATCGCTTTCGCAATACTCCAGCCCAAGGTATTCTCCAAGCGAAGACAGGAACAATGAGCGGCGTTGTAGCTTTGTCGGGCTATCTAAATCCCCCAGGTTATCAACCGCTAGTTGTTAGCATTATCGCCAATCAATCCGACCTGCCTGCTGCAACAACACGTCAAGCAATTGATGAAATTGTTCTGCTTCTGACTCGCTTGCACCGTTGTTAACCTAGATGGCCCAACGAGCCAAAGCCCATTCTTCTTGCTACCAAGATGGCGCATCCTTCCATCGCTCGAAAGCTGTACAAGAGTATTGGCAACAGTGGCAGGAGATGGGCTTATTCATTTTCTTCTTCCCGCCCAAAGTGACACAAGAGAGTTAAGTTGCGATCGCCGAAGGCGGGTCTTCGACCATCGCGCAGCGTCTTCGTAGGAGAATCGCCTCCCCTAGTTCTCCCCGATTACTCTCTAACTTGAAAAACATCAAGTCAAAAGCCTGCATCAACATCCTAAAAATTAATTTGGCAGCACCCGAACTAAACAAGCGAGTCATCCTACTCCCAAACTTATGCTCATGCGATGCATCGCTTTTTCAGCCAATCTATCAACTTGCAATTAAGGAGAATTTATATGCCGTTTTTGATTACCAAAACCCAGTTGAGTTCGCGATTTATTACCCAAATGGTAGCTTGTGGTTTGACCTTAGGAACTCTACTGCCAACGCCTACTCAGGCACAGACTCAGGGTTGGAATTTTGAACCCTCTACAATGACTAATGTCAATGGTACCCTATTCTTTCGTGCCTATAACCCAACTACTGGGTGGGAACTGTGGAAGAGTGATGGCACTACTGCTGGCACCACTATGGTCAAGGATATCTATCCGGGGAGTAGTAATTCTTCCCCATCTAATCTGACCAACGTCAATGGCACTCTACACTTTCGTGCCTATAACCCAACAACTGGTAACGAGTTGTGGAAGAGTGATGGCACTACTGCTGGCACTGTTTTGGTCAAGGATATCTATCCGGGGAGTAATAGTTCTTCCCCCTTTAATCTGACCAATGCTAATGGCACTCTATACTTTAATGCCTACAGCCCGACAACGGGCAGCGAGTTATGGAAGAGTAATGGCACAGCTATTGGGACTGTCTTAGTTAAAGACTTAGTTCCAGCTTCTGGAAGTTCTCATCCAGAGAACTTGATCAACGTCAATGGCACTGTATACTTTCGTGCCTACAACTCAACAATTGGTAGCGAGTTGTGGAAGAGTGATGGCACTACTGCTGGCACTGTCTTAGTCAAAGACTTAGTTCCCGGCTCTAGTAGTTCTTACCTGTATAACCTGACTAGCATTAATAACTCCCTTTACTTTACTCTCAACAACTCAACAAATGGTACTGAGCTATGGAAGAGTAATGGTACTGACGCCAGCACTGTCCTAGTTAAGGACATCAATCCAGGTTCTGGTGCTTCTAGCCCGTCTTACCTAACCAACCTTAATGGCTCCCTATACTTTCGTGCCTACAACCCAACAACTGGTAACGAGTTGTGGAAGAGTAATGGCACTAGTGCTGGCACTGTCGCAGTTAAGGACATCTATCCAGGTTCTAATAGTTCTACTCCGTCTTACCTGACTAACGCCAATGGTACCCTGTACTTTAGTGCTAACCAGTCAATGACTGGTAGCGAGTTGTGGAAGAGTGATGGCACTAGTGGTGGCACTGTTTTGGTCAAGGATATCCTTCCCGGGTCAGGTAGTTCTAGCCCATCTTACTTGACTAACGTTAATGGCACTGTGTACTTCCGTGCCTACAACCCAACAACTGGTAACGAGTTGTGGAAGAGTGATGGCACTAGTGGTGGCACTGTTTTGGTCAAGGATATCCTTCCCGGGTCAGGTAGTTCTACCCTGTATAACCTAACTAACGTCAATGGCACCCTGTACTTTGGTGTTTATAATCAAACAACTTCTAAATATGATCTCTGGAAGAGTAACGGGACTGGCGCTAGCACTGTCAAAATTTATCCATAACTTATAAGTAGCTCCACCTAATTATTTGTAGGATGGGTAGAGCGCTCTTGGTTACCCATAAACCCCTTGAGATGGTTGGGTTTCGTTCCTCAACTACAGGGGGTCAGGGTTGCGTCAGATTACCTGATAGTTCCTGAATTTTTTGCCGTACTCCTGATATAGAAAGACCCTGAAACGCTTGAGCTTCTTTTCTTACGAATTTTACACGCCCTGAAGCATAACCGACTACTTGAAATACACCTGGCTTTGCAGAAGGTTTAAATAACTTGTCTCATACTGTGAGAAGTCTAACTCAACTTACAGTCTGTGATACCTGCAATTCTTGTGTTAGGGTCATAGTAATCCTTCAAAATTACTTGATTAGCGCTTTTATCGCTAGTAGGAATAAAGTCAAATTCTGGCTTATTGAATTTTGTGCGTGCGTTATCAATAGCTGTTATGTAGGATGAATGAAATGTATCTTTTCGATAATCGTAGGTATCAGCATTTTGTCAGCGAATAGCTACGCAATCAAAGCAAAAAACTCTGTGCGCTGATGCTTCAGGAACCAAAATAAATGGTGCAAATCCAGAAAAAAGTGGGAGTGGACTCAAGCGTTTAAACGAGAGTCCGTGTAGCCGTGCCTAGACGGCGTTAGGCTGCGTAAGTTTTATTTCAGTAACCGCCTTCTTCTTCGTATTCCGGTTGTTTAGTTTTTTCAGGGAGGTTGAGCTTAGGAGCTTTGTAAGGTTGAGGCTTAACGTCGTCAGCCCAAGCATCTCCTTCTACTACTACGTCGTCTTCGTAATCGTATTCCTCTTCGTCGGGTTCGGGTTGAGCATAAGCTTGCTTCTTATACTGATGTCGCCTTGAGGTATCTGTTGATGCTGCGCTCCAGTTATCCTCTTCTACGTCCTCTTCATAGTAAATTGATTCCGACTGCCGCCGAAGCTGTGGCTGAGGCCGTGGTTCTTCCCAATCATCCTCATTCCAGGAATCTTGAACCACAGTTGTAGAAGTGCGAATTTTTGTTGGTGTGTTAATGGGGATTCCAGTTCCTAGTTGATTATCTGGTCGAACTTGCGGCGTCAAGTAAGCTTCATCTTCGTCGCGTTCCCAAGGCGCTCTGCTGATGCCTAGGCGCTCCATAATTCCTACTGTTAGCTGATTGAGCCGCTCTTCGGAGCCTTCAAACACTATCAATCGATTTGGACCTGAGCTAACGATTTCCTCAATTGGCAGCTCATAGGTACTAAGAACTTGGTCGGGAATTTGCGGAATCCCTATAGAAGCAATGATTAAGGAGGAAACTTTGCCGTTATTAACGTTGTACTTGAAGCCACGCACTCGTCCCAACAGTTCCCCGGTTTCTGTGATCACTTCGCTGTTGATGAGGTTGCTGTAGGCATCAACGTCAATGTCTTCAATGATGTTTTCATCATCAACTAAGATGACATCGCCCATTTGACGGATGCTGCTGAGGAACATATATCGAGGCATCCCAGCTATCGAGATCAGGTTATCTCGTAAACCGAGAGCCACAACTTCCCGCCTGTCAATGTCTACCAATAGCTCCTTAACGACTCCCAGCCGCTTAGCGCTGTCGAGAGTAACAACTGGTGTATTTATGATGTCGGAGCGGTGACTGATTTGTTCAAATGTCATTGGAGGTAGAATCCCGATCTCGAATTCTATAAATATTAATATTAATCAAATCATACAGAGACTTTTGGAGACTGTATTTTCAGTCCCAAAACTTGAGTATAGGCCCCTCGCGCCTGGGTGACGCCTATAGTCCGCTCTGATGACTCAATCATGGGGCGTCGGAGACTCACAACAATAAACTGCGCTTGTTGTGCTTGTTGTTTGATCATTCTAGCTAATCGCTCTACGTTTGCCCCGTCGAGGAACATATCGACTTCATCAAAGGCGTAAAAAGGAGAGGGGCGGTAGCGTTGCAGGGCAAAAATAAAGCTAAGAGCAGTTAAGGATTTTTCTCCCCCGGACATGGAGGCAAGACGCTGCACAGGTTTGCCTTTGGGGTGGGCAACTAGGTTGAGACCGCCGTTAAAGGGGTCTTGGGGGTCATCGAGTTGCAGGTAGCCATCGCCATCCGAGAGTTCAGCAAAAATTATCTGGAAGTTTTGATTTACGGCGTCAAAGGCTTCCTTAAAAGCACGTAGTCGCAGGGTTGTGAAGTTTTCAATCCGCAACAGCAGTTCGGTGCGCTCAGCTTCTAGGGTGGTTAATTTCTCGGTGAGTTCCTCAAGGCGGGTAGTGGTGCGATCATATTCTTCCAGCGCCAGCATATTGACTGGTTCCATTGCCTGGAGGCGTTTGGTGAGCGATCGCATTTGCCCTTGTAAAGATGCCAAATCTCCTGTCTCTACATTGTCTGGAACTGTGGGCAGAGGGTCGGGCAATTCCGCTTCCTGGGCTTGCAACTGAGTTTGCAGGGCAGCGAGTTCCTCACGACGAGTTTGTTGGGTTTCCTGGAGTTTTTGCAGCTGCCATTCCAGCTGTTGCTGGGATAGATGGCGTTCTCGCAGTTTTTGTTCAGCGCGATCGCGCTGCTGCTTTTCTTCTCCTAACTTGTGTTCCAGTTGAGCCAAGGAAGCTTGAGTTTGAGCAATTTGCTCGCTTATCGCTGACAGCTGTCTTGAGGTTGTATGCAACTTCTCTACGATGCCTTTCTCCTGCCCTTTGTATTCTTCTTGGCGCTGATGCGATTCCTGAATTTTTTCTTGCAGGCGCTGGTGCTGATTTTCCAGATCTTTTAATCTTTGCTCGGCGCTGCGGAGAGCTTGTTCCCGCTCATTCAGCTGAGTTTCCTGAACTTTGATAATTGCTTGAATTTGTTGCCACTCACTGTGAGTTTGAGACTGTTCTAGTTCTGCCAGCGCTTGCCTAAGTTTTGTCAGCTGGGCAACTTGCGCGGGTAACTCTATATCTAAGGCTTGCAGGCGAGATTGGGCTGCCTCTAGTTCCTGGGTATTTTTGGCGAGTTGCGATCGCAACTGTTCAGCTTGAGCAGTTATACTTTTAATTTCTTTCTGTAACTGTTCAAAGTGCAGCTGAGTTTCCCGCCGCTGTTGCTTCGCCTCTGTCAGTTCTTGACTTAGATGTTTTGTTTTTGCACTAACAGAATTAATCACCTCGCCACAACGCTCTAGAATCTGCTCAATGTCTTGCAGCCGATTTCTTAGGGCAGTTGCTTCAGCGGATTCGCTGGGGTCACTTGTACCAAAGCGCAGGCCAGAACGTTGGCTACTACTGCCACCAGTCATAGCGCCGCTGGCTTCTAGGAGTTCGCCATCTAGGGTGACAATACGATATTGACCGAGGTAGCTGCGGGCTGTTTCCAGTGTTTCAAAGACAACTGTACTGCCGAAAACATAAGCGAAGACATCACGGTAACGGCGATCGCATTCAATCAAGTTAACGGCATAGTCAATAAATCCGTTGGCATAACGCAAAGCCACTGTGGGGGATAATCGCGACGGCTGTATTTTATTCAGAGGCAAGAATGTAGCTCGTCCAGCCCGTTTTTGTTTCAGCAGTTCAATCGCTGCTGCTGCCACAGCATCATCTTCAACCACCAAATTCCCCAGACGCCCACCAGCAGATGTTTCTAAAGCTAGTTGGTAACTCTGTTCAACTCGACCCAACTGGGCAACTAACCCACAGATACCGCGTATTCCCGCTTGCAGAATGACTTTGGTGGCGAAGGTGCCTTGAGCTTCTTGCTGGGCTTGAGCTTGAGCTTCTAATTTATCCAACTGGCGTTGTTTGTCTCGTTGCTCAGAAAGCAGGCGATGATGAGTTTCCTGTTGGATTTCCAGTTCTTGTTCTGTCGCTGCCAGAGATTGGGCTAATAATTGGATTTCTTGAGAAGATGCCGTTAATTTCTGCTCTAAATCAACTACATAAATTTGTTTTGCCGCCAGATCCGGATCTGTTACTTGTAATAGCTGGTTTTGCTCGGCTATTTTCTGCGCTAGCTGGGTATGACGCTCTCTTAATTGAGCTTGCTCTGTACGTTGGGGATCGATAGTTTGCAGTAATGTTTCAATTTGACGACTAAGGGCGGTTTGTTGCTGTACCCAAGCTTCAGAAGCTTGGGCTATCGCACTGGCATTGTCTCGGCTTTGGTTGAGGACTTGCTGCGCTTGATCTCGCGCCACCCGTAGAGACACAATATCCTGCGTTTCTACAGCGTTTTGTTCTTGAGCCAGCTGTTCTAGGGTTTGCTGGTGCTGTTGAATTTCCCGCTGGGTATCGTGCAGACGCTTCTGAGTTTCTTGAGCAGATGTTTCCAATTCCCTTTGCTGGCGTTGTAGTTGACGCCGTTCCGCTTCCTGAGTCGCCAGAGTTGATTGCAGGGCGAGAAGTTCTTCTTCTCCTAAAGCTTTGACACGAGCATTTAGCTGGTCGAGTTCAGCCGTTGCTTGCTGAATTTCTGCTTTCAGCTGAGTTAGCTGGGCTGTTAGTTCGGTACTGGTGCGATCGCCTGCGGCTATTTGCTCCTGAAGTTGCCATTCTTGTTTTTGGAGCGATCGCCATTTGAGAACTGCTTCCCACTGTGCCTTTTCCTGGAGTTCAGCTCTTAACTTTTGGTATTTTTCGGCTTTGACGCGGTCTTGAGAGAGGCGATCGCGCTGGGCAATCAATTCTACTTCCACAATCCGGCACTTATCTTCCCGTTCCTTAACCGCTTCTAACGTTTCCTTCGCCTGAACAATCTTGCGGTCAAACGCTGCCACCCCAGCTAATTCGTCGATAATCTCCCGGCGTTCCCGCGAGTTCATAGAAATAATGCTAGTGACATCCCCTTGCAGTACTACGTTGTAGCCTTCTGGATAAATCCGCAGTTGATTGAGTTGTTCGTGGAGTTCAGTAAGAGTACAAGATTCACCATTAATGTAGTAATTCGAGGTGTAAGTACCCTGCTGGGTAACTCGTAACTTGCGGGTGACACTCCACTCTGAAGAGAGTTTTGAGTTTTGAGTTTTGAGTTCTGAGTTGGAAACTAAGGAAGTAGATAATTCTCCCTTATCGCCTTCTTCTTCAGGTGCTTGAAGTGCATCAGTGATGTCAAACGTGACTGTGACGCTGGTTTCTACAGTGCCGCGATGGGGTTGGTTGTGGTTGACTAAATCAGGTAGGCGTTCTGCCCGCATCCCTTTAGAACTAGCAAGTCCGAGGCAAAATAGCAGAGCGTCGAGAATATTCGATTTGCCTGAACCATTTGGCCCAGAAACAACAGTAAACCCCGGCAACAGGGGAATTTGGGTGGTGCCGCCGAATGATTTGAAGTGCGAGAGTTCCAGGCGCTTGACGTGAACCATGTGCGCTGGCTATGTAGGCGAGTGCGGATAGGTACAAGTGTATCAGTCTAACGATTCAAGAGCAGGTTAACACAGCTGGTATTGTCGGGGTCAATATTAAGGCAGGATAGCAGGGAAGGGCGATTAGCTTTTAGCAGATAGCTAATTGCTTGGTCAGTCATAAAATTTTAAAAAATATAGCAGTCCCCATCAAGGCTCTTGACAATCGACAAGAGCCTTTATGCACCCAGATCTGCTGTTATAACTGCCTAATTGCTAAAAGCTAACTGCTAATTACTATTTATGAAAATTCGGGATATCGGGGAACAGGGTCTTTTAGAACGATTGCAGCGCTTCTGTCCACCAGGAATGGTGGGGGATGATGCGGCAGTGCTAGCTACGACTCCAGGGCGATCGCTCGTCGTCACAACTGATGTACTAGTGGATAAAGTGCATTTTAGCGATCGCACCACTGCTCCAGAAGATGCCGGTTGGCGTGCAGCTGCCGCGAATTTATCTGATTTAGCGGCAATGGGGGCTTCCCCTCTGGGAATCACCGTCGGTCTTGGCGTTCCCAGCGATTTATCCGTTAACTGGGTAGAGCAGCTCTACCAAGGACTAACAGCTTGCCTGCAACAGTACGACACTAGCATCGTCGGGGGCGATATTTGTCGGTCGCCAGTCATTACTGTGGCAATTACTGCCTTTGGCGAGGCGTCCCCCAATCGTCTTATCCGGCGGTCAGTTGCTCAGTTAGGGGATGCAATTGTTGTTACCGGAGTCCACGGCGCGGCGCGGGCTGGCTTGGAATTGCTGCTACATCCCGAGCTAGGCCAGCATCTGAGTGACGGCGATAGAATGTCTTTAATCCAGGCTCACCAGCGACCTAAACCCCGTCTGGATGTATTACCTGTCCTCTGGGATATTTTAGACTCCCAATCCAAAATCCAAAATCCAAAATCCAAAATTCAAGTAGCTGGTATGGACAGCAGCGACGGTCTGGCAGACGCCATCGTGCAGATTTGCCGCTGTAGTGGCGTCGGTGCTTTCATTGAGCGCAGTAAGATTACCATCCCACCTGCTCTCTCGCAGCTAATTTCACCAGAGCAAGCCTTAAACTGGGCTTTATATGGGGGCGAAGACTTTGAACTTGTGCTGTGTCTGCCGCCAGAAAAAGCCCAGCCGTTGGTAGAACGACTGGGTAATGGAGCAGCTATTGTGGGAGCGATCGCGCCACGCGCACGCTACGCCAACGCAACTAGCTCAGAGATATTGTTAGTAGACTCTAGCCGCGTCTATCCCGATGAGCACCTAACTCTCACTCAAGGCTTTCAGCATTTTTGAATTAGGTGCTAGTTGGTAATAGCAATGAAAGTTATGAGTCCTGAGTCCTAAGTTAAAAAAAAAGTTATTGAATTCAAAACTCAAAACTCAAAACTCAAAACTCTAACTGACCCACTTCTTACCAACCAGTTCAGCAAGATCGACAACCCGCTGGCTGTACCCCCACTCGTTGTCGTACCAGGAAACAACCTTAACCATGTCACCACCCATGACCATTGTCAGGTTAGCATCCACAATCGAAGAAGCATCAGTTCCGCGATAATCGGACGATACAAGCGGCAAATCGCTGTATTCTAGAATCCCCTTCATTTCACCCTCAGCCGCTCCTTGGAGCGCCTTGTTCACTTCTTCAGCGAAGGTCTGCTTCTGAACCTGAATTACCAAATCCACAACGGAAACGTTAGGAGTCGGTACCCGTAGGGCAATTCCATTCAGCTTACCTTTGAGTTCTGGTAGTACCAAAGCCACAGCTTTAGCTGCACCTGTTGAGGTAGGAACAATGTTCATTGCTGCTGCCCGTGCCCGACGCAAATCCCGGTGAGAAGCATCCAGTAAGCGCTGGTCGCCGGTGTAGCTGTGGGTGGTGGTCATTGTGCCTTTGATAATGCCAAATTCTTCATGCAGCACTTTGGCAACAGGTGCTAAACAGTTGGTAGTACAACTGGCATTGCTGATGAGTACGTGCTTGTTGTGGTCATAGTCTTTATCGTTGACACCGACCACAAAAGTACCGTCATCATTTTTACCTGGAGCTGTAATCAAAACTTTTTTAGCTCCAGCCGTTAAATGCTTAGATGCCCCTTCCCTGCTGGTAAAGACGCCAGTAGACTCGATGACCAGATCGATTTCCCAATCTTTCCAGGGCAAGTTTTCTGGGTTGCGATCCGATGTGCATTTTGCCGTCTTACCATTTACGGTAATGGAGTTGTCATCGGCACTGATGTCAGCCTTAAACGTCCCTAGCATCGTATCGTACTTCAGCAGGTGGGCGTTGGTTCTTGGGTCAGAGGTGTCATTAATAGCGACGACTTCGATGTGGCTATTTTCTCGACCCAACCAGCATCGCATGAAGTTACGTCCGATGCGTCCAAAACCGTTGATCGCTACTCTAATCACAGCGTCTTGCCCTCAGTATACAAGCTCAGTAAATTCCTATTGATGACCCAGATCATATCGCAAAGGCTGAACAATGCGAACCCTTGGTTAGCGATGATCCCAGAAGAGTGTGGGAGTTTTTCGGCTTTATCGGCGTCCAGGTAATGGCTAGCAATGTAAATTCAGACCCCTCGCTGGCACTAAGTAACGAATAAATCTGCGATCGCGGCAGTACTGGCGAACCCGACTTGAATACATCCCCACCTTCGGCATTTCCAGCACTTTTCTCTGCCAGATGCGGTTCTTTCCCCAAGCAAGTTTGATTACTTAATAACTTTCCCCGATGTTGAGATGAACAAGACACGGAGACAAGGAGAGGAAAGACCGCAGGGCTTGTACCACTTGAGACACTACCATCGCTCTTGGCGTCCTTTTGAATCTTGGGAATAGGCGTGGAGTCCCTTGATGTGTCACAGATCACATAACCCTTTTCGAAATCAAAATAAATTTTAGGTGTAAATATAAAAACTATCTCTAGATAGACTAATCTGGGTCATAAATAGCCTAAGGTGCAACTTAACTAAACCTAGTACTAATAAAAGCTGGATACTAATTTGGCACTCTCCAGCCTAAAGCCACGACGAAGATTCTTAATTCATCGAGTAGACTTACATCAAACTGTCCTCGTGGCAGTATCCAGACCCAAAGCCTACTCAAGTACCAACTACCTAAAAGTTGCAACTCAATGCAGAGATCGATCTCTCCTTCATCGTTTAGCTTTTTTGCAGACGCCAATTCCCGTGTGCCTCACGCTACGAGTGAAAAAACAAACAAGATTGTTTTGTGTGCTTGGTGGTTGAAAATTTTACCCAGCAAATCTATATTTATTGCTGAGGCCCATATTTTCAGTTTTCCAGGTATATAAATTATTTGAGACATCCTGGCTGTTTAAAGAGCTTTCGCTGCTCTGTAAAGATGATACTGCAAGCAATAAAGCCGTTACAAAGACGCAACTTTAAACCCAGCTTCTTAGTAAATATTTCCCAGGATGTTTCTGTAAAAATGAATTCTTGATATGATAGCGCGTGTTATTGGTTAAGTCGGGTGTGGTGTGGTGTGTAAGGAGCTACAATGCAGAATTATGTTGATTTTAGCGGAAGGCCCTTCCATTTCATTGGCATTGGTGGAATCGGAATGTCAGCCTTGGCCTACGTTATAGCAAAGCGTCATCTACCTGTATCTGGATCGGATATTCGTTCTAGTCACATTACGCAGCGTTTGCAGGCAGTCGGCGCTCATATTTTTATCGGTCAAGATGCCACCAACTTAGAATTTTTTCAGCCTACGGCAGACCCAGTGCCTGAAATATTACCGGCGGCAGTGATGGGGGTGAGCCATTCTCAGGGAATGTCTTTAGGTTCCCCAAAGCAGGGTAGTGGATTGGCAACAGCAATACCATCGGCTTTCTTGCCTCAGGTAATTTGTTCAACAGCAATTGATTCTGCTAATTCCGAGTATCGAGCAGCACTAGAGAAGGGCTGTCCTATTTTTCATCGCTCGGAGTTATTGGCGGCTTTAATTCAGGATTACCAGACTATTGCAGTAGCGGGTACTCATGGCAAAACCACTACCAGCAGTATTATTGGCTATATGCTGCTACAGGCGGGCAAAGATCCCACGATTGTAGTGGGCGGTGAGGTGAATGCCTGGGAAGGCAACGCACGTGTGGGGAACAGTCCTTATCTGGTTGCGGAGGCGGATGAATCGGATGGGTCGCTGGCTAAACTTTCAGCCACTATTGGTGTGGTAACGAATATTGAACTAGATCATCCCGACCACTACGAGACGCTGGAGGACGTGATTAGCATCTTCGAGGCATTTGCCCGTCACTGTCAGACTCTGGTGGGATGTATTGATTGTGAGGTAGTCCGAAACCGCCTGCAACCAACAATCAGCTATAGCCTCCAGTGGAATAGTGGTGCTGACTACACAGTTGATTGTGTAAGTTCTAGCCCAGCCGGAATGTCCGCTCGCGTGTGGGAGCGTGGAGAAATCTTAGGACAGCTGAACTTAAAGTTGTTGGGTCAGCATAATCTCAGCAATGCGCTGGCAGCAGTGGCTGTGGGGCGCAAGTTGGGTCTGGACTTTGGGGCGATAGCGACCGCTCTTGCCACATTTGAGGGAGCGAAACGCCGATTTGAGCTGCGGGGTGAGTACAATGGCATCTCCTTTATTGATGACTATGCCCACCATCCTAGTGAAATTCTGGCAACGCTGGCAGCCGCGCGCTTGCAAGTTAAGCATTCACAACGAATTATTGCCATATTTCAGCCCCACCGCTATAGCCGGACTCTTACTTTTTTACAAGAATTTGCCCAATCCTTTCAGGATGCAGATATTGTCGTTGTTAGTGACATTTACAGTGCTGGAGAACCCGATTTAGGGCAAATTAACGGTCAACAGGTCGCAGACGTAATTGCTACTCACCACGACCAAGTACATTACCAACCCTCTCTTCCCTCAATCTGTAAGTTTCTTACAGAAAACCTTAGAACTGGCGACTTTGCCCTCTTTCTGGGGGCGGGTAACCTAAATCAGATTATTCCTGAGGTTATGGCTTTCTATCAAAAGACGGATGACAGCTTATCTTAAGTAAGAAGTGATGAATCATACTGCACGCGGTTAGAAAATTGGTTTTTGTTGTTAGTAGTTAATGGTAAGTAGTTAGTAGGAAGGCTGTCTACTAAACACTAACTACTTACCATTCCAACAATAAAGCTCGCTTTCTGACCACGAAGAGTATAATTAAAAGCTCAAAATTGAAAATTAATTTGAGCTTTCCTAGCCTCGATTTTATTGGCATTCAAGCGCGTGTATTGATTGATATGACTCTGTCCTACGATCCCTCTAGCGTTCTCAACGCTGCGACTGCTCAACAGAAAGATGCACTCAAACCGCTAGAAGTTCCCTTACCAGGAACAGACTGCGTGATCAGGTCTCATGTTTCCTTGGCCGGCCTGACATCTTTTCGAGTCGGTGGTCCCGCAGAATGGTACGTGGCTCCCCGACGCACCGAAGAGCTGCAAGCGAGTTTAGAGTGGGCTAAATCTCAAAAGTTACCGATCACTTTATTGGGTGCCGGTTCAAATTTGCTGGTGAGCGATCGCGGCATTCCCGGTTTGGCGATCTGTACTCGCCATCTACGTCAGACCCGGTTCGACCCAGAAACTGGTCAGGTAACAGCTAGCGCCGGTAAACCGATTGCTCGCCTCGCTTGGGAAGCTGCTGAACGCGGCTGGCAAGGTCTGGAATGGGCGGTTGGTATTCCTGGCACCGTAGGCGGAGCCGTAGTGATGAATGCGGGTGCCCACAGCTACTGCACTGCTGACATCCTGGTAAACACGCAGGTGATATTACCAAACGGCACTATTGAACAGCTTGCCCCTCAAGACCTCGGCTACAGCTATCGCACCTCTATTCTGCAAGGCAGCCCTTCTTTGGTTACCGAGGCTACCTTCCAACTGCGACCAGGAGCCGATCCAGCAGAGGTTATGGCAACGACCGAAAAAGATCTAGAGCAGCGTCGCACGACCCAACCTTACAACCTACCCAGCTGTGGTAGTGTTTTCCGCAATCCCCAGGGTTACCATGCGGCATGGTTGATTGAACAAACAGGTCTAAAAGGCTACCGCCTCGGCGGTGCTCAAGTGGCTCAACTACATGCAAACTTTATCCTCAACTGCGGTGGTGCCACAGCCAGCGATATCTTTGGGATCATCCGCTACGTTCAGCAGCAAGTGGAACAGCGTTGGTCTTTGCACTTAGAGCCAGAAGTGAGAATCTTGGGTGAGTTTCAACCTGCCTGAGAAAGTTGGAGAGGATTCAGGAATACTAAGATTAAGATCAACTAGCACGTCCAACTCATACAGCCGGAAATAGTCATGACAAAAGGACAAGGATTTGGCTTCGGTCTCGGAAAAATGAAAGAACTGACCGAAGCTTTCAAAAAAGCTCAGCAGGTTCAAGAAGGTGCCAAAAAGCTCCAGGAAGAACTGGAGCAAATGGAGATTGAAGGGCAGGCTGGTGATGGTCTGGTGAAAGTAATTCTCAGCGGCAACCAGGAACCCCGTCAGGTGCAAATTTCAGCGGATGCACTCAGCCAGGGAGCAGAAGCGCTTTCTCAACTCGTCACAGAGGCGATGATGGATGCTTACGAAAAGTCCACAGCAACCATGCGGGAACGCATGGAAAGCCTCACGAGTGGACTGAATCTTCCAGGACTCTAAGCAGATCTACCTGAGAGTAACAGCGTCGTCAGCTCAGGCAGATGACCAAATAATTACTAATTCGTAATTCGTAATTCGTAATTTCAGGGGTACAATCTCTCACTGATTTAGGACTTACGCATATCAACGGTAGATATGGGTTTGGTGAGGGGGTAAGGGTAGGTAATACTTACCCTTACCCTTTCAACCCGCTGAGTCACTTTCACCATTTGCGTGAGTCCTATGACTGTAACTACGAATTACGAATTATCAACTACGAATTATTTTTGATGCCCTACAAGCTAATCTTCGTTTGCCTTGGTAATATCTGCCGTTCGCCCGCAGCAGAGAACATTATGAATTATTTGATTGAGCAAGCGGGTCAAAGCTCCCACATTGTCTGTGATTCAGCTGGCACCGCCAGCTATCATGTTGGTAGTGTTCCGGATCGACGGATGGCTGTAGCCGCAGGACATCGGGGAATTAGCCTCCAGGGTCAAGCACGGCAGTTTCAAAAGTCAGACTTGGAAAATTTTGACCTGATTCTGGCAATGGATCGGGAGAACTACCGGGATATCCTTTCGCTCGACTCAACTAATCGTTATCGGGACAAGGTGCGGTTGATGTGTGACTTTTGCCAGCATCATCGGGAGCAGGAAGTGCCTGACCCATACTACGGCGGCCCAGAAGGATTCAATCGGGTGATTGACCTACTCCTCGATGCCTGCGAAGGTCTACTGGAATACGTTGTGAACCAGCAGCAGAGCGCAGTGAGCGATTAGCAAGTTCTGCTCAGACCTATCTAATTCACTAAGTGATGTTCCAGCGCAAAACGCACGAGTTCTGCTCGGTTGCCGGTTTCAGTTTTTCTCAGTAAGCTGCTGACGTACTTTTCCACTGTTCGAGAGCTTAGGTGTAGCTGGTTGCCAATTTCGACGTTAGATAGACCGATTGTCAGTAAATCCAAAACTTCCTGTTCTCGCTTGGTCAGGTTGAGGGCAGAGGGCTGAGGAACAATTGCTGGTGTTTGGTCATCGTCGGTATCCAGAGCTGACGTGGGTGGTGGTTGAATTGGCGATCGCGAATTTGTTTCTGTAGGGTAAGAAAATCGCCACTCTGAGTGAATCATCTGCGATCGCTCTAGTAAATTGCGAATCATCGCGCCCAGCTCTTGCATCTCAAAAGGTTTGGGCAGATAGAAGTCGCACCCTAATTGATAGCCGCGAATCCGTTCTGATGTACTGGAGCGCTCTGTCAAGAAGATGACTGGCAACAGGCGAAACATCGGTTGAGTCCGCACTTTCCGCACTAGGTCATAGCCATCCATACGTGGCATGGTGATATCTGTAACTATCAAGTGAGGATGATATGCCTCTACAAGGGAGAGCGCCTCTTGACCATCCTCAGCTGTGATGACTGAGTAGCCAGCCATCTCCAGATAATCGTTAACAGAAACACGTATTCCTAAGTTGTCATCTGCAACCAGGATCAGCAATGGCATGAGGTACAGACGGCTAGTATATCTACTCCTAGACTAGGCGAAGTCCACCAGAAAAACTTTAGGAACATGAGGAATTTTTTTTAAGCTCAACTTTATCCCATCGCTTGAGCATAAATAGCAAGGGGGCGATGGTCGAAGGTCGCTTCGATGGCGATCGCATCCTTGTCGGTTAGATTTAATTTCCTCCGTTTTACATTTATTGACCAACAACGGTTTGGGGCGTGTAGGTAGGGCCATTGCAACGTGGACCATCAGGTGTCCAAACAAGTTTATCCAAGAACATCTGCCGCGCTGACATATCCGTACCCCAGGCATGGTAGATGATGTATTCAGTTTCACCATCCAGACCTTCAATAATTGAGTTGTGACCGGGACCCAGAACACGACCAGGAACAGACCGCAGCACGCGCGGTCCCCCCTCATTGCCCGCATCAGAGTAAGGACCCAGCACGCTGTCCGCTACTCCATAGTCTACACCGTAGTTCTCTGTCTCCCAGCGCCCGCCGCTATAAAAGCAGTAGTAGCGACCCGCATGGAAGCGGACGCAGGGACCTTCCAATGTGTGCCAATCATAGATGCCAGCGTACATAGGGCGATTGGCTAAAAAGCGCTGCCAGTCCGAACGCGCACGCAAGACGACAACCCCTTCCCCTGCCAACTTTGTCATTGTTTCCAGCCGGTCTACCATCAGCGCCGTTCCCGCACGCACACCCCCATCAGCGTCTAAAAAATCGCGGGCGTAGAACAAGTACCACTGCCCGTCGCGATCGCAAAACGGGTGTGGATCGATGGCAAAGGGGTACACAGAGGGGTCTAGCACCGGCTCTCCAACGTCCTGATACGGTCCTAGCGGTTCATCGCTGATGGCGACGCGCAACTGATGATCCTTGTCCTCGTGTCCCACCGAGTAGTAGAGGTAAAACTTGCCGTTGCAGTAAGCAACCTCCGGTGCCCAGAAGTTATCCCCAAGGGCGGGATCTGGTCTTACCATTGCTCTACCAGCATTTTGCCAGGTAATAAAATCGTCGGAACGCAGCAGGGGAAAGACACGCTTTGCAGCAATTTCGTCTACTTGTCCTTCCGCTTCTTTAGCGCCAGTTCCGATCGCATAATATACGCCCTCGTGCTTCCAGACGAAGGGATCGGCAAAATAGCCTTGATACACCGGATTGGTATAGGTTCGTGCTTCGGTAGCAGCTTCAGGCGTTGGTTCTTTATCAGACATGCGTAGTTCCGATACTTTTTTGCTAACGGTTGCTAACAAATACACTCTCTAAGAGAGGGTGTATCAACCAATGCACGAAGGAAAATCCCTCGCGCACCATTCCAATCCCGTAGCATCTTCTGACCAGTGAGCTTGTATTTGATGATTTTTGCTCCACCTAATTTAGGAACAATTTCACCAGTCCAGCTCACTGTTTTGGAGGTATAAGCTTCGTTGACATCCAGCACTACTTTCCCAGTTTCAAAAGCTTTGTGCTTAATGAACTGCTTGAACTTGTAGTGAGATAGTGTCAACATTTGCCTTACCGACTTTGCTCTAATTCTGCGTTGAGCTTTAAGAGACATCTGAGATGTTTCAAAAGTAGGAAGCAGAATAATGTCAAAGTGGTTAACTAGGAACCGAGCAGTCTTTTTGTGTAGCTCGTCTACCAGATTTTTGATCCTTTCTCTGATGCGTGAGGCTGCGAGTTTCATTCGACGCTTCTGCTTGCATTTAGCCTTAGAGATTCTAGAAATAAGCTTATCCAAGCGGAAGCATAAACGTTGAATTCGCAGATTGGCTGCTCGCCCTAGTTCTCCAAAACTTTCTTCAGAAAAGAACGTCATAAACGTTCTGATGCCAGGGTCAAGAGCCACAGCACGTCCTTGGTTATCGGAAACAATGCGTGGCTTCTCTCTGGGGATAGCGAGATAGTAATCACCATAGGCAAACACTAAGCGACAGTCCCCAAAGCTTTGTGGTAGAGGTTCCTTGAAAGTCGCCTCTCCTAAGATGGTGTGGTAAATCCCCTGCGGCTTTACAGCCGACTTGGAAATGTAGCAAGACTGAATGGGATTCTTTCTAGACTTGAACCGCATCTTGCTAATCCCACCGCCATCTTTAAATTTTTTCTTGGCGTTACTTACAGCTTTACAGGCATCTTTGATAGCGATGGATTTAATTTGATAGGGAATAGATGAGCACCAATCTGGTAGTGCTTCTAAAATCCCTCCCTTAATTGCTTTCCAGTTCGCCTTTGTTTCTGCTTGCTGCAAGTATTCAATGGTTTTGTTGTAGACAAACCTTGCCACGCCAAACCACTTTTTAACTACCTTCTTTTGCTCTGGATTCAGATAAATTCGAGTCTTGTTTGATATATGAACTGTACTTGTCTTATCCGTGCATTCGACAAGAGAAGATGTGGAGGATGGAGAGTAAATCTTGGGTGAGTTCTGAGTTTGGGCAGTATACAGTTTGGTCGAGAACCACGACTTCTCCACCGTTTTGCTCGACCAAATACTGAATAAGCTCGAATCCAAACCTTGCGAGTCGGTCACGACAGGCAACAACAAGCGTGAGCTGATCTCCATGCATAAGTCTGTCCAGTAAGGAGCGCAATCCTTTCCGCTTGAAGTTGAGTCCTGACCCAACGTCTCGGACGATTTCTGCTCCTGGGTAGAGATACTGCATATAGGTGACTTGTCGGTCAAGGTCGTCTCGCTGCTTGGAGGAAGAGACTCGGCAATAGCAAACAGAGGCAATTCGAGCTGAATCGCCTCTGACGTAAGACTCGATATCGTAAAGTCTTTGTCCTGCTTCGTTTTTGATGCTTTTGATTTGCCCTTCATCTGCATACTTTCTCAGTGTGTTTGGACTCAAACCCAGAAACTCGACCGCTTTTCTGAGTGGAATATATGACATACCATTTAGTAACGACTGTGAGTAAATGGCAGCAAATCCGCAACTAGTTATCCACCTTGCAAGTACAACTTATCTCCAGAACCGTTAAGGCACCGAGACAGTAATATCAAATTGACACTATCCCGCCAAGTTACGCTGTAATGGGACTCAAGAAAGCTCCATTAAGATAGAGGATGGCCGATCACAAATCTTCCTCGCTCTTATCCGTTCCATCCTCTCTCTTTGTACTTCTTCCTGCTCTTGGGCACTGGAGGGCGGAAGTGAGATCAGTTTTAGTACTTGAAATTTATATAAGTTTCGGCTTTATCCTCTGGCAATTGCTCCACCACCTGGCACCGCAGCATCTGCCTCAACTGCTCCGGCAGACTCTCATAATAGTTGCGCGGGAGCGTTAAGTCCACTTTCGGTGTGTGCAGCCAATGCATGGCGTAGCCCATGACAACCATTGGTCGCGGTATACTTGTGCGATTCGGTGAACCCCGGTGCAGCGCTAGGGGCGTCCGAATCATCACATCCCCTGGCTTCATGTAAAAAGATTCCATAGGGATTTCGCCACTGGCAACCTTTTCCAGCCCCTCGTCACGCGGGATGAGGTGGGTACCACGCGCCATTTGAAACGGGCCGTTCTCTGCCGTGACTTCCACCAGTGGGAAGTTGACCGCCAGAGCGTAAAGTGGCGTTACCACTTGGTCGGAGAACAGAGGGCGATAGTCTCGGTGTATTTCCTGATAATCCGAACCCTGCACCGGCAAATCAACCCCCATCTGCACCATCACGTATTCCTGGGGAAACACCCGCTCTAAGATACCCAAAATTACTGGATTAGCGAATACATGTGTATTAGCGAAGGGGGGAACCCAGGGCAAGGTCAGATAGTAGCGAGCAATTTCGCGAGGAGCCAGCCCCCCGGGTCGGTTTTGGCGTTCTTGGAATAAGGTCTCAAATGCTTGTGCCCACTCCTGGATCAGCTCCCTGTCGAACAGGTTGCGGATAACGCAAATGCCATCTCGATTCAGTTCTTGGGTTAATTGGTCTAGGTCAGCCGCTGTTAAATTAGCACTATTTATGGTTTGAATCATTTTGCTGCTTTTCGAGTTCATGACTAAGAAGTCCAAGTCATGGCTCCGGGTGACGTGGGGTAGTATGAACATCCTTGGCCTGACGCCAGCCAGCGTAGCTAAATCAGCAGAGAATACAGGGATTTTGGCAGAAGAATCATCGATAGGATTTACGAAATAAAGCTGTAAAGCTTACTATACAAGCCCGACAAGATTTAGGCTTAATCAACCTCTGTGCTTGTAAGGTTCCTGTTTCATGTTTTTTGAGCGATCGCACGTTCTTCGCTTATGGCTCAGCCTGTCAATGCCTAATAGAGGACGTCGCTGGTATGTTTTTGGTCACAGGTGTCTGTCGCGCCGGATTGATGCCACTATTTTTAATCATAACAATAGGTGATCAATATAAATAACTCATAAAGCACTTGTATAATTTTCTTAACTGTGCTAATCCATTTCCCCAAAAGCATGCCTCTCTGAGAACTGACGCCAAAGCGCTTAGTTTTGCCCGGTACCGCCTCGGAGTTCAGTTCCCCCGTGAGAAGAGCCACCAGCCGTCTTCGGGGTTTAGCGATCGCCTGAATCAGGCTGGCAGCAGCCAGCACTTTTAAAATTATTCAAAAACATACTTTATATTTTATAGATGTTGTGCTAATGTTAATATTCGTGAGCTAAATGGGTCGGTGCCCGAGTGGTTAATGGGGGCGGACTGTAAATCCGCTGGTTATCACCTACGCTGGTTCAAATCCAGCCCGGCCCACCACTTCAAGACGAATGAGTTAGGAGTGTTGAGTTAATAGCGCAACACCCTAACTAAAAAAAATAATCTTTTGCCCGTGTAGCTCAGTGGTAGAGCGCATCCTTGGTAAGGATGAGGTCACGAGTTCAATCCTCGTCACGGGCTTGCAAAATAACGAATTTATCAGGGTTTGAGTCCTCTAAATTTGACGCGCCAGAGCATCAATAGTTATTATACTTTCCTCTATTTCTAGCATCTCTACTAAAGCTGGTATCGCCGTAATTTCATTGGATTGCTTGTCAACTTTTTGTTGTCCTAAAACTAATTGATAAGATGTAGGTCAAGCACTAACGATAAATTAGTCTATTTTTAATTCATATAAGTGAATATTTACCCTACTAAAAAATGCCCCAAAAAAGCTTTCGTACACTCACGATTTTTATAGGGTTAGGTAGAATCAAACAAAATAGTTTAACTTGCACTTAAGAGCTATAAGCTCTCAAAAAACGTAGTTATGATAGTTGAATCGAACGGGTGCGGCAGGACTCGAACCTGCGACAGGCGACTTAGAAGGTCGCTACTCTATCCACCTGAGTTACGCACCCAAAGGTTAAATTTCCTCTCCTGGACACATTTTGTCACAGTTTGAGGCTAACGGACGAAAGCAGCAGCTTTCATATATTAGTAGAATAACTGGCTTTCTAGACCAGTGAACTTAATGGTATCAAAATTTTATCCCGGCTTCTAGGCGCAAAGCCAGCCACGATGCCCGCTTACTTCAATAATCCACTCAGCCTCTCGTCTTGTTTGTCAATAGTACACTACAAGCCAGCTTGACGTACTCTCTCAGCTGCGGCTGCGTTTCATCCTCTGCATGAATGACCGAGGTTCTCACGCTAGAGTTTTATAGAGAGTTGCTAAGCAATTACAGTTACCCCCACAGTACGCCCAACCCTGTCAGGAGTCATTTGTCAGTGTCATGTTTATTTTAAAAAGGCAGCAGGTTGAAATCTCTAGCATTCAGCACCCGAAGCACGACAGGCAAATCCCGATTCTGACTTATCAAGGGCAGAGGTTTCGCTTGATTAAGGCGTTTGGTGCCAGTCAGGGAGAAGAAGCCAAAGCCTTCTGGCGAGATCTCACGGACAATCGTGGCAAAGCGTGCGTTTTGTTGGAAGAGCCGGAGCGCTACAGTATCTGGGGCAAAATTCGTCTAGAGTCGCAGGCTAATGAGGCTACTACTAGTACAAAAATAACTGTGTTGACTCAAGCTTGTCTATTGCTGCTGCAAACGGTTTTTATAGATTTAGAAGAGTTCCTAGGTGCTAGACAAGCTGGATTATTTCAAAAAGATCTGCTCGAAGTCTTTCGGCAAGGTCACTTTCCGCAAGCCGATTCGCCGAAAGCTGTAAATCACTTACTAACGATAAACCCACTCACTAGCCTCCAAGTTCCCTTGTGGGAGGAACATCATCTCATTACCCTGTTGCAAGAACTTCATCGCCTAGGGAAAGAGTATTTCGGCAATACCCACTTTGCTGAGGGAGTCAGGGGTACTTTACAAGATATGCCAGATGCTGAACAAACTCAATTTCTTGATTGGCTGAAACAATCTCTCGTTGGTAAGCTATGGGGATAATCTAGAAAAGATTTCACAAATGTGCCATGACCAGGAGCGAAATGCGATACTGGCTGGCATCAAGGTAATTGTTCAAAGTCTCCCCTTTTATAAGTGGCCTTTCTGCTTCTCCTCGCTAGCTATTCTTTTTTGAAGCCCTATGAGCAGCTCCCAAGTAGAAAAGTTATCCCGTTATCCATCGATTCTGGCAGTTGAGACAGTTGTCTATACTGGAATTCTTTGGGCTGTGCTAGCGCTGTTGTTTTTCCTTTTGTTTAGCATTCCCGTGCCTGGGGAGAAGCGTTCGCTATGGTACTTAATTGGTACCTACATTTTTGAACAGATGCCCTTTATACTCGCAGCTTTACTGTGTTTTAGAAATTGGGGCAGCCCGAATATTGCCAGTGGGCGTAATGTTTGGCTGCGAATTGGTCTGGCGATGCTGTCATTATTTATAGGAAAATTGCTGTTTGGCTGGTGGGAGATGTATTGGGGGCTAGCTCCCGATGTGTCGCCAGGATCTCTGTTTTATATAGCTTTTTATTTGTTTCTCAGCTGGGGCATGGTTCTAGTCCTTCTCCCTAGGCGTCTGAATCTTGAGATTTGGCAGTGGGTAATTGTTGCGGCGATCGCGGCAGGCGGTGTAGCCTTAGGTGTCTGGGTTTCTACTTCCACACCGCCAACTTCACAGGAATCACCCGCTGCTGTCTCGAAATCGGCAATTGTACAGGTATCTCCTGTTGCTTCCCCCAAGAAGCGGACTGCCCTAAAGGCACCAACGGTAAAACCAACGGTAAAACAGGTAATATCTGCGGCAACGAAACCTGCCCTCCAGAAGCCCCCAACAGATTCTACCTCCGAAAATCAGCCTCCCGCCTGGGCTTTATCTCTGGAAAAAAAACTCACTCCTCTGTCTCCCCCCCTGAGTTGGTTCTATGTCATTTGCGATGTTTTCCTTTTGATTATTTCCGCGCTCCTGCTGCTAGCGTTTTGGGGTGGGCGTTTTGCCCAGTCTTGGCGGATGATTGCAGCGGCAGCGTTTTCGCTCTACATTGCAGATATGTGGTTTAACTATGCACAAAATAATATTCCTGACTACCAAAGGGGCTTTATACTGGAAGTCTTTTGGGTGTTCAGCGGGGTTCTGTTTGCTATCGGTGCTGCTTTGGAATATGACACCTCCAGCCGTGCCCGCCGTAGTGGGCGTAGACGGGCTTAGGAAAGCTATATGAGTCCTAGAAAACTTTCTGATTCAGACAAACACGACATCATTAACCTGTATCGGCAACTACCAGAGACAACCTCAACTCTGGCAAGTCGCTATGGCGTCAGTAGCTCGACGATTAGCCGCCTCCTGAAAAGCAGCTTGTCAGAGAAAGAATACGACGCGCTTATACAGCAAAAGCGTACCACTCGCACCCCAAATATTGGTTTTGAGGCTCTGCCTGAGGAGACTCTGCCTGAGGAGGCTCTGCCTGAGGGGGCTCTGCCTGAGGAGACTCTGCCTGAGGAGGCTATACCTGAGGAGGCTATACCTGAGGCGGTCAGCCAGCCGCTAGCTCCTGACATTGAATTATCCGCATCAACCCTGGCTTCCAGACGCCTACGCCGCCGTTCCTCAGCGGTACCAGCAGCTATGGAAGACCAGGCGGCAGAAGCACCCATACAAAGCTTGGACATCCCGGTAGAGCCAGAGGAAACCACCATAGAATTTATTGACGAAAGAGAAGCTTCGGATGAGGCAGAAGCCAGTGGCGTAGAGGAGATGCTAGGCTCAGGCCCCGATCAAGCAGAAGTCAATGCCTTAGAGGAGATGCTAGGGGAAGATCTAAGCGATTTAGACGATGATGATGATGAGAATGATGATTTAGAAGACATCGGTGAGGACGACTGGGACGATGACACAGATGACACAGCGGACGCTGCCAGTCAGAATCAAGTAGAAACATTTATCACCGATCGCGGCGCTAACGTTCAAGTTTTACCACTATCTGAGGCATCTCTTCCTAAAACGTGCTACTTGGTAGTTGACCGCGCTGCCGAGCTAATCGCCAAGCCCCTTAAGGACTTTAGCGACCTGGGAAAAATTCCCGCCGCAGAAGTTCAACAGAAAACACTGCCGATTTTTGACAACCACAGGGTGGCTCGTCGTTTTTCCAACCGTACTCAGCGAGTGATTAAAATTCCTGATGGTAGGATGCTCCAGAAGACTTGCTCCCATCTGCAAGCAAAAGGAATTACACGGCTGCTAATTGATGGTCAGGTCTACTCGTTGTTGCACTAGTGCATAGCAGAAGCTAACCGCTAACAGCTAAAACTTGCACTGGTTCACCAGCTGGAATAAATGCTTGACCCGCTGGCAGAACCGCCAAGCCGCTAGTTTGCGCCATGTTAATTAAATTTCCTGAACTATGGCGACCACCAGCAAGCTCAAATTCATAAACACCGGCGACTAAATCCAGACGCCCCCAGAGGTAAGTTTCCCGCTGACCATCGGAGTGCAAATCGTGGCGGGAACGCGCTTGGACAAATACTGGTTCCCAATCCCCTGCCCGTCCAGAAAGTTTCTTGAGCGCTGGTTGTACAAATCGCCAAAAGCTCACCAGAGATGAAACAGGATTCCCTGGCAAACCAAAGTACAACACCGATTTCTGATTAGAGGCAGAGTCGGTTGAAAACGTGGCAACTGTCAGGGGTTTACCTGGTTTTACAGCAACGGCACGAATGTGAATTTGGGCACCTAGCTGAGCCAGAATTTCATCAACATAGTCATAGTCACCCACTGAAACGCCACCGGAGGAAAGAACGACATCGGCCGATGCCACAGCAAGTGCGATCGCATCCTTAAGTGCCTCTGGCTGATCCAAAACAATACCCATTGGCAGAGGCGTCCCGCCCATCTGTGCCACCAAGGCAGCCAAGGCGTACTGATTCGAGTCTACAATCTGACCTGGTTGCAGGGGTTGGTCGGGCGTCACCAACTCATCGCCAGTAGAAAGAATTGCCACACGGGGACGGCGGTAGACTGCCATCTGGGTACATTGGGCAGCTGCCAGTACGGCTATTTCTGGGGCTTGGAGAACTATTCCCTCAGGCAGTAGTGGTGTCCCAGCTTTGTAGAAAGCGCCCTGATGACGTACATATGCTTGAGATTCTGGTGCCGCAAGAATAAACACGCGATCGCCCTCCGCCCTTGTCTCCTCCTGCATCACCACAGTGTCTGCACCAGCTGGCATTACAGCACCCGTCAAAATACGCGCTGCCTGCCCTTGTTGAATCGAACGTTGAGGTTGGTATCCAGCTGGAATTTCTTCTACAACTTCCAACACTGCTGGTTGCTTTTCATCACAGTTTTGCACATCTGCGAATCGCACAGCATATCCATCCATCGCGGAGTTATCCCAGTGGGGAAAATCTAGATGACTTGTCACTGGTGCAGCCAGAATACGACCAGCGGCAGATGATAAGTCTACAATCTCATTGTCTTGATGTCTATCCAGAGGTTGCACTAAACCGAGAATGATTTCCTCTGCTTGTTTTACCGGCAGCATATTACTTAGCATTTCTGCTCCTGGGAAGAAAGTAATTAATCCAAACACAAGTACTTCTTAGCTATTATCTCTGGTGCTGGTTGGTAGCTAAGGTACTAATAGCTAATCGCTTAATTTTAACTCCACACCCATGTATTTGTATGGGCGAGAATTTTTAATAACGAAGTTTTACGGCAATGTTAAGAATTACCCAAAGCAGCAGTTAACTATTTTTAGCGTATGCTGAGCAACATATGTATGATGTCTTTTCTAGTTTTCATTCTCTTGAACGCGATGGGAGATGAATTATTCGCCTAGATGGTGACTGTAATTGAAAAAGTATTGTCGTGTTTTGTATAACCCAAGATTGAACATATTATTCTAGAGGTGGCAAAGCGCCAGGAGAGCTTCAAACTCTCCTGCATTCCATCCTCGAATTTGGTTCTTTTCAGTAATATAAATCAACGTCTTTTTTTACTATAATTTACGATATCACAATGAAATATTGGTGAGTGCTATACATTGAGCGGCTTTCCTGCCTGCTCCTGCTTAGAACCTATCCGCAAAGTCGTTTTAAGATATTTTTAACCACAGATAAACACAGATGAACACAGATACCAGTACATATTCAGCTACTGAAAGGGATTTTTTGGATAGGCTCTTAGGCATAGACGAGGTACTCAGCCGCAATTTCCCCTGCAATTATCCAGTCTGGACGCCCCATCTTCTATGACTACTGAACTCGCTTACACAGGAAGACCCAAAGTTCCAATTCAGCGACGGGCCGCAGCCTTCATGATTGATTTTGTGAGTGTTTGGCTAGTTACTTTGTTACTTGGGGGAAATACTCTTTCTCAACTGCTGGTTTTTATAGTGGCATGGTTGGGTATGAGAGTAGTGCTGGTGGCGAAAAACCAGGGGCAGAGCTTGGGTCGCTGGGCTTTGGATATGAAAGTTATCGATGCCAAATTTGGTAAAACACCCGGTCTTTTGGAGCTATCCAAGCGAGAGGGTCTCACTGGTTTTGGCTCCATACTGGCATTGCTTGGTCTGAGCATCGGTCTTGCTAATAGCATTTCTTTACTACTGCTGAGTGCCCCTCTGGCGGTAGATTATGGCGTGGCTTTGGCAGATTCAAGAAGCCAGCAAACACTCCATGACCGTCTGGCGCGAACGGCTGTGGTGGCGACACACCGAGGATTTTCTCTCGACTTGAGAATCAAAAAGTTGCTTGCTCAGGCTACCCGTCGCCTAAAACAATAGTAATTTGTGTATAATTACAATCCCAATGGTCAACCACCGATTGCCATATCGGTTTAGATATGGCAGGACTTGAAAAAGTCTAATTTGACCAGCCTAAGACCAAACAAGGTATACCTTATCGCCCCAGCGCTGCGACGCAAGACGTAACGCTAGGAGGCACTCTTGGGTCACAGATTGGCTGTCTGGGTTCCTCAGACAGCCAATCTGTGACCAACGGAGCTGGTAAAATACCAATGGTACTAAGTCTGGGGGCACCCCATACAGGCTGGAACAAAGACACACGCCGAGGGTAGAAATGTAGCTGTAAGGCTTGACAAGTGCTGTGTCTGCGGCGGGCAACGTCGTGGACATTAAACAAATTGCCTGTTGAGGCGTTCTGATCTGGGATTGTGTGAGCAAATGCTCACAAGTCTAGACGTGAGCCGGAGAAACAGCAAGTAATCTGCGTACATACCCGTCAGGGTTGGTCGTAGAGGATGCCAAAGGATTAAAACAGGTTGACGCGGGTTAAGCCAGTGTCCTGAATCCCAAAAGCCTAGATAACATTGGTGAAGCAAACGTAGCCCCTGGAAGCGGGGGCGTACTGCGTAAGCAGACAAGGTTTGGCTCCGGTAACCTGCCTAATGTAAAAACGGGCAACCAATTATTTACAGGAAAGCGGCATACCCCGCCCCGCTTTCCCCTCCCACCAAAAGCAAAGGTGGCGGGAGTACTCAGCGGGATTATTTCAGATGGCAGCGAAGAAGGGTGTCCGGATCATTATTACGTTGGAATGCACCGAGTGTCGCACGAATTCAAACAAGCGATCGCCCGGTGTTTCCCGCTATACAACCACAAAAAACCGCCGTAACACTACGGCACGGCTAGAAATTAAAAAGTTCTGCCCTCACTGCAACAAACACGCAGCCCACAAGGAAATTAAATAGTTCTTGTTTGTTGTTTGTTCTCAACTAACCACTGACCGCTAGCTAACAGCTGCTTATGACTTACTATCGCAAACGTCTTTCCCCCATCAAACCTGAAGACCCCATCGACTACAAAGATGTCGATTTGTTACGTAAATTCATTACCGAACGGGGTAAAATCCTGCCGCGCCGCATTACTGGTCTAACAGCGAAGCAACAACGCGACCTGGCAAAAGCAATTAAGCGATCGCGTCTTATCGCATTGTTGCCTTTCATTAACAAAGAAGGTTGACCAAAATAATTCGTAATTCGTAATTCGTAATTTGATTGGGTACATGCCCCTACTGATTGTAATTACGAATTACTAACTATCAATTACGAATTATTATTGACATTTTCCCCGACTGAGCAGTAGTTCAGTTGGGGATACCCACACTGATGTGGGTATTGCCTGCTTCTAAGTAGGTGGGCGTAATTAAATATTAATTGTGGAAGTCGGTCATCGATCGCAAAGGTGATAGGTAATGGCTGTCTTACCAATCGCCAAAAAGGGGCGGCGAAGAAGCCCCCGTGTTTCAACCAGGGTCAGAATTGCCGCCGCCCCTACGTGAAATCCCTGACAAGGGCTGGTGCGGATGAGCTTAACAATCACCAATCACCCATCACCAGCCCCAAAAGGATAAACTGGATAAGAGGTGTGCAATTAATTCTACCGGGGTAATTAAAACGGGTGGAGAAGGGAACGCTAATTGAATTTTGGCAGAATGGAGAGCGCCGTCTGGCCGTAGCAGACCGTCCAGAGGGCAAAAAGCACTGGATTGTGATAGACGATCGCGGTCAATCCCACACCCTCCATCCTCGGAAAATTACCTATGAGGTTCTGGGTGAAACTTATAAGCCTTCAGATATTTCTGGTTTCCTCAAACAGGTACAACCCTACCTCGATCCTTCCAGCCTAGAGGTGGCTTGGGAAATATTGGTAGAGGATGGGGAAACGGTTGACCCGCCAGCTATGGCGTCTCTGCTGTTTTCCGATCGCAGCCCGCATTTATGCTATGCATCTCATTATTTGCTCTCAGAGGATAAGCTCTACTTCAAACAAAAAAGCGACTGCTACGAGCCTCGTAGTTCGGCTCAGGTAGCAGAACTGAAACATCAACTGGAAGTGGGAGAGCAGCGGCGTCGAGAGCAGCAGGAATTTTTGATGCGGGTGCAGAAAGGACTAGCTGGTGAGGTAGTAGAGTGGCAGGAGAGCGATCGCCCTCGCATCGAGATGTTGGAACGGCTTGTCCTTCAGCCAGAGTTTGCATCTCGTCCTGCTTTTGATGTTCTAGCAGCTTTAGGACGCCCTCAAAACCATGAAAGCGCCTTTGACTTGCTGGTGGCTCTGGGCTTGTGGAGCCGTCACGAGAATCTATTTCTGCGGCGCAGTCAAATTCCTATTCAGTTTCCTAATAAGGTGGTAGAAATGGCCCAACTAGTCGTGGATTCTCCGCCTCCAGATTCGGAATTAAATCGGCTGGATCTCACTCATCTCAAGGTTTACACCATTGACGATGAAACTACCCAGGAGATTGATGATGGCTTGAGCGTGGAAGCCCTCGCCGATGGACAGCGAACTCGGATCTGGATACATATTGCCGATCCCACCCGCTTAGTATCGCCAGGGGACGAACTCGACTTAGAAGCTCGACGGCGCAGCACCACGCTTTATCTGCCCACAGGGATGATTCCCATGTTCCCGCCCATTCTGGCAACAGGCCCCATGAGTCTGGTGCAGGGGAAAATATGTTATGCCCTAAGTTTTGGTGTCATTTTAGATGAAACTGGCGCTGTCCAGGAATACAGCATTCATGCCAGCTTGATTAAGCCGACGTATCGCCTAACTTACGAAGATGTCGATGAGATGCTACAACTGGGCATCCAGGCAGAACCAGAAATAGGGACGCTCGCAACTCTGGCAAAGCTGCGCCGAACTTGGCGTCAATCCCAAGGCTCTATTAGCATCAGCATGCCGGAAGCTTTAATCAAGGTAGATGGTGAAGAAATCACCATTAATGTTTTAGACGATTCACCGTCGCGACAGCTAGTGGCAGAAATGATGATCCTAGCTGGTGAGGTGGCGTCTCGCTATGGTCAGGAGCAGAAAATCCCCTTGCCATATCGCAGTCAGCCCCAACCAGAACTCCCCTCAGAAGAAGAATTACTACAGCTGCCTGCCGGTCCCGTCCGGTTTTGTGCGATGCGCCGTTGCATGCCTCGCAGTGAAATGAGTCTCACACCAGGACGGCACGCGGGCTTGGGTTTGGAGACATACACACAGGTAACGTCTCCTATCCGCCGCTATACTGATTTGCTGGCGCACTTTCAGATTAAGGCTCACTTGCGCGGAGACGAGTTGCCCTTCTCAGCTGAAAAGCTCCAAGAAATTATGCTGAGTGTCAGCACCGCCGCCTATGAGGCCACCTTGGTGGAACGTCAAACGAATCGTTACTGGGGGTTGGAGTACCTACGGCGTCATGCCGATGAGGTGTGGCAGGCGCTTGTACTGCGGTGGCTGCGGGAAGACGACAACTTGGTATTGATTTTGTTAGAGGATTTGGGTTTGGAGTTGGCTATGCGTTTCAAGCGCTCAGTAGCATTGGGCGATCGCTTGGAAGTTCGGGTTAGCCACGCCGATCCCCGTCAGGATGTAATTCAGTTCCGAGAAATGATTAATCAAGAGGCTCAGCCAGCTACTACCTAAAGGTTAAGAGTTTTAAGTTAAGAGTTTTAAGTTAAGAGTTATGAGTTATGAGTTTTGAGTTATGAGTTTTGAGTTTTGAGTTTGAAGTGAAGCAAGCATCAATCGGTTCGGTATATAACTTTCAGCCTTGCCAGATTGTTTGTTTAGAGGATGACAATGCTCGTCTTTATGCAGAAGTTATCCAAGTTGTGACCGCACGTCAGGTGTGTTGGGTGC
>JAESFH010000047.1_pt1 | contig 164441 bp, 133 predicted proteins | sample 9269381 | NCBI WGS metagenome assembly JAESFH01 (sample SAMN14504062, study PRJNA617094) | algae metagenome | isolation source: Aphanothece sp. CMT-3BRIN-NPC111 and co-occurring heterotrophs from well... | place: USA: Clark Mountains Wilderness, California | collected 2010-04-18
ACTCATAATCAGGGGGTCGCAGGATCGTGCCCTGCTGGGCCCACAAGAGACTTCTAAGCCTTATCGCATTCCCAGTAAATGCTTCATTGCTCAAATTTAAGCACCATCTAGAAGCAATATCTATTTTAAGCAATCTAACTACAGTGAACAACTGCCGACAATTGAAGGTTATAGTGAAAACTATCCTTTGAGTTGAGATAAGTATCTATTATATTTATGGAATGTAAATATAAATCGTATGGCAACTTATACTAGCAACTTACCAGACGACCTTCTAAATCTACTTTCTGAAAAGGCGAAAGCACTCTCTCTACCTAAAAATAAACTAATGGAGAACGCGCTTCGCCTTTATCTTCAGCACCTTGAAAAAGCAGAATATATTAGATCCTACCGACAATCAGCCACAGATAATGACCTCCTTTCCATGGCGGAAGAAGGAATGGAAGATTATCTAAGCCAAATAAAAGAATGAGGCAGGGCGAGATTTGGTACGCCAATCTAAATCCGACAAAAGGCAGTGAACAGGCAGGTTTCAGACCAGTTGTAGTGTTAAGTGGAAATCTTTTAAACCAACATTTGCCGGTTGTTATTGTTGCACCACTTACGACTAAAATCAAAAACTACAAAGGCAATCCTGTTCTTAGTCCTACAGTAGAAAATAGCCTTAAAGAAAAATCAGAGCTATTGATTTTTCACATCCGTTCTGTATCTAAAGACAGACTCATAGAAAGAGCTGGAGCGATCGAACAATCGGAGCTAACGCTTTCCATCAAGACCTTGAATGATATTTTAAAGTATTGATTGATCATGCAAAAAAAAAGCGCCTTTGGGGGCGCTTCTACTAACAGGGTCTAACAAATATTTTAAAGCGAGGTACGCTTATTATTTTCTTTGAACTGAATTAAGTAGTGAACTTCTTCTTCTTTATAAGGTGTGCCGTCTGCACGGAAAATATCATGAAACCAAAGCGTAGGTTCTCCATCGTAAGAAACTGACCAGGAGTCCCAAGGATAACTTGTTTGGGTTTTGCCTGCAACGAGTCCCCAGTTGTAACCACTTACATTATGCTTTTTAAAAACCGGAAGAATACTTTCAAAAGTATTGTTAAAGCCACGCGCCATATACTCCGTGCAAAGTATTGGTCTGTTGAATCGTTGCAGCTTTACAATTCTGCGCTCCATCTCTTCTGGTGATTCGTAGTTGTGAAACGTGATCACGTCAGAGTTCTTCAACATAAACTCATCAAGCTCTTTTACTTTAAGATCACACCACTCTCCTACCCATACACCTGAGGTTAAAGGTTGTGATGGATTTATTTCACGTGACCATGAAAACGCTTTACGCAACAAGGTTAACGCAAGATCAGCTTTATCTTCAGGCTCATGTGAACCATATGAAGCAAGATTTGTATTGCATGGCTCATTATAGAGATCCCACACCTGTACTCTTTTATCATTTGCAAAATGACCGATAACACCTTTTACATAACCTTCCAGTTCGTTGTGTCTCTCAGGATTCTTTAATATTTCGAGACCTGGGCTTTGAAGCCATCCTGAATTGTGTACACCTATTTTGTATTCACGTTTGCCAGCCTCGGGAAAGGGATTCCAAACACTGTCAAACAGTACGAACATTACACCAATGCCATGGCTATCTGCAATGTTCAAAAATGCGTCCATCCGCTGTAATAAGCCTAGCGCATCATGCTTCCATAAAAGATCGTGAAGAAATACACGAATGGTATTAAAGCCTAGCGTCGCTGCCCAGCTTAATTCTTTGTTAATAGTAATGGGATCAAACGTTTCTGCCTCCCACATCTCTAGCTGATTAACAGCTGTTGACGGAGCATAGTTACAACCTAAGAGCCAACCCTTTTCTTCATACCATTGGTTAGCTTTAACTACAGACCACTGCCTATCAGCAAAAGCCGGCAAGCCTTTAATCTTTTTAGATTTCATATTTATATCTTCTTGATGAGATTCTGATTGATTGAAAATTGATCAGATAGGATGATGCGATATTATTATTGGAATTAGTATCAAGCTGGCTACTGCATTCATTAGTCCTGTTTGGCAAAGATGTAATAGTTTGTTACTCGATTATCTACAACAAAAGTCAACAAAATACGTGCAGACTTCAATCAACAATTTTATCAAAAAATAGAATGTGTATGTTTTGTAAGAAATTACAAAAACAATAGCAGCCATATCAGGCTGCAGAGGATAAAACAGATGATTTATTGTTTAACTGTCGGTTAAGAAATGCGAAGTAGTTCCACTTTTCTATAAACAATCTTACAGAACTGAGTAAAGCACAACCACAGGCAAAAAAATCCTTGAGAAACATGTAAGCTCATTCTTTAACGGTAATATCCATCAGCATGAATAATAAGAAGTATGTTGGTACTTAATCTTTAACATACCTCTGCCTCAGAAGTTAGCCGTTCACAATTTCCCCTCCATTTGGATGCAACACCTGACCTGTCATATACGAGCTGTCGTCCGATGCCAGGAATAAATAGCTTGGTGCAACTTCAGCAGGTTCGCCCGCACGTTCCATAGGGGCATCACTGCCAAACTGAGCTACCTTCTTACCTTTGAATGATGAGGCTATTAACGGTGTCCATATTGGACCAGGCGCGACACCATTTACCCTGATTTTTCTTTTTACGAGATTGGCAGCAAGACTTCTTGTGAAGCTTACAATTGCACCTTTGGTAGAAGCGTAATCTATTAATCCACCACTTCCGCGGTATGCGGTTACTGAAGTTGTATTAATGATGCATCCTCCCTCTGGGATATAGGGTAGCGCAAAGCGGGTTACCCAGAAGTATGAAAAAATATTGGTTGAGAAAGTCTTTACCAGTTGTTCCGTTGTAATATCTTCCAACTTTTCACATTCATAGTGAATTGCCGCGTTGTTCACCAGAATGTCTATTCTGCCAAATTTCTTTAACGTTTTCTCTACTGCACGCCTGCAATTTTGCTCTTTACTTAAATCCCCTGGAATAGTAATACAGGTTCGATTGTGCTTTTGGATGAGTGCTTTGGTTTGTGCAGCGTCCTCATCTTCATTTAAATATGCAATGGCAATATCAGCACCTTCTTTAGCAAACAGTATAGCAGCGGCCCTTCCTATCCCGCTGTCACCTCCGGTAATCAAAGCAATCTTTCCATTTAATTTACCTAACGGTTTCTCTTCTGGCAAAGCATCCGGCTTTGGGCTCATCTCAGCCTCAAGTCCTGGTCTACGTTGCGACTGCTCTTTTCTTAAAGGCCTTTTCTTTCCACCTTTCTGCATAACTAAATTTTAAAGTAACATTATCGTTCAATGCAATCTTCTTTGAGGATCGGATCTTCCACAGCGTTTTCTTGTGACCAGACTGCTTGATCAAAAAGAAACCTGTTTTCTTCTTCCCACCATCCCGGTTGAAGCATAGCAGGATGAACATAGAATGGATCTTCAGAAAGCTTTGTGATAAATTCAGCTAACGGAGTTGATATCCGTTCTCCTGACTTAACATCAAATGCCCCTGCTTCATAATCACCACCTGGTTTTGTAAGCAGGCGATTCCATCCAGTCGACCCCAACATAGCCCAGGTTGTTAGCGCACGTATGTTGATGCCCTGCTCCATTAATTCGCTACATGCATTTCTAATCTGCCCAAACCATCGGATTTGATTTTCATGATCGCAATGAATGTGTACCTCAGTAATCACTATGGGAAGTTTATAGCGTTCCCACACTTCAGTCAATAAAAGCTTAATACCCGAAGGTTCATTAAGGCGTATTCGAATTGCTTCGACATCGGCGTACTTGTGCCTGTGATTGTGCCCGTGTTTTTCAACAGGGTACTTTTTAAGATTTTCATCCAGGTATCTTTCAGAAGTAGGGTAATAATCAAGACCAATAATATCTGGCGGGCAAGGGTGTTCTAGAAAGAAATAAAGGTCCTTTTCAGAAGCGCTATACTTCTTAAAATAATTCCAAAGCGGATGGCCCGGTTTCAACTTTCCACAGAGAATATCGTACGTAAGCCATCTGCGATGATTTTCAAAGTTGGCCTGATATCGCATGAATGGCGTGCTGTATATTTTAGCGAGATCTTCAGTTTGCACGAGCTTTGCATCAGGGTTGATCTTTCTAATGGCCTCAATTGATAGTACAACGCCCCGCAGTTCATTCAATAAAGCAGCAACGAAGTGTCGATCATTTTTTCGGTGCGGATACCACAACCCATATAAGCAGCAAAACCTCGCCGTGGTAAGAGGTTCATTTACAGGTGTGTAATACTCAATCCAGGGAAACTTCTCTGCTACTTTACCCGCAAACTCGGCGAGCTTTGTGGCGAAGTCAGGGTTTGTAATGTCAGCATATTGTGGACCGCTTCCATGATGCACTAACCCAGCGATTGGTTTTATGCCGTGTGATTGTAGGCTATACAGTGCCGGCTCAACCGAAGACCAATCAATAGAAACATCCATGCGGGGCTGAAGCCTCTCCCAGATTACCGGGTACCGCATGGTTGTTATTCCTAATGTTGAAATTAATTCAATATCTTCAGCTGCACGGTCATAGTGCTTACTGTACTGCAGCTGATCAAAATATTTACTTCGTACGCGATTAAACGAACTCTCAATTCCTCCCCAAATCTCAGGTATGAACCTGGAAAACCTTTTCGCCATTAACATGCTTTTCGGATTGATGCTGTGTAATCTTTTCAAATAATGCTAAAGACTGCGCAACGACCTGATCCATGTTATAATATTTATAAGTTGCTAAACGCCCTGTGAAATATGTATTCGTCATGGCATTTGCTAACCGCTGATACTTCTTATATATCTCTGCATTCTCAGGACGTGGTATTGGATAATACGGATCGCCTTCAGCTTGAGGATATTCGTAGACAAGTGTAGTCTTTGGATGTTTTTGACCTGTCAGGTATTTGAATTCTGTTATTCTCGTATAAGCCTGTTCATTTGGATAATTTATAGTACCCGTTTTTTGAAACACTTCAGTATCTATTGTTTCGAATTTAAACTCGAGCGACCTGTACGGCAATCTTCCATAACAATAGTTAAAGAAGCTGTCAATTGGCCCAGAATATATCATAAACTTATAAGGGATAACATCAATGATCTCCTTGAAATCCGTATTCAACATGATCTTAATGTTAGGATGTGATAACATTTTCTGAAACATGCGGGTATAACCGTATGCCGGCATAGCCTGGAATGTATCCGTAAAATAACGATCATCCTTATTCGTGCGTGTCGGTACGCGTGCTGTTACAGAAGCATCAAGTTCAGATGGATCAAGATCCCACTGCTTACGCGTATAGTTCTTGAAAAACTTCTCATACAACTCCCTGCCTACCTTACTCACCACAACATCCTCAGATGTCTTTACACGATCTATTTTCTCAGCTTTTGACTCGAAGAACGTTTCGACTTCTGAGCTATTGAGATTTAGTCCGTACAAAGTATTAATGGTGTTCAGATTAATAGGAATTGGAACAAGCTGCCCATCCACACTTCCCAACACACGATGTTCATAAGGCCTCCATGAAGTAAATTGACTTAAATAGTCAAATACCTTTTTAGCATTTGTATGAAAGATGTGCGGTCCATACTTATGGATCAGAATTCCATCCTTATTATAGTAATCATAGGCGTTTCCACCGATATGATCACGTTGATCAATTATTAAAACTTTTTTGTCGGCATTAGCCAACCGCTCGGCCAGAACACTGCCTGCAAACCCAGCCCCCACTATCAGATAATCAAACATATACTTGTTCTTTTACATTGTTCATCCTTTGCTTTTCATTTAATTTCCTGGTAATAAGATACGTCATCCTTTGCCATGTCTTATCCCATGAGTTTTGAGAAAGAAACTCGTCAACATGATCAAGCCATTCTTCTCTATCCGGATTTTCTAATTCAATTGAAACTACACGAACAAATTCTTCTGCCGTGCCTGCAATATTTACCAATCCGTATCTTCCATACTGTCTTAAAACATCAATGATTGGTGTAGATACCACTGGCTTACCTGCTGCGAGATATTCAGGTGTTTTTGTAGGACTGATATAACGGGTTGATTCATTATGCGCGAAAGGCATCATTGCTACATCCCAACCTGAAATATATGCTGGCAATTCATTGTAGTGCTTCATTCCCAGATAATGGATATTCGGCAGTCTTGGCAACATACCAGGATCTACCTTTACCACAGGTCCGATCATAATGAAATGCCATTCTGGTTTACGTTTTGCCACCGCCTCTACAAGGTCCATATCCATGCGCTCATCAATAACACCAAAGAAACCTATTCTTGGATGTGGTATGGATGCCTGGTCCTCAGGATCAACTGTATAAGCCCGAGCTTTATTGAAATGTGAAACATCAATACTGCTTGGAAAAGCATGCACATCAGGATGCTTGTGCTTCTTGGCTTCGTACAAACTATACCCACCGGTGAAAACGAGATCAGCTTTTGTAAATAGTTCATTCTCTCTGTCCTTCAACGCCTGCGGTGCAAACTTAAATGCAGCCAACTCATCCATGCAATCGTAGATAATTACGATAGGATTAAATTGATCTGTAAACGTTAATGACATCGGAGTGTAGTACCAGAAAAAGTAATTCAGAATTTCTTTATCGATAAAAAATTTCGATAATAATTCCTTTTGTTGTGCTACTGCAAAATCCTCATCTTTTCCACCCACTAAATGTGGCACTACTACCCAAAGGTTTCCTGATGGATTTGTTACCTCCAAATAATTATCAGCAGAAGAATCATAGATGGGCTCTTCAACATAAAAAACACGATAGTTTTTTGCAAATCTATTCAACAAATGCTGCGGTCTTTGGTATACAAAATTCCATCGCAAATGAGAAAAGCAGACTAGATCGGTAGAAGTGGTATTTGGCATAGGATCTCAGTATTATATTCGGCTTAGTATTGATATTTCTATGCCAGCAAAACTTTGGTTGGTTTATTAGTTAATTCTTAGAAGAATCGCTGCTAATGTGTAGAAAAATACACAATACCTTTTGTCATAATTGTAGAAAGTATTAAAGGTAACGCCTTGTAAAACATCAACATGTAACGGACTGCTTCAAGAGTAATATAATTGTTGCAACACAATTTACAACGGTACCTATATACTAGATTGTTAAGCGGCCTTATTGTATAGGCAAAAAAAAAGACTGGCATGAAGCCAGTCTCTCTAAAATTAAATTTTACTTGACTTAAGAATTGGAATCTTTAGTTTTCTCCTTACAAGCTTCAATTTTCTCCAGATGCATCTTTAGATGAGGAAGTGTTTTGCTCACAAATGCTTTTAATTCAGCATCCTCAGTTTTGTCGATTTTACTTTCGAAATTGTCAATTGATTCTTCATGCTTATCCGAAACCTCTTCCAACCATTTTTTATCAAAATCGGCACCTTTTTCCGACTTCAGATTTTCCATCTTATCTTTAGCATCAGGCTTTTCTTCTGTTGGAACAGTGATCGCTTTACTTTGTGCGATCGTCTTCAATTCGTTCAAAGTTTTAGTGTGATCAGCTTCAAGCATTTTTGCGATCTCTTTCACTTCAGGATTAGTGGAGTTTGCAGCTGCAAGCTGAGCCATTTTAATTTCCGCATAATTAGATGCTACAACTTCAGCAACAAAGTCTGCATCTTTTTGAACGCCGTTATCAGCGTCATCAAACTTTTCTTCGTTTGCTTCTTCTGCTACTTCATTACTGTCCTGATTTTGTTCCCTTTTTGCTTCGTTACATGAAAATAATGCAACCGCCGAAGCGAGTGTTAGTATTTTGAAAATGCGTTTCATAGTTTTTTTGTTTAATTCTACCCAGCCAGCAGGAAAAATTGTTCCAACGGTATCGCCATGCTGAATGGTCGTTAAAGCGACATTTTAATTTGACGAATTCCTTAAGCGGCAATTTTCCATGGGTACGTATTTACACAAACAACTGAAGCTCAAGCTATTTAACATTTATGCGGCACCATATTTTTGAGAGATGTAAAACAAGTTCCATCATTATGCGTACTTCAACGAGAAAGCCAATCAAAAAAGAAAATCAAAAAGCCGGTGTTAATACAGCAGGTTCAGCGGAAAAACCTGTTAACAACAAGCCCGAAATTTCTCGGGCAAAAGAATCAACTGTAGTGCGTATGAGATCTGTGAGATCGAGTGGAAAAGAGAAGCTTACTAATTTTATTAAGCCAATGTTAGCACAGCTCGACGAGAAACCTTTCAATAGTCCTGATTGGATTTTTGAAATTAAATGGGATGGTTACAGGGCAGTTGCTGAAATTAGAAAGAATGATGTAAAGTTATATTCAAGAAATGGTCTTTCGTTTTTGAATTTGTATCCAAAAGTTGGAAAAGCTTTGTCTTTAATAAAAGAAGATGTTGTGTTTGACGGGGAGATAGTTGTAATGAATGAAGACAACAAACCTGATTTTCAGAAATTACAACAGTATGACATGCATCGTTCCCTGCCACTCTTATATTATGTTTTTGATTGTTTATCATATCAGGGAAAATCAATAACACATCTCCCTCTGCTCGAAAGAAAAGAAATTGCTCGAAAAGTTATTTCGGAAAATAGCATCATTGTTTTCTCAGATCATGTTAAAGCAGATGGTGTTGACTTTTTTGATAGGGTTGTGAACATGGACTTGGAAGGAATGATTGCAAAACGCGCTGACAGCATTTATCAAATTGGAAAAAGAAGTCGCGATTGGCTAAAAATAAAGAATCATAACACGCAAGAAGCGATCATTGCAGGTTATACAGCACCACGTGGAAGCAGAACCCTAATTGGGGCATTGGTCCTTGGCATTAAGGAAAATAATAAACTCAGATACATTGGCCATACCGGAACAGGTTTTTCTAATGAGGCACTAACAGCACTGCACAAAAAACTTCAGCCTTTTAAAAGGAAAACTTCACCATTTGACGAGAAGATACCAGTGAATGGCCAAGTCACGTGGATTGAACCTGAATTAGTATGTGCCATTAAATATTCAGAAGTGACTGAAGATGGTATTCTTCGGCATCCGGTATACATGGGTTTGAGAATAGACAAGGCTGCAAGTGAAACAACTACCATCGATAAAAAAGCTACCAACGTAGCCGGTAAACCAAAACCAAAAATTGAATCAACAAAGACTGGAGAAAAAAAAGATAGCTTAAAGGTGAATGGCATTACGCTTAACCTTACTAACCAGGATAAAATATACTGGCCGGAAGAAAAAATCACAAAAGGAGATATGATTAACTATTACAACAGTATTCATAAATATATTTTACCTTATATGAAGGATAGACCACAATCCCTGCGAAGAAATCCAAACGGAATAAAAGATGAAGGTTTTTTTCAAAAGGATGCTGGTAATACAATACCGTCATGGCTCAAAACGATTCCGCTTGAGGCAGAAAGTGCAAAACGAACCATCGACTACATTCTCTGCAATGACTTGGCAACGCTCACGTATCTTAATAATCTTGGATGCATAGAATTGAATCCGTGGAATTCACGGGTTAAAAAACTCGACTATCCGGACTACATGGTACTTGATCTGGACCCATCGGCGGAAAATACTTTTGAGCAAGTGATTGAAACAGCGATTGTCATACACCAGATTTTGGAAAAGGCTGAAGCGCCCTCCTATTGTAAAACATCCGGTTCATCAGGGCTTCATATTTTCGTTCCGCTTCATGCCATGTACACCTATGAAGAGATAAGAGCCTTTGCAGAAGTGATCGTAAAGCTTACTGAAGAACTACTACCTGAAACAACTACAGTAGAACGCGCGCTGAACAAAAGAAATGGCAGATTGTACCTTGACTATCTTCAGAATAAAAAAGGACAAACGCTTGCCTCAGTATATAGCGTGAGGCCAAAACCAGGTGCAACAGTGTCCACCCCGCTGCATTGGAAGGAAGTAAAACCTGGTTTACACCCATCACAATTTCACATTTTTAACATTGCTGAAAGACTGGAAAAACAGGGAGACATATTCAGTGGTGTTTTGAAAGACAAAATAAATTTAAAGAAGTGTATAAAAAATTTAGGGATTTAAAATACTAAGCATCATGAGTGACCATATATTTTCAGGTACAAATCAACAGACAGGAGTCTTAACATCTGGGGCTAATATTTCATATTGGATCGATTCCACTGAACCGATTTCATTCACACCACTTACGCAGGACATTGTTACAGACGTTGTTATCATAGGAGGTGGAATTTCAGGATTATCGATAGCTTATTGCCTTTGCAAGGCAGGTAAAAGTGTAGTTGTGATAGAAGACGGTTATCTTGGAAGTGGTGAAACAGGAAGGACAACTGCTCACATTGTAAATGCTTTAGATGACCACTATTCAGAAATTGAAACAAAACTAGGTAAAGCGGAATCAAAACTGGCTGCAGAAAGTCATACCGAGGCTATTAATTTTATCGACCGCGTAGTAAAAGAAGAAAGTATCGATTGTGATTTTATTCGTATTGATGGATATTTATTTCTTCACCCCAGTGATAAGATTAAAACATTGGAAGATGAATTGGATGCAACACACAGGGCAGGTATACCTACAGTGTTAATGCCGGATGTTCCAGGTGCTTCAGCCCCCGGGCCATGTTTGAGATTTCCAAACCAGGCGCAATTTCATCCAATGAAATATATTAAAGGGCTGGCAAAAGCTATTACCAGGCTAGGTGGAAAAATCTTTACTGAAACACATGCCGATAATATTACGAAAGAAAACGTTACAGCTAATGGCCATACCGTTACTGCAAAAGATATTGTAGTAGCAACCAATACACCTATCAACGACCTTGTAACAATTCATACGAAGCAACATCCTTATCGAACATATGTTATTGGTGCTCTTCTTCCCAAGCAAAGCATTCAACCTGGGTTATGGTGGGACACTGGCGATATGGATTCAAAGTGGGTTAACGATCCTTACCACTATGCACGTCTTCAGCCTTACAATGAACAATTTAATCTTCTGATTGTAGGTGGTGAAGATCATAAGACGGGACAGGCTGAAGAAGAAAATATTCCTGAAGAAGACAGATACAAGAACTTGATAAGCTGGACACGAAAACATTTTCCAATGACCACTGATATTATCTATCACTGGTCTGGACAAGTGATGGAACCAGTGGATTCACTTGCATTCATTGGTAAAAATCCAGGTGATAAAAACATTTATATAGCTACGGGTGACTCGGGCAATGGAATGACTCACGGCACCATTTCTGGGATGTTAATTGCTGATCTTATACAGGGCATCCCAAATCCATGGGCAGATATTTATGATCCTTCAAGAATTACTGTAAAGGCTGCAGGTTCTTTTATCAAAGAAGCAAGCAACATGGCTGCACAATACCTCGACCTATTAACGCCAGGTGATATTAAAACGATTAACGAGCTAAAGCCAAATGAAGGTGCGATTATGAGGCTTGGCATTAAGAAGGCCGCAGTTTATCGTGATGAAGTAAATACAATTCATGCATTCTCGGCAATTTGCCCGCATCTTGGATGTGTTGTGCAATGGAATGGAAGTGAAAAATCTTTTGATTGTCCTTGTCACGGATCGAGATTTACTTGTCAAGGAAAAGTAGTCAATGGCCCGGCTTTAACGGATTTAAAGGAGATCGAAGCGAACGACTTAAAATAATTTTGATTTAAAAAGCACTTCGACAAATTATGCAGTAGATATGCTATTTATATTGTAACCATCGGCATTTTAATAAAGTGTTGAACATTTTAAAGTAATGATAGAAGCAAACGTTGTTGAACGAATGGTTCTGTCATTACTTCTTGTTTTAGCAGTACGTTCAATAAATCAATCAACATTGTAAGGACGTACGACTTCAAATTAATTAACAATACTGGCGTGGAATGAGCTTTTCGAATTACAAACAAGTCCAATCAAAACTACCCAGATTACTGACTATGCTGACTAAAAGGTACTTGGAACAAGAGCGCGCATATAGGTAACTTCTCCTATTCTTAGTATCTTTCCGCCCCAAAATCCCACAATTGAGATCATTAGTCTTTTTCCTTCTATTCTTCGTTTTTTCAAGTAGCATCTATGGCCAAAGCGCTTATGCGAGGCGTGGTGTACTGGATTTGAAAAGATGGAATTTCGATACTCATGGAAATGTACACTTGAATGGCGAATGGGAATTTTACATGAGTGATCTGATCTCACCTGATAGTTTTAAATCCGAAAGTATTGTAAAGGATTATATCAATTTCCCGACTACGTGGAATGAAACATCCAAATCCCTTAATCCTGGAAAAGGTTTCGCGACTTATCATCTCAAAATTTTTATTACAGCTCCTCAGAAATTAGCACTTGAAGTGCCGCATTTTTATTCAAATTATATCTTATGGATAAATAAAGAAATCATTTCGCAGAATGGCGAAGTTGGTACGACAAAAGATAGTTCGAAGCCTCAGTGGCTTCCAAAAACTGTTTTACTGCCTGTAAATAATGACACACTTGATGTGGTTATTCAAGTCTCCAACTTCCATCATGCAAAAGGTGGAGTTCGCGAAAATATTATCTTGGGTTCACCCGAACATCTTATATTCAAAAGAAAGATTGCTGTTAACAGTAATCTTATTTTAGCAGGAGGACTCGCTACCATCGCAATTACATTTCTGATCCTGCATTTCTTCGTAAAAAGTAACACCGCTTCATTGTATTTTGCTGCGTTAAGCATTACCTGGGCTATTCGTACAATATTCTCAAATCTCTACATATTCACCGCTTACTTCCCGGAACTGCCATGGGAGTTGTGCGTTAAGATTGAATACATCACGTTGTATCTTACGATGATTTGGTCTATTTATTTTCTAGCCCATCTCTTTCCTGAGGATGTCAATAATTTGTTCAAATATTTTTTTATTACTTGCAATGTCATCTTTACATTGTTTACCGTTTTTTCAGAAGCTGCACTCTACACACAATTTCTACCAGTATTTCTTTCGTTTTGTTTAGCAACAATACTTTACGTGATCTATATGCTGATTAGGGCAGTCATTTATGAACGTGAAGGAGTATGGTTTATCGTAAGCTGTATTATGCTTGGGATAACTATGTTTGCGTATGATCTGGTTGCCTACCAGGGAATGGCTTCTTTCAATGTTGTGATAACAAACGGTGGCTATCTAGCGATGTTTCTTCTTATGAGCATTTGCCTCATCTACCAGTTTGGTTTTCTAAAAAGAAATTCGCGCAATAGCGATATGCTTACGTATGAAGATTTGTATGGAAGCAATAGAGAGCAGTAAGAGCTGATTTATTGAATCGTAATTAAAGCTATTTCTACTTAATAAGATGAATCCAACTCTTGCAAGTAGCATGATCCTCAACGGAAACTTCATAATAATAAACTCCCGAAGCTAGTCCCTCTCCTGCCCAATCGTATTGATAATCGGCATTTTCATAAATGACATTACCCCAACGGTTATAAATAGTCATTGAACATTTATAACCAAAGTCGCCTGGCGTAAATTCAGATGGTTTATCATCCTGCTTACCATATCTAATGGAGAATACATCATTATTACGATCGCCATTAGGTGTAATCACGTTGGGAATTACAAGCGGAAAAACAGGAACTTCAAGTGTTGTTTCGTAGGTGCAAAAGGCCCTCATACCAATAAGCTTCACTGCATACTTTCCTTCCTTCTCATAGTGATGATTAACTTCAACTTCGTCACTACGAATGCCATCACCAAAATCAAAGATCACCTGATCACCAGCGCTGAGGCTGTCTGTAAGATTAATCAATGTAATGTCGGGAACAGCATCACATTCCGCCACACGGCTATATTCGAATTCAGGAACAATGCGCGGGATGAGATCAAGTGTGACCGTATCTTTTTCCACACAACCATTCCTGTCAGTAACAGTAACAAAATATGTAGTTGTATCAACGACGTTTACGAATGGACGTGGCTGCGAGGAGGAAAATGTTTCGTCTTCACTCCTCCACAAGTATTGAAGTCCTCCACTTGCTTTTAGTTGGTATGAAGAACCTTCACAAACATCATCGTCATCCTGAACTACAATACTGAAGTCAAACACCTTTACTACTATAGAAGTTGAGTCTACTACTTTACAAGTACCTTGATCAATCGCTTTAAGTTTAACAAGATAGTTACCTGTTTTCTTGTATTCGTGTATAACAGCCGTTGTGTCATTTCTGGTGACTAAGGTTCCATCGCCAAAGTTCCACTCAAAAACTTCTCCGCCTATACTCAAATTTTCGAAAAGAATTTTATCTGGCATACAAACTGATATCATCCCAGGAAAATTACGTACAACCGAATTTGTTTGAAGTCTTGCCCGCAAAGACGACAGATCAAATTTAAATGCTGCATTATTACAATTCCTGCTCCTATTCTGTCTCGACCAAGCACCTGCAGTTGTAGGGAAGTCGGACTTTGGTCCCTGCCCATCTGTATTGCATCCAGAACAAACTGCATGATAGACAACACCGCTTTTGTCAAAACGACTTGTACCACCATCAACATGGGTTAACGATTGAGATCCTCCCAGATAAGTTCCGTAAAGAAATCTGGTGGCGTCGTCTGTTAATACAATAAAGTAGAAATCATTTCCGCTGGAAGTTCTTTGGAAGGCATCATCTGAAACGGGCATCCCCCGCGTGCTATTACCCCAAACCTGATTAAGGGCTCCTCCCCATCCAGTCATGTAAAGGTTATTACAGTCATTGACCAAAAAAGCTGTAGGTGATATATCTGGAACTCCTCTTCCTGACCCAAACACTGTTGAGAAGATGAGTGTTGATAACGTATTATTAAACTTTTGAACTAACTGGCCGCTATTTGCATTGTTGTATACTCCTTGCGTTACAGGAAATGCACCTGAGGTTTGTCCATAAATATAGACCTCCTCGCTTTCATTCAGGTCAAGAAAATAGACTTGGTCGAAAGAGGAAGTACCTGTGAAAGTACCATTCAATATTTTCGAACCATCTGCTGATATCTTTGCAACCCATCCATCAGCATTACCGGAATGTATAGTCTGATAACTTCCAGTAGTGACTGGAAAATCTGAGCTTGTTGTGCCTCCTCCTATGAAGATATTATTTTTATGATCGAGTTTAATAGTATGAGACGCATCAGTACCGCTACCTCCTAAAAAGGTACCCCAAATCATTTCCGAAAGATCAGGCTTAAATTTCAGCAGGATAGCATCGGTTTCACCTCCATTAAAAACAGTCTCAAAACCATCTGAAATGGGAAAATCATCTGAGGCAGTGACAGAACTTATATAAATGTTATTTTCAGCATCCGTAATTACATCACCTCTTAATTGATCTCCATAGTTCTTGGCTAAGGCGTTGCTAAAATTAAGTCCATCTGTGTCTGTTCCTCCTACAAATGTTGATGATAGTAACTGGGTACCGTCACTACTAATGCGTGAAATTACTATATCCGATCCGCGTGAGTAAGTAATAACATGTTCTATCGATGAACCAACACTAAAGGTGCGGTCAAATGCTCCATCCGTTGTTGGAAAATTGGCAGAGCCAGTTGTGCCGAAAACGATGAGTTCGTTAGCGTTATTAACAATAAAGCTATGCGCAGACTCTGAATCACTCCCACCGAGATAACTCGCATAAAGTAATTGCCCTCCTGCTGAATCATATTTCAAAATTCCAATGTCGAATAGCTGACCGTATGTTGTTTGAAACGCTCCTGGTGTTGCAGGAAAAGTACCACTGAACCGGTCACCTGAGATGAAATGATTTGTAACTCCTCCCGAATACAATGTCCCGTTTTCTCCTGGCGTTGCAGTGCTTCCCCAGTTATCGGCTGCCGAACCAGAGTATGTCGAAAAAATAAGTAGTGGATCAATGACAAGCTCATGACAGGCATCATAACTCGCCGGGAAATGAAATTGAATTTGATTATCAACGAGCACGTACTCACATATTACTTCAACTTTTTTACCGTTGATAATCTGATAGGCAAACGGCTTTCTTTCTACGATTTCAGCAAGTTTGTTTTTAATATATAAATTGCCATTATCAGTATACAATTCTTCAGCCCCCTGATAATTCACCAGAATTTGAGAAGGGTCGGCATTGGGTGAAACGATAAAGTCATATTTTATATTCTCACCACTTCCATACATTTTAAAGTCTATCCCTTTATAAAATTCAGGATAGATAAAACCATTAAAAGCATAAACTTCTGATGCCCATTTTTCAGGATCGTTTCCGATAAAGTAATTATAATACTCATTAGACTTACCAAAAGGCAATGGAGCAGACTGACGATTAGCGCCAATAAAATTTACAACAACTGAATGTCCCCTGATTAGTGAATTTCCTTCTTCACCATCATTGTTGTTTACATGCGTTAATTCGTGAAGGTCATCAATCCTTTTATAATCGAGAAAATTATAAGCAATACTGCCAGAACTAACAAGAATGCTTCCAGCCGGTATCCGCGCAGCGAAATCTATGCTCGAGGGCCATTGATTTTTATTCTGAATAAATTTAATAGGTGATGGGTCAGTATCTGCAAACAGATTTAATACAAGAAAACAAAACCAGCCTATCAGGAATATTCTATTAAAATTCCTGCGTTGAAGAATCATATGTCTAAAATTAATAACGGCTCTGTTGAAGCAAGATAATCAGTTACCAGAACCATTTCAACTTTCTTTTCTCAAAACCTGTAGCGGAGGCGTATTAATAACTTCTCTTGAATTAAACCATCCAATGAGCATTGTCATGAAAATAACACCGGCACTAATAATTCCTAACTCTTTCCAATCGAAGGCAAATTGGATTTCAAAGAAAAAAGTTGTGAGTGCCCACCCTCCTGCTAAAGACAGCACCATACCTGTTATAGCGGAAAACAGTCCGAGGTAGGCATATTCAATTAATGTAATCCGGGTAATTTGACTTGTTCTTGCGCCCAAAGTACGCAACAAAACATTTTCCTTTATCCGTACAAACTTGCTGTTGATAACAGCACCTGCCAATACTACGAGTCCCGTTATGATGCTGAACAATGCAAGAAATCTTACAATGAGGCCAAGCTTATCAAACAGGTTATTCACCGTGCTTAAGATCAGTCTTAAGTCAATTAAGGATACATTGGGAAATTCGAGCACAAGCCGTTGTTGAAATCTATTAGCTTGCTCTTGATCCTGAATTCTCGTAGATGTGACATAAAATTGGGGAGCATTTTCAAGAACACCTTTTGGAAAGACAAAGATAAAATTGGGTGGATCTTTGGGCCATTCAACTTTTCTTACGCCAGAAATAAATGCTTTTAAGGGAATTCCTTGAACATCAAAAACAAGTGAGTCACCAATGCTAACTTCAAGGTTCTCTTCCATTCCTTCTGAGATCGTTACCCAAACAGAATCAACACCAGCCTTCCTTGATTGAATCTCACCCTTCACAAGCTCTTCCGAATGGTGCAAACTATCGCGATACGTTACACGATACTCTCGCATTAACGCCCAATTTGGAATTTTGTCAGTAGTATCTTTTTGAAGTGCCTCAATGGACTTCCCTTTTACTTCATTCAATCTGCAAGTTACAATTGGCACTACTTGGTTAACGTCAAGTTTACTCTCTGTCATCAGATTTATTATTCCATCACGTTGGCTTGGTTGAATATCAAAAAGTATGGTATTGGATTGATTTTCTCTTCCCGTGAACTCAACCTGACTAAGCATACTGCTTTCAACAATATTTAAAATTGAAATAATAAATGCACCGAGACCAATTGTCACCATCAACACTCGCGTTTGGTTATTAGGTCGAAATAAACTTGAGAGAGAATGGCGCCAGATAAAGCCAGCGTTGTGCGGGAAAAATCGCCTGACAAGGTAAAGCAAACCTATCGCCACCCCAGTTAAACACCCTAAAGCAGTTACAAGACCGAGGAAGAAAAACAATCCCGTAACTATACTCTTCGTTTGAAGTGCAGCAAATGCAATCGGAAAAAGTGCAATTAAAATAATTGCGGCAATTTTTGTTTTAGAAAAGATACGACCAGGTTCATAATCTGTTCTAAGCACCGTAAGCGGAGGAACAAATCTTACAGCCACCAGCGGAAGCATCGAAAAGAGAACAGAGATCACTGCACCAATTGCTATCCCCATTCCAACTGATCTCCAGGAAATATCGGTGCTGATTTCAAACGGCACAACACCCTTCAGGAATAAAGGAATAAGTTGCTGAATTCCCAGACCAACAAAAGATCCCAGAATACTTCCCAACAGGCCAAGTATAAATATCTGAATGAAAATAATATTAAACGCTTGCCAGCCAGATGAACCAACACAACGAAGCACTGCTACTTCTTCCCGTTTTTCCCTCGCATAGATGTGAACGGCACTCGCAATCCCAATACATCCCAAGATCAGTGCAACAAAAGCTAGCAGTGAAAAGAACCTATATACCGAATTAAATCCTTCGCCTAATCCCTCCTTCCGTCCTTCTATCGTTTCATATGAAAATCCGTTTTTACGGATAGCTGGTTTCAACTTACTTAATGTAGTCTCTGTCTCCTCGTCAGAAGTAGTTTTTATAAACTGCTTATAATTCACGCGACTGCCATATTGAATGAGTCTTGTCGAGTCTAACTCATCCATTGAGATATATACGGACGGAGTAAACGTAGTCATGATACCTCCTCCACCTGGGATTTTGGTTACAATGCCAGCAACTTTAAACACGCTATTTCCAATTCGCAAAGAGTCGTCAGAACTTACTTCATATTGGCTTGCAAGAGATTCATCGAGCATTGCATACTTGCCTGACTTCATTTTTTTGTAAGCATCAGCAGGCTGTGTTTCAATGGTACCATAAAAAGGAAATTCTCCTTTCAAAGCTACCAGGCGAATGAGGCGAGATTGATTGTTATTTAAGAACAAAACCATAGAAGCCATATCAGCTTCTGATGCTTGTGGCAACTTTAGCGAATCGAATTTTACCTGGAGTTCTTTTGAAAAACTTCTTTCACCATTGATTACAAGATCGGCACCTATTAATTCTTTTGCATTATTGTTGATGTCGTTCTGCAGGGTGTTATTCATTGAATCTAAAGCAACAACGGCCGCAATACCTGCAACCAACGAAGCTGTAAATAAAAATAACCGCGAGAAATTATGGCTTGCATCACGCCACGCCATCTTCCATACCCATCGATCAGTAAGAATGGACTTTGTCTTTCGCTTTACCTTAATTACATACTCGATCATGGTGCACTAATTATTCAAGGGGATGGCACTCAAAATATCTTCGACTAATTTTCCGCCACGCATTCGCAAAATCCGCTGGGTTCGCTGAGCAAGTTCAAGATTATGGGTAACCAATACTAACGTAGTTCCCTGTTCTTTATTCATTGTAAATAAAAGGTCAGTAATATGATGAGCGTTCTCTTCATCCAGGTTACCTGTAGGTTCATCAGCAAAAAGAATTTTAGGATCAGTGATAAATGCTCTCGCCATCGCCACTCGTTGTTGCTCGCCACCCGAAAGCTGGGAAGGATAGTGATTTAACCTTGCACTTAATCCTACCCTTTGCAATAATTCCTTAGCACGAGGCATCACGTTTTTTTCACCACGCAGTTCTAGTGGTACCATAACATTCTCGAGTGCAGTAAGTGTAGACAGCAATTGAAAGTTTTGAAAAACAAAACCGACATATTGATTCCTGATATAAGCTCGGTCGTCTTCACTCATTGCATTAAGCTTAAAGCCCATAAGCGAGATGTTGCCAGTAGAAGGAACATCTAAACCAGCACACAATCCCAAAAGCGTTGTTTTGCCACTACCGGAAGGACCAATGATGGATATTGAATTACCTTGCTCGGCTGTAAATGAAATGTTATCAAGCACGATAAGTTCGCTTTCTGCCGACCGATAAATTTTTGTTAAATTTTCTGATTGAAGAACAATCTGTGACATGTTTTTTGCTGTATATGGTAACTTTTTAAAGCGTATATAAGTTAAAATTGTTTCAATACTTTGTTAAAAGTTAAACTCTTTACAGCAATGGTCGTAAAAAGCCTCTTAATTATTTCACTCGCATTACTTTTACAAGCATCTGAAAAACCTAAAATAATCCTTTTTTATGGTGATAGTCTCACAGCAGGTTATGGATTGTCTACAGAAGAAGCATTTCCTTCGTTAATAGAAAAGAAATTAATCAAGACCGGTAAATCAGCTAAGGTCGTTAATGCCGGATTAAGTGGCGAGACCTCTGCAGGAGGTCTTTCAAGAATCGATTGGGTATTAAGACAACCGGTTGATGTATTTGTTCTAGAGCTCGGTGCAAACGATGCGCTAAGAGGATTGCCACTAGATCAAACCAAAAAAAATCTTCAGGCAATTATTGATAAGGTAAAAGTTAAAAATCCAAAGGCTAAATTTGTTATTGCTGGCATGATGGTTCCGCCAAATATGGGGCAAGAGTACACCACCAAATTCAAGAATATTTTTCCGGACCTCGCCAAAACCAACAATGCAACGCTGATCCCATTCCTGCTGCAAGATGTTGCCGGTAACGAGAGATTAAATCTTTCCGATGGAATTCATCCCAATATTGAAGGACATAAAATTGTAGCGGATAATGTTTTCAAAGTAATTAATCCGCTGCTTTAACGCTTCATTGTGCTTCTTTAAAAAATGCTTACGCGGCACATCAACAGGTTGCTCCATTCACTCACCCTGAAAATTCAAACAAATAAGTTGAAGTTAGTTTCGAATCAATTAGAATAGGCAGGCTATGCACCTGATGCCTACTCAAATCTTAGCGATTCTATCGGATCAAGTTTAGAAGCTTTATGTGCTGGGTAATATCCAGAGAGTAACCCTACTGCTACGCATACCACCATTCCAACCGTCATCCAGGTCCATGGTATCACGAATGTATCAATGTTCATGGCTTTGGCAAGGAGATTACCAATCAAGATACCAAAAATAATCCCTGCTATCCCGCCAAGGATACATACAACAATTGCTTCAATTACAAACTGCTGGCGAATGCGAAGTGGTGTAGCTCCAAGCGCCTTCCTTACTCCAACTTCTCGTGTTCTCTCTGTAACGGAAACAAGCATAATATTCATTAATGCTATTGATGCACCAAGAAGTGTAATAAATCCAACCCCAAAGCCAGCGATGCGCAGACCTGAAGTAATACTTTCCAATTCCTGCGCTAATGTTTCGCTTTTTTCAAGTTCAAAAGAGCTTTCACTTCCCACTGCATCTCTGCGAATTCTTCGCATTACCCCTGTTGCCTCACCCATTGCAAATTCCATTTGTGATGGGTCAGAAATTCCAATCGTTAATTCATACCATAGACCTCGGCCCTGCGCCATTTGATTAGCTTTAATGATTGGTATGATCACCATATTGTCGTAGTTATCTTCGGATAGCTGTCCTTTTTCTTTTAGTTGCCCGATGACCTTAAATTTCGCACCCATAAAAGTTATTTGCTTGCCGATAGGATCTTCATTGTTTTTGAAAAGTGTGGTGTAGATCTTATGACCTATTACTGCTACCTGGGTTCCGTACTGAACTTCAATTTTTGAAAATCCACGGCCACGTGCAAATTCCAAACCCTTAATGGCAAAATACTCTTCGTTAGATCCATTGATTGCAACATTTGGATTTGTCTTATTCGAAAGACGCTTTACTTCTGCTACACCAGATAAATTTGAGGATAAACTAATGGTTGCGTTTACATTGTATTGGTCAATAAAACGAAACGCCTCATTTAATTTAATCTGAGGATAAGTTTTTTGTGTTACACCTTGCTTATTAGCACCCCGGTTTACCTTCGAATTGATGTCAAAAGTATTCACGCCTAAAGTTGATAGACTTTCACTTACCGAGTGCTCAATTCCGTCAACCGTGGTTAGCATTCCTACCAAAGCCGTAATGCCAATAGCAACAATTAAGGCTGTTAGTACAGAACGCAGAAGGTTAGCTTTAACCGAATTAAGGCCTTCTTTAATATTTTCAATAAGATCCATCAGTAGGTAGTTTTAACCGTCATTATTAATGTCACAAAAGTATTAAAACTATTTGTTGGTAATCCAGACAGTTTTGAAACGATCGCGCTACCCTTATACGTTGATAAAACATGCCATAATGTTACAACAGAAGGAGTATTTTTTTAAAATATCTTTGATTTGGCAACGTATTTTCTGTAATTATTAACCAAGTTGGATAAATTTATGAGAATCATAACGGAATTGTTTACGATGCGCAGATCGATTTTGTTGGTATTACTACTTGGTTTCACGTTGGCAAAGGCTAATTCCATATTCATTCCAATGGATGAAAAACAAACTGATCACCTTAAAGCTTATGGAATTGCTTATTGGATTCTCCGCAGCGAAACTGAAGTAGATTGGTTGCTTAATTATCGTGGGGGAAGTTTTATGGTAAAATTTCATCCAACAATACAGAATGAATTAGTAGTTCGCGGTGTGAGTTTCGAAGTCATCTCTGATGCGCAGGCCAATCAAATCATATCTGAGATTGCAAGTCCCGCAGTAAACTATGATGTGATGAAGCTTGAGAAGTATCCCAAGATTGCAGTCTATTCACCAAAAACGAAGCAGCCGTGGGATGATGCGGTAACGCTGGTGCTAACCTATGCAGAAATTCCTTATGATGTAATTTTTGATGATGAAGTAATGAATGGTGTATTACCAAAATACGACTGGCTGCATTTACATCACGAGGATTTTACAGGGCAATACGGAAAATTTTATGGTATGTACAGCAACATGCCCTGGTATGTAGAGCAAGTGAAAGAGTCAGAAGACCTCGCGAGAAAACATGGATTTCATAAAGTATCTCAATTGAAGTTGGCCGTATCAATGCGGATTAAGGAGTTTGTATCAGGAGGTGGCTTTCTTTTCGCCATGTGTTCCGCAACCGATAGCTATGACATTGCGTTGGCCGCAGGAGGTGTCGATATCTGCGAGCGGATGTATGATGGCGATCCTGCTGACCCAAGGGCGCAGGAAAAATTGAATTTTGAAAACACACTGGCCTTTACTGATTTCCGACTGGTAAAGGATCCGTATCAATACGAGTTCTCAGATATTGATAATCAACCAAACGATCGCGGTTTACGGCAAGACAATGATTATTTCTCGATTTTTGAATTCTCAGCAAAATGGGATCCTATTCCTACTATGCTCACACAAAACCATGCGAGAGTTATCAAAGGTTTCTTCGGACAAACTACAGGTTTCAAGAAAAACCTCATTAAATCCGATGCTATCATCATGGGAGAGAATCGAGAAATAAAGGAGGCAAAATATCTTCATGGAGTTTTGGGTAAAGGATTCTGGACATTCTATGGCGGCCACGATCCGGAAGATTATCAACATCAGGTTAATGAAGAACCGAGTGATTTAAATCAGCATCCAAATTCCCCTGGATATCGCCTGATTCTCAACAACATTTTATTTCCTGCAGCTAAAAAGAAGAAGCAAAAAACATAGTCCTTTTTAAGTATAAATTATCGTTAGGAGGATTTACAATTTTAATCCTTGTGTGTGATTTAGTGCTCCGACATAACTGAGTGAACTGACAGGGAAGACTATGCGAAGACTGAGCGAAGACTGTGTCAGGCTTTCTAGCAGGACTGTCACAGTGGCATAATGCATTCAGGGCTGATTTTAAGGTAGGCACGAAGGATTTCCAGCACGAAGCTAGGACGAAGCTAGCACGAAGCTAAGACGAAGGAAAGATGAGGTGAATTCTACCTTGAATGGTGATTGAAAAGAACTTCAGCCCCATGCTTCAAATTGAAATGCATCCGACTTTATTTATTTTCGAAAAAAGCTTAACTTAGGCGATGGCTAAAAACCTCTCTATGCCATTGTGGAATATATTGTTGCCTTTTGTGTCCCTTGCTATCTCCTGTAGTCAAGGCCTACAAAGTATTGAATCTATTGCCGCGTCAGAATTAGGAAAGCAATATTCAATAATATACAATACAGAAAAAACTTTTGCTTTGTGCGATCAAAAGCCAATGGATGGACATGCCAGGCAGAAATTGAAATTCATTGTCATAGAAGTAGCCAATCATAACATCGTGCATAGGGGAAGTTACCAACTTGGTTATGTAAAGTGGCTAGATGAAGATTCCCTGAAGGTTTACAGTAAAGACAATACATCAGATGAAAGTGATTCAATAAATAGTTCAATCGTCCATCTAAATCATCCTGAACAGTGAAGCGACTTGTTTTCTATATCTGTTGCTTCATGACTGCACTCGTCCTGTTAAATTCCGGCAAGAACAGAATTTTTACATCTCGCGAACATCGCGCAGAAAACAATGAGCAAGAGGAAGAAGGAAAAACGGATGAGCCTTCAAAATTTCTAATCTTCCACGCGGGTATTCGCACACCCGATGATGCACAAGCACCTGAATATTCTGCAGGATATAAATGGAAAGAATTAAAACATGCCGAAGCGCTGACCGCAATGCGAAAAAAAGCAGGCAGGATAAAATCAAACAGCGTACTTGAATGGACGGAACGCGGCCCCGGTAACGTGCCAGGGAGAACGAGAGCATTGTTTAATGTTCCCGGGGATCCTAACAACAACACTTGGCTTGCAGGCGCTGCAACTGGAGGGATCTGGAGAACGGTAGATGGAGGCACAACCTGGACTGAAAGAAGCATTGGATTTCCTGCACTTCCAATTTCATCTTTTGCATCGGATGATGCCGGGACAGTAATTTATGCCGCTTCTGGAGAATCCGTGTCATCATTTTACTCTTCCATCGGGAATGGCATTTTTAAAAGTACAGACAAGGGTGCCATATGGACACAACTACCTGCTACCGCTGATAACAACGAATTCGCTATCGTTACTAGAATAATTGTTCATCCTACTGATCCAAATATAATTATTGCCACCACTGTGCCGCACAATCTTACTACAGACAAAACCTCTGCAATCATGCGATCAATTGATGGAGGCACAACCTGGACTAAAGTAAAAGAGGTAGAAGGATTTTTTGAACAAGTCATATTCCCGCCAGGAAATTTTAATATCCAGTACGCAGCACAAAATAGCGTTGGCGTATGGAAGTCCATTGACGCAGGTGTTACCTGGACTCTCACTAATAACGGAATGGCTGTTGATGGTCGTATTGAAATATCCGTTTCTCCTGTTAATTCGAACGTTGTATTTGCTTCCGCAGAAGGAAAGTTATCGGGAACAGGCTCCGATTTATATTACTCCTCAAATGCAGCATCAACATGGTCTCTTGTGGATGTTCGGTTTAATAATACTCCTGTTGATTTTCTCGAGGGCCAGGGATTTTATGATAATACTGTTCTTTGCGATCCTTTTACTGTTGAAAAAGTGTACGTTGGTGGTGTCAGCTTATTTAAAATTAATCTTACAACTGGAACAACACCAGTTGACAACTTTAAAATTACTGAAACCGGTACACAACCATTTGTGTTTCTTCAATCATTCGCAGGTATAGCCTATGATCGGGAAAGGCTGAATGTTGGAATGAGCGCAGGTAAAATTAAAGTTGAAATAAGATTTGGCCCTGGGCAAATACAGAAAGCTCATCGCTTCATGGTTCCAGTAAATCGAACCAATGCATTAACGGTAAATGATTATACCTATCAAAATTATGTTGATGTACCATTTGAAGTTTGGGATGTAACAAATAATAAACAATTGATGGTATCCTTTCGGGATCAAAACCGAAATGGAAAATTTGATCTTGTTCCCGAATACCTTACCAACGATGGTGCTAACTACCTTTCTAATAGCAGGGAGTACATATACATCAATAACGTTAATTATAGTGTAACCCATAATTCAAACATTGCCAAAACCGCTGGTCAGGAGTATCAATTGATGTATAATGTTTTCCCGGCACTTGCAACCAATGCTGTATGGAATGAAAATACACTCCCTGATTCTAAGATTACGATTGAGTATAACGGTATCGTTAAACACAATGCAACTACAGTAACCGCTGCAGATGGGCGAGGCACATTTGACAATAAGAACAAAGCGAATCAAGTTGATTTAACCCAAGGTGTTCATGCAGATCATCATTGTATCATTCCGATTGTTGTCAGTAGTGCAAGCAAAATATTTAAACTGGTCATAGGCAATGATGGTGGTGTCTTTGTCTCTAAATCATCAACTAATCCTGGTATAACAGAAGGTGATTGGACTTTCAAAGGGATGGGTTTAAATACAGGCCAGTTCTATGGGGCAGATAAAAGGCCGGGAGCAGATCAATACATTGGTGGAATGCAGGATAACGGTACCCGTATGTCACCAGACAATGAAGATGCAAATGCAAAAACAAACTATATATTCGGCGTGGACGGTGATGGATTTGAAGTGATTTGGAATAGTAAGGATAAGGATCAACTCCTTGCGAGCCGGTATTATGGACACATCAGCAAATCTTCAAATGGTGGCGTGTCATGGAAAACAGTAAATTCGTTCGACAACAGCGAATACCCGTTTGTAACAAAGCTTTCAAATTCTAAAGATTTTCCAGATAGAGTTTTTACTGCGGGTGCTAAAGGTGTTTATGTCTCTGACAACTTTGGTGAAAGTTGGACCTTAACACCTATTGCTTCAAAATTTGTCGTTGGAAGTGCTTTTTTTCTGGATGTAGAAGTAAGTCGCGCGAATGCCAATATTGTCTGGGCAGGTAGCGGAATGAATAATGTCGATAATCTTAGAAACTTATTTCTTTCAACTAATGGTGGCAAAACATTTAGTCCAACAACGAATTATACTTTGGCTTCATTGGGAAACATCACAAAACTTGCATCACATCCAATTGATCCCAATACTGCATATGCACTCTTCTCATTTGCAGGAAAACCAAAAATTATCGAAACAAAAGATCTTGGTCAAACCTGGACAGATATTTCAGGTTTTGGAAATGGCATTACCAGTACTACCGGTTTTCCTGACGTTGCAGTTTATTGTCTTTATGTGAGACACGACAAACCAAATATCATTTGGGCAGGAACAGAAATAGGAATTGTTGAATCGCAGGACAATGGGGACACGTGGGCTTTGCTAGATGAGTTTCCTCACGTGGCTGTATGGGATATGAAGGGCCAGGATGGACAAGTAGTTATAGCTACCCATGGCCGTGGCATCTGGACAGCGACAATCAAAACAGAAGAGCCAACGCCAAGTTTCCCACCTCCTCCTCCATCTGATCAGCATGTTACTAATATTCCTAAGGTCATCGCATCAGGCACATCTCCTACAGGAGAATTTGTCTTTAGATGGAAAAGTGAGTCAACTTTTGATTCTCTTCAAATCTTTATTAATAGTGAATACTATAAGTCTCACAAAAACATCACCCAACAGACTTCGGATGAAAAAATCATTTCTTTTGTTCCAGGAGAAAAGGAAATTAAAATGATAAGTTATAAAAATGCTGTTCCTTATCAATCCATGATTCATAAAACAAAACATTTATTACTCCAAAATCCTGAGAATTCTTTTGCAACCTATTTTGAGTCGTTGGGTGATCTTGCTGTTGAAGGTTTAGAGGCAAAAACTATTACCGGCAGTGTAAACCCAAATCATTACAGTCTCCAGACCAACCACAAATACTCTGTTAATAAAAAATATGATGTAGTTATCAAAACGCCTATTAGAATTTCCAGCGAACTTCCTCATCTTTTTTATAAGGACATTGCTATTGTTGAACCAGAAAAAGATACCATAGCAATAGAGGCAACATTAAACGGTCTGGATTGGATAACACTGAAGACATATGATTCGAATTTAAAGAGTGAGTGGGCTTCTGCTTTTACAAATAATCAAACCGGGACAAGTAATATGTACTTGGAGCATGATCTCGATCTTAGCACTACCTTAGAGACTGATGACCTTGTTCTCTTCAGAATGAGAATGGCTTCTAATAACAGCGTTACTGCATGGGGATGGTCTATTGGCTATATATTTATCCAACAACCGCCTACCGCATCAGAGCTCCCTGGAAATAAGTCTTCATTTAGCGCCTATCCTAATCCGTCAGCGGGATCTTTCCAAATAGAATATACTTTGGATAAAAGTACCCATGTCAGCATTGACGTAGTGGATATTTTCGGCAAGAGAATTCAATCTTTCAATAGACAATTTAAAACACAGGGAAAGCAGACTCAAAACATTCAACTACACACGTCTGGCTCTTATCTGGTAGTGATTAATTTAGGGGATAAAAAAATGATCCAAAGAATCGTGATAAAAAAATAAAATTAGTGCATCCGGTCTCCGCGCGGTGTAAGACCTTTTATAATTTCTGCTTCCTGTTTTAACAATTCACTCCATCGTTCATTCACTAAATCCTCCGCGACATATTCCTTTGCCAAGAGCAGAAAATTTTTATAATGTCCTGCTTCTGAAATCATTAATTCATAGTAGAATTTCGATAGTCCTTCATCGCCAATATTCTTCCAAAGGATTTTAAATCGCTCACAACTTCTGGCTTCTATCAAAGCATTTAGCAAAAGTTTTTCGAGTAGTTGCTGTTCTCTGCTCCCACCCTTCTTAACTACTCCTTGCAATGCTTCAACATATTCATCTTTTCGTTGCCTTAAAAGTGGCAGGCCTCTTTTACGAAGTTCCTCAATTACGCGTTCGAAATGACTCCACTCTTCTGCGACAACTGGTGTGAGCATATCTACCAGCTTTTCCTTTTCGGGATATAAAATGATTAACGAAATACAGGAAGACGCGGCTTTCTGTTCGCAGTAAGCATGGTCAACGAGGATGTCTCCAATATTTTTCTCCGCGATATTTATCCAACGTGGGTCAGTTGGTAACTCAAGGCCTAAGGTGAATTTATCTTTGGCTTCCATAACTCAGAAAGATTAATCGTAGAATGACCAATCAAAACCAAAATCAATCACATTGCGCTGACCAGGATAGTAAGGTGTTGGAAGGTATCCTGTTCCGGTAAAAGCTTGGACGATGTTAATGTATTTGAAAAAGATTCTTCCGCGCTTCACTTTCACATTTAAAAAAAAGTCTACCCGTGGAAATGCATTTACTTCAAACTCATCCTGATTATAAAACTGACGAATAGCTGGGTCGTAGGCTGGTGCATAATAAGGTGAGTGCCAATGTAAGTCGACACCAATATGCGCATCGAAATTTCCATTGAAATGTATGCCTGAATATGAGATCTGGCTGTTTAAAAATAAATCAGGTACTCGAATTGCATCTCCGGCATTCTCCAGAAGCCTGGTATAGATGAATTGGTTACTTAAAGTAAAGTTTTTAAAGAATGTAATGGCGAAGCGCAATTCAGGAGAGAAAATTACCTGGTTACCGGATGACTGAACAGGAGACACATCTTGAAGTGTGTCGTTTGGTTGTGCGCGCTGATCATAAAAAACATAGTTGGTAAGTCGGGTAAAAGTAAGGCCGGGAGAAATGTTTAAAGCTTTGGATTTATAATGAACATATCCGTTAATCTGGCTACTTTGAATATCCGGGAAGTTAGTGCTGTCCCATTGATGATGTCCTCCCCTGTAAAATTGTTCAGCAAAACCTGGCTTATATTTCAACTGCTTTATTGAAGCTTCGAACCACCTGCTTTCAATCCTTCCTTCAATTCTATATTGTTGCAAATCGTAAGTTTCTGCCCATCCACTCACTAACCCGATGGAATCTAAGCGAAGCTCCATTCTGCCTCCTAATATGTTTTCATTTGCAAGTGGTGTTACACCGGAATCTTTCATCTCAGAATGAAGCGCATGATTATAGGTCATTGTAAAATGACGAACAGCATAGTAGCCGTTGTAAAACAATTTTAATAGGTTGCCTTTGATCCCGAATTCATTTCTAACGACTTTAAATTTAGCATCGTCTTTGGTCGTATCGTTTTTTTGTTCAATGTGCGTAAAAAACGGCCGATCCGCATCCTCGTAGAGATTAAAGAATCTGCTTAGTTGTCGGTATCGATCAAACGTGTGGTAAACTTGCAATGCTTTTCCAACTTTAAGTTGATGATTGAAATGCATGTTCATTCGAATGTCACTGGTCTCTGCAGTATTCAACCAAACCTGAGGATCTTCTATAAAATAAGCGTCGAAAGTACTATCTGTAGCGGGATTACCATCATTAAGATTTACACCTCCTGATTCTTCAACTCGATGATACCTCCTCCTGAAGTTTGCAAAAATTCGATAGATACTGTCTTTACTATGGTAAGCCGTATAGAAGTCGTAATAATTGCTGCGTGTAACTCTGTCGCCTTTACCTGCTCGCTCAGGAATTTGCTTGTCGATAAAAAGTCCCTGGTAAGTAAATCCGAAATTCCACCTAGGACTAATATTCCTGCTAAAGGTTGCCTTTGTCATAGACCGGCCTCTTCCGCCCAAGATGATACTCATATTGGAATACGGTGACTTTGTATCGAAATACCGCATTCGTTCACTATCCCAATACATATCGTAAACATCAAACCCGGATCTGACGCCAATAACAGAAGGAGCCTGGTAGTAGATCGGCCGAATTGCTGTTCCAATGTTGCCCAGATCCTGATACAAGTTATTGTTGCGTTGTACGTAATTGAAGCGGTGAAAATTCCGAATAAAAGTATCTATTGGATGAACAATGTTACGGTTGTAAAACACATCCTCTTCATAATAATATTTAGAGGTGTTTGGGCCATAAACCTGTTTGGTGGTATCGTCAATGATACGGGAACCTCTTCTTCTAGGCGCTGTATCGCTATCGTCCTGAGCAAACAAAACAGAACTTATCAGCAGAAAAGGAATAACTAACCAGAAATGTCTTTTTAAAAGCACGGGCAAAAATAGATTTTCAAATTTTGGAAATACAGAAAGGGGAAAGTTTTTTTCAGGATGCATGCCTGCGTATTGCGTTTAGCACCATCTCATCAAAATCCTTTCCATTTTTTAAAAATTCAGTTTTTATCGGAAGGTAAAAGAAAGGGATCTCATTTAAGTATTTATTAAACGCAGGCGACTGGATCTTAACAGCATCTTTTTCGGTGGTTATGACTACAGCGTCTTCCTTCTTCGCCATTGCGCAAATAGTTATAAGATCTTTTTCTGTGTAACGATGATGATCTGGAAATGCAAAATGGTGCATCAGCTTATAATGGCTATTCGTATACGTTTCAACCGGCTTATGATTCGCTATACCAGACACAAGAACCACGCGTTCTTTTGTCGGTTTATTATGATCCAGCGCAACAGGATTCCCATAGGTGATAACTGAAAAAAATAACGGCTTATCAGCATGCTGGCGAACTGATTTATCGATTTCCATCATATCCTCTTCCTTGATGTCAGGTGGACATTTAGTAACAACGATTACATCGCTCCTGCTTAATCCTCTACTTGATTCTCGTAAGCGGCCGGCAGGTAAGAGCATGTCCTTATAGAACAGATTATGGTAATCAGTCAATAATATCTGAAACGATGGTTTAACTTTTCTATGCTGAAACGCATCGTCTAAAAGTATAATTTCAGTGTCTTCAGCATGATCGATTATAAACGGTATTGCGAGTGCACGTTCTTCACCCACACATACCGTAATATTATTGTCAAACTTTCTGTATAATTGAAATGGTTCATCTCCTATTGATGAGGCACTGTCATTTGCATTTGCGATATGAATGCCTTTGGTGACCCTGCCATAACCCCGGCTTAGCGTTGCTACTTTGAAATCGTGATATAGCAGTCGAATCAAGTATTCTATCATTGGGGTTTTACCTGTGCCGCCAACAGCAAGGTTTCCAACACCAATAACAGGCAAGTCGAACTGCGCGGTTGGTTTGTAGCCCTTATCGTAAAGACTATTTCTTAAACTTGTGACAACGTCGAATAGCAAAGCAAAAGGAAAAAGTAAAAGCCTTAGCATGGTGTAAATTTAAGCTGCTATTTATAAATAACACTAAAAATACAAGTTTGGTATAACCGAGATTTATAGAATACCTTGGTTTTCCATTGTTCTCTTAGTTTTACGCATTAATTTAAGCCCTATGGCAGGTGTCAATATCAAGGTTATCACAGATTATCTGGAATCACTCGCGCCACGAGCATATCAGGAATCTTATGATAATTCAGGGCTTCTTACTGGAAATTTTGAAACTACCGCGAATGGAATTCTGGTAACATTGGATTGCACAGAAGAAGTTGTGAGCGAAGCGATTGACAGAAATTGCAACCTCATTATAGCACATCATCCAATAATTTTTAAGGGTTTAAAAAAACTTACAGGCAGCAATTATATTGAGCGCACCATTATTAAGGCAATAAAAAACGACATTGCTATATATGCAATTCATACAAATCTTGATAATGTACACACAGGCGTGAACAAAATGATCTGTGATAAGATAGGCTTAAAGAATGTTCAAATCCTTCTTCCAAAACCCAATACGTTAACTAAACTCGTCACTTTTGTTCCTAGGGAAAACGCAGATGCAGTTTTAAGCAGTTTACATAGTGCCGGCGCTGGGCAAATTGGAAATTATGATCATTGCAGCTTCCAGATAGAAGGAACAGGTTCTTTTCGGCCGAATGATAACGCAAATCCACACATTGGAAAAAATAGCGAGCAGGAATTTGTAAATGAAACAAGGATTGAATTAATTTTTCCAAGTCATCTTGAAAAGAAGCTTCTTAAGGCATTAAAGCAAAGTCATCCATACGAAGAAGTTGCATATTATTTGACGTCTTTAAACAATGAAAATCAGGAAGTTGGATCAGGAATGATTGGTGAACTTGCCGTTGCAGCGGAACCATTGGAATTTTTAAAGCGTTTGAAAATCAACATGAATTTGAAAATGGTCAGGCATTCCAATCTCATTGATGAACCTGTCAAAAAAGTAGCAGTTTGTGGGGGTTCGGGCGGTTTTCTTTTAGGAAATGCCATTGCCGCTGGCGCCCAGGTCTTTATTACTGCGGATTTTAAATACCACGAATTTTTTGATGCTGAAAATCAGCTAATAATTGCCGATATAGGCCATTATGAAAGTGAGATTTACACTAAGGAACTTTTAAAAGAGGTTTTAACAAAAAAATTTCCTACTTTTGCGATCAATTTTTCAACTACCGTTACGAATCCTATAAGTTACCTGTAAATAATGGAAAATCAATCAGTTGTACAAAAGCTAGAAGCACTCGTAAAACTCCAGTCAATAGACTCTAAAATTGATGAAATAAAAAAATTAAGAGGGGACTTACCTGATGAAGTTCAGGACCTTGAAGATGAAATAGAAGGCTACAAAACACGCTTTAATCGTTTTGAAACGGAACAAAAGGATTTAGAGGAAAACATTAAAAAGTATAAGGAAGGCATTAAGGAAGCTGAAAAACTAATAAAGAAATACAGCGAACAGCAAAAGAACGTACGAAACAACCGTGAGTTCGATGCCATTACCAAAGAAGTTGAATTACAGGAACTTGAGATTCAGATTTGCGAAAAAAGGATTAAAGAAGCAAAAGACCTAATCCAGGCAAAGAAAGACGAGATTGAAAAAACAAATACATTAATTACAGAGAGAGGCGAGCATCTCGATAACAAGAAAAAAGAGCTTCAAGGCATCATGTCTGAAAGCGAAGAAGAAGAAAAGAAACTTCTTAGCGAACGCGAAAAAGCAACTAAGAAGATTGAAGATAAATTACTGAAGTATTACGAAAGATTAAGAAGCAGTTTATCCAATGGTTTGGCTGTTGTACGTGTAGTACGCGGCGCAGCTGAAGGATGTAATATTGTTATCCCTCCTCAAAAAATTGCAGAAATACGGGAGAAGAAAAAAATTGTTATTGATGAGCACTCAGGTCGTATCTTAGCAGATGTAGACTTAGATTCTTTAGATGAAGGTGACAAGCCAAAATCATCAAAGGCTCCGGTAGTTGCAGCAACCCCAAGCCGTAGAAAAAAAGTTGAATAATATTTCATTTAATAGCATTGCAAAAAAGGTGAGCCTAATGGCTTGCCTTTTTTTATGTTCAACTTACCTGGAAGCGCAGGATCTTAAGTTCGAAACTGAAGTTCAAAAAGCTTATCAATTTGTACTAAATCTTCAGCCGAAGGAAGCACTCTCTTTGCTTAAAGATAAAAAGACATCTACCGCGCATTATGTTAGTTCTCTTGCCGAATCGTTAGAACTTCTGCTGACGGAAGACGCCACACTTTTTAACGAATATGAAGATCATTTTCAGGATCGGCTTGAGCTGAAAACAAAAGGCACAGAGGCTGAATATCAGTTTCTACAAGCGGAAATCCGATTGCAGTGGGCTTTCGTCTATCTTAAATTTGGACATGAATTTGACGCGGCCTTAAATCTTCGGCAAGCTTATCAAATAGCAGATGAATGCAGGAGGAAAAATCCTAATTTCCTGCCCATTCGAAAAACTACAGGATTGCTTGAAATCATTATTGGATCTGTCCCAGAAAAATACAATTGGGTGCTCGGCCTTTTAGGAATGGAAGGTTCAGTTCAGGATGGTTTAAAAGACCTGGAAACTGCCCGCACTTCTTCATCCGCAATTGCCTTCGAGAGTGATCTATTATTTTCTTTGACTCAAGGATTTGTATTTCAACAACCTGACACCGCGCTTGCTGAAGTAATTAAATTATCAAAAGATCAAGCGGATAATAGGTTGCTGCTATTCTTAGGAACTTCCCTCGCCCTTAAAAATTCACAAAGCGAACAAGCTCTTACCTTTATCAATAGACTCGAAGAAAACGGCAACGGCCTTCAACTTTATTATGCAGATTATCTCAAGGGCGAGATCTACCTGCATAAAGCAGACTATCTGAATGCGATTTCTGCTTACCGATGGTTCATCAACAATTATAAAGGTCAGAATTATATCAAAGATGCCTATTACAAAATAGCACTGTGCTATTGGCTTAATGGAAATCAAAATGATGCTAAGTCAGCTTTTAATGATGCAAAAACGAAAGGTAAAGAATCAGCGGAAGCGGATAAGCACGCTGCAAGAAGTTTAGCGGATAAAGAATTGCCTAACATAAAACTTTCGAAAGCCAGATATTTCACGGATGGAGGTTACTATCGGGAGGCAGCACTGCAGCTTGAAGAGATTATCGAAACAGATATTCCAACCAAAAGAGATGCGGTTGAATTTAATTATCGGAAAGCAAGGTTAGCGCACAAGCAAAAAGACACTAATGCAGCAAAGACCTTTTATCTCCAAACCATAGAGAAAGCTGGAGAGGAAAACTGGTATTTTGCTCCGAATTCTTATTTGCAACTCGGATATATTGCAGTTGCCGAAAACAAGCCCGACGAAGCAAAACAATATTTTAACAAAGCCTTGGATTATAAAAAACACGAATACAAAAATAGTATCGACAGCAAAGCGAAAAGTGCTCTTGCTCAGATCAACCGCAAATGATCCGTGTCATTGTATCGCTCGACATTAAACATGGAGCCGGTATAATTCAAAAGATAAAGGCAAAGGTTTGTATGATCGAACATATCCATGCTACGAAGTGGATAGTTTAGAAGATGACAAAGAATAATTCTAATGGCACGGCCGTGCATACAGATCAGGATCGTTTTTTCATCTGCATGTTTCATGATATAATCAACGGCTGGCTTCATCCTTTTAATAACATCATCAGGACTTTCGCCACCCTGTATTCTCAACGTTGTGTTACCAAGCTGCCACTGCTGCAGCATATGGTGGTAATACTCATCCTCCTGAGAAGTTACACGATGCCCCTCCTTCACTCCCCAGCTGATTTCATTTAACCCCACAAGGGCATCGTGCGGAATGCCAAGATCGATGAAATTTTGCACAGATTGCTGGCTTCGTTTTAACGCTGATGTGTAAACTTTATCAAAAGGGATATGCTTATAAGTATCAAAGAATGCTTGCGCCTGTTTGCGACCCAAATCATTAAGATCGGTGTCTACCCCACTTCCCTGAACTATACTTTTGAGGTTAAAATCAGTCTGACCATGCCGTACGAGGTAAACTTTTTTACTGTTCAATTTTACTTTATTTTAGGCCCGCCTTTGTGGTTTGGCCCATTCCCATCAATATTGGGCCTCTTCCGTTGACTTTGGCAGGCGCAAAAATAGATAAATACTTGATTCTGGCTACCGAATTTTTTGAACATGCAACATGGCAATCTTTAAAGAAAGCGTCACATTGGAAGCGCTTAACCATTTGTCAAAAAACACTTTGGCGGAGCAAATTGGGATAGAATTCACGGCTATTGGCAACGACTTTATTGAAGCGAAAATGCCGGTTGATAAACGAACTCATCAACCCTTTGGGCTGTTACATGGTGGAGCATCAGTTGCCCTGGCAGAAACGCTCGGCAGTGTTGCTGCTCATTTATGCATTGATGCAACAAAACAGTTTTGTGTTGGTTTAGAGATAAACGCCAATCACATCAAAGGTGCTAAGAGCGGTTTTGTTACAGGTAAAACGAAACCGATTCACATTGGCCGTAAAACGCAGGTGTGGGAAATACGCATTACTGATGAGAATGAAGATCTGGTTTGCATAAGTCGGATTACAATAGCAGTACTCGATAAAAAGAATTAGGAATAGATGGACACTTTAACTTCAGTTTCTCATTTCAAAAAAAGCACTGAAACTGAATTATTAACTTTTTTGACGCGGCAGGCTTCCTTAAACAATTTTCCATTTGCACTATGGAAGCTTCCCAGCAAGCCGTTGAAAAATCTGGTTATTTCAAATGCTTATCAAAAGTTAGGTGAACAACTTGAGATCGAAGAGCAGTCACCCGGTTTTATTTTCGCACCTTTTAGCCGTAAAAAAGATAAGATCTTTCTTCCTGCAGATTATTTATTTCGATTTGAAGATGATAGGTTGAAAGATCCCCAATCGCCTTTAGAAATTAATTCATTAACCTGGCTCGAGAAACACTATTCAGAAAATTTTAAAGTCGGACTTAAACTAACCTCAATTGACGAAGCATCAAAGTCACTGATATCGCCAGCTAATTATATTGATTTAGTTAAGCTTTGTATTGAGGAAATCAGCAAAGGAACGTTCGAGAAAGTAGTACCGTCAAGAACAAAGCATATTACACTATCAGAAGATTTTGATGTTGTTTCTTCATTTGAGAAACTATGTCAACGCTACCCGGATGCGCTTGTTTCATTCGTACATATTCCTGCTATAGGAAGCTGGTTAGGAGCAACACCAGAAATGCTTGTATCAGTTGAAGATAAGAAAATCTTCCGTACGGTAGCATTGGCGGCAACACAGCCGTACTTAGATGGAGTAAATCTAAAGTCAGTGGCCTGGACGCAAAAGGACATTGAAGAGCAGGCACTGGTGGAGCGATACATCATTAGTTGTTTTAAAAAGATAAGGTTGCGCGAATACGATGAACAAGGTCCTAGAACATCTGTTGCTGGTAACCTCATGCATTTAAAATCTGATTTTAGTGTCAACATGATCTCAGCAAATTTTCCACAACTAGGATCTGTTATGTTGGACTTACTTCATCCCACTTCAGCAGTATGTGGAATGCCGTTAGATGTTTCCCTCGATTTTATTAATCGCACTGAAGGTTATGACCGTTCGTTCTACAGTGGATACCTTGGACCAGTGAACATTGATAATAATATCAACATATTTGTAAACCTCAGGTGCATGCAGCTCTTTAGTAATAAAGCAATTTTATATGCAGGAGCCGGAGTAACAATTGATTCTGTTCCAGAACAGGAATTGGAAGAAACAGAAATTAAATTTAAAACACTACTTAACGTAATTCTCTAAGCATGCGATATCAACCAATTTTTGACATCGCAGAATTGTGCGTTAGAAAAGGTGTGAAGCACGCAGTGCTTTGTCCGGGATCAAGATGTGCACCACTTACACTAGCCTTCACAAGAAACGCTGGTATTGAAGCAAAGACATTTAGTGATGAGAGAAGTGCCGCATTTGTAGCAATGGGTATGGCACAACAAACAACTGAACCTGTTGTACTAATTTGTACTTCCGGATCAGCGGCTTATAATTTTGCTCCCGCAATTGCAGAAGCATTCTTTAGTGAAACGCCTTTAATTATTTTTACAGCTGATCGCCCATTAGAATGGGTTGCGCAGCATGATGGCCAAACCATTTTTCAACATGAAATTTTTGGCAAGCACGTTAAGAAATCCTATGTGCTTCCGCAGGATTACGATTATGACGATAGTGCTTGGGCAATCAATAGAATCGTTAACGAAGCGATTAATGTATCGAAACAAGAACCAAAAGGACCTGTACATATTAATGCTCCGTTTCGTGAACCATTATATCCGGGTAAAGATGAAGTAACTGAATACAGTAAAGAAATAAGAGTCCTTGAAGAAATTACTTCTCCCCTACAGCTCGCTGAAAAGCATAAGGAAGAAATTCAAAAAGCAACGCAGACCTTCAAAAAGATTTTAATTGTTGCAGGTCAGCACGACTATGATAAATATTTGCAGGAATCATTATTGAAGTGTGCTATTGGTCACCACATCCCAGTGGTTGCTGACATCATTTCTAATCTTAATGAAACTGATTACCCTGTAAAACACAGCGATCTTTTTTTAGGTCAGGCTTCTGATGGTGTAAAAAAAAGTTTGCAACCAGATTTACTGATTACTTACGGAAAGTCGCTGATCTCAAAAAACCTCAAACTTTTTTTACGAAAGTATTCAGCAATAAAGCACTGGCATATTCAAGCTGGAGGATCTGCGGCAGATACCTTTAAGAATGTTACGCAAGTGTTTCATACTCATCCAGTTTTATTTTTCAATGATCTTGGTTCAGTACCTAGACATGAAAATTTTGAAACACAAAAGCAATTTAATTATAGCAAGCTTTGGGAAGTTGAAGAGCGAAGGGCTGTTCGCTGTCTTTCTGATTTCTTTCCATTACAAGAGCTTAATGAACTGGAACTTGTTCAACAAATACTCACGAATCTTCCGGCAGATACTAATTTACACTTAGCAAACAGCATGAGTGTTCGTTACGCAAATTTTATCGGATTGGAAGCTGCGAAAAATGGTGTAAAAGTTTTTTCAAATCGCGGTACGAGTGGCATAGATGGCTGTAGCAGTACAACGGTTGGCCACGCGTTAACTTCAAATGAACTCAACGTTTTGATTACTGGCGACCTGGCATTTTTTTATGATCGAAATGCTTTTTGGCATAACTATCCGCTGCCTAATTTACGTATTGTACTACTCAATAATCACGGAGGATCTATCTTCAACATGATTGATGGACCAGCATCTCAACCAGAAGCATCAGAGTATTTTATTACGCAGCAGAAGCTCAATGCGCAGAAGTTAACTGAAGAATTTGGATTTGAATATCTTAAGCTTGACAACACACGGAAAACCAAAAATTTAGTAAAAGATTTCTTTGACAAGGATGGCAAAACCAGGATCCTTGAACTTGAGAGTGATTTACAATTGAACAGAACAATATTTGATAACCTGAAACAAAAAATTAAAAAGAATTATGAATCTTAAATATCCATGGCAAACCGCGAAGGAATACAAAGAGATCTTGTTTCAAAAGTTTGAAGGCATAGCACGTATCAGTATTAATCGGCCTCATGTACACAATGCGTTCACACCTAACACCGTGAAAGAAATGATTGACGCAATGAACATCTGTAGAGATGATTCTGATGTCAGAGTGATTATTTTAACTGGTGAAGGCGGAAAAGCTTTTTGTAGTGGTGGTGATCAAAGTGTGCGCGGTCATGGTGGTTATGTAGGAGAAGATACAGTGCCGCGTTTGAATGTGCTCGATCTTCAACGAATCATAAGGTCAATTCCAAAACCTGTCATTGCAGGAGTCGCAGGATGGGCTATTGGTGGAGGTCATGTATTGCATGTTGTGTGCGATCTCACTATTGCTGCTGAAAATGCCCGCTTTGGGCAAACTGGACCAAAGGTGGGAAGTTTTGATGGCGGATTTGGTGCCTCTTATTTAGCACGCATTGTAGGACAGAAGAAAGCCCGTGAGATCTGGTTTCTTTGCGATCAATACGATGCAAAAGAAGCTTTAGAAATGGGGCTTGTAAACAAGGTGGTGCCACTCGAACTTCTTGAAGAAACATATGTAGCGTGGGCTAAAAAAATTATCACAAAAAGTCCGTTGGCTATTCGAATGTTGAAATCCTCTTTCAATGCTGAACTTGATGGGCAGGCAGGGATTCAAGAACTTGCTGGCAATGCAACACTCTTATATTACCTAAGCGAAGAGGCTAAGGAGGGGAAAAATGCTTTCCTTGAAAAACGAGATCCGGATTGGTCTAAATACCCTAAGTTTCCTTAATGTTAATGAACCATGACCAGAGCTTTGTTTTTTTCATTCGTACTTTGTCTCTCTGTTAATATTGCTTACGCACAACAGGCTATGGTATCAAATTCAAAAGTTTATGTTTTCCGGCTTAAGCCTCATGAAGATCTTAAGAAGTCTATTCTTCATTTTGCTAATGAACATAAAATTACCGCAGGAATCATTTTAACATGTGTAGGAAGTCTTGAGCAATACAACATCAGGTTTGCCAATCAGGATAACGGATCCAAAGCACAAGGTTTTTATGAAATTGTCTCAGTAACAGGTACTTTCAATAATACATCAAGTCACATTCACATTTCAGTATCGGATTCGACAGGAAAAACAATAGGTGGTCATTTGCTGGATGAAAACTTAATTTACACCACTGCTGAAATTGCAATAGCAGAACTTACTGATGTTGCTTTTGAGAGAAGAGAAGATTCTACGTATGGTTACAAGGAGTTGACTGTTACTCCAAAAAATTAATCAATTGTGGATTATCAACATCAATCACTCTGGAGCAATGGGCGAATAGTGTACTTAAAAGATATCGAGCTCAACAAGGTAAGCCCAGTATCAGAAAGTGAAAAAACTACTTTTGACTTTGTTAGGCTGTGGCTAAAAGGACAATCAACTTTTGATATCAAAACAAGTGGTTCAACGGGAATACCTAAGGTAATTTCAATAAGGCGAGAGCAGATGCAGGCGAGCGCGCGGCTTACACAAGAAGCGCTGCAGCTGAAAGATCACTACAACGCTTTAATTTGCCTTGATGTAAATTATATCGCTGGCCAAATGATGATTGTACGTTGTTTTGAAACAGGGATGAGAATGTTTATCGTCGATGCTTGTGCTAATCCACTGATAAAAGTACCTATACATTATACACTACACTTCACAGCTCTTGTACCGTATCAAGTAAAAGCAATTATTGAGTCAAACCATCCACACTTATTAGATACTTTACAAACAATTATCATTGGAGGAGCTTCACTGGATGCTTCATCGTTTCAATCCCTTCAGCAATACTCATCCCGTATTTATGCTACTTACGGAATGACAGAAACAATTTCTCATGTTGCACTGCAGCCTTTGAATGGAATAAATAAGTCAGACTGCTATCAAACCTTGCCAGGGATAAGCATTCATAAAGATGAAAGAGGATGCCTCATCATTGATGCTTTACATCTTGATGAAAGAATTATTACGAATGATGTTGTTGACATTGTCGATGAAAAAAGTTTTAGATGGATTGGGCGTTGGGATACAGTCATCAATTCCGGAGGGATAAAAGTGTCACCGGAAATTTTAGAAGAACAGATTGGTCAAATATTTACACGATTGGATGTTAAAAATAATTTTTTCATCCACAGCGTACCTGATTCACGTCTTGGTGAGAAGATAATTTTAATTATGGAAGAACCTCTTCCAGAAGCCCAAGTGCTAAATGAAAGCTTTCAAGCGTTACTTCACTCGATTTCACCTTATAAACTTCCGCGGGAGCTTTACCTGAGTTCTAGATTTATCAGAACGCCGACCACCAAAATAAATCGCAAAGAAAGTTTCAAAAACGCCTCATTTCAGAAACATCTCAAAATCTAATTCGATTGCATTCTACAGTTGCTTCAAATTCTACGCTTCGGCTAAAGGTTGGTATCAAAATTTATAGAAGTATGGCAGTTGAATCTTATGTCTATGGTTGGCTTTAAAGATTTCTGCACAGGCAAGACTTTAGAGCGTGGAATTTTAAATCTTAAAATGAATGAAAAAGGTCTTAGTCATTGAAGATGATGCTCCTTTGTGTTGGCTGCTAGGGAAAATATTGCATCGTAAGTATGAAGTAATCGTGATGAGTAACGGCATGGAAGCCTGGTCATGGTTAACGGATGGAAACAGCCCTGATCTTATTGTAACTGATTTGAAAATGCCATCCATGGATGGTATCGAATTGTTGGAATACTTGAGCAACAGCGGCTTGTACAGAACTATTCCAGTAATCGTTCTATCGGGAGATGAAGATCCAGTAAAGCGGCTACAGTGTCTTGAATTAGGGGCCTTTACATATCTCTTGAAGCCGTTTGAGCCACAGGCATTTCTAAAAGAAGTTGAGCGTGCACTCGCGCACAGCCAGCAAAACGTTCCAGTAAACAAATAATGAAACTTAATTTAATTTATGGATTTAGCGTTACAAGCTCCTTCTCTTCAAGCAGTGCCCTATAAAACACTGGATGAATCAAAACGAAAGGTGTCAGTATTTACCAGGCGTATCTTAAAAATTGAAAGTTCTGCAACTGCTCCTGAAACTGAGTACGTCCAAGAGAATACTTATTTTTCAAAGGTTTCTATCAAGCAGGCAATCGACATTATTAACAAGGAAAACGAAAGCACAATTGATGCAGTGCTAGTCAATCCTGAATTTATAACAACTAATATTAACCAGCTAAAAGAAGTAGCTAAGAATAAGGCTATACCAGTTCTTATCTATTCTGAAAAGTTTGACCAACTTGCTAAACAAGCGGCAATTAAATACGGTATTGACGATTACTATTATGGCGCTATAACTACCGGGCTATACAAAAGAATCGACTTTCTTAAAAAACTAAAGAACTACAAAAAGCAACGTGCCGGTGCTCCTTATGTAACACTATCAGCTGATGAAGTTCCTCAAATCAAGCTATGGGCTTCAAAACGAGCGTTTGATATTGTAGTTTCAGGTACAGCATTACTGTTGTTATCTCCATTACTGTTGCTCATTGCATTGATCGTGAAACTTGAATCTCGCGGACCTGTATTTTATATCTCAAAAAGAGCGGGCTCTGGCTATAAGATTTTTGATTTCTATAAATTCAGGTCTATGAGGGTTGGCGCTGATGCAGAATTGCAAAAACTAGCGCACCTAAATCAGTATACTGCAAATGACCCTTCAAAGGGAGTCTTCTTCAAAATAAAGAATGATCCGAGAATAACTAAGTTCGGACAGTTTTTAAGAAGTACCAGTCTTGATGAAATTCCACAGTTGTTAAACGTTCTTATTGGGGACATGTCTCTTGTAGGCAATCGGCCATTACCATTGTACGAAGCTGAAAAGCTAACGAAAGATCAAATCGCATGGAGATTCCTCGCTCCTGCTGGTATCACTGGACTGTGGCAAATTACCAAGCGCGGAAAAGAAGATATGTCTGAAGAAGAACGCATAGCGCTTGATATGGAGTACGCTATGAAGAACTCCATTTGGCTTGATATCAAGATCATGCTGAAAACAGTTCCAGCGCTTTTACAGAAAGAAAAAGTATAAAAGTTATTATTTCTCAATCGCTGGTCTCAGCGGTTGAGATTTCAATTGTTGAAAAATCCCATGTATATCATAGAAGTTCTGCTGCTTACATATTTTACATACGTTACTCTATATTCCTTCGTCTTAAGTTTATCCGCTTTATTTTATAAACAAAGAAAAGCTCCAGAGGCAGATTACAAATCAAAAGTCGCGGTTCTTATTCCAGCTTACAAAGAAGATGGGGTAATTGTAGAGGTAGCGAAACAAGCACTTAACCAACAATATCCATCTAATAAATTTGATGTGGTGATTGTTGCTGATTCTCTCAAAGCTGCTACGCTCACCACGCTTCGCGCGTTGCCGATAAAAGTAGTTGAAGTAGTATTTGAGAAAAGTACGAAAGTAAAGGCATTGAACAGGGCAATGGAAGTGTTAGGAGATAATTATGATTGCGCTGTAATACTTGACGCAGACAATGTAATGGAACCTCATTTCCTTCGGAAAATGAATAACCTATATCATACCGGCCATACAGCTATTCAAGGAAGAAGAGCGCCTAAAAATGAGAATACTCAGATGGCATTATTGGATGGATTAAGTGAAACAATCAATAACTTCATCTACCGCCAAGGAAATGTTGTCTTAGGGCTGTCGTCCTGCATCAATGGCTCTGGAATGTTTTTCGAGTATAAGACGTTTAAGAAAATAATGCGTTCTATGGACGCGATTGGTGGATTCGACCGTGAACTGGAATATAAACTTATTGCTCAAGGCACATCAGTATATTACGCGAAGGACATTGTTGTTTACGATGAAAAGGTAGAAAATCAGGAAGTCTTTGAAAAACAACGGAAGCGCTGGATCTCAAGCCAGTTCGTATATCTCGGAAAGTTTTTTACAAAAGGCTGGTCTTACCTTTTCAAGGGCAACTTTGGATATTTCAATGCGACCATATTGCGAAATATACAACTGCCTCGTTTAATGAATCTTGGCCTTCTAACCTTTACTGCTTTTTTAAGCATTGTTTTCGCATCATACACTTATGTCACCCCGTGGATGTGGCTGGTGTTGCTGCTTTTAAACTTCCTTGCCATGGTGTTTGCGATACCGGGCCGTTTGTACAATCGAAACTTGTTCAAATCCATACTCATGATACCGGGCATATTTTTTAAGATGTTGCTATTGATGTTTAAACTAAAAGGAGCTAACAAAACTTTTATACATACGCCGCATGGCAGTATGGGGCATTCAGATGCAAAGAATATATGAACACCAGCAGACCAGTTGTATCGATTATTACAATAAACTATAATCAAGTACACCACACGTTGGCGTTGCTTGGTTCGCTGCAGCAACTTACTTATCCGTCAGTTGAAGTGATTGTTGTTGATAACTGCTCTAAAGTGGATCCAACAGCTGATGTGAACTTCAAATTTCCGCAGGTTAAAGTATTGAGAAGTGAATCTAATCTAGGTTTTGCAGGCGGGAATAACCTTGGTGTAAAAGCGTCCTCAGGTGAATATCTTCTATTTCTTAACAACGATACAGAAGTCGATCCGGGATTTCTTGAACCGCTGGTTGCTCTATTTGAAGCTAATCCTAAAGCGGGCGCGGCCTCTTCAAAAATTTTATATTACAATACAGAAAACACCATTCAATACGCAGGAAGCACTCCCCTTAATCCATTTACAGGGAGAAATAGGAGTATCGGCTGGATGGAAAAGGATCAGGGTCAGTACGAGGAATTGAGAGAAACAGCAGTTGCTCACGGTTGTGCTATGATGGTACCCCGCGCTGTTATTGATAAAGTAGGAATGATGCCCGAGTTATTCTTCTTGTACTACGAAGAAGTTGATTGGTGTGAAACAATTAAACGGGCCGGGTACAAGATTTATGTTGTACCGAAGTCTAGGGTATTCCACAAAGAGTCAATGTCCGTGGGGAAAAACTCTACATTGAAAACTTATTACTTAACGCGCAACCGTCTATTGTTTATGCGTAGAAATTCTACAGGATTAAATAAAGCATTTGCGCTTCTGTTTTTCATATTCTTCTCTTTGCCAAAGAACCTCTCTACGTATCTCATTCAGCGAGAAATTAAACATGTAAATGCTTTTTTGAAGGGCTGTTTCTGGAATACAACACATTTGCCAAACGGAAATAAACCAAAGCTTCTGCTTAAACTGTTTTAGTAATTATGAAAATCGGCATAGAAGTACAGCGGCTATTCAGGAAGCAAAAGTTTGGAATCGAAACTGCAGCATTGCAGCTAATTAAAAAACTTCAATTTCTTTATCCTGCATATGATTTTGTGATTTACGCAAAAGATGATGAGGATCGAAAATGCTTGCAGGAAAATGAAAACGTTCAGATCAGAACGCTGAAAGGAAAATTGTTTTTCGACTTCGAACACATTTTTCTTCCACTTGCAACGAAGAGGGATCAAATAGATGTTTTGCATTGCACAGGCAACACAACACCCTTCTTCTCCCCTGTTCCGGTTGTACAAACACTGCACGATGTAATTTTCATGGATCCTATCTCAAAAACTGACTCGCTTTACCAGCGATTTGGTAATCAGTATAGGAGAAAACTTGTGCCTTTAGTAACTCCGAGAAGTGCTGCTGTAATTACTGTTTCAAATTTTGAAAAGGAGAGAATTTTAAGCAGACTGAGACTAAATGATAAAGACATTCGGGTAATTTATAATGGTATCGATGAGGACCGTTTTTCTCTCAAGGATCAGCCTGCCATTGAGGCTAAAGTTAAAATACGTTATAATCTTCCTGATCGATTTATTTTATTTCTTGGCAACACTGCTGCAAGAAAAAATGCGTTGCGCGTTATCGAAGCTTATACAATGTATGCTTCAAAGGTTAATGATCCGTTACCAATTGTCACTCCTGGCCTGCCTTCAAAATTCATTACAGACAGCTTAGAATTATTGAAGTCCGAAGATAAGATTAACAATTTTATTACCCCAGGCTATATAAGGGACGAAGATCTCCCCTGTTTATTTAACCTTAGCACAATATTTTTATTTCCTTCACTTTCTGAAGGCTTCGGAATGCCCCTCATTGAAGCGATGGCGTGTGGTGCTCCCGTCATTACTTCCAATACTTCTTGTTTACCAGAAATTGCAGGCAACGCTGCATTACTTGTTGATCCAACAAATACAAGTGCTATGGCAGAGGCGATTGAAAAACTTTTAAGCAATGAAGTTTTGAGATTGGATAAAATCCATGAAGGACTTAATAATGCTTCAAGATTCAGCTGGACCAAAACTGCAGAACAGGTTTTTGAAGTATATGAAGAGGTGTTGTTTAATAAAAAAAAAGGTAGAAACTCTACTTCGGAAGTGGCTTTCAAATTTTAACGTGTTTACTGAGCCTCGTTTTAAAATTGTCATATTACTACTCCTGATTCATTTATTAAGCTTTTGCACAAGTAATGCACAAGTAATTACCATAATAGACGCAAAAGACAATCTTAAAGAAGTTGCAACTTTACCCAAACAGATTAAAGAAGCTTCAGGGCTAACACTTACCAATGGAGTGAACCTTTGGACGCATAATGATGGAGGCATACCCGTCTTATTCTCTCTGGATACGTTAGGTAATCTGACTAAAACGCTTCAGCTCAATCATCCAAATTCGGGATGGGAGGATTTGACGCAGGATAAGAAAGGAAATGTTTATATAGGTGGATTTGGAAACAACAAAAACGAAAGACAAAATCTCAAGATTTATAAAATACCAAATCCTGATACGATCACTTCAAAAGTTTACAATGGTGAAATAATTGAGTATCGATACGGTGATCAGAAATCTTTTCCTCCGCACCCTTCAGAAAAGAATTTTGATATGGATGCTTTTTTTGCGTGGGGCGATTCACTCTTTCTATTTACTAAAAATAGGACAATACCTTTTTCTGGCTATACAAAGGTTTATATGTTACCGCAGGATCCAGGACAGTTTACCGTAATGCCAAGTGATAGTCTTTTTCTTGGTGCTGGCCCAATGCTTGATAAATGGGTAACTAGTGCCGATATCAGTCCGGATGGAAGAACAGTAGCCTTACTTTCTCATCAATGTATTTGGCTAATCCGAAACTTCAAGGGTAAAAAACTATCAACCGGCCATATCTATAGAATTAATCTCAATCATTTTTCCCATAAGGCTGGCGTCTGTTTTGCAACCAATACCAGGTTCTACATAGTTGATGAATTAGAGATGGGAATTATTGGAGGGAAGCTATATAGTTTTGATTTCGGCACTATAATCGGGAACCCGCAGTAAGGCATTCTTTTTTTATATGCTTGCTTCGGCTTATTACTTCACATGCTTTAATCTTAATCTCCTTAAACAATATGAAAACTTTAGTTGGCTTTTGGGTGCTTTATCTTGCACTTTTTCAAGCGGCATTTGCGCAGGTCGATACTACTTACATCTACCGTACTGGCATGCCCTATGGAACATTAGATATCAGGGTTGCAAAGTCTGCAACTCGCTATTACTACTTAGAGGAAGGCAAGACCTTCAGCTTTCGTGAAACTTCTCCAGGTGTCCGGACTGATGCGTATAGAGATATGACTTCATGGGATTCCAGTCCCTATACACAAGGAAATCTTCGCGAAAAAAATGGCAATTCAAATGCCTTTATCATGAATTATAGGTTATTACCCCCTCAGAATTACAACGCCTCATACCCAGAAGGTTATCCAATGATTGTGATGATCCATGGAGCAGGTGAAAGGGGCAACTGCTGGGATGGAGGTTGCTATTGGGCAGACCAGACTTGGAGACCCTCTACAAATGCACCGCTTGCGCCTACTACCAGTACGCACGAGTTATTGAACAATGATCACAACCTATTGCATGGCGGCCAGGTTCACTTGCAAGCACGAAATCTTGCTGGAAATAAATTACCAAATGACCCTATGATGCCCGCAAGAGCATTTCCAGGTTTTGTTTTATTCCCTCAAAATCTCAATGGATGGGATGGCAACACCGCACAAGATGCCATCAGAATCGTACGCCTGGTAGCGAAAAAATATAATATTGACGAAAATAGAATCTATATCCATGGATTATCAAACGGAGGGTATGGCACCTATGAAATCCTTAAACGGTCAGCTTGGCTTTTTGCCGCAGCCGCACCTATGTCCGCTATTAGTGATGCGGGACTAACAGGACCAACGTATAACAGTGTACTTCAAGATATCTCTCATATTCCCTTTTGGATTTTCCAAGGTGGAATTGACACAAATCCGGTTCCGTCAAAGACCAGAAGCTATGTTAAGAAATTCAAAGATGCAGGACTTGTTGTGCGTTATAATGAATATTCCCATTTAGGACACGGTGTCTGGAACACTGCTTATAATGAACCAGATTTCTTCACATGGCTTTTGTCAAAAAACAAGGCGAAGATTCACACCTTCGGAGGGATCTCCGCCATTTGCTTAACAAATGGACAAGGTGTAAGAATGGAACTTGCAAAAGGGTTCAGGGCTTATGAATGGGAGCGCAACGGCGTTGTTATAAGCGGTGCAACTGGTCCAAGTTATGTAGCGAATACAACTGGTGTTTACAGAGCTCGTTTTAGCAGAGTGGCAAATCCGACAGCATCACAATGGAATCAATGGTCAGACCCGGTAACTGTTACACAAAGTAATCCTGCACAGGCACAAGTGACACAAATAGGAACGGTTGTATTAAAAGATCTTAATAATTACAACGATGCAAAGTTAAGCGCTGTAGGAAATTTTGAGCATTACTACTGGTATAAGGATGGTGTAATTGTAGATTTGCCAGGCACGCAGGATGACACCACTAAAAATCCGATATTCAAGCAGGGAACGTGTACAAATGTTCCATCGTGTACAGGCAACGGAGTGTATACCCTCATTACATCAGGGCTTGATAATTGTCCAAGTCCCCCATCTTTAGGAAAGCAAATCTTCTTTAACAACCAGGCGCCGCTTGCTATTACCGCTCCAACGACTTTTACAGGAAGCGCAGCCTCACCTTCTTCCACGGTTATCAACTGGACAGATGCATCATCCAATGAAGGTGGGTTTGAAGTCTGGAGAAGAATGAAAACTGGCACAACAACTTATACGAAATGGGCTATGGCAGTATTGACTGGTCCTAACATAACAACGTTTACTGATACTGGTCTTGAACCATCGTCTTTATATCAGTATAAGATCAGGGCAGTTGGATCAGTCGGAAAATCAAATTATACGCCCACAGTAGCCACGCAATACTTGGTGATTACGACACAAGTTGACAACACATTGCCAAGTTCACCTACTAATTTGCAAGCCTCTGGAACGGGAATTAAAGAGATCACTTTAACATGGACAGCTTCCACCGATAATACCGGTATTAAATATTACGAGATCCTATATGGCGATTCAATTGTTAAAACTCCGAATGGTTCAACCACTAATTATAAACTAACAAATTTGCCATTGAACGCTGAGTTTTTATTTACTGTCCGCGCTGTTGATCGTGGGGAAAACAGAAGTAGCGAAAGTAACTCGGCTACGGCTAATACTTATGTTTCTGGATTGTATTACGAACATAGTACAGGAGGATGGAATGACCTTGATGTCATTGATTGGAACATTGCTGAATTTAAAGGCAAAGTTGCAAATATCACCTTAGTGCCACGAACGCAGGAAGATTATTTCAATTTCGAATTCGATGGATATCTATATATTAACACGGGTGGAGTATATCAGTTCAGAACGATATCAGATGATGGAAGCCGCTTGACGTTAAATGATACTGTAATTGTGAACAATGATGGCTTGCACGGCAACGTAACCATTACTAGCGGGAACATTAATTTAACAACGGGACATCAGCTGTTCAACGTAAAATATTTTGAATCAGGAGGAGGTCAATCTCTGACTGTTCAATATAAAGGAGCGGATTCAGGAAATAATTGGCTAACCATTCCAGATGCTGCCTTTAAAAGCGGTACTCCTGGCACGTCAATGCTTGCTGCAAGAAGAGCTACATCAGAACCTGAGTTAGTTACACCAACGGCAATGGTGAATATTTATCCTAATCCTGTGAGACCTAACGAAAGCCTAAGCATCACAGCCAGTGGAATTGCAAATGAAAAAGTAAGTGTAAAATTAATAAACATGATGGGCGAAACGTTTTATGACAAAACTTTTGATGCAGATGAATTTACTTCTGGGGCATCAATTATACCCCAAAGACAAGTTTTAAAAGGCGTATACATCATGGTTATCCAACAAGGTAACCGTATTACAAAAGAACGGGTTATTGTTAAAGATTAATAAAACAGTAGTAAATAGTAAAGTGAAATTGATTAAGATTATTGGCATTAACATAATCACATTTATTGTACTTCTTGTGATCATCAATTGGGCTTGTGGTGTTTACCTCAAAAAAGCAAACACACAACTGACAAGAGATGCTTTACCGAACTACAAAGAAGACCGAGAATATGCCAAACAAATCTTTAGAGATTACAATAGTGTTAAGCATCAATATGAGCCTTTTGTAGGCTGGAAGTGTCTTCCCTTTAAAGGGAAGACACTTACCATCACTGCTAATGGCGAACGAACGCATTCACTACCTGACTCGGCTCAACAGGCGGCACAAAGCGTTCATTTCTTCGGTGGTTCAACCATGTGGGGAGAAGGCTCGGATGATCAACACACCATACCAGCGTTATTCAATCAGTTAAATCAAACGTACGCCGTTTATAATCATGGCCAGCTTGCTTACAATACGCGGCAGGAACTTGACGCACTCATTTCTCTTTATTCTAAAAATGTAAAGACAGATCTTGTTATTTTTTACGATGGTGTGAATGATGCGGCCTTTCTTTGTCCAAGCGATATCAAACAACTACCAGCGCACCGACTTGTTCCGATGTATCGCGAAAAATTATATGTCAGCAATTTTGAACCCTTAAAAGAGATTGCAGGCAAGATTTTTTTTGAGAATATTCTTAAAGTGATTCACAAGTTTACATACAAGCCTACTCCTGAAAATTCGCCTTATGATTGCGCATTAAATCCTGCAAAAGCAGAAGAGATTGCAGACATCATGATGAAAAACTGGGAGATGGCACATGAAATTGTAAGCAATCGTGGTGGAAAATTTATTGCCGTATTGCAGCCGGCAGCCTTCATTGGAAACCCTCGAACAGATCACCTTAAACTGGACGAAGAACTTGGAAAGAACTTTGAAGAAGTTTATAAAAATATCAGGCAAGAAATTGCAGAAAAAAATTATGACTGGATCATTGATTTATCAAATAGGTTTGATAGCACTGAATATATCTACATCGATTTTTGTCACGTATCACCCAATGGAAATGAAATTATTGCCCGTGAAATTTCTGCTGCAGTAAATAATGTGAAGCGCTGACATGTCGAAATTTCTATCGTATATACATAACCTGAGAGGGCTGGCAATCTTATATGTGGTAATTGTACATTGCCGTGCACTTTATCCTGAATGGCTTTCTCATCCTCAAATAAACCTTTTCTTTGATACCTTCTTTGATCCCACGGAGGGCAACGGTACAGTACTGTTTTTATTTATTGGAGGATTCCTATTTCAATACCTCACACACACAAAGTTCGATTTCGGAAAATACATACAGCAAAAGTTTAAAGTTATTATTCTTCCCTACTTGCTCATTTCAGTTCCGCTTATCATTCTTCGACTGAACACAGATTTTAAATCGCTGTCATTACCAAGGGATTTCAATGAACAATCCGTAGTTTTTAAAATACTTTATTTCATTAGCACTGGCTCACACATGCCGCCATTTTGGTTCATTGCTACCATCGCGCTTTTTTATCTTTCTGCACCGTTACTTCGGCTTTTGGACACCGAAAAATTTTATAAATATTTCTTTCCTTTCGTTTTTGCTATTTGCTTATTCACTTACCGCCCTGAGCATAATGCAAATCCTTTCTTCTCCTATATTCACTATATACCAATCTATATCACTGGCATGTGGGCAAGTTTTTATCGCGATAAAATTACTGGCAACAGCAGAGGGCTTCTATATATTTCAGCCTTCGTTTATTTCGGTCTCTCTGTAATGGACCTTACAGGCATTACAACCCTTTCAAGAGATATAAATTTTGAGGACGTACTGAGCGAACGCGCACTCATATTCAACGTTTATATTTTTAAAGCGGTGGTTTTATGTTTCATGCTTACGTTACTCCTCTATCAGCTTCGCGAGAAGCACATGCCATGGATCGAATTATTAGGCAACTATAGTTTCGGAATATTTTTTGTGCACTATATTTTTATCAGTGTATCAAGAGAAATACTAGAGAAAACCAATGTTGTTATCAACTTTTCAGCTCCGGTTTATCTCGCATATTTCTTCTTTATCCTTCTATCCTCAATTGTCACGGTCTATTTTATAAAGAAGTGGACAGGCAATTATAGTCGATACTTAATCGGAAGTTGAATCAACTGAAGAGTGATGGATTATCGGACAGTGTATAAAAAAGGGTGATTACAGTGATCGCTTCTGCCGGCCCAGTAAATAATAACTTAATATTTTAGATTTACTGACTAATCTTTCTGTAATGATGGAAAGAATAATTGCTGAGAACAGTGATACAACCAATATTGTCCATTGCTCTTCAATCCCTAGCTTCAATAAGACGATTCTCGTACCTCCTGTGAAGAAGACGTGAAAGAGAAATATTCCAAATGCATAATTACCTATCCACGCCAATAGCTTACTTCTCCATCTTAATTTAAATAGAAGTAAAACGCCACTAAGACCCACCGCTATCCCAAGCAAGCCGTGCTTCGTTTGAATTGGAAGATAACCAAACCAAGACATCTGCTGAAGTGTAACGCCAACAATAAAGATAGCTACCAATGCTAAAACAATCTTGTTATTCAAAAGAACTTCATGAAAACGATAAACACCAATGCCAACAAGAAAAAAAGGAAGTAGGTAGAGCGCGCCCTTGAAGCTGAAGAAATTAGGTATTGCTTCCATATAATTCTTGGAGAAAAACAAAAGCACAAATGAAATAGCCAATGCTATAGCCCAACCTTGTAGTCTTTCAAAGAAAGGTTGCGTATCTAAAACCGAAATTATTATGAAGATTAAAAACATTGAATACAAAAACCAAAACACATCGTAAGGATAAATAAGATTGGAAGCTAAACTGCCTATTTGAGGCTTAGAATTTGTACCAGGAATAACCATCCTGAATAGAAATAATAACGTGCTCACCACGAACATCGGAAGAATTAATCTTCGTAATTTTCCTAGGATAAAATCGCTTTTATCACTCTGATAAATAGGCTTGTTAGCGTATACCCATCCAGATATGACTGCAAAAAGTGGCATCCGTATGTATTCTAAAGAAAAATACAGATAGCGAAAAATTGAATCATCAGCCACTTTCATTCCGCCTGTTTTTGTATAGCCAATCACATGGCCTAATACTACAAGGATAATTGCTAAACCTCTTAATGTTTCAACATAAAGATCTTTACTGCTCGAAAGGCTCCATGGTGTTTCCCATACCTTTGGAAAATCGACATTCCAAACAAATCCTTGTCGTCTATACGAAATTTTGCTCATGATAAGAACAGTTTTTGCACGTACAAAAGCCCGGATACTATCCAGGCTTTTGTTATATTAATAAAACTCATTGAAAATTTCAATTCATTGATGCACCATTGAGTGCCTCTGTAATTAAACCGTTTGGAAACTTGCAACAGTCATCTAATAGCTTGACCACTACCCTACCTTTTGTCTTGCCCGACATAATAGCATCAATGTAAGTATCTTTCAATTCTTCTAGACCAACTTCATGCGCTATTGCGGGAAGTTTATCACAAACATTCCATTCGTTCATTAATTTATTCCAGAGATTCAAACGCAAGGACATCGGTGTTTGTCCAGCGCCTATTCCCAACAGGTTTATACCATTTAAAATGAAAGGATAAATGGCCGTCTCTAATTTTGTAGATGAAAGCAACCCTGTAGCTACTACACATCCGTCACGCTTACAACATTTAAGTAATGTGGTAAGCGTATTTCCACCTACTGTGTCCAGCGCCCCGGCCCATATTGATTTAGCCAAGGGACGTCCTGAGCAGTCATTCACATACTCTCTCGACTCAACCTTAGTAGCGCCAAGAAATTTTAGGTAATCTGTGGCTTCTGGTTTGCCTGTTATCGCAATCACTTCATATCCTGCCTTTGCAAAAATAGCAACAGCAAGGCTACCAACACCTCCGGTCGCTCCGGTTACAACGATAGGGCCATGCTCCGGCCGTTGCCCCATTAATTCCATTTTATGTAACGCATAGGCCACTGTAAAACCGGCTGTTCCAATAGTCATGCAGTCTTTACAATTCAAACCGGCTGGCCTAGGAATTACCCACTCTTCTGGCACTCGAATATATTCCGCAAAAGCACCTGAGGTATTCATCCCCAAATCGTAGCCGGTGATGAAAACTTCGTCCCCAACTTTATAAGTATCAGTGTTACTTTGTTCTACTGTTCCTGCTGCTTCAATGCCGGGTGTGTGTGGAAAATTCTTTGTAATTCCCTTATGTCCTGTCGCTGAAAGTCCATCTTTGTAATTCAATGCAGAGTAGTGAACCCGGATTAGAACATCACCTGCCGGCAGGTCTTCTATCGGACGTTGTATTATTTCTCGTTCAAACTTTCCGTTAGACGTTTCTGTAATTCTTAGTGCTTTAAATTGCATGAGGATTATTAATTGTAGGATTTTTATAACTTATTAAAAAAGTCATACCTACTTACCGCGCTTGCGAAAATTTCCGAACAAACGTTATCGGAGAATTAATAAAACTAAAGTGTAAATAATTTAAACCCAAGATGTGTAAATCAAGCAACATCAAATGGAACAATATCGAACATTCAAATTACCAATTCTTCGCTAATGTTACAATTTCAATTTCTTGAATATTGATTCAGGAATTGACTTAATCACGTACATTACTAGGCGCCAAATGGCAAGTGTGTAGATAGTATTTTTTCTTTTGATGACTGCATTGTAAATATCATCAGCAACTTTTTTCGGAGTTGCTGTCAGCGGACCTGGCGTCTTCATATTTTCTAGCATCCGTGTTTTAACAAAGCCGGGCTTTACAGTTAACACATGCACTCCTTGTTTAAAAAGTCTGTTTCGCATTCCGGAGAGATATGCAGTAAATCCTGCTTTTGCACTCCCATACAGGTAATTGCTTTGTCTACCTCTCTCTCCTGCCACTGAACTGATTCCGACGATGACTCCACTTTTTTTCAACTCAAAGTCATTCGCTATAATATTCAGTATGGATACTGCGCCTATATAATTGCTGAGAAGAATCTCTTCACAACTGTTCCAATCAGATTGTGCTTTCACCTGATCTCCCAAAAGCCCAAACACGCAAAACACAATATCAGGCTTCATCGGAAGACGATCATAAAATGTTTGATGCGTAGCAATATCAATGGCATCGAAATAAACTATATCAACACGGGCACTTTGCCGAATTTGAATATCGGATTGAATGGCTTGTAACCTCTCGAGATTACGTGCAGCCAGCGTAAGTGTATAACCGTGAAAACCAAACTTTCGGGCAATAGCTACCGCCATATCTGACGTAGCACCCAGCACCAATACATGCTTAGACATTAATCTTTTAACATTAAACGTTGTGACAAATTAGAATTGAAACGATTCTCAGGATCATACTTTTTTAAAATGTGTTTGAATTGAGGCGCATTTGGATACGTATCCCAAAACAGTTGACTCTTCATACGTGCATCCTTCGAAAGATAAATTCTCCCGCCATAATCTGCCACCACCTCATCTAATTCGTCTAAGAACGCAAGCAATCCGGGTTTCATTGGGAAATCGAGCGCTAATGTATAACCTTCCATCGGAAAAGATATCAAATCTCTTTGTTCTCCAAATAATTTTAATACTGCAAGAAAAGAACCCATCCGCATCTTATTAATGCGTGCAAGAATATTCTTCAACCCATCTTTACTTGCTTTCAACGGTAACACAAACTGATATTGAACAAAGCCACGTTTTCCATAAATTCTGTTCCAATTTAAAATGGAATCAAGGGGATAGAAAAATCCATCGTAATGAACAGTGCTGTCCATTACTTTCTGATAATTCTTCGCATAATACATCGCATTAAAAGCTTTCACTGACCACTCGTTCAAAACAAAAGAAGGAAAATTAAACGGCACGCTGAACAAAGCTTTTTCTTTCGCCACTAATTTATTTCGGCTGTGCGTTACTTCATTTTCTAAAGCATGATCTCCTAGCATAAGTATACTTCTTCCAAATTGATTTCCACTTTTCAAACAATCAATCCAAGCTACAGAATAGGTGTAGTCACTATACTCCGCGAAAAGAACCATTGCTTCATCAAGATTCTCTGCTTTAATTTGCTTCTGTCGAAGATAAGATGTCTCGATCTTTTTCAGTTGGAAGCAAACTTCGAGTATTACACCTGTCAAACCCATCCCTCCACAAGTTGCCCAAAACAGATCCTGATTCTGCGTTTTGCTGCAGGTCAATATTTGTCCTGTGCCTGTTAAAATTGTCATCCATAAAACATGGCGAGAGAACGCTCCGTCTATGTGATGATTCTTTCCATGAACATCAGAAGCGACTGCTCCACCAACAGTAATAAATTTTGTACCGGGAGTAACTGGCAAAAACCAACCCACTGGCACAATGACTTGTAGAAGGTCAGAAAGTAGAATTCCGCTTTGGCACGTTATTATTCCCTGTTGAATTTCAAATGACAATATCTTATCAAAGCGAAGCGTGTTTACTACACTGTTGGATAAAGAGGCATCTCCATAGCATCGGCCATTACCGTGGGGAATTGTTGCCGTTCCATTCAGTTTTGAAGTCAGCTCCCGATCATAATCAAAAGATATTTCATCGGCTTCTATAACCGGATAATTATTCCAATTAGCAATTAACTTTTTCATGAACTATACGAGGAAATTAATACTCACTTTCAGAGGTGAAAACTACCAGAAAACCGACCTCTTGAATCCCATTGAAAACTTAAGTACAATGTTCTCAAAAAATCTTAATGCAAAACAACTTTTTGGTTTAGAATTAATTATTGCACTTGTTTTCTGTTTCGTTCCTCTCTTATTCAACAACCCTTACCGTATTAACATCTTTCTTTCATGGGAAGGTGCTTATCGCTTATACTTAGGCCAGGTTCCTTTCAAAGATTTTTCGTTGCCAATGGGATACGGTTACTGGGTTATTCCCGCTATGTTCTTCAAAATTTTCGGACCCTACTTCTTCTCTTTGATAAAAGCACAAGTGTTTATCAATCTTGTTTCTATCATCACGTTCAGATCTATTCTTAAGACGTTGGATGTAAAGCCAGTTGTCATATTATTATCAGTAATTGTTTTCTGTTTCTCCTACGTCTCTTTTAACTTCTGGCCATGGTATAACCACGTTGTGTTTGTCTTTGAAATGATTGCAATATATTTTATACTTAATGCTATACTGAGAAATCAAGATTGGAAGATGTGGGCTAGTCTTGCCGCAGGAGCATTCTTTACATTCTTCGCAATTTTCACAAAGCAAGATATAGGCGGAATGGGGTTAATGATTGGCTATGGCATGCTAACGTACAACGCATGGGCTGACAAATCGTGGAAAAAACTGTTAGCCTTCACGGGATTTTTTATTCTTACTGCTATGGCATTCATACTTCCTGTTTTACAGTATGATTTTCTCTATAGCTTTAATCACGGCCAAGCACCTCACCGCTCTCGCCTTGTTCTAATGGATTTTTTAAATGAAGCATTAGGATGGGCATACTTCGAGAAATTCTTCTTGCTGATAATTGTTTTGTTTGTGTTAGATAAAGCAAGGACTGGAAAGTTATTCCTTGAAAATAAGCGTGAAGTATTATTCGCGTTCATTGCGACAACTATAATTCTGCAAGCGCTGATTGTGCCTGTAACCAGTCCAGTACCAGAAAAAAATGAAGTGTTCTTTTATGCGTTTGGCTTCGCATATTGTTTTGCGAACCTTAAATTGAATATTGATTTCAGCAATTGGAAATATCTTACCGTTTGCCTTGTCTTCGTGGTCTTTTGGTGGACGGGAATTTATTGGAGAAACATACAACGTGTAATCAGCAAGAAGCCAGTGGCGATAGAGAAAAATGAACAGCAAGCGAAACATACCTACAGGCTTGCGCGCGAATACAAGTCAATGGAAAAACTTTATCTAGCAGAATCGACGCTCGAAGGAATTGAGAAAATTAAAAATCTGGATATTATCAAGAATACAAGTAAAGAAGATTTAAAAGTATTGAACATGAGCGAGCTTACTTCCCTGGCTTATGAAATACCATTTACACCATTAACCAATCAACCCATGTGGTTTCATCAGACGGTGTCGATATTCCAAAAAGAGGTTGATGAGTTCTGTGCGAAGGTTAGGAGAAAAGAATATGATGTTGTGATTTTCGAATCTGTTTCTACGAAAGAAGTTATCAATTTTTATCCTGAAGATGTACTCAATGCCCTGAAAGAACATTACAAGTATGAGTTTACTTTTCTAGCACCACGTACACCAGAAGAATCATATATCCATGTGTTTACAAAACCTGTTAATGAAAATAAGTAAGGGATAAGCTATTGATTTCAAATATTTAAATTGATTACACTTCCGGAAAATCTTAAATAAGACACTTACAACAGTGTCTTATTTTTTTGACATTAAAAATCACCTTTGTCCTGGCATTAAACCGTTGGATGAATAATAGAAAGATTAAAATATACTAAAAGTAGAAGCTATGCCGGATAGAAATTCAAAGGGCTAGGTAAACTAATAATCCTTTTCCAACAAAAGTAATTACTACAAGGCCTTCAGCATCTTCTTGTATAACATTCAGCTTTACAAAAAGAATTGAAGGTTAAAAAATCAACGAAGAGGAAACTTTATCTTACCCTTACCAATTTACCTTTTGCTTTGTCTCGTGCACGTACATATTTAAAGAAGACGCGATCTTTATAATACTTCATCATTGCCGCATTGCTTTCCTCCTCGTCCAACACAAACAACACATTATTCCGGTAAGCTTTATCATTCCTGGTTAAGTCACCCTTGGGCATTGGTCGGATAACGCTGGTAGGGGAAGCAATCAGAACAACTGCATTTTTTAAATTTTGTTCTTCTGCCAAATGAAAAACATCTTGTCGTTCTTGTACAATCAAATGTTCGCGATAAGCAATAAATGGGAGCTTAATGATCATGACAAAAACACTAGCATAAAAGATCATTGTAGCCCAATACAGATTGTTACTGAAAAGCTTATAAACAACAAATAACATTAGAAAAGGAAATGCTTCGTAGTAAAACCTTGGACCGTATTGATTACCTCCTATTTCATAATAAAAAAAATAACCAATCATCAGCATCAGAAAAAAATAATCCTCCGCCAGGAGCAAACGTGTTCTTTTATTTCTGATTTTATCCCAGAGAAAAAAGAAGTAAAGAAAGAGTATCACTGGTGAGCACCAATATATAAACATCGAAAACCTTCGCAAGATATGCTCTACTCCTTTTAAGAATGAATGTCCTTTCACAAATCCAAGTGCTTCATCTTTAAAAGCCCAAACCGTTACAGGTTCTAAAGCATTTCCAGTAATAGTGTAGTTGTACCACAGGAAAAATAAAATGCAAGGCAATGCACTGATGCTAATCATCACGAAAAGTTTAAAAGCACGCCAGCCATGACGGTACCACAAAAGAATGCAAAATGGAAAAAACAAAAGTATTGCTGTGTAGTAACGGGTAATTACCATCAGTCCGGCCACTAGCCCAGCGATGATTGCGTACTTTATTTTGTAATCATCCAAATAAAGATAGACGCAATAAATAAAGAGCATCGTCTCTAACAAACAAGCTGTGTGTGAAAAAAACGACGCAGCGTTAAAAATAAAAAAGCCACTAAAGGTCATGGCAAGCAAGCTCCAGCCGGCAACTCGTGCACCATAAAGTTTGCTGGCGAAGCGATGAAAAAATATTAATGTTAGTATTGCTAACATTGGATTCGCTAATGCCGCAGGAATGCCCAACTTAATAAAAAAACCTAATAGCAATGGCCATCCAGGTGGGAATCTTCCCACTGCAATTCCATTCTTAATAGCAATGTGATTGAAACCAAAAGCTCTTTCGACAGGAGGTGCTGTTTCCCATAATTTTCCGACACTCAGATTTTCTGCCTGATAAAGATAAACATACTCGTCGGATGAGTTTGGAAATTGATCTAACACCAAGAGGGCTGTGATCACGGCAAAAATTGTAAAGCCAATTACTACGGAGCCAACAAATAATCGTTGACGATATAGCATCACTCGCTCTAGCTTTGAGATCCATAAAACAGTCGAGTTATTACTATGCATCCATACCGCTATCGCCAACGTAATTCCTAACCATACAAGTTCGAACGCACCTAATCTGAATAAATCAAAATAGTACACAATGGTTTTTGAACTATCCATTGGCAGATATGGCATGAGCAGTTTCACTATCTTTTGCTCATACAAAAAAAAGAAAATCAGTATGACGGAAATAACCGAAAGAGAAGTAACAAGTATGCGCTTGAAATTACTGATGGGTCTGTTCTGTTTTGAGACTAGGATTGTTGCCGGCTGTTCCAATGACGTAGAGATTTTTCGCTAAGTTGTTATAAAAAATGCGCCCGAAGTATAAGCACTTATCTTATTTTTTTAGCGGACATCTTCCAGCTTCATCCCAATGAGTTGCTCAAGGTCTAGCTTCGCATCTTTGAAATCTTTTTCTGCGGCAAGATGGGCAAGCGTTATCTGGCTGAACAGACTTAAGCTTGAAGAATAGGTTTCAAACGTTATTTCTCCGTTCTTAAACTTCTGCTCAACGAGCTTGTGAGAGGTCTCATTATCCAGCGAAAGCTGTGATTGTATCCTGTAAACCTTCTCACGCATCACGTAATTATTGTGTGCCCTTAATACAGAATTTCGTACCTGAAGTTTCTGCGAATTAACCTGAGATTGGGTTATGAGTAATCGTTCTTTGCTTTGCTTAGTGTTATAAGGAATTAAAAACAATGTTGCTATAGAAATACCTCCACTAATATTATACTTAGGAAAAAAGGCTCCACGACTTAATGGGTCACCACCAGGATTTAATACGAACTCATTTAAGTTAGAGCGAAATTGTACAAGATCTAACCATTGCACTGTATTTTTCTTTACCTCGTAATGTGCAACATTTACTTCCCTTCTGAATGCCTCATTGGTTGGATGATTTTTCCAAGCAAGCTGAACCAGCTTTTCAGCAAAGTCATCTGTTTGAGCACCTTCAGGCAAAATGATCTTATTGTAATCAACGTTTTGACAGAACGCAGCTGTACCCATCAACATAAGGAAGACGATTTTTTTCATTGTAATTTTTGAATTTATACTAAGTCAACTGAATAAAGTTTTTTCTGAAATGATGGCATTTTTACTAGCACTGCGTAGGTAGCAATCATAATCAAACCCATTGGTTTGGTAAACAAAGCATCTTGAGTAAAGTGTGCGACTGACAACGCCATAAATGGTACCAGGTAAGTTAGGTTCATAGTCTGGAGTAATGGGTCATTGATGGAAAAATAATTATTGATTCCCCTCAGCATCACCAGAAAGAAAAAAGTCTGGAAAATTATAAGTCCTATCCATCCCAGTTCCAGACCAATTAAAAGATATCCGCTATCTGCATCCCAGCCTTCCGCCAATTCATGTCCGGAAGAATATTTAACACCGTTCATTCCAGTGGTGTACAAGCCTCCTCCTATCGGATGTGTTTGCACATAATTTTGAAGTCTGATTCGTTTCTTATCACGTACCTCCATGGAAGGATCTTCACTTGGATTGAATGTAGATCTGAGTCTGTTTGCCGTTCCACCATAAAAAGGACCAAAAAGAATTGCTAAGCCGCCAATAACACAAACCACAATTGCTGCCAGTGTACGCTTGCTTCGCAGCGTAATAATAATGTAAAATAAAACACCAACAGCAACCATGGCCATCGCTGTACGCGTACCGGAATACGTCATGGCTACCAGCATTAGTAGTCCTGCACCTGCAATAAAAATTCGGAACGCAGCTTTGAATGGGCCCATTGCAAGAACAAGGCAAGCAAGTCCACCAAGGGCCATAAAGAGTCCATAGGCCGATGGATCAGACAGAATTGAAAACTTTCTCATGCTGCCCCATATATAATAAAGCTTAATACGATCAGGATTACTGGTAAGCCACTCCATTTCAAAATCAGCAAGACCTGCAAACTCTTGATAACATCCGTATAGTGCTGTGAGTAATGCTATCGAAAGCCAATAGGTAGTAAAACGTTTTACATCCTTAATGGTCGAAAACAAATGAAAGCAAACGATATACATGAGGATGGAGATATTACCACGCATGGCTACCAGCCAGGCAATTCTCGATACAGCGGAAGGATTAAGTACCTGAAATAATTGATATGCAGTAATGATAAAAAATGTTATTGTAATGGGGTTTTTAAAAAGTGTCCAGTCTTTGTAATGGTGGCCATTGATAAACAGTGCTATAAATGTGAGCGCTGCTAACCCATCGTAAATAGTGCCGTGCGGAAATGTGAACGTAAAGATTCTATCTATAAAGAACATGAACGCGCCCATCGTAAAGAGAAGATAGAATCCAATTCTATAATCTTTGATTACAGCAGCAACAACCATTATCCCGAAGATGATCGCAATGACAATGGGCGCCACTACCAAACCTCCTTCTGAAAGTACGTACGTGATTGCTAGTGAAAGTGCCAAAAGTACCGTTGCTAAAGCTACCGTTGGATACCAGCTTTTACTTTTATCGAGATACATTAATTGTTATGGTATTATGAGAATTTTTAAAAAAATAATGAAGTAAACAAGGAACACAAACATAATAGCTAGTACCCTAACAAGTGCTGCCGCGTTAAACCCTTTACTTTCCGGTTCTTCAATTTCTTGTTTCTCCTCTTCTTGAAATTCTTCTCTTATCATCCGTGTAGAGATTTGTCAACAAAGGCTAAAATTGCTGTGCCCGGCCGGTGTCTTTCATCTCGGTGCTATCTTAACATTTTCTGGTGTGTTCTGGGGTACAGTGATGACATAATTACCCAAGTTTCTACGCTAGTTTTAATACTTTCGTTCGGAACATATTCCAACCGATTTTATACCATTCATAAATTGCTGTAAACACATGAAGGGTATTGATTTTAAATAAATTGTAAAGAATAATTTGGTTTAGAATGAATACGATTGCATAGGACAATAATGTAGCGAAGGCCGAGCCGATGATACCAAATTGTTGCAAGAATATCAGGTTGAAAACGACATTAAGAACCGCAACGAGCACCAGTAGGTAGAAATTTATTTTTGGTCTTTTAGTCCCATCCATTATGGTTCCGAACTGCCTATTGAAGGGTATGATTAATGTGTAAAATAAAGTCACTCTTAAGATTGGCACTGCCTCAAGATATTGCGTACCGAAAATTAACGTGATGGCAAGCTCAGCAAAAACATACAGAGGCAGTACGATAGGGAGCGTTAACGCAAGAATTAAACTAACAGATTTAATATAAATATCACGCACTCCCTTTTCACCTTGTTCTTTCAATCGCTTTCCAACCTGGGGGAAAAAAACGCCAGCTATTGCGAGCGTGGGCACCTCGACAAGATTTGAAAGCCGAACTGCGGGATTGTAAATAGCGACTCCTGCTGAAGAAATGATTCTACCAATCATCCATGTATCTGTGTTCTTGACAAACATAGAACTGATGTTTGTGCCCAGTGTAAACTTGCCATAGTGAAAAAGCTGTTTAACACGATTGAATTCAATTAACCTAGTATAATAAACACTGTCTCTAACAAAATAGTACGCTACAAAAGATGCAAGTACGGTTGCAACTGTCTGGGCGATTGCAAGCTCTAACAAGGAAGGTGTTACATTAAATATAAACTGACAAATAATATAAACAGACAGCAAACCAAGCCTGAAAACATTGCTGATAAAAATAGCCTTAAATTTTAACTGGGATTGTTGAAAATATTCGAAGTGAAAAAAGGCGATAAATAAAATTGTGTTGAATGCATAAACCACAAACAGCTCAACAAGCTCTGGCGCATTCCAAAAATTTGCCAAAGGTACCGCGGTAGCTAAAATAAATACAGCGAGGAAGACCGACAATAAGCAGTGTAAAATAAAGGAGGCTGTTACAATATTTTCCTTTTCATCTTCGTCAGCACTTACCAGATAAGTGATAAAAGGATTCCGAATAAAACCATTTCTCAACATTTCAAGAATTGCTGCCACGCTCGTGAACAAAACCCAGATCCCTAGTTCTGATTTTGAGATCATGCGGGCCATAAAAAATACATTAAGAAAACCAAAAAAAACCATGGACAACCTATTCATTAAAGAAAAAGCTCCATGTGACATCAACTGGGAGTTACCTGTTGCCATCTTACTCATTACAATAAATTTTGTCTAGATGGTGCAAGTTTCATGAAATGTTTAGCAGGATCACAAATTGATTTATTCAAAGATCTTTTGATTTATTATAATCCTTTTCCTTTTGAAGAAGAATTTTCTTTGCAATCGATTTTAGGATCGTTGGATTAACGGCTTGCTCATTGCGAGAAGAATTGGCGTAAAGCACTCCTTGCTTAATTATTTTCATGTCAACATTTTTATTAAAAGGATCTCTCAACACTTCAATATCAAAGTCAACTTTTAAATGTTTTTTAGCAATGTTAAATACTTCATTAGTAGTAGCAGGCTTTTTAGCATTCACTTCATCCACTAATGCATAAACCTGCGATTCTTCAGCATTATCAATTGCTTCAAAAAGCTCATCAAGAGAAACATCAGATTTATGGATGCTTGTGATAACATCTTCAGCTCCCCTATTTACTGGGGCCTTATATTTTTTAATTCTGGCCTTAAGGTATCTTGGAACGTACGCAGATTCATTTTCTTTTATGATGGCGTTTGCAAGCAGATTGGGAAGATAAAATTTATAAACAACAACTGATGCAATTGCAACTAAAAACACCAAGGCAATAATCCATATAAAAAAACGCTTCATGTATTATTATCCTTGGGTAAACGAATAGCTAGACAATGCCTCTTTAATTTAAAGCTTCAGATCTTTCGTATTAACGCGGTTCAATACTGCACCCGCGAATTTTTTCCCTAAAGATTTCAAGTAATAAATGGATTCGCGATCTAATTGTTTCACAGAAGTTTCAGAAGCAAATACTGCAACAACTTTATCCGCATATTTTACAAGTTCTTTCGTATCAGAATAATCATTTAAGGCCGCACCTTCCAGAAGTATGTAATCAAAACTATCGGATAACGCTGTGATAAGGTTTGAAAAATCTCTACCCGACAAAATTTCTGCAGCTGACTCATGTCCACTTCCTGCATTACCAACAATATAAATGTTTTTGTATTTTGTTGGATTGATAAGGTCATAACTGTTTTCATGATCAAACTCCGCCTCTCCTTTCGTCTGGCCTTGAGCACTGGTTAACAAACGATGACGTTTGCTGTCAAGCACTTTTAAATCACTTTGATTCCTTCCTAGAATTTGAGATAGAGAATTATTCTTGAAATTGGTATCAATGATCAACACCCGTTTATTGATCAGACTTAGAACATATGACAACGAGAACATCAAAAACGTTTTACCATCTTTGCGCTTAGGACTTGTAAATAAAATTACTTTAGCATTAAGTGATTCTATTTCATGACGCAGCTTCCGCAATAATGATTTGAACATCTCTGTTTCTTCATTTCCATTTTGTTGATTGAAATAAGAACGGATGTTAAAATTCTTACTATCAATATGGTTTAAGCTTCCTATTAATGGTAAACCAACAGCATGCTTGAATTTTTCCGGTGTACGAACAGAGCCGTCAATGAGTTCAAGGCCTACAATAACGAAAAAGCAGAGCATAAAACTAGTTGCAGCCGCTATGCCAATGATCAAAATTCTTTTCGAGATTTCAGGATTTGCAGGAGGAACCGCCACTAAAACCTGACGCAAAGAATTAGAATCTGCCATCTTATTCTTCGCTTGGTTAAATTTCTCTACAGCCGCTAAGTATTCGTGTTGGGCTAGGTCAACTTCTTTTTGAATTGCCGTAAGACGTGCTTCTTTCGAAGCATATCCTGAAATGTTGTATTGGAGACCACGGATGTTCGATTCAACAGAATAAAGCGTCTCTTTTTCAACTTGGAGGTTGATCTGGGCATCTTTCAATTGACGTTGCAAGTCTGCAACAGTTACTCCTGTTCCCAACGCTGGCCCGATACGGTTTGCGTTTTCAGTGTGCATACGCAACTCATCTCGTAGAATGTTTAATGAATCCAATAACTTTTGGTTGGAAGATCCTCCTGTAATGTATCGCTCATTTAAGCGATTTATTTTGTCTCTAAGATCGAAAATTCTTTGATTGCCCCCAGTAGAAGCAGGCGCACTTGCGTTCCTAATATCTTCATTCAAACGCTGAATAGTAAGTTCGTAGCGATGAATGTTCGTTCTAGCCATGTCCCGCTGGCTCTCAAGCGAACTTAACTGCGCCATTTTTGCTCCGCTTTCTCCCTGAACATCCAATACATTATTGTCAGACTTGAACATTTTTTGCATTTCAAGTTTACTGTCCAATTCACTTTTCTTCTCAGCGACAACCTGCTTCAGCATATCTACCGATTCACCTGTGCGTGAACTTCTGAAAGTACTGTTATAGCGCATGAACTCCTCTGTAAAAGCATTTGCAGCAAGCGCTGATAGTCCAGGTTTATCAGATGTGTACTCTACCTCTATGTAATCTGTACGAGGAACACGTGAAATTGAAAGCTCTTCCTTCACACTACTGAAACCGTAACCGTAACCCTCCAAATATTTTCTGAGCAGGGGATAATGTATATCAGATGAAGATATTGGTCTGATGCTATCCAATTTCTGTTTGATAATGCTGCGCACTTGTTCTTTCTCTGCAGCAGTACTGGTAAACGTACTTGGATCAGGACGATGGTAAGGAACTTCAAGAGGGTTAAGATCATGCAATAACAATCTGTAAGAAAGCAGGTTGACAGCAATACTTGAATTCATTTGATTCAGTAAATTGCTGAAGCGAACATCAGCATCTCGAATATTAAATTGGTCATCTGATAATTGGACCTGATCATTTGTTGTGAAACCTGTAGAAATCTGAGCAACAGATTTATACGTTTCTTGAGAATTCATTGTAAAGAGAAAAGCAGCTAAACCAGCTATGAGCGGTATTGCAACTAAAATCCACGCCTTACGCCAAAGGACTTTAACTAAAAGTAACAGATCCATTTTTGAGATATTTAACTAAGCCAAGGTTTATATATTGAAGACAACGAAATTTTTCCTTACATGTTTCCGAATCCTATCCTATTGTGGGTACAAAATTCAGACAACAAATAAAGTTTACACATTGCACTCCATGAAGCAGGTGTACTAAAATTATGGGCCAAGGTATTTAACGTCTAAATAATCAGTATTTGTGATTCGAAACACTTTAGAAAGATAAATACGGGCAAGAAATATCTATTTAAATAACCATGCCATACCTGGGAATCTGCGCGGTAAACTGTTCGGCTGCGCAAATGGTACGATAGAATGTATGGGAATGATAATTTTATGAGAGTAAAATGAACTACAGGCGATATCTATTTTTTAATTTTTTCAAATATTAATCCGTGAAAATTCTTGGGCTTTCGGCTTTCTATCATGATTCAGCAGCCGCAATTATTGAAGATGGTGAGATTGTTGCTGCTGCACAAGAAGAAAGGTTTACCCGTAAAAAACATGATCCCTCATTTCCAACGAATGCAGTCAAGTTTTGCTTAAACTATGGCGGTACCAAGATCGATCAATTGGATGCTATTGCGTTTTATGATAAGCCACTTCTAAAGTTCGAAAGGTTACTGGAAACATATTATGCATTTGCACCGAAGGGCTTGGCTTCTTTTATAACAGCAATGCCCGTTTGGTTAAAAGAAAAAATGTTTTTAAAAAGACTGCTATACGAAGAGTTGGAAAAAATAGAAGGTTTTGATCGTAAAAAAGTAAAATTACTTTTTCCAGAGCATCACCTTTCGCATGCTGCCAGCGCATATTACCCTGCCCCTTTCGATGACGCAGCAATTTTAACTATTGATGGAGTAGGAGAATGGGCAACGGCCTCAATATGTCATGGTAAAGGTGGAGATATTTCAATTTTAAGAGAATTAAAATTTCCACATTCTTTAGGACTACTTTACTCTGCATTTACTTATTTCCTTGGCTTTAAGGTAAATTCCGGAGAATATAAGTTAATGGGACTAGCTCCTTACGGAGTGCCAGATAGTGCTGAGGTTAATCGCTTTGTTGACATTATCAAAAAGAATCTTGTAGATATTAAAGAAGATGGTTCAGTTTGGTTGAATCAGGAATATTTTAATTATGCAACAGGTCTTCGCATGGTGCATGAGGATAAGTGGGAAAAATTATTTGGCTTTAGGTCACGTAGGCCTGAGGCGGAATTGCAACTTCATCATTGCAATCTTGGCCTTGCTATTCAGGAAATTACCGAAGAAGCCGTGATTAAAATGGCAACCGAAGCAAAGCGGCTTACGCAATCCGAAAACCTTTGCATGGCAGGTGGCGTGGCACTCAACTGTGTCGCTAACGGTAAAGTTTACAACACTGGTATTTTTAAAAACGTATTTATACAGCCTGCTGCTGGTGATGCAGGAGGCGCACTCGGGTCTGCCCTTGCCGCATACCATATATATTTTGAAAAGAAAAGGGTTAAACCTGTTTCCCTCGATGGTATGAAAGGTTCCTATCTGGGACCGGAGTATACTGATATCGATATAAAGTTAGCGGCGAAAAAATATGAGGCGAAGTATCAATATTTTGCCTCTGCAAACGATTTATGTGGCCATGTAGCTAAGATACTTTCAGAAGGCAACGTAGTTGGATGGATGCAAGGACGAATGGAATTTGGGCCGCGTGCGCTCGGAGGAAGAAGTATTCTTGGAGATCCTAGAAACGCAGAGATGCAGAAAAAGCTGAATGTGAAAATAAAATTCAGAGAATCTTTCAGACCTTTTGCGCCATCGGTACTAGCGGAAGAGTGTAATCAATATTTTAAACACACTTCAGTTTCTCCTTACATGTTGTTGGTTCAGCCGGTTGTGGAAAAACGTAGAAATTCTTTGCCACCCGGATACCACACTTTTCCTCTAAAAGAAAAATTGTATCACCTGCGGTCAGACATGCCTGCGATCACACATATTGATTTCTCTGCAAGGATACAGACTGTGCACAAAGAGACCAATCCGATGTATTATGAACTTATCGAAGAGTTTAGAAAACTTACTGGATATGGTGTAATCGTAAACACAAGTTTTAATGTGCGCGGTGAACCTATTATCTGTACGCCAGAAGATGCCTATCGGTGCTTTATGAGAACGGAAATGGATTATTTGGTAGTGGGTAATTTTGTCTTTTCGAAGAAAGAGCAACCTGCCTGGCAGGAAACGGATAATTGGAAAGAAGAATTTACATTGGATTGAACTTGATTTATTAACAAGAAATAAAAGGAAAGTGATATGGATTTCATGAAAGATCTCTACTTGTTTTTAGTGCAGAGAAAAAAATGGTGGCTTACACCAGTTATACTTGTTCTGATTTTTATTGGTGTGCTTATCGTAATTGGCGGTAGCTCAGCAGTAGCGCCATTCATTTATACATTATTTTAATGGCTGTTATGCCATTTCGGTAGAATAGGGTCAGACGATGATACTAGTTTTTGCACGGAACCATCAAAAGTAATTTAAACCGTATTCAAATTGCAGTTATTAAAACTACCGTTGACAAAATCCGCAAATATCAAGGCAAGGTTCCCCAACTTTTGAATTGATCGCGATATCGTCTTTTTCTTTCTGCTGCCGCATGGCATGGTTTTCAAGATGATCATAAAGACTAACATAACTTACTAATAGAGAATGCAACTTCAATATTCCACGCCCGCGACAACAGACGTAGAAAAAAAGACTTCAAAAGTAACAGGTAAAACAACAGTTGCTGCTGTAATCAAACTCATCAGAGTAAAGCAGTGGGTGAAAAACCTTTTTGTGTTTATTCCCAGTTTTTTTGCAGGTCGTTTATTTGATTTGGTTCAACTTCAATACTTAGCACTGGGTGCACTTGCCTTCAGTTTCGTTGCTTCCAGTATTTACATTGTGAACGATTATCAAGATCGGCACCTCGACCGTCTTCATCCAAAAAAGAAATTCAGACCTATCGCTTCTGGTGAAGTGAATGGCGTCACTGCGTGGATCCTCGTCGTTATCTTCTCGCTTTCAGGTTTACTGATTGCAGGGATGCTCAACATGGTGTTCTTATATATCTTAATAAGTTATTTTGTACTAAACCTTGGGTACTCCTTCGGACTCAAAAATATTCCTATTCTTGATTTGTTCATTGTAGCTACTGGCTTCCTACTGCGTGTTTATAGCGGTGGTGTTATTGCAAATCTGGAAATAACACATTGGCTTTCGTTGATGATTCTATTGTTATCGCTCTTCCTCATTATTGCTAAGCGTAGGGATGACATGGTCATTCAGAAAAGAACAGGTGAAATCGTTAGAAAGTCTTCACAGGCTTATAACCTCCAATTTATTAACTCATGCTTGTCTTTAATTTCAGCTGTAACGATTGTAGCCTACATGATGTATACAGTATCACCGGAAGTAACTAAACGTTTTGAAAGCAACTATCTTTTCATCACTACAATATTTGTGATCGCTGGTATAATGCGTTATTTGCAGATTACCTTTGTCGAAAAGAAAAGTGGGTCACCTACCACCGTTCTCCTGAAAGATAAATTCATCTTATTTACAATCTTAAGTTGGATCTTAAGTTTCTACGTTATTATTTATACAACCTGATATACAATTCTATAACTTGATCAACAGTTCTACAATTTATGATATCAGCTCAGGATCAGAAAAAGCGCGCTGGCAACCATCAACAGTTTAAGAAACAACTCGTGCTGTTTGATTTCGATGGCACTATTACAACTAAGGATACCTTAAAGGAATTCATGATTTTTTATCAAGGCAAACTGCGTTATGCTGCTGGGCTTGCAGTACTGTCACCGCTGATTGGATTGTATGTCAGCAAAATCATTCCTAACTGGAAGGCTAAACAATACTTTCTAAAGTGGTTTCTTAAGGGTGATGACGCTTTAGTCTTTAACGCAAAATGTAAAGCATTTGCAACCCAACACATAGACCATCTCATCAGACCTAAGGCACTTGAAGCAATAAAAGACTATCAGAAAAAAGGAGCTACGATTGCTGTAGTAACTGCTTCCGCAGAAAATTGGGTAAAGCCATGGTGCGATCGTTACGGTCTTATTTGCCTTGGCACACAACTTGAGGTAGTTGATAATAGAATCACAGGAATGATCTCTGGAAAGAACTGCTACGGTTCAGAAAAAGTGTGCAGGATCAAGGACAGATTTATACTTGATAATTACGAGGAAGTAATTGCTTATGGCGATACGTCTGGCGATAAGGAAATGCTGGCCATGGCCCATCAAAAATTTTACAAGCCTTTCAGAAACTAATTTACTTGTAGAGCATCACTTCTATGACACATGTATTAGAGGATATGGATGAAGTTGTATTTTGAACTTCACGAATTCTATTTGATTCAATGCCTGCCTGCCGTAATTCTCCATAGATCTCTCTCAGCCTAACTTTGATTAATTCAGGGTCGTCTTCTTCATTTACAACAAGGTGTATTCCAATATCTTTCTTATTGGAGATCTTATTCGCCACGTAATACAATAGTTCTTTCTGCGCGGAGGAAAGCACCTTAGCTTTATTTACAAATGTCATTTTTCTTAAAACGTTTTTACCAACAACGGTATTCCATTCTTCCTGACTTAAGTAACGCTGACCGCTTGCTAGGAGTGGATTTTTTGCAGATACTTTTGCAGTATAGATATCGGACAATTGTTGATCGCGGTTGCTCGTGAAGTATGCAATGCTATCACCATAGATAGAAAAATAAGCATCAAAATTTTTCGAGTTCACGACATTACCAAGATTTATAGGTGCAGACCATGTTTCCCAGGAATTGTACAGACGTTCGCAATAGAAAATATCCGCATCACCTAAACCAGTGTGGCCATTGCTCGCGAAGTACAGCCTCTTTTTATCTGCAGAAAGAAATGGAGAAATCTCAAATCCAATGGTGTTGATGGTGGCGCCCATATTTTTTGGCCTGCTCCATGCACCAGACGAGCTTTTGAGTGATATATAAAGATCTTCTTCTCCCCTGCTATCACTACCGCGCATGGATAAAAAAATGACATCATAAGAAGATGAAACAAACATTCCTACAAAATCCTGATTGTCAATTCCAGGCAACGATATGAACTCTGGCTTCGACCACGTGTTTTTAATACGTTTTGAAAAGTAGAACCCTTCAAGCTTTGAAGATGGCGAACTATTCATCATGTAGATTGTATTGCCATCCGCATTTATCCCAATCAGCACGTTATTATCTTTGCTATTGAGCGATGCAAACTTATTAGTTGCATTTCTCCATCCCGAAATACTTTTTTCACTCATCCAAATATCCTGTCCGGAATACCGGCCACCTGTGTTGCCATCGTAAACAGACCTCACAAAAAACAATTTGGTCTGATCGGGTGAAATTAAAGGCATGCTTTCCTCACCGTTACTATTTACTGACGAAGGCATTTTTTTCAGATCAGAGAATTCGAGAACTTGTGCATCACTTGACTGAATATAAAAGATAAGGGACAGTAAAAACAGAATCCTTCTCACCATGTGTACTGATTATGTTTTTTAACGTTGTTGAACTTAATGCCAAGAACAAGCTCATGGCTTCCGCCCCCAAACTGTTGAAAATCTCCTAAGGAAAGCTCGTATGAATACGATACTGAAAATGTTTCATTCAAATTAAATCCAATCATCCCAATTCCAAATTCTGTAGTACGGTAACTTAATCCCGCCCACACCTTATCCTGTATGTAAGCCTTTACATTAAGATCTAGCGCCAGTGAATTATCAAATTGCACCAACCCTAAGACACTTGGCTTCAATTTAAGATCAGGATTCAATTCTATTGCTAAACCCATTTGAATAGTAGCTTTATAAAAAGGCTCTTCCATTGCGAGTTCAGATGCCTGAATAGATTTGTATAGCAATGGCAAATAAGAAAATCCAAAATAGAAGTCTGGTGTATAAAACAAAAGGCCTGCACGTATATTCAAATCCGTTTGCGAAGTAGAGCTGTTTAACAGATGATTGTAGAAAGTATCGTTTGGATCTCTCACGGTCACTTCTCCTATGTCAAGTTTTCTGTTTTCTATGAACGACGCAACCCCTGCAGATATTTTCCATTGGCGAACAATAGGATAATGAATCGAAAAAGTTGCACCGCCTCCCAGCGACTGAATCACACCTACCTTTGATTGAAAAACATTAAACGAAAGACCATGAATCATTCGTTTTCTGCGCGGTATGCGAATCATGGCCGCATTACTAAGACGCAGCGAATTGTAAGCAAGATCAAGAGGTTGTTTAACCCTTGTGTTATAAGATAAATTGATAAACTTCGGAGCAAGGCTTCCAAATCCTGCCCATTGATAGCGATAACTGAATTTAAGATCATTATAATTCTCTATTCCGCTAAAACCAGGGTTAAGTACAGGCGAAAACTGAAACACCTGAGAATTATTTGGTAAATACTGAGCAAACAGTTGCCCACTGCAGAAGAATAAAGCTACACGTAAAAAGCTTTTCATTTTTAGTAAAGTTGTCTATGGCTTAACCGTTTATGTACAGCGGAAATCTTTAACAAAACATATTTATGTTGGCCTGTTATAAATACTACGGCTGCCGGTAAAAAATTCATTCCATCTATACAATGGCATAGAATTATTAACTTGCACCGGCAAGAGAACTATAGTTGAATGAAAAAAGTAGCGCAAGCGATTTCGAAAAAAGAAACACCCACTTTTCTTACTAAATAGTCTTAAATCGACCCCATGACGCAATTGGCATTATCACTTTTTTGGATTGGTATATTGATAATTCTCTACACCTACATTGGCTACGGCTTTGTCATTTTTTTTCTTTCCAAATTAAAAGGGAGAAGTCCCGTTCCTAGCCTTATCGATGCAGAACTGCCTGAAGTAACAATACTGATCGCAGCCTACAATGAACAGGATTACATTGAAAATAAGATTCAAAACACTTTATCGCTAGATTATCCTCAAGAAAAACTTTCCCTGGTTTTTGTTACCGATGGATCATCAGATGCTACACCTCAGATAATCAGCAATTACCAAAATATAAAACTTTATCATGAGCCACAGCGCAGAGGTAAAATACATGCTGTAAACAGGGTGATGCGGTTTATTAAAACACCCATCGTAGTTTTTTCGGATGCGAATACATTTTTAAACAAAGAGGCGCTGAGAAATATTGTAAGACACTATACGGATGAGAAAGTAGGCGGTGTTGCAGGTGAAAAAAGAATTTTTAAAAAAGATGAGGATAACGCTTCTGGCGCTGGCGAGGGTTTGTATTGGAAGTATGAATCGTTTTTAAAACGAAAGGACTCTGAAGTTTATTCCGTAGTAGGTGCTGCCGGTGAATTATTTTCAATCAAAACTTCTCTCTATGAAGAGCCGGGCGAAAATATAATTATTGAAGATTTTTACATGTCATTGAGAATCTGCGCAAAAGGGTATCGTTTTATTTATGAACCTGAAGCTTGTGCAACTGAAACCGCTTCGGCCTCTGTGAAAGAGGAATGGAAACGAAAGGTGAGAATTTGTGCTGGTGCTTTCCAGGCTATGATCAAACTTGTGTACTTGCTGAATCCGTTCAAATATGGTATTCTATCTTTTCAGTACATCTCCCATAGGGTGCTAAGATGGACATTAGCACCATTATTTTTACCGCTGATATTTCTAAGTAATATTTGGTTGGCGGCAGCCGGTGATCAATTCTATTCGCTGGCGCTTCTGGCGCAGATTGCTTTTTATATCCTTGCTTTTCTAGGTTATCTCAAAAGGGATAAAAAAGTATCGATTAAAGGCTTCTTTGTGCCTTATTACTTCTGCGTGATGAATTTCTCAGTTTACGCCGGATTTATTCGCTTTTTAAAAGGAAAACAATCCGTAGTGTGGGAAAAATCTCAGCGGGCCACTGTTGGCGCCTGATTATAAATGAATTACCACATTACTTGCGCATTTCCATAAGTCCTATAATTTTGCCAAGCTTTAAAGCAATGATTTATGGGAAGAGTTTTTGAAAAACGTAAGCACAAGATGTTTGCACGCTTTGACAAAATGGCCAAAGCTTTCACGCGTATTGGAAAAGATATTGCCATTGCTGTAAAACATGGAGGTCCACTTCCGGAGAACAATCCTAAACTGAGGATGGTCATTCAAAACGCGAAAGGACTTAACATGCCGAAAGACCGCGTTGACGCTGCAATCAGAAGAGCATCTTCTAAAGAAGAAAAAGATTACCAGGAAGTAATTTATGAAGGTTATGGTCCACATGGAATACCCATGGTGGTGGAGTGTGCGACCGACAATCCAACACGCACTGTTGCAAATGTTCGGTTACATTTCGCAAAGAATGGTGGTGCTATGGGCAATTCAGGTTCAGTGGCATTTCTATTCGAACATAAAGGCGTATTCAAATTTGATCCATCAAAATTAGATCTTGACGAGCTTGAACTTGACCTCATTGATGCTGGAGCTGAGGATATTGAACGCAGTGAGGACGAAATCATTGTCTACACGAAGTTTACAGAATTTGGTCATATGCTCAAGTTTCTCGAGTCTAGAAATTTAGATGCTAAAAGTTCTGAGCTTCAATATATCCCTACCACTACGAAAGAATTAACAGAAGAGCAACAGGATGAAGTACTGAAATTAGTTGAGGTGCTCGAAAGTGACGATGACGTGCAACACGTTCACCACAATCTCGCCTAGCGCAAAAGTCTTGTCTGATTAATAATTTAGGATTTAGTTTCAACGATTCTATTCAATTGAATAATTGGCTCAGAAGGACTTGTGTCTTCGGCCTTCTTACCGCTTTTCACAATCATGAAACGTTCTTTCAGTGTAAGGAATTTTTTCTCAAAGAATTCATAGGACAAATACGCTACTGCTATCGTCATGATGATAGACATGGTATACAGTAAGACATTGAACAAAGTGTAGTTTGATGTTTCTATTTCAAAATATCTTAAAGTGAAAATACATACCGTAATGCATACCGTATGGTACATGTAGATGCCATAAGAGATGTTTCCCAATACACTAAATACCTTATTCTCCAACGAAAGTTTAATGGAAGGATTGGTTGATAGATTCATGATGATTACAATAAATATTATTGCTTCAAAACAAGTCATCCACCAATGGTGTACAGACATTACAAAAAGACCTGCAAATGAAGCGATAGCAATAGCAAATATGTAGGGATTGTATATCAGCTTCAGTGCACTTTTCTTACTGGTAAAAAGCAGCCACGCTCCGATTGCACCTATCGCCATCTGCTCAACCTGCAAGAGAATCCATAGCCTTAGACTTTTTTGAAAATAGGCTGGGCTTTCTGGAGTAATGAATAGTTCTAAAATCTGTCCGATAGAGATTTTTAAAACTATGAATCCTACTAAAAACAATAACATGTGTTTTGAAAACCATCGAACCAGTACAGGCCAGACAAGATAAAACTGCTCTTCAACACCAATAGACCATAATTGATTTCCACCTACAAGAACAGGAGAGAACGTACGAACAACGTTAGGAAGAACAAGGAGCAGAAGTAAAGCGATCAAACCAAAATTATCAGGACGACCTGCAACACCCAGCTGAGTAAGATCAAATACAAAAGGAATTATAAATAAACTGAGAATGACAATGAGGTAGTATAGAGGCCAAATCCTTAAAACTCTTCTGAGATAAAAATTCCTAATGTTGATTTCACCTGTTTTCTTTTCCTCTACAAGCAAAAGATAGGTAATTAAAAAACCACTCAACACGAAAAAGAATGATACTGCCTTATGGCCAAATGCATCTATGGCAGTATTTCCCCAAATATTAGGCAACTTTGCCCAGTATTTATACTGCTCCACGTGGTGAAATATGACCGCAGTGGCTGCGAAGAATCTAAGTGCATTTAAATTTTTGAAATAAACTCTGTTTTCCATTAGTGGAAGCGCTTAAACAATAAGGTCTGAATATTTATTATAAAAACGCAGGCCACGGTTGATGGCTATTTTATTTGAACAGTTAGTTTATCATCAATCAAGCGATTATTGTATTGCTGAATTAATGCCTTAATTTTTATTTCCATTGGCTTCACAACATCCGGAAATCTATCGATGAGATTATGCTCAATCATTTTGTCCGTTTTGAAGTTATAGAGACCCAACGATTGCTTTCCATCAAACACAAGCAAGAAGTCCTTTTCAAAAAATTGATAAGTATTGTCTTTATAATTAAAAGCAAAAGGTTCGGTATTCTCATTAAAAATATCCCTTCCAAAGGCAACGTATGGTTTATCAAAATGAAGGTGCCCTAGTACGGATGGCATGATATCAATTTGTTGGGTTATTTCTGACTTCCTGCCTACCAGGCTGTGGTCCGGTGTGTAGAAGATAACGGGAACAGAATAGAACCCCCAGGCGGTACGTGTTTCATCAAAAATAATGTTTGATGAAGTATGATCTGCTGTGATTACAAATACTGTATTCTTATACCATGGCATTTTTGAAACTTCATTAAAAAATCGCTTTAAAGAATAGTCTGTATACTCAACACATTTCTGTATCGGCAGCGGTCCGCCTTTAAATTTTCTTTCATGCTCTTCTGGTATTTTAAAAGGATGATGTGAAGACACCGAGAAGAATGAAGAGAAAAACGGCTGCGGAAATTCATTTAATTTGCCTGCGTAGAATTGCAGAAATTTTTCATCCCAAATTCCCCAAAGCCCATCGAAGTCTTCATCATTATCGTATTCGGACATTCCGTAATAATTTTGGACACCTGCAATGTTCATAAACGCTTGAAAGCCCATCGAGCCATTAGGGGCCCCGTGGAAAAACGATGTGTTATACCCTTTGGTGCGAAGTAGTGAAGCAAAACTATTGATTTTGTCTCCGGAATAAGGAGATAAGAAATAAGGTACACCAAGCGAAGGAATGCTACTGACAACGGAGGGTAATCCATCAATAGATTTTCTTCCATTGGCAAATGAATACTCATAAGTAAGACTATGCTGAATGAGCGAATCCAGGAAAGGTGTATAGCCTTTGTACGTTCCGTTTTCTTTATCCTTGTTAAATGTGCCAAAAAATTCCTTTGAAAAACTTTCCAGTATAATTACCACTACATTCTTGGGAACGAACGCAATGGTGTCTTTAGGGATGTGAACAGGAGAATAAATTTTTTCTACTTCTTCATTGGTAAAATAGCTCGCCCGTTGAATTTTAGTCTTGCCGATTGTGCGGATAATGGTGAAAGGTGTATTCAATACAATACTGATATCTCTTGGATCGCTCACATACTCGCCCGCGTTACTTAACGTAATGGGTCTTGTGCTGTGTCTGAATCCTCCCCTTATACCAGCAATGATGAGAAAAGCAAGAATCGGTATTATGATGATCCCCGATAAATAATAGACAATCCGGTTTTTCGTTTGAGGTCCCCAAAACTTGATACGATTATAAAGAGTTACCATCAAGACAATCAGGAATGCCCAAAAAAGTAAAGCATACCAGTAATCCAACACGAACTGAAAAAAGAGTCCGCTTAAATTCTGTTCGTTTTCAAATTGCTTAAATACATCAGCGGTTGTTCTGCGGAGTGTAAACTTGTAGTAGATAAAGTCAGACACGTTAAGGGCCAGGGCAAAACCGTTGGTGATGAAAAAAATGTATTTAACAACTTCCTGATAACTGTAGCTGAAGCGAAAATCAAACGGCAGCACCATCAATACAATGAATAGCATGTTGATGTACAGAACTGCCACCAGGTCAAACTTTATCCCTCCTACCATCAGGCGCAGAAAGTTTAACATTGTCATATCTGGAAAAAAACTTGTGTTATAGAGGTAAAAGCCTACCCTGCATAATGAAAAGAGAAGCATCGCAAGCATCATGCGAAGCAGTAATGCCCAATACAAATTACCCGTCAACTTCCAATCAATGGCTATTTTCACAAGGCGAAATAATAAAATTTACGGAACATAAACACTTCTAAATCTATCTGTTTCACAAAAGCCAGGAGCGGTTTCTCATCAATCTGATTTTATTGCTTATTTTGCCTTATAAAACACCTAATGCTTAAACCCCAAGGGATAAATATCTACGTTACAATCCTTCTGCTGTTTGCAGCCTCAACGGTATTTGCACAGACTAAAATTGTATCATTAGGTCTATATACTGGCATAACCTCTACGTATACATGGGATGAGGGCATCAACGCAGACCCTCGGTATAATCCTCAATATGACCTTAAAATGTCCCCCATTGGTTTGATGTATGGTGTTGATTATACTGGCTTTGGATTCCTGCTTACGCCTGGACTCATTTCAACCGGGCAAAATTTTAATGTGGTTAATACAGTAGGAGGTCAGGAAGGAATAAGGAAAATTAATCTTCAATACTTCCAAGTGCCTGTTGCCCTAAAGATTCACCTGATAGATCTTTCTTTCCTGAAAACCAGTTTCGTGATTGGTGCGAGTGGAGCATATCTCGTTAAAGGAGAAGAAACCATTACACACAACGCTGCAAAATTATACTTCCCTCCTATTGTTCACCCCATTCTTCCAGACAATTATACAGTTGCTTATGATGGTGTTCTGAGTCCGTCTCAAAATAAGTTTGAAATAGTAAGTCAAAAAGACTTTAATCCGTTTCAGCTTTTCGCATTCGTTGGTCTGCAGTCTGACTGGTATTTATCCGAAGATTGGAAAGTCAGCTTTGATTTTCGTGTTAACTATGTTGCACTTGATAATCGATCGCCACAATATCTTGACAAGCTGGAGTCTTATGAAACCATTTACGATATTCCCGGCAAGCGCAGAGACATCATTGGCAATTTCACCATTGGTTTTGCACGATATCTTGAAATAGAAGAGAAAGAACAAAATAGAAAGAACCAAGGCAAAAAAGGCACTAAAAGGTCATCGAGTAAAAAATATCCATGGCCAGGACCAAGAAAATCAAGACCCAAATCCTAGGCGCTACTTTGGTTTGAGGTTTGGCACTACAACGGTTAGTACAGTACCCTCGCCAAGTTTTGAACGGATTTTAATCGAGCCATCAAGTTTTTCAATTGCACTTTTAACAATGTAAAGGCCTAAACCTGAACCCTTGCTATCTGCATTTGCACGGAAAAACATCTTAAAAATCTTATCGATATACTCTTCGCCAATGCCCACACCGTTATCCTTGAAGATAATAGTAGCCTGATCTGCCTTGACCTTTATGTTGATTTCCAGATAGGAATCTTCTTTCCATTTATCGCGATAGTTTACGGCATTTGAAATGATATTATTAAAAATGATTTGAAGCCTGCTGTTATCAGAATAAAAAGGAATTTTAGCATCAATTATTTTAATTGAACGTACCTGCTCTGCTCCCTCCATGTACTTTAAAGAATCTATAGATTCCTCCAAAAGCATTTCGAAATCAATTTCTTTTGCCGCAATATCCAGCCTGGAATTACGAGAGTAATTAATGATGTCAGAAATGAAATGATCTAGCTTATCAACGCTCCGCTCCATGAGTGTAAGATACTGCGCAACATTCTTATCGTCAGGGTCAACCTTGACCATGTTCAACAAGCCTTTTACAGACATTAAAGGCGATCTTAAATCGTGAGAAGCACTGTAAACGAAGCGGTCAAGTTCAGCATTTATTTTTATGAGTTCATCATTTTGCCTTTTCAACAAATCTTCTGTTCGTGTTTGATTTGTAATATCGCGGGAACAAACGGTAAGCCCGGTTACATCTCCATTTTCCACAATCGGATATGTTTTTATTTCGAATGTTCGCCACTCTTTCTCTACGAGGTAAGTATCAAAATATTTTCCCGTCTTTCCTTTCAATACACTCTCATAGCGAACGCGCCACATCTCTCGGAGATCGGGTAAATCCTCCGGCAACAACTCAAGAATATTTTTACCTCTTGAAGGCTTTACACCAAATGCCTGCTTGTATTTTTTATAAAACTCCTTATTGAAATCAATAAGTTCTTTATTTGAATTTACCAGCCAAATGCTGTCTTCTATGGTATTGAGAATGGAACGCAGGTTTGCTTCATTCTCCAATATTTTTCGCTGATAAGCCTTGCGAATAGTAATGTCGCGACCGAAAACAGAAATCAGTTGGGTTGAATCGGGACGTGTAACAGACTTGAAATGCATCTCCCAATAATATTTTCTGCCGTCTACCTCAAAGACATCTTCAGCTTTAGTTGGTGTTCCGGCAAAGGCAGCGTTACAACGTTCTTTCCATATGGCTGTTAATTCAGGGTTGGCAGATGCCATGCAGTCAATAATAGACATGCCTCTTTTAAGGTCTATTCCGTACGTCTCAAGAAAAATCCAGTAAAAACCGGGATTAAGATTAATGACGATACATTCATCATTCAAAAGAAGAATATTAGAATCTGCATCTTCTATGATAGATGTAAACATCTCCTGGCAGACATTAACATCTGCGTGTTCGAGCATTTTCATGGGATCGGGAGGCTGCAAAATATTAAGCGATAACTAACAAAGAATGTTACAGTCGCGTCCAACCCATACGGACATTTGAGATGTTGTGAATACTAAAGCCATAGGTGTTTAATTAAATAGACTTTACCTTTTACGCAAAAATCGGTTAAACGGCTGGATTTAAAAGAAAAATATTTAGAAACATTTTAATCAAAGGCAAAAACAAGCACTGCACACGATTGGGGAGCATCACCAAAACCATTTGCTTCCGCTAACTGAGATTTTCTCGATAAAATGATTTGAGGCACGGTCAGATAAAATTTAAACGAATAATCAGGTTGTAGATTTAGTACGGAATCAATTCTTAAAAGAACCACGTATGCCCTTCGAAGTAGTCGCTAAACAAATTAAAAACACCCGAGATGAAATATTAGCGGAGTTACATGAAAGTATAAAGAAGAATAATGTAATAGGAATACTGATAAAGGAGACGAAAGAACTAATAACGACTGCCGTTATAGATATAGAAGAAGATCCTTCAGGAGAAGTTTTAATAATCTTAATGGAACAGGACCTGCACGGATATCCTATTTCCAAAAATCCTTTGCTACTGAGCAGTATTGAAAGGGTAATTCATTTCAATCTTTCCTTTGACGACCCACAGTATGTTAAAGTACGAAGGAAGGAGAAGTTTAGGGTGTAGGATTCTATCGTATGATATTGATCCGAATTTTTTCTTAACCGAGTATCTGGCTATCAAGATTTGGAAAGTACTTCGCTCATCCTACACTAATAAGTTATTCTGATCTTAAAGTATGCACTGGGTTAGTAAGCGCTGCTTTAATGGCTCTATAGCTGACGGTAAGAAGTGCGACTGCCAGCGTGGATACAATGCCGGCTAAAAATACGCTCCAGTGCAAGGAGACCTTATAGCTAAATTCTTCAAGCCATCTGTTCATAACATACCACACGAGTGGTACCGCCAGTAAAAAGGCAATGAGTATCAGTTGAATAAATTCCTTCGAAAATAAAACTACAATACTACCAACAGAAGCACCTAGTACTTTACGAATACCAACTTCTTTTACTTTTTGATTTGCCATAAAAGAAACTAAACCATACAACCCAAGGCAACCAATAAATATTGAAACGCCTGCAAAGATGATGGAAAGCGTAAACGTTCGTTCCTCATTTCGATACAATGAAGCGAGATGATCATCGAGAAACGTGTAGGTAAACCGATCTTCAGGAAATGCAGTGAGCCAATTAGTTCTGATGAATTCAATGCTTTCGCGCAAATTGTGCGGTTGCAACTTTATTCCAGCTTCATAGTAAAGGAATGGGAAGTTCATCAGGACAACCGGTGTTACGGGATCATGAAGTGAAGAGATATGAAAATCCTCTACTACCCCTACTACTTCGCCTTCCATGTCCATCACTCCCGTTGTAATATGCTTGCCTAAAATCTGCTCGGGTGTTGAAAATCCTAATTGCGTCATTGCAGATTCGTTAATGATGTATGCAGAAACTTTAGATCTATCAGAACCAACCTTCCCGGAGGCTTGGACATCCGCCTCAGTGAAGCCTCTCCCGGCCTTTAATTTTATTCCATAAGTAGACAGATAATGAATGTCAACAGGCTTTATATTTAATCCATTATAACCCTCTTCCTTACCCTTCTCAGTAAGATAATAGTGTGTATTAAAATTGTTATATGATGTAGGTGAACCTCCGCAAAATGAAATGTCAAGAATATTGGGATTCTGTAACAATGCGTTACGAAAAGCTTCCATCTTCGATTGTTGATTCGCGGGCACAGGTATATTAATAATTGCATCAGTATTAAAACCTAACGGCTTATTTTTAAAATAATCCATTTGTTTTGCAATGATCAATGTCGAGATAATCAGAACCTGCGCAATCAAAAATTGAAAAACCACCAATCCCCTTCGCACCATTGCACCTGGTCCGTTGTATGCCGTTGACTTATTTTTTAATACTGCTATTGGATTGAAGCGCGACAATACAACTGCAGGATAAAAACCAGCGAGTAAAGTCACAGCAAGTATCAATATGAAAATGAAAACCACCAAAGCGGGATTACCAAAAACATCAAGTGAAAGTTGTTTCTCAAGAAAACCATTAAGCCACTGCAAAACCCACTCTACAAAACACAGTGATATTAGCACAGAGAAGATTGTAAGCATAAATGTTTCACCTAAAAAATACTTTGCGATCTGACTTTGCCTTGCACCTAGTGTTTTCCTGATACCAATTTCTTTTGATTTATTAATTGCCAAAGCTGTTGCGAGATGGATAAAGTTGATACAGGCAATAACAATAATGAAGAGTCCTAAAACGGAAATTAACATCAATTTTTTCCATTGTACATTTTCGCTACCCGGGTTAAAAAGATATTCTTCAGAGAAATGCAACCCCTTTAAAGGTTGAAGCTTATACGTAATGTTGGAAGCATCTTCTGCTTTGTAATACTTCTTGACGAAAGAAACTAAACGATTTTCAACAACAGCCTGCTTATGGTTTGCAGGTAATACAATATAACTCATACCCGTCTTACTCATTGTCCATTCATCAACGGAGAGTCCTCTTATGACTGCAGATGAGAATGATGGCATGGAGATGATCATTGAAAATTGCAGGTGAGATGTTGGTAATGGATCTTCCACTATGCCTGCGATTTCTGCTTCAAGAGAATCTCCCACAATAATTGTATTCCCCTTGTTCTTCAAAATCTTTGCTGCAAGTGACTTTGTGATAAATATTTTTCCTGGTTCCCCTAATGCCACGTCTGGATTTCCTGACAATACTTTAAAATCGAAAACTTTAAAAAAGAGAGTGTCAGCGAAAATAACGTTCCATACAATATGCTTTTCATTACCAATTCTGACCAGCATTTCGTTCTCATAATCTATCTGTGTCGCAAGCGGAATATCTGCAAAATCATTTCTAAATGCCTTAGCAAAAGTATATGGCGTACTTGAATTATAATCAACGCCATTTGAAGTTTTGACGCTATGCACAACCCTATAGATCCGCTCATAATTCTTATTGAATCTATCAAAGCTGGCCTCATAGGACACCAATAAAAATATAATGACGCATGAGGTGATACCAAGGCTCAATCCAAAAATATTAATCACCGTATAGCTTCTGTTCCTGACTAAGTTTCGGAAAGCAATCCTTAAGTAATTTTTGAGCATCGTAAATAATTATAGCATTGTATTCGTTACACCATTACTGCATCAAGCCCTTATCTTACACAACAGCGCATTGTCAATATTATTAACCCATCATCAACTCATTTCTCTTCAATCATAAGGAGAAGAGTTAATTGCGATTTCGATTACTTAGTATCCAAAAGTGATCCAAACTTGTTTATTATTGACTCTCAATTTGTTATCCAAAATTTAGCTATGCATCACTTCTAATACTGTATCACCTGCGATACATATTATTGTTTGTAAATGATACAAATATCTATAGTTTTAAAGCATCTTTTAATCATGTCTTTATAGCCAAACTAAGATGATACAAGCCAAATTATTAATAGTTGACGATGATAGGGATATTTTAGAGACTGCAAAAATGTTCCTGAAGCAGGAGTTTTCTTCGATAGAAATTGAAGAAAACCCAGAAAGAATTATCAGTAAAATTATCGCGAATGAATATGACGTGATTTTACTTGATATGAATTTTAAACCCGGGGTTAATGATGGCGAAGAAGGTTTTCATTGGCTTGGAAAAATTTTAAATACTGATCCTCATGCTGTAGTCATATTAATAACAGCGTATGGCGAAGTTGATCTCGCTGTAAAAGCAATGAAGTTTGGCGCGACTGATTTTGTTCTTAAACCTTGGAAGAATCAAAAACTCCTCGCCACTATTCATTCCGCGTTACAGCTCAGAAGATCGAAAAAAGAAGTGGAGAAGCTCAAAGTAACACAGGAGAAACTAAGCGATACGCTTGACAAGTCTTTTGTCGATTTTATTGGCGAATCTCCTTCCATTAAACGAATCCATGAACTCATCGAAAGAGTATCGGTAACCGATGCTGATGTATTGATTTTAGGAGAAAATGGAACGGGTAAAGAATTGGTAGCAAGAGCAATCCATAGAAAATCTTTAAGAAAAAATAATGTCTTTATCAGTGTTGATCTTGGTGCTATTACAGAATCCCTCTTTGAAAGTGAACTGTTTGGTCATGTAAAAGGTGCATTTACAGATGCACGTCAGGATAAACCAGGAAGATTTGAGCTCGCTTCAGGCGGAACAATTTTCTTGGATGAAATTGGCAATCTCTCGTTGTCATTGCAATCAAAACTACTCACGGTGCTTCAAAGCCGTAAAGTACAACGTGTAGGTTCTACCAAAGAAATCGCTGTAGACTTTCGTCTGATCTGTGCCACCAATATTAATCTGCATGAACAAGTATATCAGAAGAAATTCCGGCAGGACCTTTTGTATCGGATCAATACAGTAGAAATTAGAGTACCGGCTCTCCGGGAAAGAACTGAAGACATTGGATTACTTACTGATCACTTCCTTCAGCTGTACGGCAGAAAATATAAACGCACAGGAATGAAGATTGACAAAAGCGTTCTCCAAAAAATGCAAAAATACTTCTGGCCCGGAAACATCAGAGAACTCCAACACGCTATCGAAAGGGCTGTAATTTTAAGTGAAGAAAAAACAATCAAAAGTGCCGAGCTTCTTATCACAGGCCAGCCTATAAAACCAAAGGAAGAGTCATCTCCCAAAACAATGGAGGAAATGGAAAAACTTTTTATTCTCCAATCCTTAGATGAGAATGAAGGTAATGTAACACAGACTGCCAATACTTTAGGCATGACACGTACTGCACTATATAGAAGAATGAAAAAACATGGTATACAATAGCGTTCGTCATGATCTACAAACGGTTTAATTTTCTCGTTGTACTAAGGTTACTGCTATTACTGGTCACCGTCATTATTTTTAGCATTATTGTTGGTGACACGCGTTTATTCTTTAATCAAATTATTCTTGGGCTCATCTTCTGCATCCAGGTGTTTGACCTTATTAGATTCATCAACCAAACCAATCGGGAGCTTGCAAGATTCTTCCAGGCAATTAAGCATTCCGATTTTTCTGTCACGTTTACGCAATCACATTTAGGAAACTCCTTTAAAGGTCTGCAGCAGAGTATGGCAGAAATCATTGAAGCTTATCGTGAAGTGAAAATTGAGAAAGAAGCACAATTCCATTTTCTGCAAATGCTAGTAAATCAACTTAAGATTGGAATCATTGCATTAGATGGGGAAACCATTACAATGATTAATCCTACAGCGGAATTAATGCTCGATATAAAAGGATTAAAAAACTGGAAGTTGCTTCACCAGCGGAATCCATCCTTAATAACCGAAATAGAACAACTGGGCGATAACGGAAGAAAATTGATTGAAATGAAAACTGATTTTGAAAACAGATTTATTTCTGTCGATGTGAGTTCGTTAAGGATGTTAAACAGATCGCAAAAACTTATCACCTTTCAGGATATCAATTCAGAGATAGAGCAGAAAGAAATTGAAGCATGGCACAAACTTATCCGTATTCTCACACATGAGATCATGAATTCAGTAACACCAATCTCTTCACTTACCGAAACGATGCAAAGCCTTTTACAGGATAAATCAGATCAGCAAAAACCCCTTCAAAATATTACTGCCGATACTATTGATGATTTGCGTTTTTCCCTTAACACGATACAGAAGAGAAGTGACGGGTTATTGCATTTTATAGAGAACTATCGCAAGCTTACGCGAGTTCCAAAACCCACCCTTGAGGTGATTGATGTGAAAACTTTCTTAGGGTCAATTGAAAAATTGATGACTAATGAGTTGAACAGGAAAAATATAATATTAGGAGTACGTTCTGATACCTCCCTTCAAATAAAAGCTGATCCAACACTTGTTGAGCAGGTACTCATTAATCTTATCACCAATAGCATTCATGCAGTCGAACAGATTAAAATGCCAACAATAGAATTAGTGGCATACGAAAAGAATAACCAGGTGATAATAGAAGTAAGGGACAACGGAAAAGGAATTCCACCGAAAGAACTTAACGAGATTTTTATTCCATTCTTCTCCACTCGAAAAGACGGTTCTGGAATTGGACTAAGCCTCTCCAAGCAAATTATGAACATGCATGGCGGTACCATAAAAGTTAAATCTGATGTTAACATTGGCACCGTTGTATCATTGACGTTTAAGAAGCTTAAAGCTTGATCTTAATTACTGTGGCAACACACATCTCTTGACAGGTATATTTTTCATTTATAGCCGTTAGCTAGAAAAACTTTCTAACCTTCCGGATTTAATCGGCCGCTCCTTTATGGCGCTTTTCAACATGAGGATCTGCTGCTATTGTTGTAGGTATCAAGGCGAGAGTCTATTAGCGAAGCGCAATGAACTTGCCCAATCTGCCGAGAATCCTTCTATGCCGACCAGTAACTAGAGAAACAACTCCAATATCGCTGGTCTTTCTCCTTTAGTTTATATTTTTGAATCCCTGCTATATACGTGCTCATTGGTGCACTTTTAGTTTCAATCGTTAAGAAAATGAAATGCCGAAAATTCATAGTCCTGGTATACAACAAATAGATTCTGATTTGGAATACGTAAGATCGCTTGAACACTTGAACAATTACTTTTTGCAGGCACCCGTGGCTATCGCAGTAATAACAAGTGGCAACTACCGATTTGCTGTTGCCAATGACATGTATCTACAAACAATTGGAAGAAGTAGAGAGGAGATTGTTAATCGCCCTGCGTTTGAAGTGATGCCTGAATTAAAGGATCAGCTAAAACATATATTGGATAAAGTTATCGACACTGGTGTTGGTTTTCGCGCTTATGAGTACAAAATCGAGAATATTGTAGATGGTAAGTTGCAGACCGACTACTATAACTTTGTTTACGAACCAGTGAAAGATTCACAAGGAATTACTACAGGTGTTTTTGTATCCGGATATAACATTACAGAGCAAGTACACGCAAAAATTCAATTACTGGGTAGCGAGCAACAAATGCGTACTGTCGCCAACGCGATGCCTATACTCATTTCTTATCTTGACAAAGACGAACGTTATCAATTCAATAACAAGTGGTATGAGGATTGGTTTGGTGAATCCAGTGATCGCGTGAAAGGGAGAAGCTTGCAGGAGCTACTGGGAGAAGAAGCATATAAAACCATTCAGCCTTATGTGCGCAGGGCCTTGGCCGGTGAACGTGTCTCCTTTGAGAGCAAGATCAATTACAGGAAGCACGGAGAAACATATATCCATGCTACCTACATTCCTGATATCAGTAGTAAAAATGAAGTACGCGGTTTTTATGCTTTGGTTGAAGACATTACCGAACGTAGACTTGCTCATGATAAAGTGAAGCAAAGTGAATTTCATTTCAGGCGGTTGGCCGATACTGTGCCTGCGAGCATTTGGATCACGAACAAAGATGGTTATTGCACCTATCTGAATAAGCATTGGTACGAATTGACTGGTCAAAGTGAGCAAGAAGCACTCGGCTTTGGCTGGCTCACAGCCACGCATCCCGATGATGTACAAGCAGCTAAGGAAGCATTTATTAAAGCAAACAGCGATCAGGTAGAGTTCAACTCCACATACCGCCTCAAGCATGCTGATGGACAATACCGGTGGGTAGTTGATCGGGCCCGACCAAGATATGATGATGCTGGAAACTACGAAGGCCTGACGGGGTCAGTCATCGACATTCATCAGGAAAAACAAGGCGAAGAAAGGATAAGAATAAGCGAAGCCAAATATCGCAACCTGTTCAATACAATGGAACAGGGCTTCTGCATTATCGAAGTCATTTTTGATGAAAAGAAGAAACCGGTCGACTATCGGTTTGTAGAAGTGAATCCAGTGTTCGGTGAGCACACAGGGCTTCAGCATGCCTTGAGCAAGACAGCACGAGAACTACTGCCAAACCTCGAGCAACACTGGTTTGATATGTATGCAAACGTAGCACTGACGGGTGAATCAATTCGATTCTCAGAGGGATCGGAGGTTATGGGCAGGTGGTTTGATGTATATGCTTTCAAAGTTGGTGAGCCTGGAAGTAGCCATGTAGCGATCTTATTCAGCGATGTATCTGATCGCAAAAAATCTGAACAAAAATTAAGAAGAAGTGAAGAAAGTTTCCGTGCGCTCGTCACCGCTACATCAAACGTCATTTATCGCATGTCGCCAGATTGGACAGCGATGCAGAACTTGCAAGGAAATGGTTTTCTCAGTGACACTGGGGAACCCGTCAAGGACTGGTTGCTTCATTACATACATCCTGCAGAACACGAACGCGTTAAAAAACAGATTAATGAGGCCATTCAGACAAAATCTGTTTTTGAGCTGGAACATCAGGTGTTGCGAACTGATGGCACAATCGGCTGGACGTTCTCTCGGGCTATTCCAGTTTTAGATCCAAAGGGAAATATCATTGAATGGTTCGGTGCCGCCAGTGACATCAGCGAACGGAAGTTTACAGCGCAAGCGTTACAGGAAAGCGAAAACCGATATAGGAGCTTGGCAAACCAGTTAGAAAAACTTGTTGCAGAGCGCACGATGGAATTGCAGCGAAGCAACGAAGAGCTTCAGCAATTTGCGCACGTTGCCTCACATGACCTGAGAGAGCCAGTGCGAAAGGTAAAAACGTTTATTGACAGATTGATTTTGCACTACAGTAAGGAGCTGCCGGAAAGAGCAATAGAGTATTTGAAGAAAATCGATCGGTCGTGCGACAGAATGAATACGATGGTAGAAGGAGTTTTGCAATATTCATCGTTGAACGCGATGGATGCTGTATATGAACAGGTTGATCTTCGAAATATAATTGAAACCATTGAAACCGATTTGGAAGTTGTTATTGCTAAAAATAATGCGGTGGTCAACAAAGAGAAGCTCCCTACTGTTACCGGCTCTCCTTTTTTACTATACCAACTGTTTTATAATCTCATCAACAACTCATTAAAGTTTTCCAGCAAAGATAGAGACCCTGTCATTACGGTGACATGCTCAAATCCCACGATTGAAGAAGTAAGCCAGGCGGACATGGATGGGCACGCACGATATGTGAAGCTAAGCGTTAAGGACAATGGTATAGGCTTTCACAACGAAGATGCACAGCTCATTTTTGGTACGTTCACAAGGCTTCATGCAAAAGATCAGTATGAGGGCACTGGCCTCGGGCTCACGCTTTGCAAAACCATCGTCATAAAACATGGGGGTGCCATGTGGGCAGAAGGTGAACTCGACAAAGGCGCTACATTTAATATTCTTCTTCCTGCATAAGTATATACGTTGCTTAGTTCAAAGATCATTTCTACAGTAAGACCTACGCTCTATGGGTGGAAGGATCTTTACCGTTTAACGATAACCAATAACTCCTCTCTGTCCACCTGCTAAGAAGCTTATGCACACTTTTAATTGCCTGCGATGCTGATCTGTTTGGAGACACTGGTTTTCCTGAAGAAAACAAATCATTTCAGTCAAGCTTCATTGTTTCTTTTCATCGTGTTCTGTCCTCGTCTTGTCAGTAGTCTTATGTTTTAATCTTGAAGATTCGTTCTGCATTACCATAGGCAATTTTTGCACGGTCCGTTTCAGAAATGGATGCGGATTCTATGAAACTCGCAGCCGAGGTAGTGGGTTGAAAAGGGTAATCGATAGCCCACATGATGCGGTCAGCGCCGATCTTATCAACACAGTACTTAAGTGCTAAGGGATCTTCAACACCACTTGTTGTGATCGTAATGTTACGTTGAAAATATTCGCTCGGCTTTAATTGATTTTTGCGTCCAGCCCGCGCACCTGGTGAACCCATGAAGTCAAGCCGTCCTAGCCAAAAAGGTAAAGCTTCTCCCATATGACCAATCACCACCTGCAACTTAGGAAAACGATCAAATACACCACCAAAGATCAATCGCAAAATGTGCGTAGCTGTTTCTACACCATACCCCCATACCGCTCCCTCAAGGCGATAGTCTCGAAAAGGTGCAGCCATGCCATCAGATGGAGCACGGGGGTGAATGTAAAGCGGCATCCCGAGTGCTTCGGCGGCCTCCAATATTGGCACAAACTGCGGATCATCTAGATAAGCATTCGCAGTATGTGAGTTAACAATAAATCCATTTAGTTTTAGCGTTGTAATGGCTCTTTCCATTTCCTTTACCGCAGCATTTGGATCTTGTGGTGCAAAACTTGCCAAGCCAGCAAAACGTTTCGGATGGCGCTGTATAGCTTCACTTAAGCGATCATTAGCAAGGCGCGCAAGTTCATTAGCCTGCTCCCGCTCGAACATTTGAACTCCAGGCATCACTAGCGATAACACATGCATATCGACACCGTTGGTGTCCATATCCTCGATTCGTATCTTATCCCAATCCAGTAACTTTGGCAACATAGTCTTTGACGCATTGTCACGATTAGAAACCTGGTTGCTATCGGACTGAGACTGCGTTGCTGTTGCGGGTGGAGCGTTATAAAACTGTTTTAGAAGAAGAAGATCCAAATTTGGACCTCCCTGACTCATTATCTTACGGAAAGCTTCAGCTATTTCAGGAATGGTAAAAGCTTCCTCGGTAGCAATTTTTCGGAGACGCTCTTTGGGTTTAACATTCGATGCGGCATCTTGTGATGAAGTACTGTTCTTCATCAATGGGGGCACTGTTGAAGCCATGGCAAAAGATGAGATTGTTTTTAAAACAGATCTGCGTTTCATATTTAGAGTTTTTTGTTTAAATAAAAGCTTACGTAGTTATGGCAAAGTATAATGAGCACTGTTAAGTCTCATCATCTACTTCCTCCCATGTCTTTTGCAACATGATTATGAATTAGTGTACACATCATCGGTCATTCAAATTGTATCCTATTTGCAATTGTAAGTATAACCATCAATAGGAAAGCCCTGCTCATTGTAATTATAAGTGATGTTTATTGTGGGCTGTCCAGGGCCACGTTGATACTTCTCATAGGCTATGGTAACTGGATTATTTTTACTCAATGGAGTGATGATTGAAGGCCAATGACTATTAAAAAAAGTGCCCCAGTCTCCCTGTACAAATTTCCAATATTTCAACATTGCAGTAAACGGTGATGGTTTGTCATCATAAGTAACATTGATCACGGTTATAACATCTTCTAGATAAACGAAATAACTATCTGACGGACTGTTAGCACTGTAACTGCCTTCGCGCCATACCAGGGTTTGTTCAAGGCGAATTACATTATCGTTATCGTCATAAGCAAGTCTAAGTTCCATATTGTACGGTTGCCGGCTATAAGCTACCTGAACATGGTATTCTTGAAGTTCATAATACTCGTTTACAACACTTAGCCGTTGTTTATCATCGTATTCAAAAATAAACAGGGTATCACGCCCGGAGTCAAAGTCAGCGCTTCCGTTATTATACTTGACAAGATCTTGTTTAACCACCACTTCTGGTAACCCATCATATAAGTTTCCTGTACCGCCTAGAAAAAGATGAGTCGATTCGAGTACAGCGGTGGAAGTGGAATAGGTAGTAAAAGTTTTATTCGCATCTACTGTTTGCGTAACAGCGCTATTATTAAACTCAAACTTCCGCGTTTTCATACCTGTCGGATCATAATCAAATGTAGTCTTGCCGAAATTAGGCGCGCTAGTAACCACACAAGGGGAATTGTTTACTTGGTCAGGAGAAGGAGAATCTTCTTCGTTGCAGCCATCCACCAGCATGAATACGATGGGTAACAACAATAGTTTTTGAACTAATTTTATAGGTTTTATTTCCATTGGCATGGCATTATTTATGAGACACTTTTTGCATTCGTATTTTATACATTACCGCTATCTTGAAAGATATCTTATGATCACAACATCCGGCCGTTTGGTTGTAGTGTTATTCCCTATATCAACATTCTATAGCAACTGACTATCTATACTAGCTGTAAAACTTGATCGGCGATGCTTCGGTAAAAAAGTGGATAACCTATTGATTATTCAATAACCCGTTTGGGTGATACAGACGGAAAACCAATCAATGTGGTAGCGGCATTACTTGATCTTGATTTCTACTATACGATATTTAAGTATTCCCTTGCAAGTCTAGTCTTCATGCCATGTATGATAGAAGTTCGACTGTGTGATTCAGGTGTGGGAAGACCGGTGACTTGATGGTGAAAGAAGTATTAATTGATTTTGAAATGTTTATCTTACTTATCTCATGCTGATAGAAGAGAAAACACTAAAACACTGGCTTGATCATTTTTACGGATATGGATCCTGGCACGCACCCTTCTGGTTCATCGGGCATGAAGAAGGCGGTGGTGAAGTGCCCGAAGAAGTAGCTGACAAGTTCAACTATTTCTATAAGATGCATGGTCAGGCAGATGCAACACTGTGTGATATTCGTGAACTGTACAAGCATGTAGCGGTGAGGTGGGATGGCCCTAAAGCAAATACTTTTAAGAACCTTCACGAATACCGCTTCGAAAGCAATGCCACTCAACATGGCGTCTGGAAAAATCTCATCGCTTTTGTGCACAGCTACCGCGATGAGCAACCCCCCGACTTACTCGCCTACCAGCAACATACTTTCGCATCTCCATCCGTACTGACTGAAGCACTGATTCAGTTATATCCGTTACCAAGTCCGCACAACCATGCGTGGTACTATAGCTGGCTTGACCTTCCGCAACTTAGCTTTCTCCGAAATCGCAAGATGTATCAGGAACACATGTATTCAAGTCGCATGCACCAGATTCTCACAAACATGGCTGCATACAAACCTGAAGTTGTGTTGATGTATGGCATGGAAGATATCAATACACTTAAGAAATCTGTGCAAGAGTTTTTTCAGGATGTGAGGTTCAAAATGATTAAGGCAACAAAACGACAAATCCCCCAGCACCATCGCGCGGACTTCAACGGAACTACATTGTTAATCACAACGCAGATCCCTGCACTGCGGCATAACAGAATTGAAACAGGATTTGATTGGGAGGAGTTTGGTAAAAAGGTTAAATCGGAAAGTAGGTGATCTGTATAAAGATGGCCCTATAATGGAAGCTGGATCGAAGAGCGTTGTTCAAAAAGAAAATGTTATTGGCCGAAAAAAGATCAAGGTATCAGCAAAATCTTCCCAGTGCTCTTTCTGCTTTCCATATATTCATGCGCTTTCTTTCCATCTGATAGTCTAAAAACAGTAGGCTGAGCGATATTCAACTTTCCTTCTCTGATCCAATTAAAAAGCTGATTAGCCCTGATGATTCTTTCCTCTTTTGAAGAAAGGTAATCCCATAGATCTCCACCGGTAATTGTTTTAGAAGTTCCAATAATATACAAGGGATGACCTATTTTGAATTCACCTCCTGCCAAACCAAAAAATACTACCTGACCTCTTACCCTCGTAACTTTCAAGCTGTCCTCCATCGTGCTACCGATACTGTCAAAAACCACATCTACTCCGTTGGGAACCAGTGTCAGTACTTTTTATTTCCAATCTTCCGTGTATAAGAACACTTCATCTGCACCAAGCTGCAAGGCTATTTGTTTTTTATTCTCGCTCGACACCAGCGCAAAGACCTTTGCTCCCAGTAATTTGCAAATTTGGATGATAAGCTGCCCTACACCTCCAGCTGCGGCATGAATCAAAACGGTTTCACCTTCACGAGTCTTATGACAATCAATCGTTAAAAAGTGTGCAGACAATCCTTGTAACAGAACAGACGCTGCTGTCTCAAAGCTGATAGCATCAGGAAGTGGAATTGCATGCGTAACAGGTACCGCTACTACGCTGCATTTGCAAAGGGCACATCAGCGAAGCCTACCCTATCGCCTTTTTTAAATTCAGAATGCCCATTATTATCAATTACTACACCTGCGCCTTCGTAGCCATTGATGAAAGGCGCCTTTCCCCTTAACGGGTAAACACCACCTCTGCGCATAATGTCAGCGTAATTAAGCCCAATCGCTTTCATTTCAACTAAAATTTCTTCCTGTTTCAACACAGGGTCTTCCACCTCCAAATACTCCAACACATCAGGGCTGCCAGGTGCGGAAAACGTTAATGCTTTCATGTTATTAATTTACGAGTCACAACACTAAATAATACTGCAATGTAGCAGTGCTTGAAGACAGCAAATTGTATAAATCGGAACTGCTCATTTATTATTTGTAATTCGTTTATTCGTTGATCGGCTATTCGTTTGTATCAACGGTTCATTATTTCAACGCGTTACTTCAGTACGGTTATAATAATTGCTATTACACAAGGGTCGCGAAGTTTTACAGCTGTTAATTCGCGTTTAAAGAAACACGGAACTGGTTATGCTTTTATTCTACTTTCAATCCATCAATTGCGTTGGTCTTTGATACCTTCCTGATCTGAGTAGAGATTACCGCCAACAAAATGACCACAAGAATTATCAGTGCCATGGCTATCCCAGAAAATTCCATAGGCATGGGATATGCGAACAACATACTTAAATATGCTTCTGTGAAAATGTAGCTGATGGGTGCGCCGATAATTAACGCAACTACAACCAGTACTACATATTGATTAAGAATAACAGAAGCAATATGATTAACCCCGGCACCCAGGGTTTTGCGTATGCTAAACTCCTTAATTCTTCCGGAAACATTTAGCGTAACCAGTCCATACAATCCCAAGCTTGCTAACAATACTGAGATAAAAGCAATTACCTTATTAAATTTTTCTGATCGATCAACACTTTGAAAGTATCCACTCCAAACATCTTCCTGATGCCCACCCTGAAACGGAATTTCAGGATAAAGCTTTGCCCAATTCTTTTGCAGCGCCTCGTAAGCTTCATTTTGATTGCCCTCCTTAACCCTTAAAGACAGGTACCGGTAATCCTTTTGATCAGACAATTTAAAAATGGTAGGCTCTACTTTACTAAACAGATCTTTGGTATGAAAGTCTTTTAACACGCCCACCACTTCATACTTTATACTATCAATCTCAAATTGTTTTCCTACAGGCTCATCCAGCTTTAAATTTTTAGCCACAAGTTCATTAATCAATATCGCTTGTCTGCCATTTTCCGAATCTTTTGTAAAACCTCTGCCGTTCACGATTTGCAATCCCATTGTTTCAAAATAATTAGCATCAACAGACAACTGATCCACTTCATAGTGCTGATTAGAGGGTGTATGTATCACTGCAGTTGAAATATCTTTCCCTAAATGATCCTTTGAACCCGATACAGACAAGACGCTCCTGCTTTGCAAGATGGAAGCGTTCATGCGATCAAAGGCAGACTGATCAGGAACGCTGACATAAAGTGTTTCCTTTTGATTATATCCCCAGGGACGATTGTTCTGGAATTGGTTGTTTTGAGTAAATACCACGCCCGCGGTTATGGTAATACATGCGAGGATGAGTTGAATACCCAGAAAAATTTTTGTTAGCGGATTTTTATTTCCAAACTGCAGCGAACCTTTAAATATTCTTACAGCTTCAAATTGCGAGATGTAGAATGCCGGATAAATTCCCGATGCTATGCCTGTGAATAATAAGAGCGTACAAAGAAAGATCCACAGGTTTTGATTCAGTAAATCAAGTTCAAGGTCCCAACCGCTGAATTGAACAAACCAAGGAATAAAAATGAACGCGCCCAGCATCACACCAACGGCTAAAGCAAAAAACGTGATCACAACATTTTCTGTAAGGAACTGAACAATCACTTTCGTCCGGCTCGCACCAATTACTTTTCTGATACCGATCTCTTTGAGTCTTTTTGCTGCAGATACAATAGCAATATTAATGTAGTTGAAGCATGCCAGCACAATCATGAAAATTGCAATGATTGGCATTCCTATTCGACCTTCTACATTGTAATCATGCGCAATCCCATCTTTGATATTCCCAGAACGGTGATGGAGTGTTGTCAAAGGTTCGAGCGCGAAAGAAGACACTGCCCAATCAGGTTGAGCCTCATTTTGCAATTGTCTGTATTTTTCCATTCCATGTTCAATGGATCTTAAATCAGACTGGCGTTCCACCTGGATCAGTGTTGCATTTAAAAACTGGCTCCAATCATTCATATCGTAAGCTGGCTCAGCCAGACGAATGTTTTCAAAGTTGATAAGAAAATGGAAGTCAATATCACGAGCTTTGGGAAAAGCAGCCGCGACACCCGAAACCGTAAATACTTTTTTTGTTCCTTCATTGAATACCATAATCATATCTCTGCCGACAGGATCTTCCTGGCCAAAATATTTCTCAGACATCGCTTCACTTAAAATGATGCTGTTGTGGTCCAACAAAGAAGATGATGTCCCCCACTTCAGTGGGAAGGTGAATAGCTGGAGAAACGTTGGATCGGTATAGCGTACCCGTTCATGAAATACATGATCATTATATTTTAGAATCACGTTCCGATCTTCCACACGACACACCTTTTTAACCTGATTGAAATCCTTGACAAGCACATCTGCAAGTGGCCGGGGTGTTGAGCCGTACTGTTGAACAACACCTTCGCGATTTGCAAAAAAGGTTGCGAGATAAATTTCATTTTTGTTTTTATGGAATTGATCAATACTATAATCATACTCCATAAAAGCATACACCACAATGCAGATTCCAATCGCCACTGATAACCCAAAAACATTAATGAAAGACGTCAGTGGATTTTTCATTAACCCCCTGAATGACACTTTGAAGTAGTTTTGCAACATGGCGTATTGATTTAAGTTTTCGATTCCTTCCAGATTCTTGATCAGCACAGGTCTCAATAACCTGAGCATTTCCAAGGTATAGATGCGCTTTGCTTTACGATAGTTAAACTGCTCAACCTGCTCATGAAAAAGCTCCTCCATATCCCCTTCTATCTCCTCGAGGTACTCCTTCTTTAGAAAAAATCGCAAGAGCCTTAAAGGCCATTGGGGCGGTTGATGGCGGGGCTGAATCATATTGCTTTAAGGCTAGGACTAAGCTTAGAGATTGTCTTCCATAACCCTGCTCGAATCTCTTTTAACTCTGCAAGTACCTTGTGCGCATAAGAAGTTGTGGTATAGATGCGCTTACGTTTACCACCTCGTACTTGTGTCGTTTCACCAAACTCCGAAGTTAAGAAACCCTTCTCTTCCATTCGCTTAAGTGCCGATTGTATAGAGCCAACACTTAATTTCGTTTTTAGCCTGTCTTCAAGCTCGCGCTTGATTTCTACTCCGTACGCCTCCTGCTGTAAAGAAGCCACTGTCAGCAGCACCAGCTCTTCAAATTCTCCTAGTTTGGTTTTCTTCATGATGTATTAATCGTAATTGCAGTTAATATAGTTACATGTATTAATCGTAATTGCAGTTTTTATCATAAAAAATTTCTGCTTTCCACGAATAAAGCTGATCCAGCGATGAAGAACGTTATGGATTATTACCTATCTATTCTTAGAAGCTAGTCACTTAAATAATGTTTTTAATTGGTGTTTTGTGCGCGTCAAGTAGCCGCTGAAAACTATTGACTATGATGGGATGGAAACGATCATCAGGAGCAGACGATCACTATTTATGGCGGGTCAAGATATGCCATTCTTCCCCTCGAGTCACTCGGAAGAGATTTTGAGACTGCGTTTGGTGCTCATTCATCACGGCCCACGTAAATAAACGGAGCCCAGAAATTTGGATGTTTAAAGGCATCTCCATAAACTCCCTTTATGAATTTACGCTTAATGTCATTGACAACTTTAGTGTAGCTTTTTCCTGTTTGAATCTGGCGATAGAAGTCAGTCATGAACAACATTGTTGAGTTATCGTTTACTGGCCACAACGAAACCAACGCTGCATTTGATCCACCTACCAAGAGCGACTGCGTGAGCCCTGTCACCCCCTCACCTGAATAAATTTTTCCTAGTGCAGTCTGGCAAGCAGACAGGATGGTGAGATCAGCGTGAAGATCCAGCGAAGCGATCTCCTGTGTATTTAAAAATCCATCTTCGCCTTGCACTTCGTCCGGGTATATGCTCATTGCCACGCCCGACAAAGAAGGAAATTCATCAATGACAAAGCCGTGCGTGGCAAGGTGAAGGATCTTATATTTCTTCAGTTCGCCTTTTAAGGAAAGGTCTTTAATCCTGTTCTCCGTCATTCGGGCAGCGAGGAATGTTTCAGCGCCAGGCACGATATTGTTGATATTTTGTACTTCTTCTACCGTGCCAGGAAGATAATTCATTGCTTTAGCGCCGAAAATGGTGCCATAGATATTCCGTTGTGAAAGGCCTTTTCTCAAATTTTCCGCTGCTTCGAACTGAAGCTTGTTCAGGTCCTGTTGACTCTCAACAATTCCTGCTTCCACGTTCATGTCATTAAATTCCGCTCCACCCATGGCCAGAAGAGGCTTCCGATCGGCTTCATACTTTCTGGTTTTCAGCAGCTGTTGCACGCTGGCGGAATGCACATATGAAACTTCGTATTTCTCAATGAGGTATTTACCATCGTGCGTCTTCAACGCTTCGAACGGTAAAAAATTTAATACATCATCAGGCGAAATTACAAGCTTATTAATGCCAGTCAACCTGTTCACTACCGGAAGAATAAGAAAACGGTAATACCCTTTCAAGTATTCGTCCAGCAGGCCATCAGCCATGCCAGGGTTCTCAAAGAATTTGCGCGTAAGTTGTGTCACCTTGTGAAAATCAGTCATCTGTACACGCACGCCTGGATCATATGGCTCGTCCTGCCCCAAACCTTTCCGTGCGTTATGCTCTTTGTTGAGTCGGTCGAGATGTTTCTCTTTTATCACGCCAATAAATTCATTGTCACTGTGAAATAGTGTCTGCACGTATTTTTTGGTGATCACCAATATCGTCACTTCATGTCCTGAGAAAAGGGAGTACATGATACAAGCTTCATCTGGTTGTAAACTTGATTGATACTCTTCTAACGTACAGCTTTGTACTGTTGAACCTTTTGCAAGGCGTTCCGCCAGCACGCGGCCCCTGCTTCCCTCCATTGCCGCAAATGTCTTTTCCGCATTCTTCAATTGTGCATAGCATACTGTAAGGAATTGATATGCACTGATATGTGATTGATAAAATGTTAGCTTTTCTTCAGGCGATAAATCTTCAACACCAAGTTTGGCTAGGCTTATTGATTCTTCATAAAGCCTTGCAGCTTCATCAAATTGATTTGAAACAAAGAAAAGTGAACCGGCATTGTTCAAAGTATTTGCGGCCTGACCGTACAGTTTCTTTTCTTTATAAAGTTGTACTAATGCCCCATGAAGTTGCATGCTCCGACTCCTCGCCTCGCGCGTGCCAAGCTTCCAATATACAATAGCAAGATTAGAAATGATGGAAGGCGTAAGCGATTCAAACTTGTACTGATAGCTCTGTTTTAGTGCAAACTCGCCGAACGATAGAGCGGTTTGGGTATCATCAGGAGTTTGCTCGTAACTGTAAGCCACACAAACAGAATTTGCAGCAGAGGCTACGCCAAACTGAAAACCGTTTTCTTTTGCAATGTTGAAGGCAGCTTCAGCCAACGTTCGTGCATCTGCATTTCGATTTAGCCTGTCATAAGCCGACGAAAGTAAAATCATGCATCTAACATCGAGCGTATGTGTCAGAAGTTTCGGTGATAGCTCCATGATTTCATTTGAGAACTGTATCATGCGTTCGAAGTTGCCAAGCAAATCGTATGAATCTAGTAGTTGAAAGTACATGCCTGCAACCTGATCGAAATTATCACCGCATCCATATTTCAGATAGTAGGTATAGCCTGCTTCAGCCATTCGTAGCGCTTCTGCCCTGCGGCCTCTTTGATTAAGCCAACTGCTGGCTTCAGTATAGGTAGCAATAACCATTTCGTGCCACGCCATTTTCGTGTAGTGGTCCACAATTGTTGCAAAGCGGGCGCTTACCGCTGCGGAGTTTTGTTCCTCCGCTTCATCGTCTGCCAGCATTGCCATAATGGTTGGAAAGCGCTCTTCAGACGGCTTAAAATTTTGACTGTACCAAATTGCAAGTGTGTTAAAGGTTTCGGCCTGATTTAATTTCCGGCCAATATCCACGAGTCGGTTTTGCAACTCTGAAAAAGATGTTAACTCAGGAAAAAATTTCATTGATTGCGTGAGGTATGACTTTGCGCTTTGCATATTTCCTTTTGCTGCGAAATAACAGGAGGCATCAATAAGCAAGGAAAAATTTGTAGGATCTCGTTTTAATCCTACCGTGATGTAACCTCCTGCATCGTCGATCTCGCCCAAATTAATCAGACTGTTAGCGCATATCACACTTGCGTTAATGTCATCAGGAAAAGCATTGTAAACTTCCTGGCCCAGTGGCAAAGCTTTTTCAAACTCTTTATTGTCAAGGTGAGTAAATGCCTTTTTCACAAGTTCATCATAATGTTGCGCTTGTGAAGTTTTTATTGGTAGGATAAGACTTAATAGAACAATGATCCTGCTGAGGAGTGAAGCGGAACTTGGAAAAATTAAAAGTTGCATAAGGCTGTATTGAATCTCACACTTCTGCTTTCTCTACGGCCATTGTGAAATGTTTCAGTAGCTTCAACATTGATCACATTTCCATCGCGATAGCTTTTAAAATCAACTACTTTAAAAAAACTCCCTGATTCCTTCACCATCGCTCCCACCTCTTTCTCACTGATGATATTTCCTTTCTTGTCGAATGCCACTACAATAAAACGTGATACATCCTGTCGGTTGATGAAATACCGATTCATCATAAGCAATGCATAGCCATCGCCACATTCACTTAGCTTGCCTAACGCCCACATCGTCTTGTTGCTTACGCTTGATGCGACATGTTGATAAAATGTTTTTTGTGTAAAGCTGAGATCCGTTACATCTGCACCCTGTGCAGTTTCAGGTTTAAAATAATAAGGGAATGCAACGTCATTGAACTTCAATAGGAATTCGTTGAAGTCTGGTGGCAAATCGGCAGAGGAGGATATTAGATTCTCTATAGAAACATGGTCAGTCACAGACTGCATCATCTTAAGACTATTGTCATCGGTAAGGGTCTGTCTTCCTTTTGCAGGATCGTATACCTGGAACTCATCTATTTTGATCTTCATGTTTGAATTTGTGATCAGTGATATCATCGGCCCATAAAAAACTTTGATCTTCGATTCAAACACCTGTTTATCATTGATCAGAAATTTATACAGACTTCCTTTTTTTACAACAGTCAGGGTGTTGTAATCGTAAGGCTTTACAACCTGCGACACAAACTCCCGTAGAATATCATACTTCTTACCATTGCTGATCGCGATCATGAATCTTTTATCGTTGTTATAAGTAAATACACAATATTTACTTACCTCTGTATTCATCGCGAAACGCATGCCCATCCATCCTGTCTGGTCTCCCTCGAGGAACATCATTCGCGTATGCAATGCAAAGTCTGTTTCTTCTGTGGTGCCAATGTTAAGAAAGGTATGAATAGCCGTATTGGTTGCGTTTATCAACAAGTGTCCATCACTGATTGAAATGGAATACTGGCCTGCATCGCCGACAAAAGGCCAGTTCCTGCTATTGTCTTTAAAGCTATCCGCAAAAGTTACCACCTGCGCATGTAGTTGTTGCGTGGTAAAAACCATTAAGAAAATAACTGCTATTCGTACAAAAGACAAGTCCATAATCAAAGCGGTTATGTAAAGGGAGGAGGATATATTTAAAAATGAAAAAGAAGACTGCCAATTCATCAGGCAGTCTTCACCTCATCATTATTTATCAAGGGCTGTTCGTGCAAACCAAAGCATGCTTCCCTTTTTATTTTCACCAAGGAAACTCACCTTATTTGTATTCTCGAATTTCATGTAATTAAGCGTGTTATAATGCGCGAAGTTTTCTCCATTGCCAAACTCTGTGTACTTGTCAAATGCACCTGAAGTAAGATTGATCTTTGCCATCTTAGGCACACCCAGTGGTTTCTCAATCATAAGGTCGAGTTCTCTAACCGGTCTGGTACCTACATTGTCGAAGTAAGTCCAGTACATTGTTTTACCATCAGCAGTAAACTCAAAGAACTGGTAATCGGGCTCTGTGCCTTTGTTCTTCTTGTTCATTGTGTACTGAGAGATGAGCTTGCCTGTTGCATCAAAGTGGAACATCACAAGATCTTCATACTCCCGGCCAATGATCTGACCTTTGCCGTTCCTGCTCATGCCGTAATTCTGGCCCGCAAGAATTACTTCGCTTGTTGGCGTTACCACGGCGTTGGTCACATCGATCCTCCTGCCGGAGTAAGAGTCACCTTTCTTGCCATCGGGCTGGGCCTTGAGCCTCGCTTTAAATTCATCCATCGAGGTGGTGGAAACAAATTCCATTTTCCCATTTTTAAATTTTGCGAGTTGAAATGCAGGCCACTTCTTCTTGTCATCACCAATCTCCAGTCTATTGTTAAAAAAGTCATCTTTATCATTGTTTGCAGGACCGTAGAAGTATACTGCACCATCCTTTGCCATCACAAAATCATCCACACGCCACACGCTGCCAGGTGACTCGAAAGAAGCTTTATCGATGATCTTTCCGTCATACGATACGCGCACATAAGTATAGTCAGTAGCTGTTTTGCTCCATACCTTCGGCCCCGCATAACCTTTTGCTTTAAATGGTGCAAACACTACAATCATGTCAGTCTTGTCATCGTCAGCACCTAACGGATATCCATAGGTTGCTACAACGGCTTGTGGCGTTTCAAAATTTACGGTGACATCTGCAAGCTTTGTCAGGTTAATATCGTATTTCAGAAAATGGTAGCTCATCATATGTTTGAAGGGATCTTTTTTTGGCGATCCTTTTTCGCCTGCGAGAATCATTGCTGTTCCATCGTTTAGGTTCTCAAGGTGTGTGTGATAGAAAAGCTTTTGATCATCATCTGTTTTTGCCTTCAGTTTGCCTTCAACGGATGTATTCCATGAATACGCCATCCGTAGCCAATTCCAGTTAAAGGATGTTACTTTTCGCTTCAGTGTAAGCGTGCCCAACATGTTAGGATCTACATAAAGGCCTTCTACTGAATACGCTTCGCCTTTGTATTTTTTAGGTTTATACTTAGATGGAACGCCATTGGTCAAATCAACAGTCTCTTCGCTTTGGTTCAAGAGGTTAAAGTCATAGTCGAATGTGTAAGTGATGAATTTGGCCTGGTTTTTCTTCCCGCGAACGCGGTAGATAAAACTTAGTTGTTGCTTGGCTTCGTCATTCTCTACGGTATGGATAAAACCCTTCATGGCTTCTTTCGAGACCTCAAAAGTTTTTTCAATGTCCAGCGTTTGGGCCAGCAGCACCTGGCTTACCGTAAGAATCAGGAGCGTGATTAAAGTAGTGAGTTTCATAGTTTTTGATTTTGGTGATACAAAGCTATTGTTCAACCTAACCACAAGTAATACCTCCGCATGAGCATTTTACTATCCGTACTGGTACGGATGCGATAGGATTTTACGTGCTCCAGCAAGGGAATGATTTGTCGTGGTTTTACAGGGCTCCAGATTAACAGGTAGGAATAAATACCCAATAGCACGGATAGTGTCAGTGGTGCACCATCTATTTATTTGCATGCTATGTCAGACTCAGGTATTTTTCGATTTTGGAAACCAAAACAACTGCCTTTTGTGACACGCATACTCCTCGTAGATGATCACACCATTCTAATGGATGGAATTAAAAGTTTGGTAGAAAAAGATGAGTCCTTATGTGTGGTACACATGGAGGTCAGCGCAGAGAAAGCACTTGAATACCTCAAGACTTCAGATGTAGATCTGTTGATCACCGATTTCAATTTGCCTGGCATGGATGGTCTTTCGCTTATTCATACCATGAAACGTATCCGCCCTGAGTTGAAAATAATTGTGTTAAGCATGCATAACGAAATACACCTGGTGAAAGAAATTTTGCGCGCAGGTGTGAACGGCTATGTATTGAAGAACGATTCTCATCGCCAACTCCTGCAAGCCATTGCTGACATTAAGGATGGAAAAGTTTTTTTAAGCAGTGATGTAAATAAAATTCTTATCGGTAATCTTCAAAACCCTGACGAGGGCAAAATGCTATCAGACCGGGAGCGGGAAATATTGAAGCTCGTTGCAAAGGAGTATACGAACAACGAAATTGCACAAGAGCTTTTTATCAGTGAACGCACCGTTGAAACGCACCGTAAAAATATTTTCAGGAAAACAGGCACTAGCTCACTTGTAGGCCTTATCAAATTCGCTTATGCTAACAACCTGATTTAATAGTAGCAACACCTGTTACTCGATCGCTAAACCACCGTGAATAGCAGAGATAAAGAAGCATTTCGTTTTCTGTTCGGCTAAAAATTATGAAATTACTTGTTCATCTTATTCACCATCCACCCCAATGGCTTTAATCCGTACCGTTTTTACCTGCCTTTTTCTACAGATTGCATTGGTCATTGGCTTTGCGCAACACTATGCAAAGCTTGATAGTTTAATTCAAATCACACGAACGCATAAACACGACACGTTGGGTGTATTAGCGTATGCAGACTTGTGTTACGAATATAGATTTATCAACCAGGACTCAGCACTTCTTTTTGGGAATGCCGGCGTTGCGTTGGGGAAGAAGATAAAATTCAGAACGGGACTTGCGCAAGTATATAGCGATGCAGCCTTTATCTACTTTGATAAAAGTGACTTTGGTAATGCAATTCAATATTGGAGTGAGGCGCTTAAATTAAGATCGAGTCTGAATGATAGTGCAAGAATCGCAAGCCTGAATATGAAGCTTGGCGGTGCATACTTTAAGCTCGGAAACTATGAACTGGCACTGGAAAATCAGATGCAGGCGTTAGCTGTATATGAGAGACTAAACTATCCACCAGGGGTGGCGCAGGCATTGAACAATGTTGCAGCAGTGTACGAACATCAAAACTTGCTGGAAAAGGCGATGGAATACTATGCAAAAGCTTATGACATTCATTTGGCCACTAAGAATAGTATGCAGTCAGCGTCAACGCTATTGAACATAGGAAACATTTATTTCCGAAAGAAAAATTATGGTAACGCAAAGGTGAAGTACCGACAATCGGTTAATATGCTGAAGCCCCTACCCAATGCACAGCATTACCTTTCTATTGCTTACAACAACCTTAGCGAGATATACACATTATACAACGAATACGACAGTGCCCTACTATACTCTAATAAGGCCCTTATCGTACGCGAGGAAACTGGAGACTACCAGGGCGTTGTATCAAGCATGAATATGATTGGGCGCATACAAACTAAACTGGGTCGCTATCGTGATGCAGAAAAAATTTTGACAGGCGCGCTGGATTCAGCACAACGAAAAAATCTCGTTCTTGACCAGAGCAGGATACATGAAAACCTTTTCGAACTCTACAAAAGCAAAGGTGAGTTGCATAAAGCTTTACCACATTTAATAGATCATGGCTTGCTTAAAGATTCGCTATTGAATGAGCGCAGCAGGCAACAAGTAGCGCAACTTCAAATAAAATATGAAACAGAAAAAAAGGAGCAACTGCTTGCCCTGCAAGATGCTAAACTTTCAGCAGCACAGGCAAGAATTGAGAAGAGTTCGATCACCATCGCTTCATTGATTATTACTGTCGTGCTTATAGCAATCATTTTTGTACTCGCGAGGAACAGGCAAAAAAGGAAAGAAGAACTGATCCGGAAAGAAAACGAAATATCTGTACGCGAGGCATACATTGAAGCCTCTATACAATCGCAGGAGAATGAAAGAAAACGCTTCGCGCAGGATCTGCATGATGGCATGGGGCAGTGGCTTTCATCTCTGCGCCTTGCGGTGAACGAAATCCATGGAGCGCCCGACGATGAAACAAAAACGAAAGTGGTGGAACGCACGGAAAACATTATGGACGAAATGAACCGCGAGTTCAGGAGCATTGCTTTTAACCTGATGCCCTTCACACTTATTCAATATGGTTTGAAGGCGGCCCTCGTGGAGATGGCAACAATGTTGAATACCTCAGGAAAGATATTCATTTCCGTAAGCGCTTTCGAGTTTCCCGAGAGATTAAGTGAACTGAAGGAAATCTCATTATATCGTATCGTGCAGGAATGGACAAATAACATTCTCAAATATTCTCAGGCCACTAAGGTTGAGATACAACTCATAGGATATGACACTGGCCTTAACATTATGATAGAAGATAATGGGAAGGGTTTTGATACTGAAGTTCTTAAACTTGAGAAGGGCAATGGCTGGAAAAATATTCAAACCCGATTGAATCTCATCAAAGGTACAGTTGAATTAGACTCTTCCGCTACAACAAACGGTACAACGCTTACCTTGACTTTGCCAATTAATGCTCCGGTTAATACAATGCGCGTTACAGAATCTGCATCAAACTAAGTGACTAGCGGAAGATATTGTGTTACTAAAATTGGAAAATGCTTTGTCAGACTTTGAAGGGACAAAGAGGAGACGAGATTAGTCGACTTTCGATCCTTGATACTTACTAAAACATGTTACGAAAATATGCAAACTTCTGGATACAAGAATCAATAATGGTTGCTCCGTTTTACCTCTCTGAGTCATAGCCAGGTCAAAACAGGATAATTGATCTCATCTACATGAACTTCTATAAAATTAATAAACTACTCCCAAAATCATTGAGGTGACTTTATTATTTTTAGGATTATACTTAGTAGTGGGATAACCATCAGAAGGATCATTGTCTATATATTTAGACAAATGACAATCGTTGAATCAATAGTGATTTCATAGGCAATCTTTTGCTTAAGCTCTTCATCAAAGAGTGATTCTTCCATTAGTTTCCTGGCCTTCGAAATTTCTATACCTTGTTTAATAAGAGTGACATTTTTAGAGTAACGATTACTGGCTTTTATTCTATTTATTTTTTTAATAGTCAACTGCAATAAACTAATGCAACCAATAATTACTAGTAACCCAGAAACGATTCTAATAAAGTATCTAAATATATTTTTCACTAATAGTTTAATTTGGTTCTAATGTAGTCCCCTTATCAAGGCTTTGAGAATCGGGTATCAGTAAGATGAAGTATCTATTTTGATTTAATTCAGCTCACGATGCTGAACTCACTAAAACCACTTAGTCATTATCCATTTCACTAACATTACCAACAGCAAAGCAAATGGCTGATAAATCATTATTAAAAAAGCCATAGCGTTCTCCCCCGATCCCTCCAACCTCAGAACTTTGAGCAAACCGGGCATAATGATCGCGATGAACAATAAGTAGCCGAGAGCAAAACCTATAGAATAAAAGAAGTAGCGCCATGGGCTATCAGCAAACCACAGCAGTCCTGCATTTACCACCAGAAACAGCACGAATGTATAAACCGCAATGAGCCACGCCGTATCGGCACTCTTAGGTTGAATTACAAGAATAAGTATCGGAGTGAGCAACGAAAATAGGAGTACCTGATAAGCGGGTTTTTGTATGAGCAGATACACATTCCAATCCATTTATTTATTTAAAATAACAGGGCTTACAAATCATTAAATTATTTCTCATTTTTTGTCCATGGCTATTTATTCAATTCAAGATGTCATAAAGTCGTTCAATTATAGCACGAACTGCCTATTCTATTCCACGTGAGCAAATGTGATTTGAAAAATAATAGCTTTATTTACACTAAACCTAGCAATGAGTTATAGCTTTTACTGCAATCACTGGATGCTTGCATCTTATTGATTAACGCTGATAAACCAATTTATCGTAACTGTAACCAAAATTATAATAATGTTTATTGCCAATAGTTTAACTTCAGTCTTTAGCGGTTGTAGTCCCGGCTTCTTACGGTATCTATTGTCAAGTGCTATTGCAATCAATAAGAAGATTGAGGGAATTGTCCCCCAGATGATGGAGTAAAAGGCAGAAAAGAAAAAGAATGCCTCGATATTATTGTCGGCATCACCGCTCGTAATTGGCGTAATAGCCAAGATAATGACAAAAAGTGAAATGCAGATCTTTAAAGCAATCCTAATCAAAAACGTCACCCTTCCTATTATTTTATTAAGATTGTCTCCACTAAGAAGATGTCGAATAAAAGTCAAAGTCATATCTTTTCGGGTTACATTTTTAGTCATTGCCCCCAACAACATCCTGATACAAGCCATATAGCTTGTATCCCCCTTAATCACATTCCAATATAAACCTTTGCGCAACATGATCCAATGCGGTAATTAAACACCCAAACCCATTTACTCAAATTGCTGCCATTGTAATAAAATGAGTGCGAGCCACTAGGCTGCTGGAACGTGGTGACTATGATGGGAGGAATTACATACATGCATCACCTAGCGATTGCATAACCTTTTTGTTACCGGTTCGAACTTCACTCAACATGTAAAGGATATCTTATTCTCAGTTAATTATTACCTTTCCATTTGACCAATCAGATCTGTTCCCCCGGGAAGGACAAGTCATTTTTTTTCAGGTTGGTAGTAAAACACGACCGCGCCACCGGTAAAGATTTTTGTTTTTAAAAGCTTAAGGTTAATCGTATCGTTTATGTCTTTTAATAATGGTACTAAACCGTTCCCTAAAATAATTGGATGAACACAGAGTTGGAATTCATCAATTAAATTAAGGTTCAATAAAGTTACAATTAAACTTCGGCTGCCAACTAAAATGTCCTTACCTGGTTGTTGCCTTAGTTCTAAAACTTCTTCTTTAATTCCTCCCTTGGCCAACCTCGCGGTTTTCCATTCTACGTTTTTTATTGTGCGCGAAAAAACAACTTTGGGAATGTTATCCATTGTTATCGCAAATTCGTCTGTGGATTTATTACCAGTAGGGTTTTTCACCACAGTGGGCCAATACTCCATCAGTTGGTAGGTTATCCTTCCGTATAAAACGATGCCTGCATTTTTTAATAGATCAGCGTAATGTTGATGTATTTCTTGATCGGATTTATTGCAGTGTGTTCGCAAAACCCGTCAAGAGTCATATTGATTCCTGCAATTACTTTTCTCATACTATTCAATTTAAGTCAATTCTCATTCCTGCTATTTAAATGATCGTGGTTTGTCCTCCATCTCCTCATAGCGAAACTATTATTTTTTCTTAGTTTGTCTCTGCTTAAGATCCAACAGTACCTGTTTTAACTTCTCCGGCTCGCTGGTAATTGGCGAAAATAACGCCACTTGGTGTAATCGTGCTTTCTTCTAATGTAAATGCTGCGGGAATCGCACTATCGCCAAACAACTTCTTACCTTTGCCAAGTGTAATCGGATGAATCATGAGCAATAGTTCATCCACGAAATTATTCTTAAGGAGTAGCTGAACAAGCTCGCTACTGCCCCAGACTTTAATATCGGACCCTTCTGAATTTTTGAGCTTTTTGATATCTGATACAGTCTCGAGAAAAACTGAGTTTTTCCAATCTGACTTTTTCATGGTGCTGGACAATACGTATTTTGTCACATCATTGATGCCCCGCCAATTGTCTGCATGCTCCGGCCAGTAGCCGGCAAAAATCTCGAATGTTTTTCTGCCCAAAAGAAGGTCTGCAGGTTTCATATGTTTTTCCATGAGCTTACCACCCACCTCGTCATCATAAGGCGCAGTCCAGCCGCCATATTTGAAACCTCCCGATGTATCTTCCTCAGGTGCACCAGGTGCTTGCATCACTCCATCTAAAGTAATAAATGATAAAACAATTATTTTTCTCATGTTATTTTACCTCCTCTTGTAATTTATTCTTTAAAAACTTCTTCAACTTTGGTTTTGTATCATACAAATCTCGCCAGTAAAGATCGTCCTGATGCAGTGTAAATGCGACAATCTTAGAGTCTGAATACGACAAGTATTGATTGGCTTATGCTAAAGGGAGGAGTTGTTGCAAAGTATGACCCCTAATGTTTACAGATTGGAGAGGAGGCAGATTTTAGCACTAAGTTTATTATGATTCCTAATGTTGAATTTAGGACACTTTTCGTAGTAACCCTTTAGCCGCCATACCGCCAACCCAATATTAGTGACTGTTTATTTTATCCATCCTGCCGTTTTTCTCCATTCATCAAACGCCTGTTTTCTTTTTTCAAAGTCTATCGGTGGAGATTGATTCTCATTCTGCACTTGTTCTCTCATAATTGCGGTTTGTTCTTCAAGCGTGTTAAGTCCGATAGATTTTCTTCTTTGATTCACTTCGGCTAAGTCGTCAAAAAGCTTTGGACTTAATTCTCCGTTTTCGTTCCAATCAAATTGAGTTCCATAAAGCTGAGGTTTCCCTTCAAATCCAGCTATTCGGTCAGCCAGGTAAGCTAAATTTCTTAGGTCTGCTTTGTTTTCATTAACTGCTTTTTTTAATAGTTCGGCACACTTTTTCATAAAGTCCGGTTGTCCTATTGAATGTTGTACTATCAACCACGCAGCTTCGCTGGCATCCTTACCTACTTTGTCAATTGTCGGGTAGCCAACGGTGTCAATAATGTCGTTTAATACCTTCGCATTACTGTTGTGTAACTTCTCCATTTCTTCGTTATATCCTTCGCTCAGTTGTTTGTTTTGGATAAGTCTGTTCCTAAGTTCCAGGTCCGCGTCTCTGAGGTCAATTATTCTTTTAGCAATGCTTTTATAGTCCATTCTGTATTAGTGTTACTACAATTAGTCGGAGAAATATCAAGTTTATAGTTCAATGTTTCCTTAAGTTGGGTCGTGATAAAATTGTTATTCGCCATATGGTTAGTTAACGTCAAACCTGAAGATTCGTAGAAGCCTACACCTGTATAGTCCTCATGCAATGTAAATTGAATTGTGTTTGTTCGAGCACCGGAGCCGCGAAAACTGGTGACGCTGATGGAGAGGACGATTTCCGATTTACTTTCCTATAATCGTTGCTCTATGTTTTATCCCAAAGTCTAGCAAGGCTTCGATGACAGGCTTCGTAGCAAAGGCATGTTTGGTGAGGTCGTAAGAAACTGTCACAGGTCTTGTGTTATTTACTGTTCGGATAACAAGCCGGTTTTGCTCTAAATCCTTTAACTCATTCGATAGTACTTTAGGAGAAATGCCCACTGTTTCCTGCAAGTCCTTAAACTGCATCGTGCCAAATGACAGAGCTTGCAGGATGCATATTTTCCATTTGCCCCCAAGCAATTCTATAGCATCCCGCAAAGCCAACGAGCGATGTGTGCATTTGTCCTTATCGTATTCTATCAGTGTGGTCTTCGTTTGCATAGTTACTTTCCTATAGGTAATGGATAGTAAATGTAAAGTGAGTTTCCGATAGTTTTGGCCATCACTAAAAAAATATACGTTATGGAAATTGCATTATATGTATCAGTTTCGGTAAATGGAAGGGTACTGTTGGGTGAAAACCCAAACCACCAAGTGCCGCAGGAGATTGTTGGACATTTTATGGAAAGGGCAATCCAGTCTGGTAATCTTATCCTTGGCAGGAAGACTGCAAATATGTTTTTTCAGTATGAAGCAATCCGACAAACACTCGCCGGAACTGAAATACTTGTCTTGTCTCGTGATAGACAATTGACAGAGGGAGTTCATCACGTTGCCAGCCCGGAAGAAGCAGTCAACCACTTGCGAGAAAAAGGTTTTGAAAAAGTGTTTGTAGGGGGAGGGACAGAAACGTACCAATCTTTTATGGAGAAAGGCCTGTTGACCGACCTTTTTGTGAACGTTCTGCCTATCGTTTCAGGCAGTGGGGGTGATTTTGCCTATGGAGAGGATTTACTGCTCCAATTCAAGTTAAATGAATACAAGACGCTAGTGAACGATATCATCCAGCTTCATTATAAAAAGGTATAATCAACAATTAAAAGCTATCATGAAGTACTTTTTTCTTTTGTTGTTTTACCTCGCACAAAGCAGTGGCGCTGTGTTAATACGTTATGCCAGTCTGGCTACCGAACATAAAAAAGTTTATTGGGCCATAGCAATACTTACCACTTTTACTTCAATGACCCTGATGACCGAACTGTTCAAAAGAATGACTGTCCCCTTGGTCATTGGTCTGTGTATGGGTGGTGGCTTTGCCATTATGCAGTTTGTGTTGGCCGCTTGGTTCAAAAACCCACTCTCGTTATGGCAGATTGTTGGCACTGCGGTAGTGTGTTTGGGGATTGGAATTATCGGAAAGGGATAATAGGGCAACTCCTTACGGAGCAGTGGTTGCTGGCTTACGTCATTTGTAAAAGGAGCCTTTACTTTCAGAGATCAAAAGCACTGCCTATCCCTTGAGTTGATAAAAGCCTTGTCTCTTATGGCAAAAGTGAAAATGATGAGAACCTTTATCATTTAGTGTAACTTTACGCTTTGAGATTCGTCCTGCACTAAATCCCCTTATGACACTTAATTCTAAATCAGAAGCGTTCTCAGCAAAGAAACTGGCGAGGATAGGAGGCATCATCTACCTGATCATAATTGTTTCCGGACTATTCGGGGAAATTTTTGTAAGGAATAAAATAATCGTGGAAGGTGACCCGGCAGCAACTGCGCTAAATATCATGGCTTCACCAATGTTGTGGCGATTTGGTATTGCGGGCGATTTGCTGATGCAAGTCTGCGATGTGCCACTGATCGTTATTTTCTACATACTGCTGAGGCCCGTAAATAAAAACCTGGCATTGCTAAACCTGTCCTTCAATCTTATTCAAACCGCAGTGCTAGTGGTAAACAAGCTAAATCTTTTGATGCCTATGTTCTTGTTAGAAGACGCAGAATATTTAAAGACAGTTGACTTGGCAGAACTTCAAACATTATCCTATCTTTTCATTAAGCTTCATAACTATGGATTTGGAGTGGGGCTGATCTTTTTTGGCTTTGTCTGTATTGTTGAAGGGCACTTGATTGTCAAGTCAACCTTCTTTCCGCGTGCTATAGGGCGACTTATGCAGCTTGCCGGCATTTGCTATTTGGTGAATAGCTTTATCCTCGTTCTTTACCCTGCGCTTTCCAGTATGATAATTCTTTTGCCTTGTTTTGTAGCTGAGTTAGCGCTGGCCCTGTGGATGGTAGTTAAGGGGGTAGATGAAATCAGATGGAAGCAACAGGTAGCAGCCATTTAACTTGTGCCCGTCAAATGGGAAAAGTATAAATTACTCTCCGTAACATTGGTAGCCATGATAATAGGTAATGGTACAAAAGTAAACCTGATGCACTTCGTTATGTTGCTGGTGCTAGGACATATCTTATCTTAATTTTCAACTCTGTGACATTAAGTATTCTCTTGCAGTCTTAATGAAATACATGATTGATGCGAGCATCAGAGTCGCGGAAAACCGTGACACAACTGAACAAGCTATGAAGCGTTTACCTCTCCTACTAGTTTATTTAAAGACGTATCAGAATGTGATAAGTAGAGCAACGCATGCAAGTGGTTGGGCATAACAACATAGCTACTCACCAGGTACCCATCCTTTCGCACATGATCGAACCATTTGTTAACTGATTCGATCATGTGCTTTCCTGGGACAAAGGTAGCGATTGATAAACAGGTAGTGGTACAAAGTAAACCTCATGCGGTTCGTTATGTTCCTCGTGCAAAGACATTAATTGAATCTTGATTTCGCTTCAGCAAGCATCAGAGTCCAGGAAAACCTATGACTAAGTGCGAAGGAAATATGTTCGAAAGATTCAATACAGAAGACAACATTTACTTATGAATATCTTCCAAAACACTCACAAGTTTATCAGGCATGGAAAAGAATGGTGAGTGGCTACTGTCTAAAGTATATATCTTCTTACACGGTACGTTTTCAGCAAGTCTTGATTTCTCCATATCTTTCGCTTGTATACATCGAATGTAAAATTTGGGAATGTTGCCATAGTTCTCTTCGCTTAGATTTGTAGGTGTTGCCAGTACGGCAATTGGTCCCCTCCGCAAATGTTTCTTTGCGTAACTCACGTCCTCCGGAGAACAATCATCATATAAAAGTTCTTCAACCTTTTCCATGTTCAGCGAAACTGTCTTTTGATCATTTGAAACAATAAGACTTAGGCCTAAAGGAGATCCTGATTGAGCATATTTTCCTGCCAAACTAAAAACTGACTCCCCATTATTCGGTAAGAAGGCATCAAGAAAAACGAGTGAGGCAACCTTTTCCTTGCCCAGCATTTCACTGGCTTGCGCAATGACTACCCCTGCACTGGAATGTCCTACTAATATAACTTGCCCTGGTTGAGCATTTGCTTCTGAAACTACTTTTTTCACACAATCCTGAAGTGTGACATTTTCGACGGTGGATGTATCGGCCCCATGTCCAGGCAAATCGAAAACTCTTGTCTGATATCCTTTATTTACCAGTAAGGGAACAACGTTATTCCAACACCATGCCCCATGCCATTGAGCATGAACGAAGATAAAAGTTTTGGTCTGCTGCTGTGAGAATGAAGTTGTCATCAGTCCGAAGGTGATTAAAGTGAAACAATAAATTATTTTCATTATGATCTTGATTTTTGTTAATCAAGATTAGAAAACGTTTCTACCAGAATATGGTAAAAAAACGACATTTATTGCTACTTAAGTCTGTTCACCCTTTGCTGGTATAGGTGTTCGGTGAGACCTAAAACGCGTTCAGGTGCCTCGCTTTCCATTCTATGAAATTTGTCAGGTGTCTTACCAGTAAATTGTTTATAGTCTTTGATGAGATGTTGGTGATCATAATAGCCACATTCAACCGCTATGTCCAACCAATCGTTTTCAGGGTACGCATTTTTTATATTATAGGCTCTGTTAAAGCGAATGATTCTGGCGTAAGTTTTTGGATTTACGCCTACCCGTTCATAAAACTTTCGCGTAAACTGTTTAGTACAAAGACAGGCCTCGTCAGATTGGCTATCCAAAGAAATGTTGCCGCCTGTGAGTAGCAGTTTTCGGGTGACATGATCAAGTGCATGCTTGTCTCGCTTTGAATGCTTAATTAATTTAAGGCTAAACGATTCTATGATTGTCAACATCTCATCATAGCTTTTTGCACACTGCAACTGCTCCAAAGTAAATTGTATGTTCTTCGGAAAAATGTGTATCGCATCAATGTGCTGATCTGTTAATTCATAAGCGGGGATGCCTGACAGGCGAAAAATAGCGGTGGGTTGAAAGACAATTTGAACGTTCACAAAACTACATCCTGTAAATTGGTGAACCATTGCAGTCCTTTGGCCCAGCAGTACAATAGGTGGCTGTACATACTTTTCATCATCGCATTTCTGTACCGCCCAAAAATCTCTTAAGAAAAAGTGTAGAACACATTCAGGTTTGGGTGCATATGCTTTGGCAGCAATACTTTCAACCGTATCAAATTCAAAATGAACAATTCTAAAGCATTGTATAAATTCAAGTAAAGGCGTGTTCGGTAAAAATTATTTCAGAATCATATTACGAGTGTTAGCTATGGAAAACTGTGTTCATAGTCAAATTAATTACGACTACCTTTATGAATAGGAGAATACGCCAGTAAAAGTAAAAAACTTGTTCCTTATCAGCGCGGCTTCTTATGTAAATCGATAGGGGAAGGTAGTTGTGCGTTCAGCAAGTAGAATAGGTGATAAGCAATCACCTTTCCATTAAGCACTTACTGCTCTATCTGCTATAGCCTTCGTTCGCCAAAGTTTATTTTTTAAATCAATTTGTCAATTCATCTTTATCCTCCTGTTGCTTTAAAGATGGCGGTAGCCAATTCCTAATAGGTGATGATACAAAGTAAATCTGAAGCGTTCGTTATGTTGCTGGGGCTGGCACATATCGTATCTTAATTTCTAACGCTGCGACATTAGGTATCCTCTTACCGTCTTAATGCAATCCATAATTGATGCGGAGGCGTGAGCATCTCATTTGCGAAATCGTTACTCTTGAGGTAGGAAATTTGCAGTTACAACGGTGCTGAACAGATACAATATTTGCTATCGGTTTGCAAACTCAAACTTTGAAATTATTCTTGCTAAAACAATAATACCTATTCCTATTAGGATGAAATTTAAAGAATGCAACCACACCCCATAGGCTAGAACTATCGCGCCAATCGAACGGACAATCAGATTGATTGGCTTTGCTTGAAGGAGCATCCACTTACCTAGTTTTGTTTCTGCGAGTTTACTAATATCTTGTTTCCAAGCGATAATATTACCGAAAATTGAAAGTCCAAACAGTGAGATTAAGGCGTATGCTAAGTTATTATTCCAGAGAAAATAAATACCAAGTACAATTCCTACACAATCTGAAATAAGTTTTGGCAGGTAAGAATGCTGTAACATAATTCTTTCCATAAAGTTAAACTTGTCAGCCTCTTTCATTCGTTAATTGAATTATATGTTACGCGTGGCGTTAATGGTGATTTTGCGTTCGGGCGGGCTTTTACGCCACTTCGAGGCAAAGCCGAAACGTCACATTTATCAAAATTTCGTACGAAGATTGTTCACCCTTTACATAAAACCGCTGTCGCCAGCATTGGCTTTTTCTTCGTTGCTTTACTTCTCGTCTAATTCATTGATCATTAATTCCTTTCCATTGTGAATTTGTTGTATATATTTTCCATCACTGGAAGTCTTTGAGTGCATTGGCATCAAGACATCTGCCTGAAACTGCCCCGTTTCATCCTTGATGCACCCATTTTCAATATCCAAAAAATTTGTAATTATCGCCATCAGCCTACTCGTAAATAATTTTCAACCCATAACATTCCCGTTTCAGGTTCGACAACATACTTCCATTTATTGCCCGATTTGGTACCACTTACTTCGTATAATCTGCCAGTCGCTGGTTGCTCCGTTATTTCTAATTGCGTTATTCTGGAAAAGGCAGTTTGATCTATTAATTTAAACTTGTTAATATAGGTATCCACTTAGAACGCATTCAACTTCAATTTATAAACTGAAACACCGAATCTTTTTTTGTTCATCAAAGTAACAGTTTATGAAGTCAACATCCGGTATATCAATTCCTGAATGAAGCTCGTTCGTATCAATTACAATTGGCTGCATCCCTTTGAGTTCACTACCATGAAGCCTAGAAAGGTAAAGAGTGCTCCAATAACTAAGATGATTGTTACCAAAACAATTGTAATCTTTCTATTCTATAATCGTCTTGTTAGTCAACTAAAGTTGTGCATAATAATATCCCGATATTAGCCATATGCCTTATCTCAATTTCTCACATTCTAATATAAACCTTTGTGTAATCCGATCCAACGACTTGAGTTAGTCTTGGTGCAATTGTGAAACAAAAATACATAGTGTAAGCATCAGCGTCCCGAAAAACCGGTGACACTGATGGAGATGAACAGAGACGTGCCCCGCTACTACAACGCTAAACGAATTGCTTGTTCAACTGGCGTATAGCCGAAATCGGAATCTGCAATAGTTAATTCATTATGTAGTAGTAAAGCAGGTTGAGCCATAAATTTAGGCGCAGTACCGTTGTGAGCCTGTGCAGCGTGCACCAAAAAAGGGTGACACAAGTAAATTGTGCCAGCTTTACCTGTTGCATAAACTTCTTCATGATCAGGAAGCTCCTTTAACTTACCTGCAAGCGCCATGAAAGAAAGACCTAAATCGCCCTCGTTGCACAAGAGCTTTGCAACGTCAATGTGTGATTTTTTGTAAACAACTGTAGGCGCGTCATCTTCACTAACGTCTGAATATAAAACTAGCATCAACAAAGCCCTGCCTTTCGATTTTACATTAACACGCCATTCAAAATAATTGGAAGCGTCATCACCAGGAAAACTTGCATCTACGTGTTTCCCAGTGTCATTTGGTTGCTTTACAGATGGAAATCTAACAGGAAATGTCCCCACACTTTTACAAGGTATCCATTTATCTGCGCCAATTAATTGATTAAATGCTGCATACAATTTGAGTGTATTTACAGAATCAACAAAAGGCTTTTGAGCGTATGTTCCCAACCTCACTACAGGTTCAGTCCAAGAAATAGGATTGTACCGTTGGAAAGGAATATCTTTCCATAAAATATCTACAACCTCTTCAGCCACGTGCAAAGGAAAAGCATTATCAATGCGAATGAAGCCGTTCGTTATAAAATATTCTATATCTTTTTTACTTAATATTTCTACCATAACTTTTTCGATTTAAAACAAATGCAAAACGGGGCCCGTTAAGCAACGAGCCTTATTTAATAAATAACTAGTAACGATTATATAAAAGAAAAGACACTAGCACTAGTTGCTAATGCACTGCTGTGTAATTGAGCTGGAAGAATATTATAGCATTAAAGTCATTCTCATAGCACAAATATAAAACAGAATACAAACTCACACAAACAAAAATGGTTTGCAACACACTTAGCGTGTTAGACATCACGGTGTAGCTACTTGGAGCGAGGGAAACAGAAACGCCATTGTGAGAGCATCAGACTCTTAAAATTTTATCCATCTTCTTGCCTTTCGCTAGTTCATCCACCAACTTATCAAGATACCTTACTTGTTTCGTTAACGGATTTTCGATTTCCTCTATCCGATAGCCACAAATTACTCCCTTAATCTGTTGAGCTTTTGGGTTTAGTTTTGCCTTTTTAAAGAATGTTTCAAAAGTTACTTTTTCGTCAATCAGGTCCTGCAATTTCTTGTCGTCAAACCCTGTCAGCCACTTGATTACCTGGTGCAACTCTTCTTTTGTCCTCCCCTTACTTTCAACCTTTGTAATATAGTGCGGATAAACTCCTGCAAAAGTCAACTTTGCAATTCGCTCATGATGTTCAGCTGTTGCCTTCATACTAATTCAATCTTTCTAATGTTCTTTTCACAATATTATACAAATCCGGTTCTATTCTTTTGATTTTGTCTGGTAGCATTTTAAGTAGCTGGCTTTAGTTGAAAATTACACTATTGTTTCTCGTATTTACCATCAGTAAAAAGACCGTAAAGAGCCTTCTTACGCTATGCATAATAATTAAACGATTGGCTGAATGAAGTGCTTTGTGCTAGCATCAGAATCGCATAAAGTGCGACTCTGAAGATGCTTTCACGGAATGATGTTCTAGATACCTGATGTACCTCTTAATCTCTCTTTTAGCTCAACGTCTCGTTAGACTTGATGCGCATGAACTTGTTAAATAAAGAAAGACCTACAACTAATTATAATAACAATAACTACTCAGGCTGTCCACTTCCACCTGCTGAGCCATATACCTGCCCCGTTGCAAAGCTAGCATCTCCTGCTGCAAGTTACACATAGATGGATGCTAACTCTGCAGGTTGACCTGGTCTTCCCAATGGCGTGTCTCCTCCGAAAGTCTTAAGCTTCTCGGGCTGTTGTCCTCCTGTAGGTTGCAGCGGTGTCCAGATCGGTCCTGGCGCCACACCATTCACACGGATCCCTTTTTTCCCAAGTTGCTTAGCGAGGGACTTCACATAACTTGTTGTTGCAGCTTTGGTTTGAGCATAATCATAAAGATCTTCAGAAGGATCATATGCCTGCACTGATGAAGTTCCTATTATTGACGAGCGGGGTTGTAGATGCGGTAGCGCAGCTTTAATAATCCAGAAGGGCGCGTAAATATTTGTCTTCATTGTCCAATCAAACTGCTCTGTGGAAAGATCAAGAATAGATTGATGAGATTGTTGCCGTGCAGCATTACTCACTAATATATCCAATCCGCCAAGGCCTCTCACAGCCTCTTCTACCAGACGTTGACAAAATGCTTCCTCACGAATGTCACCGGGAATAGCAATGGCTTCCTGCCCTCCTTTTTAATCAACGCTATTACTTCTTGCGCATCCGGTTCTTCTGCTGGCAAATAATTGATGGCCACATCGCACCTTCACGTGCATAAGCAATTGCAGCCGCGCGACCCATTCCTGAATCACCGCCTGTGATCAAAGCTTTTCTTCCGTTTAATCTGCCCGAGCCTTTGTAGCTTGTTTCACCATGATCAGGTCTTGGATCCATTTTACTTGTAAGACCTGGCCATGGTTGTGGCTGCGATTTAAAGGGTGGCTTTGGATATTTTGTAGTGAGATCTTCAAGCTTCAACGAATTGGCGTTGGGTCTTTCGTTTGACGATGCTGCATACACCGGTGCCGTTGCAACCGTTGCTAATCCGATACCCAGATTAGAAATTACCTTACGTCTTGAAATGTTATTATCGGTGTCCATGTGATTCAATGTTAAGTGACTGATATTTTTTCTAAGCCGATTGAAGTATCGGTAGTAAATGCATCGAAGAAAAATTCATGCCTTCAGTTTGGTGGAGCGAGAGGAGTGCGAGATTAACGTAGTTACTACTCTGGATGGTCGTTTTGATCAAGGTCCTATCGTCACTGCCCGGCGAAACTGCAGACTCAGCGGCGAGAGAAAACCAAATAGGGCGGTAGTTAACTTATCCAAATATTAAATCGATTTGTTATCCGCCACTTTCCGTCAGTTCTTTTGAACGAATACTCTGCACCTTGTCCTCCAAGATTACAGTTACAACCCTCGGTTATTTTCAATAGAACTGTTTCTTCATCAGTGGAGACGATTGGTAAGGAAATTCTATACACAGACTTATGATCTATATCGCAGTCGAGTTCCAGTCTGGAAACAACCGGTAATTTACCAGTACCTCCAGGAAAATATTGTATGGCATTTTCTCTCATCGTATAAAATCTGTTTGTCAACTTTTGCGTTTGAGCGGAAAGTTTATCCCAAATCCCAAAGTCTACTAAATTCTTGTCAAAAAAAGCTACATCGTCAAAGTGATAGCAAACATTGCCTGGTCTGAAATCATTGTCCTTGATTATCTCATTGAGTATCTCATACTTTCTGTCTACTGAGGTGAAAGTCAAAAAGTAATAAAGAATGATAAGTCCGAAAGTCGTTAAGCCGATCTTTTTCTTCATAAGTTAATTACCGTCAGCGTTGATAAATGCCGCGTTGCCGTGTTAGAATCCCATCACATTCCGACATACAAGACGTTCAATGAAATACAAATTAACAAACCAGCACGTCACGGGCAATGACGTATATTTTTGTTAGCGCCAGTTCTATTTCCACCACTCTTTGTTCTCGGTTTTTTGTTGTTCGTTTTTGATATCGCGGTTAGGTGTCTTGTATTGAAGCATATAACTAATCCAACCATTTTTAACATATTTCTCTGACACAATAAACTCACCTGTCCCACTGTCGAGATCTCCGCTGTCGGGAATTCTATAGTCTCCCCAATTACATTTTTTCGAAGCGTTGGTCTTGTAGCTTGTCCAGCTTCCTATGAATTGATTATTTGAAAACCCGTCTGCAACGAACATCAATGCATCATATCTGAATTTGCCTTTGTCGTCAATGACAAAATTCGTTATCAGCTTGCCTTTGATAAAACCTGTTGATAATTGTTTTTTGTCCTCGTAAAGAACGACTTCACAGATTGCCGTCCCTTGTTTATAAGTTGGAATGTCGCACTTATACAATTGTGACTTGGCGACGAGAATCTTTCCTTGAAACGAGCATACATTCTCTTTAACCATTGTCTTGCCATATGCCAAATACTCATAATGATTTGTCGGATTTTGTATTACGGAAATAAAACGAATGTGAAATCTTTGAAAGTTGTCCCCAATATACCCTAGCGTTTCAGCCCGTTTGATTTTGTCTTTTGAATCTTCTCTGTCCTCGGTTAATATACTGTCCGCAGTCAAGATTGCCGAAAGGTCGTAGGTTTTAATTTTGTCGTAAAAGTCCGTCCCTTTCTCCTGAGCATTAGAATGTTCATGTCTACATAGAAGAATGATTAAAAATATTGTTGTATGCTTTAAAACTGTCATAATAAAATTGACGTCAACATTCCTGATATTAGCCATATGGTTTATATCTCTTTATCATATTCTAATATAAACCTTTGCGTAATCTAATCAAAAGGGTTCAATAGTGTTTTGCGAGATTGCTAAACCGAAATGTTGTGGTCCGAATGGACCGGAGCTTATTTCCAGATCACCTTTTTAATTGGTGTATCATTAAATCTTTTTCCCAGTCTATCCTTAAGATTGTAAATATCCTCTTCCTCTGTTACTATAAAGAAAAAGGATTTGTCATTATCACATAATTTTTTTAGTGCTTGTTCTTTATATTCTCTTCTTGCTTTATAGTCATCGGTATCAAGTCCAAAATGCTCTAAGATTATTGTATTCCCTTTTCCATCGTCAATTACAAAGTCAGGTCTAATCTCTTTACCATCGAGGTTCATCATTGGCTCATAACTCAAAGTTATACCGTTTGCTGCTAAGAAGTAGCATATAATTAATTCGCTTTTCGACTTGACCTTTTGAGAATTGAAGTAGTATTTACCTTCAAATTTTTCTTTGAATTCAATCTCTTTCTTGGTCACGAATGAATCTAAATTTTTAAGGTGTTTCTTTCCTTCTTGCTTCTCAATCCAATGATCTTTACATAAAATATGTCCTTCAGGTACATCTTTTCCGCAAATCTCGCATCTTGGTTTTTGCTTTTCTTTCTCTGTACAGTCCCAACATAATGCGAACCAGGGTTTCTTAGATTTTCCGCAATTCGGACACTTGTTTTTATCGTTACTCATTTGTTAGTTTACTCCTTTAAAATAATTGGTCTGAACGTTAATTAATAAAATGGGTGAATTTTACAGTATAATTTTCAGCAGCATCAAAGTTCAGGAAAATCGGTAATGCTGATAAAGACGAAAAATTGAATAATCAACTAGTCATCACGTTTCTTTCCTGTTCCTTTACATAACCAATCAAGACTTATCCTAAACCTATTACTCACATTTACAAGAAGGTCATATCGTGGTGTAGATCTACCAAGTTCAATGAACGCAACTACATTTTTGCTGCAACCAATTGATTCTCCAAAAGACGATTGCGATAAACCTGATTCGGTTCTAATTTGTCTTAGCCTACTATTTACCTGTTCCATAGTTGAATTGTTTACTACAAAAGAAAGGTTAGAAGTTCATACCTACAAGACAAAAAACTTACAGTGATTAAGATTTAGAAAAGTGGAAGGTTGCGAATTAGAAGGAAAACCGTCAATTAGAATTTAAAACTGACAAGTGTCGTGCTAAACGTACTCCTTTGTGTAGACGCTTTATATCAAAAATAATTTTTTACTCGTTCTAAATTACCGTAATCTACCCTTCGTGCTTTAACAATAGCTTGACTTCTTAGTTATTGGACAATCCCATCAATTGTTATCCTTGAGCAGTAGTCTCCTTCACTTCCTCCGTAAACCTCTGCTCGAGCACTTGAATTGGATCACCGCTTGGCTTCAAGCTCTTAACTTTTACCTTCTTCTTCGGCGATTTAAACTTAGGTATCTTAAGTTTTTCCAAAGGAATTTCTGAACACACTACTTCAGTTAACGCTTCGAGGATATCATCATCTTCAAATTTGGTATCGTACTTCGCCCTTAACTCTTTTTTCAAAAAACTTACCACGTGCGGAGAAAATAACAATCCTGCAAGCCCAACAGGTTCTAGTGCTGCATATCGTGCCCATACATGATCAAGGCTATTTTTTACAATAGCATCTTTGTGAAAGTATGTTAAGAGCTCAAGTGCTTCTTTCACATCATAATCTTCAGCATTGAAATCAATTTCGAAAACTAATTTCTCACTTATTGGTTTCTCAAAAAGTATCTTATAAAATTGTAAGTGTCTGCCGTTTGTAAGGACGGCCCACTCAATTCCTTCGTTGGCTCCGTAATTAACAGCTTGCCTCAAGTGTTTGTCTGACAAGTCGAGGGAAAACGCTTTTACTTCCACCAGGAAATGTCTTTTACCGCCAGTTTGCACTATGTAATCGGCATAGGTTCCCTTAATCATGAATTCAGTTTTAATCTCTTCCAACTCCTGGTATCCCAGTATGGAGGTTAAAAATGTATTGATCATTATTCTTGTTCCAGACTCATCAAGGTCCGTTAGATTTTTTGTTAAGTAACGTTTCTTGTAGTCTTTCAATGCTAAAAGCATCTTCTCTGATTTTGCAGAAGAAATCATATTGTATGGATTTGTTTAGTTTGTTTTTACCAATAGTCACTAATAGATGAAGATGTCCCTGTCCTCGGAACAACTTTCAACTTAGTCTTTGAAGATTCCTTGTGGGCTGGCGATCGAGTGGATCAGGTGGGGCATGGAATCATTACTAATGTAAAACATTCTTTTCAAAGCAGCAATAAGCGCTTAGAATAAAACTACCTCACAGCTTCGTTATGTTCTTTGTGTAGCGACACGGTTGGGTCTTGATCACGTATTGTTATCTGCGAGCATCAGAGTCCCGGAAGCCGGTGACTCTGATGGGGATGTGTGCAATATCTCACAACTTTTTTTGGCCAGTTGAAGTATTTTTTTCATCCCAAACGTTGTGTAAACGTGGTTGATTTATCAAATCTGTCGTGTGCTATTATCTCTAGGCTCGTTCCTGTAAGATTCGTGTTCTCAACTGTTGTGAAATACTTCCAGTTCAATTCTGCTTTCCGGGCAGCGCCTGATTCGAGTATAGTGCCATTTGGGTGATAAAGGGTTACAGTCATGCGCACAATCTTAAAGCGTATCTTTGGTTTAATGTGAATCGCATCACCAGATTGGCCTTTATATTTTTTCAGACTAATGGTGTCAATTTCTGGTAGGCACATGTAGTCTTTCACTGCTGCGGTCAGCGCAGAGTAGTACTCATTTAACTCTGCCATGATAGCATACAACTCGAGTTGGTCAGGATTTTCAAGTAATTGCCTGATGTACAATTGGACTTCCGCAAAGCGTTGACGGTTGTTCACTTGCTCGGCAGAGGCTGGCGTTTTGTTCTCTCCTTTTCGGGCAAAAAAGGTTTTGTTTTTCGAACGCTTGAACACGATGTCATCGCCAAACTTACCGCTGAAAGAGCTCGTGATAGCATTATTAATAATCTTTCCCATAGTTTGATTTTTTTAATAGTTAATGTTCCTAAACCCCAAAATTAGGGGCTCACACCGCATCCTACGCGCGGAGTAAACATTAGATTAAATTATTTTTAAGGGAAAACGTAAAGCTGAAATAGGATTGATTCTGCGGAAAAACGGGATAGTTGCCCCGGAGATGTAGGAAAGCTGCGGAAAAACGCCTGTTTTGTGAATGTTCCCCGCAGCTACCCTGCAGCAAGCCCGCTGGTACACTAATGGTAATCAGACTTGATCATATGACTTCATACACATTGTAATCTGCAAGCATCAGACTCCCAGAAAACTGGTAACTCTGATGGGGAGGAATAGTTAACTATTCTAACTATAAAGCTTCTTGAAAAACGTGTCTACGTCTTTCTGATTTTGCGGGAAATTATGCACTTCTTTTATTTTCTTATTTTCAATGCGCCATAGTAAACATGACATCGCATTGAGGTTGTCAGTATTCTCGAGGTTGCTCCAATTTCTATGGCAATCAATAACATAATTATCGTTAACGCCCATTACGATTGGTTCTGCTTTAAATGCTCCTTTACTAAGCTTTTTAAAAAATTCAAGTACTTCATCAATCCCGGTTTTTGTTCCACTGAGTGGATGCTCTCCTGGAATGTGCCATTGAATATCTTCCGATAATACTTTCTTGATTCCATTTAAATCATTGCTTCCATAGGCGGTGAAGAAGTCGTTGATGAGTGATAGGTTCGGATGCGTCTGCGTCATGAAGTCAAAGTTTTGTTTTGTTATGATGTTTGAAAATGTGTCGGAAAAACCAGCTATACCAATTATCATTGCTCCAGAGGACACTATAGCTTTTTGTATAAAATCGCGTCTTACCATCTTTAAGTTATTCGTTAGTGATGATGTTTCTTTTAATGCGATGTTTCACCCGGACTTCTCTTCACTAAAGTTTTTTGCAGTCAGTCACTGACCACAAATCTAGATATTGGTTTAAGGCCTATTTCTTTGTATCACGCTCGAATATAATAAACTTTTGCACCTCTCTATTTAATACACTTTGCGTTAGGGGTAGTAGCGGAAACCGAAGTGGAGTTGGTGTGGGCTCGTGCGCATGAGTGGGTTGATTGTTGTAGCGGATAACCCGACCCGTGAGCGCCAGGTCAGCGTGTTGGAAGGGGAACGCCCAGGTAGCGAGCATATTCTGCTTGTTGATTTAGAATTTGTTTTCGTACTAAAAATATTTCATACAGCGCGGCAAGCAAACTTTTTACTAAGAAACGGGTAACCTTCTTTTACTTCTCGCGTATTATAACTACAATTAAGTCAAATATCAGGCATGGGCAGAGACCAACTTGGAGAATTTGAAGAAACTGTGATGCTGACGGTTGGCATTCTATACAAAGAAGCTTACGGTGTAGCAATCAGCGATGAGATTGAAAGGCGTCTTGACCGAAAGGTAAGCATCGGTGCATTACAAACTGTGCTCAGGCGCCTTGAAGACAAAGGCTATCTGAAATCGGAATTCGGAGAGGCTACACAAGTGCGTGGCGGCAAACGAAAACGATATTTTAGTCTCACCTCTCTCGGGGCGCGTATACTACGCGAAACACAGGAACAACGTGTCGAGATGTTTAATGATATTCCACGTGTTGCCTTTCCTAAATCATGAGTCAACTACCCAACATACAACCACCTGAGTTCTTCCTTCGGTTCTTTCGATGGTTTTGCAAACCCTCTATAGCTGAAGACATCGAAGGCGATCTCATGGAAATGTTTCAACGCGACGCGGCAACAAGAAGTATTGCAAAAGCCCGGATGCAATTTTCATTCAACGTCCTTCGTCTGTTTCGCCCGGGAATCATTAAAAAATTTGGTCAACCCTCATTCTCTCATCCATCTCCTATGTTCAAAAATTATTTCATCACCTCCATGCGCTCACTCATGCGCAGCAAAGGTTTCTCGGCCATCAACATCGTTGGCCTGGCTGTCGGGCTTGCCACGTTCAGCCTCATCTCGTTCTATGTTTACCACGAACTTAGCTTCGACCGCTATCATAAAAATGCGGATCGCATCTTTCGAATTGTAGAAGACCTGAGAACCGAAAATGAATTATTATTTCAGTCCACAAGCTCGCCGCCGATGGGCCCTCGTCTTTTAAAAGAATTCCCTGAAGTTGAAAACTATGTGCGTTTCCAGAACTGGAGCCTGCTCGCACAACGCAATGGCGTATCTTACTACGAGCGCGACTGCTACCTTGCTGACAGTACTGTATTTGATATGTTCAGCTTTAACCTATTGAAGGGTGATAAAAAGACTGCGTTGCGCGAGCCGCTTTCTATCGTACTTACAGCGTCCATGGCCAAAAAATATTTTGGCAACGATGATCCATTAGGCCAAACCTTGAGAATGGACTACGACAGTTACGTTGTGACTGGTGTGATTGAAGATGTGCCTGACAATTCTCACTTCCGGTTCTCGTGCCTGATCTCATTTTCAACCTGGAGCCGCAACAATAAAAGTGCAGAAGACAGTGAATGGTTTTGGAATGGATTCCATACCTACCTCTTACTGCGAGATCCACAATCTGCAGACCAGGTTCGCGCCAAGATGAAAGGCTTTATTGAACGAAATATTGGCAAAGGAGGAATGTATTATGATGACCTTCCGTTGCAACCGCTCACGAGCATTTACATGACACCACAACGCACATGGGAGAATGGCACGCGGGGAAGCATGAACAATGTGTACATCCTTTCTGTCATTGCCTTGTTCATACTCTTGATTGCGTGCTTCAACTATATCAACCTTGCAACTGCGCGCGCATCAAGGCGGTTAAAAGAAGTAGGCCTTCGAAAATCATTGGGTGCATTAAGAAGAATGCTGATTGCCCAGTTCGTGGGAGAATCCATCATTGTTTCGTTCCTCGCTTCATTGCTCGGAGCTTCACTCGCATGGCTCGCACTTCCGGCCTTTCGTACGTTGGTAGAATCTCAACTCAGTTTCTCTGTTCTACCCAATACGTGGTTCATAGTAGGTGCTGCCTTTGCATTAACACTGTTTATAGGAATTCTTGCGGGCATCTATCCTGCACTGATCATATCTCGCTTTCAACCACTTGAAATATTTCGTCCGGCTAGTAAGGGCATTTACAGTCACCATAATTTCAGAAAAGTTCTGGTCGGCATTCAATTCGTGATTTCGATAACACTGGTAGCCGGAACGTTGCTGGTGTACGATCAACTGGAGATGGTGCGCAACCAGGACCTGGGTTTCAACAAGAATGCAATACTCGTGCTACCAACCAACGGAGACACCACCATTGTGAAACATCTTGACGCTGTAAAGAACGAATTGAAACGTGTTGAGGGCGTGCGTTCTGTCACAGGTTCAAACACAGTTCCCGGGCAATCTACCACCAACCTGTATAATGAAATAGAGATGGCCGATGGAAAGATGTCTCCCACCAACATCAATTACAATTTTGTTGACTATGATTTTCTCGCCACTTACGATATAAAATTACTTGCTGGCCGCGACTTCCTCCGGGAGGTGAAAGGAGATGACACCACCGCCTATATCATTAACGAAACCGCCATGAAAGATTTCGGATGGACTCCTGAACAGGCCGTGGGCAAGAAGATCAATGGCGTTTACAGAGGCAAGATTATTGGGGTAATAAAAGACTTCAACTACCTCTCCTTGCATGCGAAGGTGGAACCAATACTGCTGGCAATGACAAGGGATGTGGGTCGCATGTCCATCCGTGTTGACGAGAACGACTTACCTGCAACAGTAGCACGTGTAGAGAAAAAGTGGAGAGAACTAATACCCAATCTCCCGTTCGACTATTCGTTTCTTGATGTTGACTTCGATCGCCAATACAAAGCTGATCAGCAACTTGGCAAGGTAGCTGGAGTGTTTACAGGTCTGGCCATCTTTATCGGGTGCCTTGGCTTGCTTGGGCTCACGTCATTTGTTGTTGAGCGAAGAACCAAAGAGATTGGCATCCGCAAAGTACTTGGTGCATCTGTACCCAGCGTGGTGATATTAATCGCGAGAGAATTTATCTGGCTGATCTTAATCGCGCTTGCAATAGCTACACCGTTAACGTGGTATCTAATCCAGCAATGGGAGCAAAACTTTACCCTGCAAGCAGTCATCAACCCACTCCGATTCTTGGTGGCAGGAGTTTCTGTTTTCCTTTTTGCATGGATTACTATTAGCATCCTCTCCTTTCGTGCTGCTACCGCAAACCCAACAAAGGCGTTGAGGACTGAGTAGCGATTATTATTCCTTAGCATCTAAAAGAATATCTCCGACTTCGCTGTCGCGAGATATTCTGCTTTGCTAGGAAAGTGCAATGGTGAATGCTGTGAGAAGAAAAAGGAGATTTATAAAAGCATTCTGAGATCTACCGAAAGTTCGGTTCTAACACAAGCCATCCGGTACGTTTTATTTTATAAAGCACAATCGTTGTCACTTCTTTTAAAATGCGAAGCAATTATTCATTGCCCAGCCAAAATGCCCAGTCACCCTTCTCTTGTTTCCGAAACACTAATCCCCCGCTATTTTCAGCATGCCCGAGCGCGTTGACGAAATACTTTGGAAACTTTACGCTTTCAATATAAAATCTTTTGCCATCAACATCTTTATGATACTTGAACCGATTTTCCTTACCGAGATTAGCCGTGTTGGAAACTTTTATAGTAGAAATAAAATGTTGCTCTACCTTTAGCGTAGGGTGAAAAGCGGAATCAATAGACCAATATTCATTATCATCATTATGAATAAAAACGCCTTCACCCGAACCAGGAAGTGTTATCGTCCATTTTTTTGAATTATCCTGAATCGGATACTGTGGCAAATACGCTCTGGTAACAACGATGGAGCCCGACTCAACATATACGGTATCCAAGTCTGAATCATTGGTGAATAAATAACCCGACTTCGGCCATACTTCATTTTGGGATGAAGGGTTGTCGTCATCACAACCAAGGATTAACAATGTGCTGAGAATTAGTAAGCTGAAATACTTGATGCAATTTTTCATGTTTTAAAATATAAAGAGGGTGATAAGTGAATTACTTCCCAAAGATCATTAGTTAAAGGGTGTGGTGCAGTCACATGATGATGTGATTTTTCATTCCGGCTGTTCAACTATGCCAGATCTCGTATGATGGGCAGTGGGACGTGTGTAAACTCTAAGATTTAGCGGCAGTAAAAATAGATCTTCCTCTGCTACATTCGCTTACCACTCATAGTGCATTGCCGTTGTTTTAAACGAATTGCCTAACTTAGATTTTGGATTACTAAGAAAAATACTTTCAGCGTAATTATTAGAAACCTTTTTTTTGAGAAGAAAATAGAATGACGTCACTCGATCGAAAACAAAATTCAGAGAAATTATTAATGTCACTAGGGATAACCCTCACAGATATTCTACCACCGATTGAAGAAGAAGACTCCGTAACACTGCGATCACCGCAGGAAGTTGCGCAACGTATTTTGATTCTTACCTATCTGAATTGTGTGGCCACCGATGCAAGTCTGCAACAGGAGGTAATGATGTTCCTTATCCGTGAAGGACTTTGGGACAAAACTTCTGAAGCAGAAAAAGTACTCTTTCATAAAACACCCCTTACCGCAGCGGACCTCACCAAGATACTTTGGCGTGCGGAGTCTATATGGATGTTGCTTTGGGTGAGCAACAAAATTGATCAACTTGATCTCCCTGAGAAAGAAGTAACACTCCAAGATATAATTCCACACCTCCCAGGTTTCCTCGAGCCCACTGCAGAATTTATTCATGCGACTACAATGAGGAGCGTTTTAGAAATTCTCGATCAATCCGATTTCATCTTCAGGCTTAACTGGGCTTTGAAGGAAACTGACGCACAGGGTTCAAGCACGTTACCATTCAACCCCAGTGTTGCCTATGAGCGATATTATGCCATTAATTGGGTAATGCGGGATCAGGAGCAGTGGGATAAGAATTAGTGAACATTTTCGCATTCTCATTCAAGCCTAATTAAAGTTTGCTCGCCATAAAAAGTTAAGGATAATAACGGCTACGGAAAGTTAAACCCGAATCATGCATTAGAATAATAGCCGCGACATTTTTGTCGGGGAACAAATGAAACAAAAAGGGCTTTAGCCCAAGAAAACCTTTGCGCTAAAGCCCCGTATTCTCACCTTCAATTTCCCCTAGCGCGAAGGTTGGGGCTATTGCATAATCTCCGTTTACCGAATGGCTTATTCATTACTAAGGGAAACAATGTTGGATTTGACTATCCCAGTTCTTGCTTACATCTTCAACTATTTCAACCCCTTAAAATAAGCGCACGCATTTTTCATCACACACTCTGCATGTTTGGGATTTGTCGGGCGGCAAGTCTCACGGCCGAGGAATGAGATGGCCATTCCTACTTCACCCCAGTCGTTGGGATCAAGCGCTTCCATCATTTGTTTTTCTATTTTCTTCGGATCAGTGCCCGTAGCAATACCCAACCGTGGCGCTACTCTTACTACATGCAGATCGACCATAATGCCTTCTGCTTTCTGGCCTGACTCACGCAAGATTACGTTGGCTGACTTCCTTCCAATACCAGGTAGGGCTATGAGTTCTTCCATGGTTTTAGGGATGTTCTTATCTTCTTTGATCTGTGTTGCGAGCGAAAGCAACCACTTCGTTTTATTACCGAAGTTGCGCACCTTGCCAATAAGCGGGAACAGGTCACTATCGCTTGCCTTCGCTAAAGCTTTCATATCAGGAAAGGCTTTGAAAAAATCAGGCGCAATTTTATTAATGTGCGCATCAGAGTCTTGCGCGGAAAGCACTACCATTACAAGCAACTCATATATGTTACCGTAGTCCAGCGGATGCTTCTTCCCTTTGTACTTCTTTAGAAGAGGTTGAATTTCTTGTTGCCAATTCACTACAGCCATATATTTTTTACTAAGATTGATAATATTGGCAAAATACAAATTGTAGTTGCAAAGAAGAACTTACTTTGCGAGAACCTCAAGAGAAGCATAACGAATATTTAAGCTGCTCTGGGTCATAATTTAAACGTTAGAAATAGGCTTCCGTGGACGCCACCAAAGACAGAATTTCTAGTTTTGGCTCTACCTCTAATCCACTTGCCGATAACTCTTCTGCGAATTTCTTAAAAGATGGAAGTTCCTGCAGGGCAAGGTGAGCTTGCTCATTATCAAACTGATCGAAATGCATAAAACTTTTACCATCTGGTAGTAACCACGCACCGTATTTAATGCCTGGATGATTTAAAGTTTTTAGCGCTTCAACAATTTCCTTTATGTTCCTCTGGTTGATAGCCACAAATTCTGCCTTAGCAGTATACTGGACACGTACAATTTTCATAATGTTTGGAGTGGTGTGAGTTGCAATTGTAATACATCCAATTCCCAACTACAAGGGCAACTCCGCCAACTTCCGGTGCTTTTACGACAACTTTTAGAATTTGCTCTTTGAATTTCTTGATGCGTTGGGTTTAAAAATTATAGACTGGTTCTAAAAGGCTAAACAACAAGTGTGATTAATAATCACTTATGATCAACCATTCTTATCTTCGAAGCATTCCTTCTTTAACGACTGGTACTAAACAAGCTCAATTGCAAACATTGAAAACCTTCTAAGAGAATCAGGACGTCAACGAGTTCTTGTTTGCCCAATTACTTGGCCATTAGTGAACGCGTTGCACTCAGAAGTTCTACACTGTTCTTAACGTTAACTTTCCGAAACAAGAGGCTTTTGTGATTCTTCACCGTGTTTACACTGACCGATAGCTCTCTGGCAATGTCCTGATTCGTAAAGCCTTTGCTGATCAGGTTAACAATATCTATTTGGCGCGGTGTGAAGTTATTTTGGTTTAATCGAGGGATATAGGATTGGACGCGTTTAAAATCCCCGTGAACTTTCTGGTAGATTTCCATCTTTACATCATGCAACTTCTCTTCACTGGTAACGTCCCTGAAGGAGTTGATGTAGACATAGTCACCTTTCTGACTTTTGATCGCTATCTTTTCATCAGTGATGTTGATAATGTTTCCTTCCTTATGCCTGAGGCGATAGTACATCTTAAATCGATACATCAATGGATCGTAAGGTTCCGATGCGTTGATAAAAGCAAAGCACTGATTAACCTCCTGGATATCCTCAGGATGAACTAATGTCAAAAAATCAGGCAATGACATTTTCATTACTTCTCTTTCATCATATCCGAAAACAGATTTGCAATTCGGACTGGCATATTGTACAGAAGGCGAGTTTGAACGCTGGCATATGACAATGGCGCGATCCGGAAGAAGCTGGTCAACAAACTGCATGATTACTGCGAGATCGTCAGTCGAATTTTTTATAGTTGCTGCAGGATATTTTTCTGCAATGGATTCACTTTTTACAAATTGAACCGGTGCTTGTGCTCTTGATCTCATCTCTTGCGGTTTTGATTGTTGTGAAATACAAAGTAAAACAATAATAGCTCTGTGTCTGTCCTTTCTGGTGACTTTTCTACGAAATCTATTAAGCGACATTTTTTACTGTTATGAACTCGTGACTTTATTCCTATTGTACCTGGGCTTTCTATAGTCCTAGTTTTGCTTCCGCAGAATGAATTAACCTCCTGCATCTACTAATTTATTTCAAGTATGAATATTATTATTTTTGGCGGATCCGGAAGGACAGGCGCGGAGTTGATCCGTCAGTCACTCAAACAAGGTCACCGGGTTACTGTATTTACAAGAAAGCAGTTGAAGCGCTCTCACATTGAGGATGAAAATCTTACTGTTGTTAAAGGAGACTTGAACAACATGGAGGCAGTACGCGCGGCAATGGTTGGAAAAAACGCTGTGATTAGCGCACTAGGCGTTTCAAAAACATTGCACCATGACCCGGAGGTGGTGAAAGGTGTTGCCACAATCGTGAAAGCAATGAAAGCAGAAAATATAAAGCGTTGTATTTATCTCAGTGTTTTTCTTGCGCAGAGCAAGCCCGGACAATTTAGTTTTTTTGTTAACAACGTATTAAAGCGGATCATTGGAAAAGAAGTGCGAGACCATGAACTGAAAGAAACCCTTATTCGCGACCATGTAAAAGAATATGTTATCGTTCGTGCTGTACGATTAACAGATGAACCTGCTACCGGAAATTATCGCCATGGCGAAAACATTGCGATTAAAAAATTCCTTCCTTCTATTACGAGAGCTGATGTAGCACATTTTATGCTGCAACAATTGGTTAACCCAACATACATGAACAAGGCCGTGCTGATTACAGGCAACTAGCACTTGCTGTCCACCATACCATGTTGAGATATCCAGGTATGAACGTCAATAATTTTTTCTTAGGATTAAAAGTACTTAATGACTTAACACTATGACAACGGATAAAAAAAGTATCGAAGTACTTCGCACCTTGCTAAAAGGTTCATTGCTGTTACCAGGTGATGAGGGATATGATAAAACCTCACAAGCATGGAATCTTCACGTGCAGCAAAAGCCAGCACTTATTGTACTTGCAGCATCAACATCAGACATAAAAACTGCCGTGCGATTTGCAAACCATGAAGGATTGGGCGTTGCTGTTATGGCTACTGGCCATGGCGTTGGAAAACCTTGCAATGGAGGCTTACTCATTAATACTTCCCAAATGCGCGGGGTTACAATTGACCCGATGTCAAATGTAGCAAAGGTTGAAGCCGGAGCGCTGTGGAAAGACGTAGTTCCCGCAGCACAAGTTCATGGCCTTGCAACCCTGGCAGGGTCTGCTCCTCATGTTGGAGTAGTGGGGTATACCATGGGTGGTGGATTTGGTTTCCTGGGCAGAAAGTACGGGTTGAATTCCAGCAGTGTGATCAGTGCTGATGTCGTTACAGCCAATGGCGATCTTCTTTATGCAAGCTCCAATGAAAATGAAGATCTGTTCTGGGGAGTAAAAGGCGGAGGGGGAAACTTCGGAATCGTGACTTCGCTTGAGTTCAAACTCTACCCGCTCACTACTGTATTTGGTGGTGCAGTGTTCTATCCAATTGAGCAAGGGCATGAAGCGCTAACCCTCTTTGCACAATGGAGTCGGGAAATACCAAATGAGGTAACAGCAGCCCTCGCCTTTATGAACATTCCGCCTATCCCAGCAGCACCACCGTTGTTGAGAGGTCGTTCGGTCGTTGTGGTGAAAGGTTGTTATTGCGGCAGCAACCCTGAAGAGGGAATAGAACTCTTTTCACCATTGCGCAGACTCGCTAACCCAATTGCAGACACATTTGGAGTAATGCCAGTAACGGCTATGGATGCCATCAGTAAAGATCCTGTTGAGCCTATGGGTGTTTTACAATATGGTGGTATGATCACAGATCTTTCTGCAGAAGCGATAGAAGCTTTTGTAAAAGTAGCAGGCACGGGATCAGGGTCACCGTTGCTCATGGTTGAATTTCGGAGACTTGGAGGAGCGCTTGCTCGTAGCACCCGTGATATCAACTTGATGGGTAACAGCAATGCACAGTTTTCCATCAACGCACTTGGTGGAACAGCTACTCCGGCTATGGTTACAAAAGTAGAATCTCACCTTGCAACGCTGGCTGAAGTGATGAGGCCTTACCAGACTAATGAAGTATTTTTGAACTTCATGGAGGTTGATCCCAGTCAAGCACGCGTTCGTGCAGCCTACACAGGTGAAGATTTGGAGCGTCTAGTTGCACTTAAAACAAAATATGACCCCACAAACATTTTCAGATTCAACCGGAATATTACTTCGAGCGACTTAATATCACGTTACTGGACTTATTGATAAAGATTCCCTTTATTTTATTGGTCCTTCTCGATACCATCACTTTGGGTTTGCTTCAAGTATATCCAATCAAAAGACTACAACTTAAAACCGCGGTAGTAATAGTTATGGCTGAATGCGAAATTGCGAGACCTCTATTCAACTTTTTGAGATATTCTTACCATCGAAGCTTCTCATTCTGCTGCAACCATTCCAACTTCAAATACTGCCGGCTGGCTGGCAAACAAGTTCAAATGGTCACTGGACAGCAGGCTGAACGCTGTAAGTGCTACAAGCATTATTGCACAGGATTAGTTGATAATTTCATTAATCGTTGTCCCATGATTTGTTTGCACGAAATGATGTTGTAATTTCCCTATTCCTTTTGCTCTATACTTAAGTTTGACCCATATCAACTCCAATGAGTGTTACACACCTGTTACATATTGATGACGAAATGCATTACAGTGAGATTACGAAAGAGTACCTGGAAATGCGAGGCTACAATGTAACATTAAAACACGATGCCGATGCCGGATTAAACGTTTTGAAATCATCAACAGTAGACCTTTGTATCGTTGACATCAAGATGCCAAAAAAGGACGGTTTTACATTAGCTGCTGAAATCCGATTACTGAATGAGTCCATGCCTATTATTTTTCTTACCGGTCAATCCACGAAAGAAGACAAGATCAAAGGATTAAAAATGGGTGCGGACGATTACCTTACCAAACCTTTTAGCATGGAAGAATTATACCTCCGCATCAATGCTATATTGAAAAGAGTAAAAGTTCAGGAGAAAGCAAAATCACCCGGAACATTTAAATTAGGTAAAACTACTTTCCATGCCGACCTTCGTGAATTAGCTATTGGTGACAAGCAAATAAAATTAACATCAATTGAGGCGAAACTTCTGAAGTTATTATGTGAACGCGAGAATCAGGTGTTGACGCGTGACGCAGCACTTAAGTATATCTGGGGTGATGGGGAGCACTTCCGTGGATATAGCCTCAATGTCTACGTGAGTAAAATAAGAAAGTTTTTACGAGACGAAGATTCTGTTGAGATTCTGAATTTACATGGAGAAGGATATAAGTTGATTAACAAAGTAAGTTCATCTACCGCCTTACCCAACTTGGAATAGATATGAATGAATCCTTGGATCTCACATTCATTAGGGAAATGATGGGAAATGATGAGACACTTGTTAATAAATTCCTTAACATTTTTAAGAATCAATGTCCTCAGCAACTGCAAGAGTTATTACTCCATTATAAGAATGAAGATTGGTCAAGCCTTTCAACGGCAGCCCACAGTATGAAAACGCAATTCCAGTATCTAAGCATACAAAGCCTAAGCGCGCAGATCAGTGAGATTGAAACACTGACCGACGAAGGTAAAACAGATAAGCTCTCTGACCTGATCCCTTCTTTTGAAAAAGATCTAACTGAATTTCTAAAGAAACTTAATTGATCTTGTATATCAATTTTTTAATGCTAACAATCTTGAGATCTTGTCTTTCAGTTTTTTTGATTCAATCGGCTTTGTGATATAATCGTCCATACCAGCCACCTTACATTTCTCAGCCTCACCTGGATTTGCATTGCTGGTAAACGCCAGGATAGGAATCGATTCAAAACCTTTACGCAATCTTATTTCCCTGCTTGCCGTATAGCCATCCATTACCGGCATCTTAATATCCATTAAAATGATATCTACAACGTGCTCATCTAATTTGTCAAGCGCAACTTTCCCATTCTCAGCTATGATAACCGTTGGATTGCTGATTATCTTTTTAAGAATTTCCTCTGCTACGACCTGGTTAAATAAAGTATCTTCAACAAGCAAAACCCTGGTTCCGCTTAATAATACTTCATCTGCTTTTTCTTCTTTATCGCCAACAACATGGCATCGTTGGAATGAAAGCGTAAAGCGAAAAGAAGTACCTTCTTTAAGTTTGCTCGTTACCGTCATCGCTCCTCCTTGTTCTTCTACCAGTTTTTTGGCGATGAATAACCCAAGGCCAGTGCCCGAGTGCTGAACGTTAAGTTCATCCTCAATCCGTGAAAATGTTTCGAAGATAAAATTCAGCTTCTCCTCTGCGATCCCGATGCCGGTATCACGAACTGTAAAAGAAAGTACCACACTATTTTCATTTCCAGCAACTTGTTCAATGGAAACAGAAACACTCCCCTTCTCTGTAAATTTAATGGCGTTACTCACGAGATTTAAAAGGATCTGGTGTAATCTGAGAGGATCACCGATTAATTGCTCAGGTACTGAAGGATCTATGCTAGTCGTAAATGCTATTCCTTTTTCCTCTGCCATTCCTTTTACGATGTAACCTAGTCTCGTTATTCGTTCCCGGATTTGAAAAGGCTTATTCACAAATGAAAACTTGCCTGCTTCAATTTTAGCATAGTCAAGAATGTCGTTAATAATTGCCAACAAATTTTCGGATGAATACTTAATCCCTTTAGCATATTCTGTTTGCTTATGATTAAGAGGCGTATCAAAGATCAGCTCCGACATTCCGATGATCGCTGTCATGGGTGTTCTGATCTCGTGGCTCATATTCGCAAAGAACTGTTCCTTGAATTTGGACTTCTCTTCAACCAGTTGTTTCTGTCTCTGTATTTCTTCTTTTTGAACCTGTATTTCTGCTGTACGTTCCTGGACCTTCTGTTCCAGGTTTTCATACAAAATAGAATTTTCGATAGAAACAGCGATTTGACCCGAGAGAAGTTTCAACAACTCCACCCTATCTTTAGTAAAAGCACCGCTCACCAAATTATTCTCGAGGTATAGAGCACCTACCAAATTGCCCTGGTTTAATGCTGGAATACACAAAGCAGACCTTACTTTATTTTTGACGAGTGCAGGATCATTTGAAAATGGATTTTCAAGCTGCGCATCGTTTAATACAACATCTTTCCGATAATGAAATACATGCTCTACTATGGTTCTGGGAACAAGCTCTGACTCCTGCAAGGGAATTTTAAGCTTTACACTCTTTTCATCAGTAACACTTTGCCTCGCTTCAATAAATAATTTTCCTCCCCAATCAAGAATAAAATAACCAGCTTGAGCACCTGCATTTTCTATTACAAACTTCATAAGTTTCTCAAGCAGCTTATCAAAGACCACTTCACTTGAAAGGGCTGTTGAAGCTTTTAGAATTGTAGCCAGGTCCAGCGAAGGCGTAATGCTGCTACCTGATATTTTGGGTGAATCAAATCTTTTACTTTCTAATTCGACTGTTCCTTTTTGTATGGATTTAAAACTCTCAAGATGTTTTACTTTTAGTACGCAACCCCACTTCTTATATGAATCAATTGCACTTGTCAAGTAAATCTTGGCAGCTTGTTTTTGTCCTCTTTCACTCCAGCATTTTGCAGCAAGCTCATGCCCAAGCGCTTCGTCCTGCAAATAATGGTTTTCCTGTGCACACTGAATGGCTTTATCAAACAGCTCAAGACACTTATCAAGTTTTCCACTTACTCTAAAGTATTCTGCTTCTACAAGCAGATAACGATGCAAGTAATTAACGGGGACCTGATCAGCCCATTTTTTCAATTTCTTTTTGTAATGAAGGCCTTGCTTAATGAATTTCTCTTTTTGTTCGTTATTGTATTGCCCAAAATTAAGTAGTGCAGCATAAAAATAAAGCACGGGCTCCAACACCATACCTCTACTGGTGTTCAGGTAAGTATTCGCTGTTACCAAATTATTCAAGCCCTCCTGATAGTCACCTAACAGGTAGCAGAGTTTCATTTTTAAAACACAACAGGCAAAAAATCTGGAAGGCTGACTGGCATTGAGCATTTCAGGAAACCCTGTCTTTTCATTAAAATAGTTTCCAGTGAGTTGTTTTGGATTTTGGTTTTCATCCAACAAGTTGGAGATAAACTGAATTAGCGCTTCATTTTCATTCGTATTATTTGCTTCATTAAGGGCGGATGGCACTGTGTTGCAACGAATCATTTCGTCTTTTACCCACGATAAATTTTTACCTGAGATACACAACAACATGCAATATGAATTTGAAGTGTATATCGCGTATTCAATATCACCTAATTCAATTCCTCGTTTATAACATCGTTTTAAAGCATCAAGAGATTCATGAACATGTTCATTTGACAACCTGTTTATTAAGTTGTAAACCAGTAACGTCCTTTCTCTGACACCAACATCGTCAAATTGGGTTAGCAGGTTAATGGCCATGTTACCAAACGCATAACATGCTTTATTATTTGTCTGTACGGCATTAACGATAGCACCATACGTAGCATAGGCAAGTGATGATTCCGCAGCGTTGCCATACTTGACAGACAGGGATACCATTTTTAATACCAACAGCGGATAAAGACCCGGTAAAACGTTGTAAGCTGAGGCGGTAATGCTTTGCATAATGCGCATCCCAGCCAGCATTCTTGGCTCCTCCATTTTAGGAAGGACTTCAAGACCTTCTATTTTTTTTCTTCTTAAAATCCACTTGCTGCGAGAAAAAGCGATTAAAAAACTGACGGTTGAATGAGAACCAGGAAACTGAATTCCTAAGGATTTTAATACCTCTAGCGCGAGGAGAACGCCTTCCTTATTTTTCTGTTGAAAGATAAGTGACTGAATTTTTACCTGATAGACTGATGCTTTCTCAAGACTTGATTTGGTATTTTGTAATGCAACATTAATGAGCGCATCAGATGCTTCAAACTTATGGCTCAGGTAGGCTGCTTCTGTGCAATCTTTATGTAAGGTTAGGCATAGGGTATAATCCGATCTCCATGCATTTGTGTCTAATAGCATGAGCCCTGAATTAAAATAGGAATATGCAACCCCATACGCTGTCGCCCGCTTTGCTTTTTGTCCAGCCTGCAGATTAAGCATTGCAACCTTATTCTTTTCAGCCGACTCTTCTATGAGATCTTTTGCTGCATTAAAATGATTCGCAATTTCAAAAACTCTATTTTCAATCTCGCCTACAGAAAGCTTCTCCAGCAAGAAATAACCGATATTCAGGTGTATTTCTTGTTTTTCACGAAATGCTATCAGTGACCATGCTGCCTGTTGCACCTGGTCATGAAAAAATATATAAGAAGTTTTAGGCAGTAAGTTTTTTGCGTTTTCTATGGAACTGCGGTTTACGCGGATAAGATTTTCACGCGATGCTTCTTTCAGTTCATCAGCTACCTCATGATCATTTTTATCTAATAAAGCAGCTAGCACTGACAAATCGAATTGTTGCCCAATACAGGCCGCGTAAATAATAGTTTGCTGCGCAGTCTTGGAAAGTCTTAATATTTTTTCCGTTATTAATTCCAGAGATGAATGTGTACAAGATTGATTTATTATTTCTTCCAGAGACCAGTTCCATCTGCACTGTTCATAGTTGAATATAAAAAGTCCGTCTTGATGAAGTTTCTGAATTGATTCGTAAAGGAAAAGCGGATTGCCAAGCGTACACATTAACAGGTGATCGGCAAGCGGACGTGTAAGGGCCGTGTAACTCCCCAATGTATCTGCCAACAGTTCGCTTACCTGATCCAAAGAAAGTGGTGCCAGATGAATTTGCTGAATGTTTGTTTGTGCCTCCGCTGACTTTGCGATTACCTCTGAAAATGGATGACTAATACTAATTTCAGTGTCACGATATGCACCAATAATCAGCATGTTCTTTGTATCCTTTGATTCACTCAAAAAGTGAAGGAAATTTAGACTGGCAGAATCAGCCCACTGTAAATCATCAAGAAAAAGAACAAGAGGCTGGTGTTGGGTAGCTATTGCCTTGATGAAATTCAAAAAAGTAATTGCAAACCTCTTTTGTGATTCAACAGGTGGTAGTTCAGCAAGTACAGGTTGTTCACCCAATAACACCTCCAATTCAGGAATTACATCCACCAATATTCTTATTGATGACCCAACGGCCTCAACAATCGCCTCTTTCCTCACTTCAACTTTTGAAACATTAATGTCTGTACTTTTCCATGAACGCATCAAACCCGCAAAAGCCTGAACGAATACACCAAATGGGATATTCTGATTATTCTGATCACACTTTCCCGAGAGCAAAATAATATTCTTTTTTTGGAGTTGCTGCATCGCTTCTTGCACCAATGCTGATTTGCCAATTCCTGAGTTTCCAGAGAGCCAGATAATCTCATTTTGGATTGCGATCCTTCCAAAGGCCGAAAATATTTTCTTGATTTCATCTTCACGTCCGTATAAACATGATGGCATCTTGAATGCATCGGACAATTCATTACAACCCGGAATGAAAGAAAAGATCTGCTGATGAATTGACAATTGATTGTTACATTCTCTCAAATCAAATTTTAAACCACGCGCACTTTGATACCTTTCCTCAGGTTTCTTTTGCAACAGTTTCATGATAAGGTCCGACAATGCAACAGGCAACGTGCTGTCAATTTCTACAGGAGGCGCAGGCTGTTTTGCAATATGGGCATGAACTAACTCGTTGATGTCTATTTGTTCAAATGGAAGTTTTCCTGTAAAGATCCTGTAAAGCGTTACACCTAATGAATAAAGATCAGATCTCTGATCTTCCTTTATGTCCATCCGTTCAGATTGTTCCGGGGAGATGTATTCGAGCGCTGTTGCAAATTTGCGTTCCAGCGTAATTTTTCTGTTGCTATGTTGAAGCTTTTGTGCAAAGCTTAGATCACATAAGGTAACAGCAAGAGTTTCTGGTTGTATCAAAAAATTATGAGGACGAATATCTCTGTGTAAGATGTTGTGGGCATGTAACATCTCCGTAATGCAAGCAAGCTGTACTGCAATAGAAAGACATTCTGATAGTGATAGCTTATGCTGTTGCAGATATACATCCAGCGATACTCCGCTGAAGTTTTCTAACTCAAGAAGTATTTTGCTGTCAATATTTAATTTTTCGTGAAATTTTAATACCAAGGCGGACTCGAAGCAAGACCTGATGTAAAACTCATTATTAATCTCGTTAAGCACCATCGCTTCCAACTCCTCCTGTATGGGGACTTTTATCAGTACATCATTTGCATCTAATACTCGCTCTGCCCGAAGAATCGCGGTGGAAGTATTTATATAGATTACTTCACTTATATTATAGCCAGGGATTGATATCACAAAAAAAGATATTTAAGTAATTAAAGGTTTAGAAGCGTGATCTAATAGTTTTAGAAATCCATTGCCACTTCCCAATAAAGTAAAGGTATGACTACTCAAGGGTAAGATTTGCTCCAGCCGTTCATTTTAATACTTTTTAATACTTTTTAATAAAACCTTAAAGCGCAGCGTATGCCCATGCCCTACCTTTGTAAGCATAATGTTCAACGGTAAACTTTCCAACATCAAATGAGAAAAATAGCAATTATGGGTGCGGGCCAGTCAGGTTTGCATCTGGCAATTCGTTTATTGCAACATGGCTACCAGGTAACAATCATCTCCGAACGTACTGCTGAAGAGATATTCAACGGCCCACCAACCGGAGGCACTTATCTGTTTAACGATAGTATAGCACTGGAAAACCAGATGGGCATTGATATGTGGAAAGACACTGCTTATCACTCAACCGGCTTTAACATGAACTTTGGAACGCCAGATGGACAATTTGCCTTTGGTATTCAATCAAAACTAGATAAGCCTGGAGTTTCTATTGATCAACGCCTGAAGTTTTACCAGTGGATAAAATATTTCGAACAACAAGGAGGAAAGTTTATTGTTAGTGCAACAACACCATCTGACCTGTTAGCTTGTACAGAAGCCTTTGACCTGGTAATTGTTTCCTCTGGAAAAGGACCATTAGCGAAACTTTTTCAGAGAGACGAAGAAAAGTCAACATGGGATAAACCTGCGCGTAAGCTCGTTCAGTTACACATTAACGATTTTGCTGATGCTACAAAAACAAAGTTCAACTCCATAACCCTTTGCAAGATCATGGGAGCGGGTGAAATTATTACCAGTGCCTTCTATCACAAGGATGATATCCAATCTTCGTGGGTGCTGATGGAAATAATTCCTGGTGGACCAATGGATGTCTTCGACCAGGCTGAGACTGGTCCTGCACTATTGAAACAAATGAAGGCAATGATGAAGCAGTTGATGCCCTGGCAATATCAGGCTTTTGATAACGCTGCACTAATCGACGATGATGCGTATTTAAAAGGATCCTTCGTTCCTACGGTGAGAAAGCCCGTTGTAAACCTCAATTCTACAGCAAGTGTTTTGGGAATAGGAGATACAGTTATTCTTAATGATCCTATTGTTGGACAAGGCGGAAATAACGCCTCCAAGATGGCAAACAGTTATGCAAAGTCTATAATTGCCCGTGGTACCAAACCTTTTGATGAAGAATGGATGAATGAGACGTTCAATACGTTTTGGGAGTATTCAAAATATGTAAACAAGTTTTGTGATATCATTCTCTCGCCTCCCGCTCCTCATATTATTGATATTCTTGGCGCAGCGGTACAAAACTCAGCAATAGCATCTGACATTGTGAACGGGTTTAATAATCCCCCGGATCTATTTCCTTGGCTTGAAGATCCAGCTGAAGCAAAACGTTATCTCGAGAAAAACCAGCCTGTAGCAGAAACGGTTCTATAACTAGAATATAAACGGAACTTATGAAGGGAGGCCTACCTGGCCTCCTTTACGGAATGGCTATGCTCAAAATTTAAATAATTAAAAAAATAACCTTTAAAAGACAATGGAATTACAATTATTGCAAGATTCTTCGCAGGAAAATGTGTATGAAACATCAGATTTTACCATGCTAGAAAATTTATTACCTACTGAAACAACTAATGAAGTAGAGGAGCAACTTCAAATGCTTCTTGAAAAGGGCGGACCTGATGAAAAGGATTATCCCCTTCTAGACGAAGTAATGCTTACGCTTTATACTGGAGTTCAGAATGGTGACATTTTGCAAGAAGAAATTAATGCTCTAAAAAAACTTTTCAACAAAGACTTTTTGAACGAGACAATACACGGCTATGGCTATCGCAAACCAATGGGATACGCAGGTGACTTTCTATTGATCGACAAGATCTATACATATCACAAAACCAACCACCCGAAGTTTAGAAAGTGGGACAAATATTTTCATTCCAATGAGGCGACTGACGCAGTTCGGAATAGAAAAGAATATTTTAAGAAGCAGATGCTCGAAAAATTAAAGGAGAAGAAAGAAAATTTAAACTTGCTTAACGTTGCAAGCGGGCCAGCACGTGATCTCCATGAGTTGTATCAAAAAATAGATGGCAACACGTTAAAAACTACTTGCGTGGATCTTGATGCCCGTGCAATCGAGTATGCACAGGGAATCTGTAAAGGAGAAGCTGAAAATATAACATTCTTTAATAAGAACATCCTTCGCTTTTCTACAGCAGAAAAATTTGATGTTATCTGGTCAGCAGGATTATTTGACTACTTCGAGGATAAAATATTTGTTCTTGCTATAAAGAAGTTTTTAACATGGCTAAAACCTGGCGGAGAAATTATAGTAGGAAATTTTTCCGAGGATAATAGCAGTCGCGGTTATATGGAATTATTTGGAGAATGGATTTTGATACACAGAAGTAAAGAAGAACTCAAGAGACTTTCGCTTTTAGCAGGAGTAAAAGAAGAAAATATATTTGTTGATCAGGAGCCATTGGGCATCAACCTATTTTTAAGGATAAGAGGATAGGCCAGCGGAATAAACGTAAAGAAATTCTTTAACATTTATCTACTCACGTTTTTCATATAAGAAGACCTGCGCGGAAGCCAGGTTTTTTTTATTTACAGAAATGTTAATAGAACATAGACAATAGGTTATCAACTGGTCATTTATCAATGCTGCATAAAAGCAACTTAAGAACAGTAATCACCACCATTCTCAGATAAGGGCATAACCACGAAAGCCTTCCAAATCTTATTGGTTTGGGAGGTTGGGCTGATTCACTGCTATCTCGTAGTCCACCGCGAACAATTCTCAAACTCTTTTATGCGAGATTTGAGAAGTTGGGCAGTATTGCTGGTTAGCTTGCTACCAATCAAGCAATCATCTTTTATTTCGTTTTCATCTACTTCAAGTATTTCAGAATCACTTCCTTTCTTCTTCCGCATTTCCGCATCACAATACCAATCTTTATGGAAATAAGGCACAGGAGATCTAGGATAATTATCTCGAAAAAAGGGAATCGACAAATAAAGTTTCAGTAATAATACCGTACGGTATTATTACTTTGTATATTAGCGTTGTAAATATGAAAGAGTCCTACACCAAATCCGAGCGAACAAAACAATATATAATAGAGAAGACCGCGCCGATCTTCAATACAAAAGGTTATGCTGGTACATTCCTAAGTGATATGACCGAGGCCACCGGACTTACAAAAGGAAGCATCTACGGAAATTTTGCAAACAAGGATGAAGTCGCTGTGGCTGCGTTTGACTACAATTTCGCCAGGGTAAATGCGTACGTGAAGGCAAAGATACTTGTTGCAGACAGTTCGATTGATCGGCTTATGGTTTATCCGCAGGTCTACCGAGATTTCTTAAAGATCCCTTTTCTGCAGCCTGGTTGTCCAATATTAAATACCGCCATCGAGGCAGATGATACACATCCTCAGCTGAGAGAACGTGCGACCAATGCACTAGTATTCTGGAAAAAGTCGATCGAGAACCAGGTGATGCGTGGGATTGACAGAGACGAAATCAAAGAGACTACGGACCCAACGGAGGTAGCCGTAGTAATTATATCGATGATCGAGGGAGCGATAATGCAGGCAAAGGTTACGGGCAAGTCTACCGAATTACGGGTTGCCATGAAGTTTCTCGAAAAAATCATTAATGGAATTTCTGTGTGATTTTTTTTGAAGTACAATATACCGATAGGTATTATTTGAATCTAGGAACCCCTAGCGTGACCTGTTTTTTTATTTGAACAAATATACCGTACGGTATAAACACATTTATGAAAGAAGTATTCATTGTCACATCAAAACGAACTCCAGTCGGGGCATTTCTGGGAGGCCTGTCAGACTTCTCTGCTATTCAGCTTGGAGCAGCAGCGATAAAAGCGGTTGTTCCTGACGAATCGCTAGCACAGTCAATCGATGCCGTTTACATGGGCAACGTACTCTCTGCGAACCTCGGACAGTCTCCCGCGAGACAAGCTGCCATCGCTGCAGGACTTCGGGTAGAGACAGATTGCACAACAGTTAATAAAGTATGTTCCTCAGGCCTCAAATCAGTGATAATCGGATCACAACAGATCCAGCTTGGCCAGGCCGATCTGATCGTAGCTGGGGGAATGGAGAGTATGAGTAATACGCCTCACTACTCGCAGCGCAGAAAGATTAACAAACTCGGAGATGAAAAACTGATCGATGGGCTTTTGAAGGATGGGCTTACCGATGCCTATCATAATTTTCATATGGGTAATGCTGCGGAGTTGTGTGTGAGGGAATTTGGACTCACTCGAGAAGAGCAGGATGACTATGCTTTGGCTTCTTATGAAAAAGCACAGCGTGCTACAAGTCAAGGGAAATTCCTTGTTGAGATTGTTCCGATTGAGACGAAGAACGGCGTTATCCGTGAGGACGAGGATATCATTAAAGTTATTCCCGAAAAAGTACCGAAGCTAAAACCAGCGTTCGATCCGTCAGGTTCCATCACCGCAGCGAACGCAAGCAATCTTAACGATGGCGCGGCTGCGATCCTGTTAGCCTCAGCAGAGGCTGTTGCGAAGTATCAACTGCAGCCAATCGCGAAGGTCCTCTCCTATGCCGATGCCGCGCAAGCGCCAGAAAAGTTTCCTACCTCACCAGCCCTGGCGATTAGAAAGGCGCTGGGCCTGCTGAATTACTCATTGGACAAAATCGATTTTTTTGAAATTAATGAAGCTTATGCTGCAGTGATTCTCGCGAATCGAAAATTACTGGATCTGGATCTCAACAAAGTCAATGTCTATGGAGGAGCGGTTGCCATTGGTCATCCGCTTGGCGCATCGGGTGCTCGCATTCTTTGTACACTCACCTCTGTATTACATCAGGAACGAGGAAGGTATGGCGTGGCAGCAATTTGCAACGGGGGCGGTGGAGCTTCGGCGATGGTTATTGAACGTCTTTAACAAGATAATATGAATGACAATTTTTTAGAAAGCGCGATCAAACAGCTGGAATACTACAAGCAATTGGGAGAAAAAGCGATTGCTCACGTGCCGGACGATAAACTCGCATGGCAGCCGAATGAGGAAAGCAACAGCATTGTTACCATGGTCAAACATATGTCTGGAAATATGCTGAGCCGTTGGACAGCTTTCCTGACAACAGATGGTGAGAAAGCATGGAGGAACCGCGATACTGAGTTTGAAAATAATGTTACATCTCGCGAAGACTTACTCAATCTTTGGAATAACGGTTGGGATGTATGCTCCACAACACCGCGATCGCTTAAGTCGTCTGATGTTGACAAGATCATCTATATCAGAAATCAGGGACACACGGTAATGGAAGCCATTAACAGGCAGTTGCGCATTATCCCTACCACGTCGGGCAAATAGTTTTCTTAGCAAAGATGGTGGCCCCACAGTGGAATCTCTCTCTATACCGAAATGAAACTCAAATAAGTTCAACGAAAGCAAATTCAGGAAGCGCCTCAACGTCGGCATTTCACGGATGAATTTTTAAATAAGAACGAGGAGTAACTAATCCCAAAAAATTACAGATATGAAGTACGATTTAGTCAAGGCATTGGAAATCCTTGTCCGCACCCCGCAAGTATTACAAGCGCAGCTAAGTGGCTTACCTGAAGAGTGGCTGCATGGAGATGAAGGACCTGGCACGTGGACTCCCTCTCAGGTGATTGGTCATCTAATTATCAATGAACAAACAAACTTCTTTCCTCGAACGCTCCTGGTTTTTTCAAACAACACACCTATGATGCTGGAACCTATTGACATGACTTCTCATCTGCACAAATTCGCGGATCACAAAATAGATGACCTACTCTCGCAATTTGCTGCACTAAGAAATGAAAGTGTAGACAGACTTGTGGCATTGAAAGTGTCTAGTGAGGACTTGCGGAAGACCGCCATTCATCCGAAGGTTGGCACTGTTCAGTTGTCTCACATTCTTTCAACATGGGTAGCGCATGACCTTGTTCATATCGGGCAGATCGCAAGAGTGATGGCCAAACAATACAAAGATGAGACAGGCCCCTTTATCGAATTCCTGCCAAGACTAAAATAGTGATATGCGAAATACTATAATACCGGCAACACTGGATGATCTTCCTCTGATCTATACCCTGTTTGAGGAAGCCATTCGCTTTCAAAAGGATAATCAGTACATCGGCTGGAACAACTACGACAAAGAATTCATTAAAGCTGATGTCAGCCAACGGTTATTGTTTAAGATCGTTAACGAAAATGGGGTGCTTGGAATATTCTGCATATGCGACACTGACAAATTGATCTGGCGTGAACAGGAAAAAGAAGATGCCCTCTATCTCCACCGTGTTGTATTGAATAGAGCTTTCAAGGGCGTCAGGATTTTTGAGATGGTACTTAGGTGGTCGGTCGAGTATGCCCTCACTAACAAAAGAAAATTCGTACGCATGGACACGTGGGCGGATAACGCGAAGCTTATCAACTACTACAAAACTTATGGTTTTCGGTTTGTTGAAAATTACACTACAGCAGACACGCCTGACTTGCCAGCACAGCACCGTAATCTCAATGTTGCCCTGCTAGAACTTGAAGTGCAAAAGGGAGTTGAAAACCTTATTAGTAATGATAAATGAAACCTTCAAATATTTTCATCGATGCAACAAGAAAGGGCAGGTCGTAAATACTGAAAAATGGAAATCTCTAACATTGAAACATTCATCGCATACTACAAAAAAATCAGGCAGGTAACCAAACAAGTCATTGACGTGATTCCTCATGATAAGCTTGACTGGTCGTATAAACCTGGAAAGTTTACTATTGGTGATATCGTCCGGCACATTGCAGCAATTGAACGGTACGTCTTTGCTGAAGTAGCGATAGGCAATAAGCCCAGATACAAAGGTTGTGGCAAGGAATTCGCAGATGGGCACAAAAATATTGTTTCTTATTTTGATACGATGCACGGCGAGTCACTCAAGATCTTTAAAACCGTATCTGCTGAATCTCTTAAAAAGAAAATAAGCACATTAGACGGAAAAGAAATTCTACTCGCGAATTTTCTAAGGGCTTTGATCGTGCACGAAGTACATCACCGTGGAGCACTCTGCATTTATCTTAATTTGCTAGAAGTATCTACACCTCCAGTTCTTGGACTAACCGAAGAGCAAGTAAAAGGCCTAAGTTACTAATCGCCGAGCATGAAAATCCTTATCAAACTTTCACTTTCTGGTATCATTCTATACTATGCCATCTCACAATACTCGGACAAAAATAGCGGGCTCTTGAAGGAACTCCAGTATTTAAGTTTACCGCTGACTATTACTTTAGTCATTGTATTTTTTATTGCTGTAGCCTTCTATTGCCAAACGCTTCAGCGGTGCTTGACCCTTATTTCTCCAAAGAACAGGAAAGCTTCTCCGAATTCCGTGTGGATGATGTTCCTACTCCCCTACAATTTTATTGAGGACTTCTTCATCATCATTAACATTTCCAATTCACTGGAAGAAGAAGCCAAGTTTAACAAAAAATTAGTCGGCATCAATGATTATGGTATGGTAATGGGAGTCGGCTGGAGCATAGCACAGATCCTGTCGTTGATTCCGAACATCGCAGGACAAGTAGCTAGTGTGCTCGGTTTGCTGCTTTGGATTTTCCATTGGGGATTTATCAAAAGGGTGAATAGACTTCTGGATAATTAAACAACGTTCATCAACGTTTTTTGAAACAGGCAATGGCTTTGCTTTTCCGCTGAAAAGAGGCGAAGCTTTATAACGTCTTGGTTCCTATCACAACTGCATAAAAATAAACGATGCAAATAGTTAAAGGTCAAACTGAAAAAATTGTGGAAACATTAGCTAAAACTGTTTCCAGATTTATGTACAATCATTAACGGGTCTAAGACAAAATGAACGTTATAATCTTCTTTTCTTAATTGTACTTTTACCTTTTCTGCGAGATTTCAAATCAATCTCAACAATATAGGAGGCAGAGAAGACGAGGCTTTTTAAGTTTGTCTTTAATGTATCTTGAAATTCAAGAATTTCTATGTAGGAGCCATCCTTCTCTCCAATATAAGTATGTCCTGATATAAATAGGATTTCCGTAGTTAGATAGTGGTTCTTCCTTAAAGGTAGCTTTATCCCTCCACCTATTCTCAAATTGAACAACCACCGATTTGCATCGCGGTAATACATAGTCTTATAGTCAGATGTCAATTGATCACTGAATGCAATAGTGTAAGGATAATCAATACCTCCTACAACTATTTTACCACTGCCACGAAAAAGATAATTTATTTGTGGACCGATACCAAAAAAAAATTGAGCAGGAATTTTTTCTCTCAACGTAATCTTAAATGATCGCCTGAAATGCATAGACAGGTCAATAAATTTATAGCTGGCGTTATTCTCCCAGGTATTTTGATTAAACAAAAGATGCCTTCCTCTTTTTGAATAGCCTGCTTCGAGAATCAGATCGTATTGTTTTCTAAGTGGAAACCCTATCAGTAAATTTACTGAGTATCCTGCTGACACTTTCCGGGAGAAATTTTGTTTAGCTTCAACATCACCAAAAGTAGGCCGGGTTCCCATTATGGAACCGCCAATTCCCAAATTGAATTTTTGTCCAAATGAATTGGTATTGATTAGTGTTGTCAGTATTAATGCTAACCATAGCGCTATACGACAAATGTGGTTTAGGAACTTCACTGTGTATGATTTAATCTTAAATCGTATCAAAATACTCACCATTTAAATTCTTCTTTGATGTAAAAATATCCTTCGCACGAGTTCGTGAATTGTGGAATGATTTTGAATGCATGAATTAAATACTGAAGGATCAAATGAATTTTATTAACGCATCACTTTTATTTTTCTTTATAGTGCTTCATCACTATAGTGCTGCGCAAGATATAATCAACTTCACACACTTCTATTTAAATCCCTCATTGATCAATTCTTCTTATGTAGGTATTGATGGCAAAACTGCAATTTCACTACATTATCGTAATCAATGGAGTACTATACAAGGAGGGCCAAAGGTTGCCACCTTCTCTTTACAATCTCCCGTTACAGAACGCACTTCGATTGGATTAACCATAGCAAACGACAAACGCGGAATTCTTATTCAATCGGGAGTAGCGCTTGTTGTCGGATACAATGTTTTATTAGGAGAATTCTCGCATGTACGGTTTGGCATAAGTGTTGGCAGCAACTGGAATACCATTGACTTAGAGAAACTTCAAGGTTTTAGTGATGATGCTTTGGGTAATGTAATTAACAAGTCAGCGTCTGTAACAGGATCTGCAGGAATATCATATCATCTCAAAGCTTTTCATGTCGGCATCTCACTTCCCACAATATTAACTCCATCTTATGTAAACACAGATGCCTTTACTGTAACAGAAGTAAATCCAACACAAGCAATAATCATTAATGCAAGTAACCGATTCTACTTCAACAACAACAAGAACATCTTTGAGCCCTACATTTTATATAGAATAAACAACGGCCTGCCACCCCAATTTGAACTTACCAATATCATTCACCTAAATCATGTTTTGTGGTTTGGTGCTTCTTACAAACAAGACTTTGGAATGAGCGCACTAGCGGGAATTAAGGTAAAAAATACGTTGGCCATTGGCGCCTCTTACAGTTTAAAAAATTCGGGCATAAACGAGTTGAATAGTCCAACTACTGAAATAGTACTTGGCTATTTAGTAAGCGGAAAAAATAAGAAAAAGGCTTCCTCACCACCCTACTCATTCGTAAATACGGTAAAAGATAAAAAGAAGAAGTTATACAAATCAGCCAGTGAAGTTGTTGCAGAGAAGCGTAAACAGGATGAAGCACAACGAAGGAAACAAGAAGTACTCGCAAAGAAAAAGGAAACAATTGCTGTGCCTTTGAAAAATAAGAATTCTACCACAGAAGTAGCAAAGTCTAACAAGGAGCAGGTTCCTGATAACAAAGAACAAATCTATACCAGTGCTTCGGGAGATGCTAACACACAGACAAAGAAGGAAACCATATCAGTCGCGCATAAACCGCGGTTCAGCCAAATTGATATACAAAGGAGTTCTATCACCACTGAAGTCACTGTTCATTCCCCTGAAGACGAAAAGGAAAGAATATCGAGAATTGAACTGCACCAAAACAAACCAACAGCGCAGCACGAACACAGAAGTGATTACCATCCAAATTCTGAGCGACATGAGTTTGCAAAAAAGGGAACGCATAATAAAGAAATGAAAGTGTCAGATTATGTTATCTCAGGGGTTTTCAAAGAAGAGCAGCACGCTAAGGAATTTTCTAAAGGATTAAAAAAAATGGGCTTTAGTACTAACTACGGACACCTCACGGAGAAGAGCGTGTGGTACGTCTATATTTTTGACACCAACGACATTTTAGTTGCAAAGGTGGAGCGAGATAAATTTAGAAAGATGAAAATATTTCGGGACGCGTGGCTACTCACTGTGCAGGATTAGAATGAGCTAAGTATGATTGTTAGGGCTTTAATTTTTTATGTTTTTAATTCACTTTGCTTTTACTCAGTAATTGCTCAAGCCCCTATTATTACTACCGTAGAACCACTTGTTAACTATCCTGGTGACACCATCATTATTACTGGTAACAACCTGGGTACTGGTAATAGCGAAGTATGGTTTGATCAGGTTCGGGGCGAAGTAATCTCATCATCGAATTACTTCCTTAAAGTTGCAATTCCAACTCGAGCGCGATATGGAAATATTGAGGTCATTAATAAAAATAATAATCTATCCGCAAAGTCTCTTATAAAATTCCTCCCGACTTATAATGCAGCAAACTTCTCAGTAAATAATTTTACAACAAGCACCTTCTCAAGCACCGAAGAACTATGGGACCTTTGTAGTTGTGATTTTGATCAAGATAATAAAGCTGACATTATTTCTACTAAATTCTCAAACCCATCTTCAAACGCACTCTTTATTTTACGAAACAACAGCAACCCCTTGCCTGGCAGTATTTCATTTAATACTTCTCAGTTAGCACTTGGATTTCAAACCGATCATGCATCATGCGGGGACTTAAACGGAGATGGCCGGCCAGATCTAGTGGTAACAAGAGCAGGGGCTACACGCAATAGCATTCATATCTTAAAAAACAGTAGTACTACCGGAGTTATATCTTTTGCAACACCTCTTAATCTTTTTATGGATGTAAGTAACCTTGCAACAAGATCTTCTATTAAAGATTTAAATAAAGATGGAAAGCCAGAAATCGTTATCTCCAACTCCTTTAATAATGTAGTATACGTTTTTGTGAATCAGAGTGCAGGAGGAAATCTTTCTTTTAATGCAACACCGGTAAAGATTTCAGTGACAGGAGCATTTAACAGCTATGGTTTGGAAGTTCAGGATTTCAATGGAGATACGCGGCCGGATATAATAATCTCCCAATTTCAAACAAATGACTTTTTTATTCTCAAGAATGAAAGCACGAATGGAATACGGTTCGCGGAAGCGCAAAAAATTTCAGTAAGCGGCACTTTTAACAAAATAATTTCATCTGACTTCAATGGTGATGGACTTTTAGACATTGCTGCCGGTAGTACATTAAACGACCAACAGTCGGTGGTGCTGCTCAATGAGAGTACAATGGACACCTTTAAGTTTGGTACTCCAATCGTGCTAATAAAACAGGCCGGCCCGTGGGGAATTGATGTTGCTGACATCAACGGAGATAAATATCCTGACATTATTATTGCCAATCGTTTCCAAAACTTTCTACACGTCTTTCTTAACAATACTAATGCAGGTTCTACATCATTTATTAAAAATCAAATTGCAACAAACAAGCCCGTACGCAATGTACTCGCAGGAGACATAGATGGCGATGGCAAGCCCGACCTCGCTGTTACAGCATTTTCAGGATCAGCATTTTCACTCGATATTCTTCGTAATACCAATTGTTTTAAACCAATAATTATCAACGAAGAACCGCAGTTAATTTGTAGCGGACAACACATCAGGTTAAATAGTATTCCTTCACCTGCCAGCACATTTAAGTGGATGAAAGATGGAGTTGTGGTAAAAGAAACAAGTGAGCACTACAATGATTTGTATAATGTTACGGCCGCAGGTAGTTACACTGTTGAAGTGACACAGCCGGGTTGCGGTGCCTTATCAGATAACATTACAATTTCTGCTGGCACCGGTACCTTGCCTTCCGGAATCTCTATATCCTCTAACACACCTCTTTGTTCAGGTTCATCGCTCAACCTTGCATCAACTGTTACAAACGTGTCTTATAAATGGACAGGGCCAAACGGCTACGTATCAACAGAAGCAACTCCTAATATTGATGATATAACCAGAAAAAATTCCGGGGAATATGCACTTCAAATCATGGCAGGAGGATGTGTTAGTGATAAAGCAAAGACCATTGTTTCAATTACTGATTTAGAATCATTTAACATTTCAAGTTCTGTTCCTCTAAGAATCATTTGTGAAGGAAGTACTATTAATTTGGCAGTTGACCAAACGATTGGATACACGTATCAATGGAGAACTAATGGAAATGACCTAACGGGGTCCACTTCATCATCTTTGACCACGACAGAGGAAGGCACACACTCGGTGATCGTAACGTATACAAGTTTAGCTTGTAACAAAGAGTTTTTTACAACAGTAGATGTGCTCTCAAAACCAATAGTACTTTTTGAAGTTGCAGAGAAATCATGCAGTGGGCAAGAGGTTACTTTTTCTAATACAAGTATTTCAGAAAATAATGCTACAAATAGTACTTGGAGTTTTGGAGATAACAACACTTCATCAGAAGTTAATCCAACACATATCTATAACCAGGCCGAATCTTACAATGTAACACTAACGGTAAAATATAATGATCTTAACTCTTGTTCATCTACAGCTTCAAAATCCTTAACAGTTTTTACCCCTACAATACCCTCTATAAAAACGTCCAAAATTAGTTTATGTCCTGATGACACAGCCATGATCAGTATTGATTCATCCTTTAAATCTATACGTTGGAGCAATGGTTCAGCAAGTAATTCCACACTCATCGATGCATCAGATGTATATACTGTAAATACAATTGATGAAAATGGATGCACATCTTCCGCCTCAATTGAAATAAGTGAATTGGTAATTCCAGAACTGATTATCTCATCAGAACCGAATAAAATTATACCAGGACAAATTGCAACATTACACGCTACTGGCTCTTCCACTGACAAGTATATGTGGTTACCTACCGAAGGCCTCGGTGATCCAACCCATCAAAACACAACCGCTAGCCCACGTGTTACAACCACTTTTATTGTTCGAAGGACGTCCATTGAAGGCTGTGTGGTTGAAGGCGAGGTAACAGTATTAGTTGACGGGTTGAAAATTCCTGTAGCTTTTTCTCCCAATGGAGATGGTCAAAATGAAATATTTGTTATTGAAGGTTTGGATTTAAGTAGTGATTGCACATTGTCCATCTTCGATGGCAGAGGTACAAGAGTATTTGAACAAAAAGGTTACACGAATGATTGGAGCGGCACCTACAGGGGGATACAAGTACCTGATGGAACCTATTATTATGTGTTGAGTTGTCCTGATAAGAAGTCCCTCTCAGGAAATGTATTAATATTTAGGTAGACCACTAGTTATGAAGCATGATTATCCCCGGAAAGGCTTTCAAGGAAGCTTAAAGCTTGCAGCGCTACTTCTATTTTTGTTGTGTGGATTGCCTACAATAACTTTTGCGCAGCAAAACGAGGTTTGTAATGACGGAGTTGACAATGATGCAGATGGACTAATAGATTGTAATGATGATTTCTGCAGTTTTGCAGCAAACATCGAGAGAGGTTGTCATTGCTTTGACAATGTTGACAATGATAGTGATGGCAGAATTGACAAGGCTGATTCAAACTGTGCTCAATACTATGGTTTGATTTTCGTTGGAGAAGGTTCGGACTGTAGTATCGTACCTCCTGGGGCAAATACTCCTTTTGACCTCGTAGACGCACCCGTTACCTCTGCACAAAATACCTCTGACACACAATCAAAAATATCTGTAGGAGATGTTGATGGAGATGGAATTCCTGATGCTGTTGTTACCTCTAAATGGAATTCAGAAATCCGTGTGATTGCGACCAGAGCTCCGCAAGCAGATGGAACAAAAGCAGGGGACGTAAAATCAGATTTCAAAACTACAGGACCAGGCGCAGCAATATTTTCAGGAACTGGCGGGTGCTTGCCAAAGAATTTGCTTTTTGAACACGAAAACCTGATTGCTGATATTGACAAAGATGGAAAAGCAGAATTATTCGCTGTTGTGAGTAATCGGGGCGGTAATCCCAGTACACCTCCTACTTGCTTTTTCCTTGTAGGGTTTCGATATGCTACTAATGATTTGATTCCACTATACAATGCAATAAATATCGGACCCAACAGACCCGGAACTTTCGGCATCGCTGATATGGACGGAGATGGCAAAGCTGAAATTTATTTAAGAGACAGAATTTATGCAGCAGAGACTGGAGCTTTGCTTGCTACTGGAAATGGCAACTGGGATCTTGATGTTACATCTGCACCTGTCGCTATTAATATTTCTGGTGACAACAAACTTGAATTGATATGTGGCAACAGAATCTATAGTATCTCCTCATTCACCAATAGAAACCCCGCCACACCTGCTACCCTGTCTATTTTGCATGACATGAATGCGATAAGCACTGCAGACTGTTTTGTAAAAATGATGCTTGACCCGGTAGAATATGGCGAAGATACTCATAGCTCCACCAGTGTAGCTGATATTGACAAAGATGGGAACATTGATGTTGTTTTATCCGGAGCATTAAATGGTGTCAATGGTAAAACAGCAGTTTTCTATTGGAATGTCGCAAAGAATAAAGTTTCATATTATTTGCCACCTGATGATACCTATGTTGATGGATGGCCTTGGGGTACGGGTCGCGTTAACCTCATTGACACTGATAAGGACGGTTTGCTCGATATGTATTTTGTGGCAGGAAATAAAATTTTCAGAGTTGAAACGATAGGAGATAGTTTTCATGCTGATATTAATGATGCAACAAAGAATTCGGCGTACATTATCAAGAGAACCATTAATGATTCCCGTTCAGGAGTGTTAACGGTGACGGTATACGATTTTGAGAATGATGGAACGTTCGAACTGGCGTATAGAGATTCTCAGGAACTTGTTGTGGTTGATGCACTAACAATGTCCGTTAAGCACTGGTCTGCTGTATGTCAGTCTCACACCTATACAGAAGGTCCGATCATAGCAGACGTAAATGGCGACGGAAGTACAGACATTTGCGTTCCTTGTAATACAAGCAATGCCTTCAATATTCAAGCTTCTATTCAACAACAAGCTCTCGGACAGTTTCGCCTGTATTATTCAAGTGGGAATGAATGGCTGCCAACGCGTAAAGTGTGGAATCAACCTGGCTACTTTGTTGTAAATATTAAAGATAACCTTCAGCTTCCATTCCCCCAGCTTGATCAGACAATGGTGTTTGGTACTGGTGCATGTCCTAACGGGCTACCTGGACCACAAATGCCAATGAATGGGTTCCTTAATCAAATTCCCTTTATTAGTGCTAATGGATGTCCCGTCTTTCCTGCGCCTGACCTTTCATTTCAAGGCGATGACCCTGATTCTCCGGGAGTAGACAGTAATGGAGATGGTGTTTATTTCCCTGCAGTGGAGATCATTCCACCGGTGTGTGGTGACTTGGCAATTAAAGTAAGATTTAATATTCTCAACAATGGAGACCTTCCTATTACAAGTAATATACCAGTAAGCTTTTTTAAAGGAAACCCTACACAACCCGGAGCAACCCTGATCCACAGTGCTACAGTATCCGTAAATAACTTGCTCGTAGACGCGTCGTTTACTTCACCATTTATTAATTTTAATGGTCCCGGTGAAATTTTTCAACTATTTGTTGTACTGAATAATGACGGATCTTCTCTGCCCATTATTTTGACGGGGTCCTCTCCAATAGAATGTCGTATTGACAACAATATGTATGATGCGTTGGTTGATCCAACACCATTCACAACCAAAATCATCAAAAGAAGAGACAATACAAAGTGTTCTGACTTGGCTGCCAATGATGGAGCATTGGAAGTAGAGATGTATAAAAATGGTGCGAAGGTAACTGACTATAGTCCTTATTCCTTTCAGTGGTACGCTGGGAACGTATCTAACTATACCGCTATCGCAGGAAAAACGAGCCATGTTGCTGCAGCTTTAGCAGAAGGCGATTATACTGTTATTGTTACAAATACCACGCTAGGGTGTAGCAGTGATCCTATTGATACCACTATTGTTCGCACACGGCACGAACCAGTTATCTCTGTAAAAGTAAACTCAGATCAAACAAAGTGTAACCCTGCTAACGGAGAACTTCAAGCAGCTGTGACTGCTTCCGATCTTACAGGTTACACTTTTGAATGGACTGATCTTGCCTCAAACTCAATTGGGCAACCTACAGCAGTTGCAAAAGGATTAACTTCCGGTAATTACGTTGTCACCGTAACCAAGGATGGTTGTAGTGTCACCTCTCAACCCGCAACTATTCAAGGTCCTAAAGTACCTGATGCCTCAGCGGAAATATTACAGCATGTGGTAGATTGTATCAATCCAAACAGTGGTTCAATTACAGCAGAAGCGATATTCAACAGTGTAATCCAGGTCCCATCACAATATACTTTCAACTGGTATAATTATGATAATTCCATAGGCAAGCAAGGGAGTTTGTTACCTCCTGCAAATGGATCCGGAAAAACAAGAACTGCATTAGCTACAGGCTTTTACCAGGTTGTTATTAAAGATAATATAACGCAATGTTTTGCAACTCAGTCCCCGATTGTTGAAGTAGTAAACAATACTGCAGTTCCTACAGTTTCTATCGCCGAAATAACAGCACAAACTTCTTGTGACCCCGCAAATCCGAATGGTGTTTTAGAAGCAACAGCAACAGCCACAGGGTTTGTGTACCCTGCTGACTTTACATTCGAATGGTTCAAAGGCGACAATACTTTACCAGCGAATAAAGTGACAACGGTGGCCGGCTCAAAGGGAGAAAGACTAAATCGCGTTTCAGGTGGTGGTCTTTATTATACGGTAAAAGTAACAACGCCTAGAAACTGCGTGGCTACCGAAAAAATCATTATTACTGAAGACCTAAATATTCCTGTTATAACGTTGACACAAACTCCAAATGGTATTTGTGATCCTTCAAAAGCCGCAAGTAATTACAATGGGACGGTAACGGCAAGTGTATCTTTTAAGGGAAATGCAGTTGCCCTTCCTGATAATAATTACACTTTTTCATGGTTCAATGGTTCGCAAACTACTGATCCTTCAATAGCTGTTACTGATAACAAAAGCTCACAACTGGCTAACCGGAATGGGGGAAATTATACGGTTGTTGTAGAGAGAACAGATCTGGGTTGCAAATCTACACCTGAAACGATTCAGGTTCTTAATACACAGGTGCTCCCTGCCATAACAACAACTCCGAATCCTTCTACTAATTGCACTGGCGGATCACCAAACGGGGGTATTACCATTGCGTCAGTGATTCCAGTTGATAGTTATCGTTACAAATGGTTTGATCCTAACAATATATTAATTGCAGGATCTACGGGTTCATCAATAATAAATAGACAAGGAGGGGCTGGGCAAAATTATACTGTAGAAGTAACACTTAACAGCACAGGTTGCGTAAGTACAATTACTACAAACGTTCCAGATAAGAAAGAAAACCCAGTACTTACGCTAACTGCTACTGATAATTCTATTTGTGATGCTTCTCTTGGATACAATGGCAGCGCATATCAGAACTCTTTGGTAGATATAAATGGCACAGGGAGCGATTCGTATACTTATGCATGGTCAACAGGCAATGCGATGGCAGCTCTTATAGCCGGGGAGATAACTTCAACGTTGTCTGGAAGAAATGGAGGCTTTTACACCGCAACTGTTAAGAATAACAGATTGAATTGTACTTCCAGTCCGGTTACGGTTGAAGTTAATAATAATCAAATTCTACCTGCAATCAGTGCCACACCAACCCCTTCAACCAATTGTGTAGGTGGCGCACTGAATGGACAAATTACAACTTCAATTAGCAATGCCATCGTCGGGCAGAGTTTTTCATACGAATGGCACAAGGGAAATTCAATCACTGATCCTGCAGTAGCAATTTCTAATGGAGGTAATTCTTTTAAGATTATTAATCTGCAGGGAAATAACAATTACTTTTTGCAGGTAAGAAACGATCAGACAGGATGTAAAAATACTTTCATTCAAACCCTGGCTGACAATAGCGTTGTGCCTGTACTAACTCTTGACTCCACTCAAAATTCTGTTTGTGATATCACAAAGGGGTTCAACGGTACTGTCTTTAAACAACAGATTGCTGACCTTAACAAACTTGCTTCTGATAACTATACTTACAAGTGGTCTGCAGGAAGTACAATGGGTGCACCTATTACAGTAACTGACAACACCGATTCTACCCTGCCTGGTTTAGATGGTGGCTTTTACACTGCCACAATCACCAATACAAGATTGGGTTGTACTTCTAACCCTGTTACCATACAGGTAACTGAAATCTTGATACTCCCTGAACTTGATGTTACGCCTATCCCTTCCACAAACTGTGTAGGTACAGATAACGGGGAGATTGATGTTGTCATATCAAATGCAGCAGCGCACACCTTCACCTTTGCATGGAGAAAAGGAAATCTCATTACAGATCCGGCAGTTGCTCCTGCTACCACTACTTCAACTTCATCTTCTATTACAGATCAGGAAGGTGGAAAGAATTACTTTATACAAGCATCCAATGATGTAACAGGTTGTGTGAATTCATTTGTTCAAACCCTGGCTGACAATAGCGTTGTGCCTGTACTAACTCTTGACTCCACTCAAAATTCTGTTTGTGATATCACAAAGGGGTTCAACGGTACTGTCTTTAAACAACAGATTGCTGACCTTAACAA